>OJBS01000064.1_pt1 | contig 64167 bp, 60 predicted proteins | sample 1590941 | NCBI WGS metagenome assembly OJBS01 (sample SAMN05416785, study PRJEB24817) | seawater metagenome | isolation source: Sea water | place: Canada:Atlantic | collected 2013-11 | reverse complement strand
GGTTGTCTGGGATGCTCCAGCCGCGTGACCCTGGCTTCCAGGCGTTCGGTCTGCAGGTTCAGCCGGTCGATATCGGTAAACGTGGCTTCCAGCTCCCGGCGCCCGGGCAGGCTTCGGCTTTCTTCATGAATATATTCTTCAACATTGGCGTTCAGGGACGCAAACGCCTGTCGGCTCCAACGAACAGCCCCGCGAACGCGCTGGCCGATAAAATGCGCCGGCACATCACCAATATACCCGGCCATGGCAGCTTCCCAGTCGGGGTCGAGTTGGTCGATGGCGCGCTGGAACTGGTGCGCCAGGGCGGTATCGCCAGTCACGTGAATGCGGCCTTCGCTGAAAACTCCGTCATCGCCGGTGGCCAGGGCGGCGAACGCCATGGGGCGGCCGGACAGGATCAAAGCAGGAGCTTCCGAGGGCTGGCTGGCAACCTGAATGCGATCTCCCGCCTGTTGCAGCGTCAGCGTGAGGCCGAGCCCGTCCAGCGAAAACTGTACCGGCCCCGTGAGCGCTGACATCAGAGCCTGCTTGCCAGCGGGGTCCAGCGCCAGCGCTCGGTTGAGCGCGCTCTCAATGATAGAGGTGGCGGCAGACAGCAGGGTTGGGCCGGGAAACATCAGGGCTTGATTCCCACATGCAGGGCGACCACGCCGCCGGTCATGTTGTAGTACTTGCAATTCACCAGGCCTGCCTCTTCCATCATCGCCTTGAGCGTATCCTGGTCCGGATGCATGCGGATGGACTCGGCCAGGTATTGATAGCTGTTGGAGTCGCCAGCAATCAACTGGCCCATCAGCGGCAGCGCGTTGAATGAATACACGTCATAGGCTTTGCTGAGCAGCGGATTCTTGGGTTTGGAAAACTCCAGCACCATCACCTTGCCACCGGGTTTCAGCACCCGCGTCATATCCCGCAGGGCCTGGTCCTTGTCGGTGACGTTGCGCAGGCCAAAGGCAATGCTCACAGCGTTGAAGCTGTTGTCCGGGAAGGGGAGGTGTTCGGCATCCGCCTGCACGTATTCGATGTTGCCGGCGTAGCCACGGTCCATTAGCCGGCCCCGGCCAACCTGCAGCATGGACGCATTGATGTCGGCGAGCACAACCTTGCCGGTTGGGCCGACCAGGTCCGAGAATTTCATGGTCAGATCACCGGTGCCGCCTGCAATATCCAGCACCTGGTGCCCCTTGCGCACCCCGGAAAGCTCAATGGTGAAGCGCTTCCAGAGGCGGTGGATTCCCATGGACATGAGGTCGTTCATCAGGTCGTACTTGCCGGCCACGGAATGGAACACGTCAGCGACCTGACCCGCTTTTTGGCTTTTCGGCACGTTGCGAAAGCCAAAATGGGTGACGTCGTCTTTCGGTGTTTCCGCCTGCGGACGGTCGGTAGACGGTTGTTGCTCGCTCATGGGTATGTCCTGTCAGAATCTGAACCCCGTATTCTAACGCCTGCGGGGGTGGCTACAAGTTTAATGCCGCCTTACACTATAAATTGCGCCCGAAATCCTGGAGATATCCGTTTCATGTCAACAATTGATGTACGCCGTACTCATTCCCTCGACAAAAAGCACGCCCGCCAGGCGGCGGAAACCCTGGCTGAGGATCTGTCAAAGCAGTTTGATGTGAACTATCAGTGGGAAGGGGATCACCTCAAGTTCAAACGCAGCGGTGTAAAAGGCCAGCTGGAAATCACCGATAGCAATCTCCATGTTCATCTGGAGCTGGGCATGATGCTGCGGCCGTTCAAATCGCGGATTGAGCAGGAAATCCATTCCCAACTTGACCAGATATTGAAGGCCTGAGCTCCCCTCTTTCGTTAAAGGTCACTCGGCAGTTCAAACGGTTTCGGGTGGCCGGCCAGGATGTTCTTCATGACCCGTTTCTCCCGCGTGACCAGCCGGTCAATCAGCAGATCTACATTGTCCATTTTACGGAACGCGGAATAGCCCCGGTGCAGGAAACTGTGCAGGTCGCTGAGGTCCGCCATTTCGGCGGGTGCCCGGCTCATTGAAAGCAGCCAGCCAAGGGTACGGTTGCGCACATAGCGGTCGAGCTGGCGCCCCACTTCAGCCACCAGGGTAATCTGCCGTTCCCGCTGTTCCAGCTTCTGACTACCGCGAAAAATCTGGCAATAGGCGTCGCTGGAAAGCTCGTTGGGAAGATGGCCGTGTGAATGGCAGAGTTCGGCCAGTTCCAGGTCCAGCTGCTGGGTGATCAGGTTCAACTCCACCAGCCCGGCAAAGGTGTCCAGCAGGTTGTCCGGAAGCCACTTCACCATCTTCGGGAATACGCGGTCGATGTTGTCGTCGCGTCGGGTCATGCCGGCAGGGGCGTAGAGGTCCGTAAGCAGGAACTCCAGGCCGGTGTGGTAGCCAGGGTGTTGGTAGAGGTCCGCGTGCGTGGTCTTCAGGCGTTCCGCCTGCCAGTCCGCTATCCGGAAGGTGTGTTCCAGCAGGGGGTGGGTGGCTTTGTACTGGCGGAAGTCGTGGTAGTCCAGTAGCAGTCGCTGCAACCGGCGGGCACTGTCGGAATGGGTTGGGGTAGCGACTAGGCGCTCACGATACATGGGGGTGTGGCTCCACTGGACCTGCAATAGAAGCGCGCCAGTTTAGCGGAGCCGGAGCTTGAGTGCAGCTGTGCTAACCCTGGGCCGTTGCCGGCAGACTCTCAAATCCCGGCACCCATTCCTTGCTGTCGAGGGTGATAAAGTGGCTGGGTGCCTCGGTTTCGACAATCCGCATGGTGGTTGGGCTTTGGCGTGCACTGGCCAGCATGGCCTGTCGATCCAGGATTCGGTCCACAGCCGGTACCAGGAAGGTGCCGTAACGAACCTTGCTGTACACGCTGGTGTCTGTCCTCTCCATCCAGACCATCAGGTTCTCTATGTTGCGAACAATGGTCAGGTGGTCCTTGGTGGCGGAAAACAGCTTGCCCAGCAGCTGCTTCTTGCGTGGGTTCATTTTGCCGAAGAAGGTTTGACCATAGGCGGATGAGGGAGCGCTGTTTATCAGGCGAATCAGCCAGGGCCACATGCCGTGGCTCACCGGCTCCAGTACCGCCGTTACCAGGGCAGAAAGGCGCCCCTGGGGCAGAACGGGTGCTTCCAGCACCAATTCCACATTTTCATACAGTTCCGGCCATTGGTTGATGGCCTCAAGGATGACGGCGCCGCCACGTGAATGGCCATGCACGCGGATGTTGTCGGTACTTGGCAGGTTCGCCAGAGCCTGGTTGAGAATGCAGGCATCGTACTCGATAGTGCCGTCCAGGTGTTTGATAGGCACTTCCCAATCCGGTGTCTCGGGTGTCACACCGTTTACGGGAATATGATAGTTGCTGCAGGTCAGCAGGATCAGTTCGGTTGTCGGTGCTTCGTAGGCCTGGGTGAAGTAGCAGTGATTTTCCAGGAAGCCGTGGAGGCCAATGACGGTCTGTTCGGCCTTGCCGCTGTGGTTGCGGACCGACACGGCTCCAGTACCGACTCGGTATACCCGCCCTGAGAACATTTCAGAGTAGGCATTTTCAATCGGTTTTATCAGTTTTCGTACATGGCTCGCTTTCATGACTGCTCTCCTTCAGCGCCTGATGCCTGCCTGTTATGGGTCTTTATGGGCGCTGGTACATTCAGTTGTACCGGCTTCTGCCACCGCAGGTATTGGCACTGATTACTGTTTTTACGCTCAGTCAGGGCCAATAGACGTTTGGCGAACAGGGCGTAAAGGCACGTGTAGTGCCTAATAACCATTTCATCAAGCCTTATTCCCAGTATAGGGGTGTAAGGTTGCTTCCGTGTAACTTTTTGTAATTGCGTGACGTTGGCAGCCTTATGGAGCCTTCAGTGCTTGTCTGGCACAATGCGGCGTCAACTTTCCATTTCTTGCAGCATTTATCCGGGGACAGACAGGTTTGAGTCAAAAGGAATCGCATCTGCTGTTGCCTATGGACTCGGCCTGGCTGGCTCTTGAGCGGCCCGAAAACCCGATGACGATTACCGTTATGTTGCGGGTGGAAGGGCTCACGGAAGCCCGGCTGCAGGAATTCCTGCGTATTTACTGGCTCGCCTGGGAACGTTTCCGCTATATGCCGGTTCACCGCGCGCCCGGTTGGTGGTGGGAGGAAGACCCGGTGTTTTCGCTTCACCACCATTTGGAGGTGGTGAATGGCGACTTTGATCGGGCAACCTTGCAGGACTGGGTATCAGCAAGGTTGAACCAACCGTTGCCCACGTACCGTCCACTCTGGAAATTCTGGCTACTTCCCGATGCCGAGGGCGGTGCCGCCCTCCTTCTGCGTATGCACCACTGCTACGCCGACGGGCTCTCTCTGCAGGGCATATTTGACCGGTTGTGCCCGCCGTCACCGCAACAGGCGCCGGTGCTTTACGGCGCGTCGGAACAGGCGGATAGCGGGCGCTGGGGAAGAGCCGCCAATGCCTGGTTGCGTGAGCTGACGGCCAGCGAGTGGCCGCGGGAAGAGGCGGGTCCGGGGGACGATATTCCCCGCAACGGTGGCACCGCCGGTCGCAATGCTCTGGAGCGGGCGACCTGGAAAAGTGTCAAGCTGGTCAATGAGCTCAGCCAGTTCCTGGTAGAGCCGGAAGATACGGACTCCTCCCTTAAGCGGTCGCTATTGGGACGTCGCCAGTGCCGCTGGTCGCAGCCCGTGGCGCTTGAACGTTTTCGCCGGATTGCCACGCTTACCAGCGTTACCATCAACGATGTGTTACTCAGTTGCGTGGCGTCTGCAGTCCGCAATCGGCTTGTCGCGGACGATACCGATATGGATGAGGCAGTGCTTCACGCGGCGGTGCCAGTGGATATCCGCAACCGCCTGCCGGAAGGGGTAAAGCCGGAGCCCGGGACTCTGGGTAACTATTTCGGGACGGTGTTCGTGCCGTTGCCGGTGGACGGTGAAAGTTCCCTGGAGCGGCTGTTCCGCATCAAGCATGAAACCCGCAAGCTCAAGAAAAGTTGGCAGCCCGGCCTGTCCTGGGCGCTGACAGGCAGCGCACCGCTGATTCCCGAAGCCAGGCGTCAACCTGTGGCGGATCTGTTCTACCGCAAGGCCAGTGCGGTGGTGTCGAACGTGCCTGGTACCCGTGATGAACGGTATCTGGCCGGTTGCCGCATTCTGGAGCAGATGTTCTGGGTACCCCAGGCCGGGGATATCGGGCTCGGCGTCAGCATTGTCAGTTACGCCGGCCAGGTCCAGTTCGGTGTGGTGGCCGATGAGGCGGTCATGGCCGATCCCGAGTGCTTCCTGGATGACTGCCTGCAAGAGTTGGAATGCTTTCCCCTCTGACGGGTAGTAGTCCCAAAGTTCTGTTTTCATAGCCTCCTAAAAGATCAGAAAACCTGCCCCCTTGGCGCATTTTCCACCCCCGCTGCTTCGCCGACCATTGAATTCAGGCGAAAGAATGCGCCTGAGACACGGGTAACCACCCGCTGCTCAACACCCAGATTCAATAAAAACCGGGGGAGTTTATGAACAACAACAATTTCCGAAAGTCAGGGCTGGCCATCGCGATGGTTGGTGCGATGTCGGTCAGTGCCGGCGCAAACGCGGCAATCGAAGTGTACAACGAAGACGGAACCAGCTTTTCCGTGGACGGCTATTTCAACGCCTTCTACGTCAACCGTGACGACAAGCTGAACGACACTCGCAATTCCGACGTGAAAATGGGGTTCCTGCCCAATACGATCGGTTTCAACTTCAGTAAGGAAATGGGCGACCTGACTCTGGGTGGCCGGTCTTCGTTCTGGTCCACCATCAACGACAGCCTGCAGTCACCGACGGATACCGCCATCGATGTGCGTCAGCTGTACGCCACGGTAGACGGTTCTTTCGGTCAGGTGCTGCTTGGTAAGGACTTTGGTCTTTACGCCCGCTCCAACATCTTCCTGGACGAAATCCTGATGGGCTTCGGTTCTCCAGGTGCGGCAACCGGCGTTTCTTTTGGCAATATCCGTACTGGGTATCCTTACCCCAATCCATCGGCACAGATTACCTATCGGACCCCGGATATGGGCGGCTTGAAGGTGGCCGCTGGTATTTTTGAGCCTGCCAATACCACGCCGGGTGCGGAGTCGGAACAGTCCGCGCCGCGTTTTGAGGCAGAGGTTACCTACAGTGCGGATTTGAATGGCCTGGCGTTGACAGGCTGGGTAAATGGTCGCCATCAGAGCTCCGAGAATGCAACCACGGAAGTGGACAGCCAAGGCCTTGGTTACGGTCTTAAAGCGTCCGTTGCAGGGCTATCGCTGACGGCCTCCGGCTTCACCTCTGAGGGCGACGTTCCTGTATTGCTGACCGATGCGGCCCTGACTTCGGAAGAGGACGCCGACGGCTACCTGCTCCAGGGATCCTACATCCTTGGCGCCAATCGGCTGGTGCTGTCCTACGGCGAAACGGACTCTGACCAGGGGGATTTTGAAACAGAGAACACCTCGGTCGCGGTCTTCCATAGTGTAAACAGCAACTTCAAGCTGGTTGCCGAATACAACATGTTTGAGCAGACCACGAAGTCCTCCGGCGCGGATGCAGCAGAGTTCGACACCCTGGCGCTGGGTGCTGTGATCACGTTCTGAGTGTTTGAAGAGTGCCCCAGCACCGGCAAGGATTCCCGGCGCCGGGGCCTCGCCCTAAGACTAAAGTGCCGGTTTGCTTTCCCGCAAACCGGCAGCGCCAGCAGGCATTGATTCAGGAGGGTTTTTAATCAATGGCTTACGATCATTTTGGCGCGCCAATTAAAAGCACTGAAGTCGCATTGGCTCCGTTTTCGGATTCCGTAGAATCGAGTGAAAGCCACTCGGTTTCGGAGCGCGTGTCCATGAAACCCGTTACCACGCTGCCTGCCGTTCGGGTAGCCAGTTCCCATGTTCGTGACCCGATGCTGGCCGCCACCAATCTTGCCAGCGAGCTCAACCATGAGCATCTGGGTTGTGTCCTGTTTTTCTGTTCCGCTGAATACGATCTCGGCCGTCTGGGCATTGCCCTTGAACACGTGTTTGATGGCGTGCGGGTCAGTGGTTGTACATCTGCAGGGGAAATAACACCGGATGGTTACGGCCGGGGGTGTATTACCGCCATCGGTTTCGACCGGCGTTACTTTTCCATTGAATGCGCTCTGATCAGTGAGCTTGAGCATTTCACCCTTCACGACGCCCAGGGGGTCATTGATGGCTTGCTGTCCACCTGCCGTGATGCCGGACTGGCCTCAGTCAAGGGCAACACCTTTGCTATAACGCTGCTGGATGGGCTGTCGAGCCGGGAAGAGCTTGTGCTGGCAACACTGAATGCCGCGCTCGGCACTATCCCACAGTTTGGCGGTTCCGCTGGCGACGACGAGCGCCTGGCCAACACCCACGTGTTTTTCGAGGGCCGGTTTCACACCGGGGCCGCCACTGTGATGCTGGTCAATACGCCGTTGGACTTCCGTGTGTTTTCCACGCACCACATGCAGGCCCGCGAAGAAAAACTGGTGGTTACTCACGCGGATGCTAAGAGCCGGACCGTCTATGAGTTGAACGCGGAACCGGCAGCAGAAGCCTACGCCCGCGCAGTGGGCGTAGCGGTGGAAGAGCTTGACCGCAAGGTGTTCGCGCTGCGACCGATGGGCGTGCGAATCGGAGGGTACTATTTCGTGCGCTCGGTGCAACGGGTGAACGCCGACGGGAGCCTGACGTTCTACTGCGCGGTGGAAACCGGCATTGTCATGACCGCCATGGAGCCTGGCTCACTTCTTGAGAGCGTGCGCACGCAAATTGAAGCCTCCGAGCGGGTCGTGGGGCCGCCACTGGTGACCATAGGCTGCGACTGCTTTCTTCGTCGTCTGGAAGCAGAGTTCACCGGCGTGGTGGATGAAGTGTCTGATTTCCTTCGTCATCACAAGGTCATTGGCTTCAATACCTATGGTGAGCAGTTCGACGGTATGCATATCAATCAGACGTTTACGGGGGTGGTGATTGGTCAGCCCGATGCCGGTTACGGTCAAAACTGAGGCTAATCCCGACGACCGCAGGGATCAGCGGATTGCCGAGCTGGAGGCGGAGAACGAACGCCTCCGAAAAATAAGGGACGCTCTTATTGTTCGGGTGGAATCCGGCTCGGCCCACAAACCCGAACCCTATGCGGCCTTTGAACATTCTGTGGTTCTGGCGGAGCAGGTGCGAGAGCGCACGGAAGCGCTCAACCAGACCATGGATGAGCTCAAGCACAGCAACAAGGCCCTGAACCGGGCCCGTGAAGAGGCTGAAACCACACGCCAGCGCCTGGCGGACGCTATTGAAAGCATTGCTGACGGTTTTGTGCTTTTTGACCATCAGCACCGCCTTATCCAGTGCAACAGCCGGTTCCGCAGTTACTGGGCCTATTCTCACCTGGACGTTCCTCCCCCTGGCACATCAATCGCAGATGTAAAAGCTATGGCGATTAATTCCGGGCTGGTGGTCGAGGAGCATGTGAATGAGTCCTCCGAAGGGGCGGTATTCCTGCTGTCCAATGGCCGTTGGGTACAGATGACGGAAAGGAGTACTCGCGAGGGCGGGCTGGTTGTTCTTTACTCTGACATCACCGACGTCAAGAACAGTGAAATGGCGCGTCGAATCAAGGCGCTTGAAGAGAGCGAGCGCTGGATTCGCGTGGTGACGGACCATGTGCCCGCACTGATCGCCTACGTGGGCGCGAACATGACCGTGCAGTTCTGCAACAAGGTTTATGAAGCCTGGTATGGCCGCAATGGTGAGTCTCCACTTGGTAAACACCTGGAGAACATTCACCAGCCTGAGCTTTACCAGCGGCTCATGCCTCATATGCAGGCGGTGCTCAGAGGTAATAGCGTTAACTTCGAGTTCGAGGAAACCAACGACACCGGAGAGACCCGCTACATGCTTCGCGCCTACGTGCCCAACGTGGACGAGCACGGGGAGGTTATCGGGTTCTTCGTGCTGATCCGGGACATTACCGACCGCCGCAAGACAGCGCTGGCGCTGGAGCAGGCGTACGATAATCTGGAACGGCGGGTGAAAGAACGTACCGCAGCTCTTACTGGCCTCAACAGTCAGTTGCGACAGGAAATCAGTGAGAGGGCGGCGGTGGAAGCCCGACTGCGTGACGCCAAGATGGACGCCGAGCGCGCCAACTTGTCGAAAACCAAATTTCTGGCGGCAGTCAGCCATGATCTGCTGCAGCCACTGAATGCTGCACGCCTGTTCACCAGTGCTCTGTTGGAGCACTCCTTCGGGCCAAAAGCAGAGGGACTGGTGCGCTCAGTTAGCACCTCCCTGGACGATGTGGAAAACCTGCTGGGCACCCTGGTGGATATCTCCAAGCTGGATGCTGGCGTGATCAAGCCGGACATCATGGCCTTCGACTTGCGGGACCTGCTCAACAACATCGCCCGTGAGTTTCGCCAGATGGCGCTGGCGGAGGGGCTGACGCTCGATTTCGTGCCATCGTCGGCAATCGTGGAGTCCGACTCCCAGCTACTGGCGCGGATTCTGCGCAACTTCCTCACCAATGCTATTCGCTATACCGGCACCGGGCGCATCCTGCTGGGGTGCCGCCGGCGTCAGGACCACGTGTTGCTGCAGGTGTGGGACACCGGCCCCGGTATTCCGGAGGACAAGCTGACCGAGATTTTCCAGGAGTTCAAACGCATTCGCCCCGCCGGCTCGCAGCCGGACAAGGGCCTTGGGCTGGGGTTGGCGATCGTCGACAAGATTTCCCGCATGCTGGGCCACGAGGTGACGGTATCCTCGATAGAGGGCAAAGGCTCGGTGTTCAGTGTAAAAGTGCCGGTCGGGCGGTTGTTGCCCAAACAGCCGACAGCGGATGACGACCGCGCAGTGTCAAACCACGGCGGCCTGGGTGGCGCCAGGATCTGGGTGATCGACAACGACCATGCCATCTGCCAGGGCATGCAGACGTTGCTGGAAGGCTGGGACTGCCAGGTGGTTTCAGCGGTTTCCCTTGGAGATCTTGAGCGACAGCTGGACCCGGCCAAGAGTCCCGTGGACCTTATCCTGGCGGATTATCACCTGGACAACGACGAAAACGGGGTAGATGTGGTAGCCGAGATCAATGGCCGCCGCCATTGCCCGGCGCCGGTGGTCATGATTACCGCCAATTACTCCAACGAGTTGAAGCAGCACATCCGCGAGTTGGGCCACGTGTTGATGAACAAGCCTGTGAAGCCGTTGAAGTTGCGCAGTGCGCTGAATCACCTTTTGAGAGGGTGATCTCCTACCGCTTCAAATACTGACTGAAATCCACGTCGCTGGCCGACAGAATCGCCTGCACCCGGTTGTGAACCCCCAGCTTACGAAGAATCGCCGAGACGTGGGCTTTTACCGTGGTCTCTGCAATGTTCAGGTTGTACGCAATCTGCTTATTGGATTCCCCTTTGGACATACGCTCCAGTACCAACAACTGGCGGCGGGTCAGGGAGTTCAGCAGCTCTGGTGAAATCGGGTTGTCCTCATGACGGCTGCGGCGATGGGTGCTTTCCTTGCCGGTACGGATAATGTCGGAAGGCAAATAGACATTGCCGTTGAGGATCTGCTGAATGGCGTCCGTCATCTGGGCGCGGGGAGAAGATTTGGTAATGAAACCGCAGGCGCCGTAGGTAATGGCCTGCAACACCACCTGCTTGTCTTCCTCCGCCGATACAATGACCACCGGGATGGTTGGCGCTTCGTTTCGCAAGGTAATCAGACCGTTCAAACCGTGCATTCCCGGCATGTTCAGATCCAGCAGGATCAGATCCAGATCATCGTTTTCGCGGGTAATGTCCAGGGCGCTATCGAGGTCGGCAGTTTCAATGATCGTACTGCCGTCAAAACCGGTCGATATCACGCTGCTGATGGCCTCACGAAACAGCGGGTGGTCGTCGGCGATCAATATTTTGTAGGTTGGCTCCATCACTGGTTCCACCGGTTTGTTGTCGTTATCAGGGACGGTTTTCGGGACATCATAGCGCTTTTCGGGAGAGAGTGTGGCATCGGGCTCATTCAGCATGGCGGCCTCCTGGGACAGGGGATCTCCCAAGTGGGGTGTGATCCTCTGGTTATTATTGTGATGATTGCATTACACGCTATCCTCGTCTTGGGTTGAATGCGACCATCGCACCAAAAAACAGGCACCAAAGTACTATTCTTGCCGGCTGGCGGGCTTCGTATCGTGGAGGGATGAGCCAACAAACCATAACAATGCCTGATCCCGTATTTCCCGTTGCCGCTGTCCGCGCTGCCTGGATGGCTATGGCCATCGTGTGGTTGGTTTTTGCGCAACCCGGGTCAGCTATTGCCAGCGATAACCAACCCTTGCCTGTGTTGTCCGTCAGTGTGTTGCAGTTCGGCACTGCTCACTGGGAGTTGGACCATATACTTCACCGGAGGCTGGACCGGAAGAACGGCTACCGGTTGGACCTCACCCTGGTGGCCAACCTGCCAGCGTCCCGCCTGGCGGTAACCAGTGGCTCCGTCAACGGGGCCGTAGCCGACCTGCTTTGGGCTCAGGCCCGTTTTGAGGACGGAGCGCCTCACCTTTACGTACCGTTTTCATCCCAGATTGGCGATATCGTGGTGGCTGAAGACTCCGATATACACGCCGTGGCCGATCTGGCCGGCACGCGTATCGGCGTTGCAGGCGGGCCGGACAGCAAGGGCTGGATACTGTTGCAAAAGGTTGCCGAGCAGCAAGGGATCAAGCTTGCCGAATCTGCCGAGGTGCAGTTTGCCGCTCCACCGCTGCTGAGCCAGGCCCTGAGGCGGAGCCAAGTGGATGTCATCATTACCTACTGGCATTTTGCGGCACGCCTGACAGGTGAGGGTGGCTGGCGCTCGGCGTTCAGAATGTCGGACCTTCTGGCCGCTATCAAACTGGACCGAAATTTGCCGGTTCTGGGGTATGTTTTCCCGGCTGATTGGGCGGACGACCATCGCGGATTGATGGACCGATTTGCCAGATCTTTGCAGCAGGCCAAGAAAGAGCTCTCGGATAGCGAAAGGTTCTGGCAACGCTTGCGGCCACTGATGGGTGAGCCTGACGACGCTGTGTTTCAATCGCTGCGGAAAGGATTTGTGGCAGGCGTACCATTACCGCTAACGGACCAGCGCATTGCGGACCTGCATCGTCTGCTGGCGCTCACCGGTGCCAATCCTGACAATCGTATGCCCGCCGACCTGTTCCACCGGGGCCAACCGTGAGCGCCTTCTCCGGCCGCCCTCCGGCCTGGAGTTACTGGGTGGTGTTGCCGTCTCTCGTCTTTTTCTGGGCGGCGGTTGCCTGGGTGATCAAGTCCCCCTTGCTGCCGACTCCCCTCGACGTTTTAGATTCCCTGATGCAGGAATCCGAATCCGGAGCCCTATGGCACCACCTTGGTGCCACACTAGCGCGTGTGGTGGTGGCCTTTGCATTGGCCATGCTGCTCGGTACCGGGATCGGCATTGCTATGGGGCGCTCCCAAACTACCAATGCGCTGTTCGATCCTTTGCTGGTCCTGCTTCTCAACCTGCCCGCGCTGGTAACCATCATCTTGATGTATGTCTGGTTTGGCCTGGTCGAAGTGGCAGCGGTGATGGCGGTGGTGATCAATAAGGTCCCCAATGTGGCGGTGACGGTTCGGGAAGGGGCCCGCAGCCTCGACTACCGGCTGGAGGAAATGGCCACCGTCTACGAGTTCACCCGCTGGCAACGGTTTCGTGAGGTCTGGGTACCACAACTGTTTCCCTATCTGATGGCGGCTACGCGTGGTGGCTTGGCTCTAATCTGGAAAATCGTGCTGGTGGTCGAACTGCTGGGTCGTTCCAGTGGTGTCGGTTTCCAGTTACACATGGCCTTTCAGGTGTTCGATGTGGCTTCCATCCTCGCCTACAGTCTGGCCTTTATCGCCGTGGTGCAACTCATCGAGTTGGCCATCCTGCAGCCCCTTGAACGCCGCTCCAGTCGCTGGCGTCAGCCGGAGGCCGCCCATGCTTGAGCTACAAATCGCCGGGCGCAGTTTTGGCAAACCCGTATTGGGTGAGGTCTTCGCCACCATTGAGCGGGGCGATCGCATCTGCCTGTTAGGGCCGTCCGGTATTGGCAAAACCACCCTGTTGAACGCCATCGCCGGGCTCGACATAGCACTCCCGCAGGGTGCCATTATTGGCCGCGAGACACTGCGGGTTGGCTACCTGTTCCAGGAACACCGATTGCTGCCCTGGCGAACCCTGAATGCCAACCTCCAGCTTGTAGGGGCGAGTGATGAGGAGGCTGAAATCGTTCTGGGCCAGGTGGGCCTTGCCGGATACGGTCACTACCTGCCGGACCAGCTTTCCATCGGCATGGCTCGACGAGCCGCACTCGCACGTTGCCTGGCGGTTAAACCGGATTTGTTGTTGCTTGATGAGCCCTTCGCTTCGCTTGATCCGGTAAAGGCGGGAGAACTAAAAACACTGATTGCTGGCATCATGGACGCCAATGCCAGCATGGCCATGATTTGCGTAACCCATGATGGGCGCGATGCCGAGACTCTGGCGAACCGTCTATGGTATCTGGATGGTAGTCCAGCGCAGTTGCAGTGGGACGATGCCATTGGTGAGCCCCGCTTGATCAGCAATCTTCTTGATAAGTTGCGAGATGCGGAGGACGTGGACCTGGTTTAGTGACATAAACGTGACACTCGAATTGTTGCCTTCGTGAAACTTCGGCTAACATGGTCAGCCTGTCTTTTACCGTCAACAAGGAGTGCTGACGATGGGCTTTATGGACCTGGTCCCGGTTTGGGACCTGAAGGCCTACCACCTTCCCCGCATTGAATCCCCCTTTATCGCCACCAGTATGGCTAGGCGCGTTATCCAGGACGATGGCAGTGTCCGCGCGCGCATGGAATCGGCGTTCGGGCCCCAAACCCGCAGCGGCCATCATCTGACCGAAACCGTCTGCCGGGCAGTCAGCGATAACAGGCTGATGCTTGTCTATACCGGGTCCGGCCGGCCCCTTTCTCCCGTCGTGAGCTGGCTGCCAGACGATAGCCTGCCCGCGGGAGGACGCTGGAGGTTACGCAGTGGCGGAATGAACTCACCTTATGCCATCCAAAAAGGCGTAGCAGAGCTGAATGCCTGCGACATTACCCCTGAACAACTGCGCCAGTATCATCCCCAAGGCATTGGTGGGTTGGGTGTAGGGTTGTTCTCGGCGAATTATCGTCAATGGCGGAGATCTGAGCGTGAGTCGCAAGACGGGGCGGAAGATCATCGATTGAGCCTGCCGCTGGGAGCCTCTGCTTCAGTGGCATCGCTGAGTGCTGCGGCAGCACTGGCCGCCGAGAAAACAGATTCCTCCAAGGCTGTTCCTCCCAAAGTACATCTGGAAGTCGGGATATTTACCGACGGCACCATGAACAACGCTGCCAATGCACGCTCGTTTGCCGAGCAGCTGGAGCGGGATTGTCTGATTCCCTATGAGAACGACGATATTAGTCGGGAGGAGTGTGAGTGGCGGCTATCGATGTTGATGGGTGGCAGTTATGGCAATGCGGTTACCAATGTGGCGAAACTGCGAGATCTATATTTAGAAGGTAAAGTGGAGTCCGAGCAAAAGATAATCTATCGGCGGCAGGTCTACGCCCCTGGCGCGGGCACAAAGACAGCGGATGACGATAAATGGTACGGCGCCGCCACAGGTATGGGGGAAGCCGGAGTCATTCAGCAAGTCGACTACGCCTTTTCAAGACTGGCGTTGCGAGTGAAAGAAGACTTGAGAGGACAAACCATCGACAGATTGACCCTCGATCTTTTCGGCTTCAGCCGAGGAGCAGCGGCGGCCCGCCACGCGGTCCACGAGATCAATCAGGGAACAAACGGCCTGCTGGCAAGGCTGTTTGTGGAGAATGGTATCCTCTGGCCGGCGCAGGTGGATATCCGTTTCGTAGGACTGTTCGACTCTGTCGCCGCCATCGTCAACCCAGCGTTTGGTGACCTGTCGGCTTACAACGACCGAAATTATCCCGTGAAGCTCTATCTGGAGCCTGCCAAGGTTGGCCAAGTGGTGCATCTAACTGCCGCCCATGAGCATCGTAAAAACTTCGCGCTTAACAGTGTAAGAAGCCGAGACGGCTCCCTCCCAGCCAACTTTCGGGAGATCACCCTGCCGGGTGTCCACTCCGACATAGGAGGTGGGTATGGCGACAGCCAGCGGGAAGAGGCTCTCCTGAGTCCGATGCTGCAAGTGCCCCAAAACCGACTGCAGTGGCCGGAGAAGACTGCACAGTGGGATAACCTTGATGCTCAACGGCATCAGGTGGCAGCCCAAGGCTGGATTGGTTCCTATAGTTTGCCGGTACGTCAGTCGGATCAATTGCAGGCTTGGCCGCAGAATCTGGGCTCAGAAGGACCTGCTCGTCTGGAAATTGTCGCCCAAGGTTACGACCATCCGGCACCGGATGGTCGGTTAGAACTGGTGTTGCGGATGTTGCGTCAGGTGCGCGGCGAGTATTCGAGAGTGGCTTTACGTTTGATGCATCGTTTGGCGGTCGAGAAGGAGTTACCTCTAGGTGAAATTGATCCCACTGACGAGACTGTATCGGTGCCGGGTGAACTGGAACCTGTTCTGCAACAAATTCTGGCGCAGGTTGTTCAGGGCAAAGACGAACCTTCACTTGAGTCAAGGGACTTGGAGTTATTGCTTCAGCGCTACATCCATTATTCGGCAAACTACAACAGCATTGAGTCCCAGATAGCGGGATTTCCGGCGAAGCTGGGCGTTATCTTTCCGCATGAACCTGCACCTTCTGGAGAGCGCCTTGTGTATCCCCAAAAGGAGGGAGAATGATGATTCGTAAGGCATGGATAGTGAGTATTGCCGTCGTAGCACTACTGGCGAGTGGCTGCGCTACCTCGACTGAAGAAGATATCCCTTGGAGTATAAAAGTTGTAGCTCCCGAACATTATGATATATGGGGTGTGAATATGTTCCTTGAGAAGACCGGGGAACGGAGTTGGCGTGCACCTGTCGGCTATGCTACCTGTTGTTGGAAAGGCCCGAACGGCCCCAGTGGTTCGCACCACGGACTTGAGCCCTTCCCCGAGCTGATCTTTATTCACTGGTTCTCCTTTGCTGAACAGAAGTACTACGCCAAATTGATCAAGGTGCCGCCGGACTTACAAGATCGTATGCGGGAGCCCGCGAGCTACAAAACCCAGGTGGACGTGAGGTCGGGGCCTCGTCACACGATGGCCATAGGCTTAGCTCCTGGAGGCACCGTAGTGGTCTGGATCATGAACCAGATCGGCAACGAGATCGAGGTGATGCGTATGCAGGCATCAGAGGGCTACGGTGATCCTTCTGACTTCACGGAACGCACGAAAGGCTATCTAAAACGTCACGGCGACTACCTCCAAGAACACGGCATACCAAAGGAAGGTTGGTAAGCGGGTACCCCTGCCTGCCGAATGCCTCTCGGTCAGGCAGGCTTTGTCCCCAGTATCTTGGTCCTCTGCGGCCGAAACCCCGCCGTTGCCAAAAGCGCCAGCACGACCGTTACACCGGCGGTAATGCCGAAGGCGGTGGGGTTCCACTCCAGATACAGCGAAAACCGGATCGCTTCCACTGCGTGGGTGAACGGATTGAACTGGCAGACCCAGTACAGCCAGGGGCTGGCTTCGTTCATTTTCCACAGGGGGTACAGCGCCGAAGACATGAAGAACATCGGGAAAATGACAAAGTTCATCACCCCCGCAAAGTTTTCCAGCTGCTTGATCCAGGTGGCAATTAGCAGGCCCAGTGCACCCAACATCAGGCTGGTTAGTATCAAGGCTGGCAAGATGGCCAGATAGCCCCACAATGGCGGCTCCACATCTACGAACAATGCCAGCATCAAAAATACATACACCTGCCCGACCGACACCACCCCCATCGCCAGTAACTTGGTCACCAGCAGGAAGGGGCGGGGCAACGGGCTCATCAATAGAACCCGCATGCTGCCCAGTTCCCGGTCATACACCATGGACAGAGCCCCCTGCATGCTGTTGAACAGGATGATCATCCCGCACAGTCCGGGGGCGATGTAGGTCTCGTAGGTGATGTAGGTCTGGTAGGGCGGAATAATTGAGATGCCCAGCACGGCCCGGAAGCCGGCGGCAAACACCACAAGCCACAGAAGCGGCCGGACCAGGGCACTGGCGAAGCGAGTGCGTTGTTGCCAGAAGCGCAACCACTCCCGCGTCTGGATGCCGACAAAACAGTGCCAGTAATGGGCCGCTTTCATGATTATCCTGCCCCCGTCAGCGAGTGAAACGTTTCTGCCAGGTCCCGGGTGCCTTCGGCTTTGCAAATGTCCTTGCCGGAGCCATCGGCCAGCAGTTGTCCCTGGTGCAGGATCAACACCCGGTCATCCTGTTGCACCTCCTCGATCAGGTGTGTCGCCCACAGCACGGTCAGGCGGGCCTCGTCGCACAGAATGCGCACATGTTCGTTGAGCGCTCTGCGACTAGCCACATCCAGGCCTACAGTGGGTTCATCAAGGAGTAGCAGAGAGGGTTCGTGAAGCAAGGCCCGGGCAATTTCCACGCGCCGACGGTGGCCGCCATTGAGCTTGCGCACGGGTTCGTTGGCGCGCTCCAGCAGTTCAAAACGAGCCAGCTCGCGATCCCCCCTCGTTCGGGCTTCTTTGCGAGATAAGCCGTGCAGCGCGGCGTGATACTGCAGGTTCTGGCGCACGGTCAAATCAAGATCCAGAGCGTTCTGCTGGAACACCACACCAATCTGGCGCATGGCCTCGGATGGCTGTTTTTTCAACGATTGACCGGCCAGCAGGAGTTCGCCTTGTTGGAGCGCCAGAAGCCGGGTTAACAAACCAAACAGTGTGGACTTGCCGGCGCCATTGGGGCCCAGAAGAGCGTGGAAACGACCAGAGGTCAGCGCGAAGCTGACCTCTTTGAGCACGGGCTTGTCGCCGTAGCGAAAGCTGATATTGCGGGCTTCAATGGTCATGCTGGTGTTATGAAGACGGATCAATGACCACACCCCAAGGGTAGCGGCCGACCTTGATGGATTTGATCACCTTCAGGTCTTCGACGTCGATCACCGAAACGTCTCCTGAAACGCCGTTGGTGGTATAGAGATGTTTCTCATCCTTATCGAGATCCAGTTGCCATACCCGACTGCCCACCAGTAGATAATCCAACACTTCATAAGTCTGGGCATCGACGACTGCAACATGATTTGATGGGCCGAGCGCTACGAAGGCGTATTTGCCATCGGAGGTCAGCTCGATACCGACGGGCTGAACGCGGTCCTGATTCACGCCAGGAACCTTGAACGACATTTCATGGATCTGCTCCAGATTGTCCACATCGATGATGTGCACGGTGCCGCCGATTTCCGCCGAAGCCCAGGCAATCTTGCTGTCTTTTCTGAATTCCACGTGGCGGGGGCGTTGCCCGACAACGATGTTCTTTTCAATCTCAAAAGTCTCGGTGTTGATCCAGTGCAGCATGCTGGTGGTTTCACTGGTGTTGACCGCCCATTTTCCGTTCGGGCTTACAGCCATGCCTTCCGGCTCTATACCGACGTCAATCTGGGCCAGGACGTCTTTGGTTTCCACATCCACCACGGTCACGATGGCGTCGTCCTCGTTGGCGATGTACAGATGCTTGTTGTTTGGATGGAGCGAGAACTGTTCCGGGTCTTCACCGGAGGGCAGGGTGTCGACGATCTTGCGGGTCGCCAGATCCAGCACCTGCACGGTGTCGTCGTCACTGGCGCAGATATAAAGCTTGGTGTGGTCCTTGGACAACAGGATGCCCCGTGGCCGCTGGCCCACATCAATAGTCTCAACAACTTCCCGGGTCTCGGTGTCGATGATGGACAGGGTGTTGTCTTTTTCGTTGGACACGTAGGCAAGGCTGGCCATGGCCGGTGTCGACAGGCCGATTATGGCGGCCAGGGCAGTGTGCTTGAGCAGAGAATTCATGATGTAATTCCTTCTTGTTATGGAAAGCTTCCGCCAGAGCGGTCAGCCGTTTATGCGACATTCGCTCTCAGGTTTGTCGAAACCCAGTGTGTCCATGCCTGTATTGGGATGCAGAAACCCCTCGAATGGCGCCCTGGCAACCAGCCCCCGTGGATGAACCAGGGGAATTGGCTGTCGAAGTTGGCCGTTCCAATCGCGATAGGTGAGTTTGCGCCCCTTGAAGGCGGCAAGCTGGAATTTGTCGCTGAACAGGAAATTTCGGATTGCGTTGGGGCTTGCGTCACCCAAGTCAGTGACGGCTGTACCGATGGAGCGAATGGCTGCCCAGGCGGCATAGTCCTCGCCATTCATGTCGCGGTCAGCCAGATCACGGAAGCGGTTTTGCAGTTGAGCGGCGCCCCAGCTTTCCACCACCCGGTGCCAGGTGACGGGGGACATCCCCTGAGTGCCGACGACAGGGCGCGGCAGCCAGGTATTGAATGGCACGTACTCGCCAAAATCGCCGCGAACATCGGCTACCACAACGGCATCGTAATCGCTGGCCTGGGTAAACAACGGCAGTTCCTTGGAGGCAGTGCGGCGAAGGTCGGCGTCAAAGGTCCATGGTTTGTCTTCAATAACCTCCAGGCCGAAGCGCTTGGCGGATCGGCGAAAGGCCTTGGCCCAGCCTTTGTCATCGTCAGTGGGCCCGGTAATCAAGAAAATCTCGTTCCAGCGCCTCTGGTTCAGCCATTGTGCCAGTGCGTCCGTCAGCATGGCGTAGCTGGGTATGGTGTGGAGCAGGTTGGCGTTGCATTCGATGGTTCGAAGCTCGTCCGCTTTTGAACCGGCGTTGAACAGAACCATGTCTGTGCCCGCCTTTCCGCTCATCTTCTTCAGTGCCTGTGCCGGAACGTTTACCACGACGAGTTCGATACCGGACTCACGGAGTTGGTCGAAGGCGGCCATCGCCTCGGCTTCCGAGTCGGCAACCCTGCTTTCCAGGGTGTAGGTCTGCCCGAGAAACTTCCCGGTGGTGCTGTTGTCCTGCATGCCCAGTTCTGCGCCTTTCAGGCCGGCGTCTTCCGGTTCGGGAAGGACATTGGACAAAACCGGGCCCTGGTCCGGAAGCCACTGCACATATCCGATACGAACCTCTAGAGATTCAGCCTTCAGCGAGGCCATGCCGAGGGTTGCTGCCAGTAATACGGCTGCTGTCCTGAACAAAAGAGACATGAAACTCTCCGGTTTGTTGTTGTACTTCCAGCTTAGAGAAGGGAAAAAGTCCCGGAAATATTCAGAAAGTAGGAAAGTGGCGGTACTAAAGAACTATTCCGGTCAGAAATAGGGCGTTTAGCATGATTGGTATAGGTGCCAAAGCCTTTGACTGGACAAAAATAATGACGGCTTACCGGAAAGTTTCCCTGACCATGCTGGCGGTATTTGTTGTCGTGTATCTGCTAGGTGCAGCGTTGTACATTGGGCAGGCGCAGCACGACGTTCAGCGTGAGCTCACTGGCGTGTCAGGTCTGGCGAAAAGTTTGGGCGATCCTCAAGGTCTGCCGGCTAATGTGGTTGAGAATATGCGGCACATAAAGCCAGTGGCCGGCAAGACAGGCGACCATGGGCATGTGCCTTCCTGGTTTTCGTCCATGGTGTCGGGACAGATGTCTTTTCCTTCGGTCAATGGCTGGAGTATTGACCCCGCTGATGAGGTAGAGGAAATCTGGGAAGGGTTCCTGTTGGTTTCCTTTTCCTACGCAGTGGGTATGGTTTTGTGCTTCATGGCACTCTACGGAATGGTCAGGCAGGGGCTTCGGCCCCTGGTTTCATTGGCAAGCGCTCTGGAGGCTGTGGCCGGGGGGGAGCTGACGTCCAGGCTGCCAAGGCAGAGTATCCGAGAACTGGATACCCTGGCCGGTCGGTTCAATGCAATGGCCACCGCGCTGGAAAAGGAACAGAAAACCGTCAGCCACCTGCTGAACGAACTGCTGCAGTTACAGGACCGGGAGCGATCACATATTGCCCGTGTCTTGCACGATGATCTTGGCCAGTATCTCACCGGTATTCGTGCGCAGGCGCGAAGCTGGGTGTACGACCCCGAATTGAACGAACGACAGAAGCAACAGGCAAAAGATCTAGCGGGACACTGTGAAACCGTGCAACAGCATTTTCGTCATTTGTTGCAGGATCTGCACCCATTGGTGATGGAGCAACTTGGCCTGGACAGCGCCATTCGACACCTGGCGGAACAGTGGCAGCAGTTGAGCGGGCTGGACTGTCGGCTTGATATGGATACGCAACTGCCGCAACTCACCGATGAGCAGCAGACACATCTCTATCGTTTCCTTCAGGAGGCGCTGAACAACATATCCCGACACGCCAGAGCCCGTTGCGCAATACTGGCGGTTGCTCAACATTCCGATGGACTGCGGATTGACATTCGGGACGACGGCGCCGGTGCAGAGAACTTTCCCGCGAAGGCGGGCCTGGGCATTCGCTCCATGCGTGAGCGGGCGCGATGCCTCGGCGGAAAGGTGCAATTTTCCAGCAAGGTGGGTGAAGGCACACGAATACGCCTTGCGGTGCCTTTGTCTGAATCCATTACAGCGCCAGGAGGTGCCGTGTGAAACTGATGATCGTTGATGACCATCAGGTTGTGCGTCAGGGGATTGCCAACCTGCTGAGGTCGATGATACCCGCCGTCGCCATTGTCGAAGTGGAAACAGGACAGGATGCGGTTGCCCGTTACGCGGACCACCAGCCGAATGTCGTGCTGCTGGATATGGGGTTGCCGGATATCTCTGGCCTGGAAGTGGGGCGCCGACTTCGTCAGCGCTGGCGCAGCGCCGCCATTCTGTTCTTTACCATGCACGATGAACTGCCAATGGTGCGCCAGGCCCTGGATGTCGGTGGGCTGGGATTTGTATCCAAGAGTTGCGCCCCCGAAGAATTGGCGGAAGCGGTCAAACGGGTAGCGGCGGGCCAACCCTACATCGAGCACCCGATTGCGACCCGGCTGGCTATGAATCAGGAAAGACCGGTGGATCACCGTCTGCGCGATATAACACAGCGGGAGATGGAAGTTTTGCTGATGTATGCCCGGGGTGAAAGCGTTCCGGGTATTGCCGGGCGCCTGTGTGTTAGCAATAAAACGGTTTCCAACCATCTGGCGGTATTGAAAAGCAAACTACAGGTGGCCTCGTCAGTGGAGTTGATTCACCTTGCCGTGGATGCCGGTCTGATTCGATACGGTCAATTAGGAGAAGGCCAGCGGGTGTGAGCCCGCTCTCACCATTACCAATCGAAAGGGCAGGCCGTGCAGCCTTCCATGTAGGTGCCCTCGAACGTCGCGTAATGTATCCGGGTTCCGGTGAGATTGGCGTCAGACAAGTTGGCCAGTCCGAGCTTGGCCTCCTGAAGGTTGGCTCCCTGAAGATTGGCACCTTTCAGGTCGGCTTTTGGCAGCCAGGAGATTTCAAAACTACTGAAGGCGAGATTGGCGTTCTGCAATGAAGCGCCTGAGAACCTCGAGAAATCGAAATTGGCCCCCGTTAGATTCGAGCCGCTAAAGTCAGCCCCCTGGGCAAAAAGGTATTGCCCCTGCATGCCCTGAAGATCTGCATTTTTCAGCGATGCTCCCCGCATGCTTGCTCGGTAGGCCTGCAAACGGTAGCCAACGACGTTGTCCAGACTTGCCCCATCCAGATTGGCACCTCTGAGGCTTGTATGGCTCAGGTTGGCTCCCGACAGGTTGGCGCCTTTGAAATCAGCGGAACGTAAGTCCATGTTGGACAGATCGGCGCCCTGAAGATCCGCTCCAGGACACTGGGCCTGCCGCTCAAGAACGCAGCCGTTGATCGTGGGGGCCTGGTTTTGGCCCGCCAAGTAATCATCGGCAATTGCCTGTGAGCACAACGCAATCATGGACACCGTAATAGCGAGTTTCATGGTGGTCACTCCCGAACAGATGCTGAAAAAAGGGGCCTGGCGTGAAGCCAGGCCCAGGTCGGAGGTTGGTTAGCGGGAAGCCTGTGCCCAGGAGGGCATCTTGAACACCCAGAATGACCCGCCTTGAGAAATGGGCTTGGTCAGCTCAGCCATGTCGCCGCCCCACAGTGGCACTGCACCGCCGTAGCCAGAGGCAACGCCGATATACTGCTCACCGTCCATCTCCCAGGTGATCGGAGACGAAATGATCCCGGAGCCGGTCTGGAACTTCCAGAGTTCTTCGCCGGTTTCGGCGTCAAAGGCCTTGAGGAACCCGTCTCCCGTGCCTGTGAATACCAGGCCGCCCTTGGTGGCAAGAACACCTGCCCACAGGGGCATATTTTCCTTGTGCTCCCATTCAATGTCGCCGGTGATGGGGTTCATGGCACGGAGGATGCCCACATGGTCGTCGTACATACGCTTGATGCGGAATCCCTGACCCAGGTAGGCCGCGCCTTTTTTGTAAGTGACCTCCTCGGTCCAGTAGTCCTCTTTCCAGTGGTTGGCTGGCACGTAGAACAGACCTGTATCCTGGCTATAGGCCATAGGATTCCAGTTCTTGCCGCCCAGGAAGGGCGGGGAGACCTCTACGGCCTTACCTCGGGTTTCGCCCTCGGCTACGGGTGGCGGGCGCTGGCCCTCGGCTTCGATCGGACGACCGTCCTCGCCAATCCCTTTGGCCCAGGTGATATTGTCCACAAAGGGGAAGCCCTTTTTGAAATCGCCGTTGGTGCGGTCAACAACATAGAAGAACCCGTTGCGATCAGCGTGCGCTGTCGCTTTTACGGTCTCCCCGTCCTCATCGTATTCAAAAAGTACCAGCTCGTTGTTGCCGGAGAAGTCCCAGGCATCGTTGGGTGTGTGCTGGTAGAACCATTTTACTTCGCCAGTGGACGGGTCTACACCCACCTGCCCGGACGTGTAGAGGTTGTCGTAGTCGGCAGGGTCGCCACCGGGTGACGTGCGCTTCCAGGTATTCCAGGGCGCTGGGTTGCCGGCACCAATGATGATGGTATTAGTGGCTGCATCGAAACTGGCACTTTGCCAGGGGGCGCCGCCACCGTGGCTCCAGGCTTCGACTTTTCCGGTTTCGGTGTTGGGATCGTCGGGCCAGCTCGGTGCACGAGGGTCACCGGTCGGTGTGCTTTTCTCGCCGTCCAGGCGGCCATAATGTCCTTCTACGAACGGGCGCATCCAGATTTCTTCACCGGTATCGGGGTCACGCGCAAACAGTTTGCCCACAACGCCGAACTCATCCCCGGACGACCCGTGAATCAGCAGTACCTTGCCGGACTTTTGGTCTTTTACCAGGGTTGGAGCCCCGGTCATGGTGTAGCCCGCTTCGTGGTCGGCAAACTTTTCACGCCAGGCTACCTTGCCTGTGTCTTTATTCAGGGCAACGATGCCGGCGTCAAGGGTGCCAAAGAAGACTTTGTCACCGAAGATGGCTGCGCCCCGGTTCACAACGTCGCAGCACGGGCGGATGCCCTCGGGCAGGCGGTGATTGTATTCCCAGAGTTTGTCTCCGGTTTTGGCGTCCAGGGCGTAGATCCTGGAATAGGAACCGGTGATATAGATGACGCCGTCGTGAATTAGCGCCTGGGATTCCTGCCCCCGCTGCTTCTCGTCGCCGAATGAGAAAGACCAGGCCGGAACCAGGCGCTCAACGTTCTCGCGATTAATAGTGGTCATCGGGCTGTAACGTTGTGCCTTGGGGCCGATGCCGTAGCCAAGTACGTTTTCCGTGGTTTGTGCATCGTTGGCGATGTCGTCCCAGGTCACGTCTTTGGCGTGTACCTGAAGTGACAGTGCGGCTGATGAACCCAGCATCAATGCCAGGCTGATCCCACGTATAAGCGGATGCTTTTCTTTGGTGGTTTTCATACATGTTCCCCTTGGTTTTTGTTGTGACTAACGCCCTGCTTCGACGTCGACGCACTGAGTATTAGCTGCGTAGCCAACGCCAGGCGACGGAAATGCCCATGCTGGATCCGGGAAAAAACCAGAAAAACCCGGGAAAATATCCCGATAAGCGCGCTTGTAGCTGAGAAACAGGCAGTTTTCAGACATTGCCTTTCCATCTCATGCTTTGGCCTTCGCTCTCTGCGTCTACTACCAAGGAACTACGCCAAAACCTCCAAAGTGGCATTCGGATTGAGCGGTGCGATTCCTAGACTGGGAACAAGCACATTGGCGTCTGACAAAACCAACAGCCAATGGATGAGGAATCAAATAGCAGAGGTAGCAACAATGACCACGCCCTTTTCACTTCACACGCTGCTGGCAGCCGCTCTTTTGGGAGCTGCTGGTCTGGTAATGGCTCACGGCAACGTGACTCCACAGGAGGTGGACACTGGTGACCTGCCTGAACTCGGTGACGAAGTGCGATCGCAGAACCCGTTTCGGGAAGGCAATGAGTATGGCAAGCACAATGCCCAGGCCGTGACCGTGGGAGAGAGTGCCTACGCCGGCAACTGCGCAGGCTGCCACGGTATCCGCGCTATGTCCGGCGGCCTGACGCCCGACTTGCGTGAGCTGACCGAGTGGGATGACGAGTATTACGTTACCCGAGTGCTCAACGGTACTGACCGGGGCATGCCCGCCTGGAAGAAAACACTGGACCAGAACGCCATATGGGCCATTCGGACTTATGTGGAGTCTCTGCCGAAGCCGGAATGATCGCTTCTCGGATCTTCATACCAAGCCTGTACTCAGGCCGGCCCTGTGCCGGCCTGGCGTCGTTGGGGAGAAAACAATGAAAACACTGTCCCGTATTGTTGTGCTGATGCTGTTTTTCCAAGTGGTCCCGGCGCAGGAAGTGGATGACGGCGATCCGTTACTGAACAGGCCTGCGGAGCGAACCTACGACATCATTCTCGAATCCGGTTATCTGAAAGTTGGTGTTTATGAAAACTTCCCGCCGTACTCCTACGAGGTGAACGGAGAACCCCGTGGCATTGACGTGGAAGTGGGCAAACAGATTGCCGAAGCCATGGGCGTTGAATTCCGGGTGCACTGGATCGTGCCTGATGAAAACCTCGGAGATGACCTCAGAAACAACGTCTGGAAAGGGCACTACCTCGCCAAGCGCCGACTGGCTGATGTGATGATGCGGGTGCCTTATGACAAGCAATATGCCTACATGCAGGATTCCACCGGGGAATACATCAACGAACAGGTGGTGCTGTTCGGCCCCTACCAGCAGGAAACCTGGCAGATTGCCTTCAATCCCGAAAAGATTGAAGGCGTCGACACCGTCGCCAAGTTCCAGTATCACCCGATCGGCGTGGAAATCGACACCCTTCCGGACTTCTATCTGAGCTCCGGCTTGCGGGGTCGCATGCGTGAGCAGGTCAGGCATTACCCCAATGTTCGCGAGTCTTTCAACGCGATGCGCGATGGCACGGTGAGCGCCGTTATGGGCATGCGCGCCGAGATTGACCACGAGCTGGGCCGCCCTGGAAATACCGAATTCCAGCTGGCAGGGAATGGCTTCCCGGGTATCGGCAAGCAGGTCTGGGACGTGGGCATGGCCATCAAGCATACCCATCGCCAGCTCGGTTATGCGATCGAAGCCATTATCGGTGACCTGGTGAAATCCGGCGACATGCAAGCGCTGTTTGCGGAGCTGGGCCTACGATATAGCGTTCCCCAGTATTACCGGGAATTTCTCAGTGAGGAGGCGTTGGCTAGGGCCGAAGGTCAGCGTTGATGAAAAACCGTTTGACTCAGAGCGACACATCAAGCCCGCGACACCCACGCGGACTTTGTTTTTGGAGGTAGTAATACCAAGTGATGAGAAAACCAGTGCCGGGGGGTAATTGTCGGTTTTCGTCCCAAAGCGAAGAATCACTTCAGAGGCGGGAAAAGTTCCCGGTTCATCCTGAAACAAAAACGATAGCACCGAAAACAAGAGACTTGGAGAGCGCAACCATGACATCGAACAAGTTCGGGATTCGCATTGCAGCCAGTGCCTTGGCGCTGGCCGTATCGTACGGGGCCCAGGCGGTCACCGACGAAGACATCATGAACGATCACAAAACGCCGGACGATATCGTCAGCTACGGCATGGGTACCCAGGGCCAGCGGTTCAGTATCCTGGAAGACCTGAACACCGGTAATATTCAATACCTTCAGCCAGCTTGGGCCTTCTCGTTTGGTAGCGAGAAAATGCGCGGCCAGGAGTCGCAGCCGCTGATCAAGGATGGCGTGATGTATGTGACTGCCTCCTATTCCCGTGTTTACGCCATTGACGCCAGAACCGGAGAGGAAATCTGGCAGTACGACGCGCGTCTGCCTGACGGCATCATGCCCTGTTGTGACGTTGTTAACCGCGGCGTTGCCCTGTACGACGACAAGGTTATTTTCGGCACTCTCGATGCCAAACTCGTCGCTTTGAACAAAGACACCGGCAAGCCCATGTGGATCAAGAAGGTTGCCGACTACCAGGCGGGTTATGCCATTACTGCCGCACCTATCGTCGTCAAAGGCAAAGTGATTACCGGCGTTTCCGGTGGTGAGTTCGGTATTGTCGGCAAGGTGGAAGCCTACGACGCCAATACCGGTGAGCTGGTGTGGATGCGTCCGACCGTTGAAGGCCATATGGGCTATGTCTACAAAGACGGCAAGGCGGTTGAAAGCGGCATTTCCGGCGGCAAAGCCGGAAAGACCTGGCCGGGTGATATGTGGAAGAACGGCGGTGCTGCGACCTGGTTGGGTGGCACCTATGATCAGGACACCGACTCCCTGTTCTTCGGAACCGGTAACCCGGCACCCTGGAACTCACACCTGCGCCCCGGCGATAACCTGTTCTCATCCTCGCGGGTGGCAATCGATCCGGACGATGGCAGTATCAAATGGCACTTCCAGACCACGCCTCATGATGGCTGGGACTACGATGGTGTCAACGAGCTGATTTCGTTCGATTACAAAGAAAAGGGCAAAACCGTGAAAGCGGCGGCAACAGCTGACCGTAACGGCTTCTTCTATGTTCTGAACCGTGAGAACGGCGACTTCATTCGCGGCTTCCCATTCGTGGACAAGATCACTTGGGCTGAAGGCCTTGATCCGAAGACCGGTCGTCCGATTTTTAAAGATGGTGGTCGCCCGGGTGACCCTTCTGCGATGGAAGGAAGCAAGGGTGAAGTGGTTGTTGCCCAGCCAGCGTTCCTTGGTGGTAAGAACTGGATGCCAATGGCCTATAGCCAGGATACCGGCCTGTTCTACGTACCGTCCAATGAATGGTCCATGGATATCTGGAACGAGCCGGTTTCCTACAAGAAAGGTGCTGCCTTCCTGGGTGCGGGCTTTACCATCAAGCCAGCTAATGACGATTACATCGGCGTACTCCGCGCCATGGATCCGAAGACCGGCAAGGAAGTCTGGCGTTATGAAAACACTGCTCCTCTGTGGGGTGGTGTAATGACAACCGCTGGCAACCTTGTCTTCACTGGTACGCCCGAAGGTTATCTGAAGGCTTTTGACGCCAAGACCGGCGAAGAGCTGTACAAGTTCAACACCGGCTCCGGCGTTGTGGGTACTCCTGTTACCTGGACCATGGACGGCGAGCAGTATGTCTCCGTGGCCTCTGGTTGGGGTGGTGCGGTCCCGCTCTGGGGTGGTGAAGTCGCCAAGGTGGTAAAGGACTTCAACCAGGGCGGTATGGTCTGGACGTTCAAGCTGCCGAAGGATCGTGTTGCGAGCAACTGATTCGACGATAGAACGGCCATTGTTCGTTCGATGGGGGCTGCCGGAAGGCAGCCCTTTTTGTCTGCGCAAGCGCTAGATTGTCGTAGTCCCCGCTTATCTACTACCAAGGGATGAGTTTTTCCCCTCTATCGAATCATTCACCTAACCGCTTTGGGGGTCTACATTGAATAGGTAAACGCGCAAGGCCGCGTTGTCCTGCGACAAACACAACAAGAGGTCGAGACCATGATCTACGCACAACCTGGTAAGGAAGGCTCCGTCGTCTCCTTCAAACCCCGTTATGAGAACTACATCGGCGGCGAGTGGGTCGCCCCGGTCAAGGGTCAGTATTTTGAAAACATCACGCCGGTGACCGGCGATGTCATCTGTGAAATTCCCCGCTCCTCGGCCGAAGATATTGATGTGGCTCTGGATGCCGCCCATAAGGCCGCGCCAGCCTGGGGAAAGACGTCGACCACCGAGCGCTCCAATATCCTGCTGAAAATTGCCGACCGTATCGAGCAGAACGTTGAAATGCTGTCGGTCGCCGAAACCTGGGATAACGGCAAAGCCGTTCGCGAGACGTTGAACGCCGACATTCCTTTGGCGGTTGACCACTTCCGTTACTTTGCCGGTTGTATCCGAGCCCAGGAAGATACGTCCAGCGCCATCGACAACAATACCGTGGCCTATCATTACCATGAGCCGCTGGGTGTTGTGGGCCAGATCATTCCCTGGAACTTCCCTTTGCTGATGGCTGTGTGGAAGCTGGCGCCCTGCCTGGCGGCTGGTAACTGCACGGTGATGAAGCCGGCAGAGCAGACGCCCGCCAGTATCCTGATCCTGATGGATCTGATTGGCGACCTGCTGCCACCGGGCGTGGTTAACATCGTCAACGGCTACGGCATTGAAGCGGGTCAGGCACTGGCCAGCAGCAAGCGTATTGCCAAGATCGCCTTCACCGGCTCCACACCGGTGGGTTCCCACATTCTCAAGTGCGCGGCCGAGAATATTATTCCGTCCACAGTGGAACTGGGTGGTAAGTCCCCCAATATCTATTTCTCCGATGTGATGAACGCCGAGCCCGAGTTTATCGACAAGTGTGTGGAAGGCCTGGTGCTGGCGTTCTTCAACCAGGGTGAGGTCTGTACCTGTCCGTCCCGTGCGCTGGTACAGGAAGACATGTACGAGGAGTTCATGGCCAAGGTTGTTGAACGCACGAAGTCCATCAAGCGTGGCAACCCGCTCGATACCGATGTGCAGGTCGGCGCTCAGGCCAGCAAGGAGCAGTTCGACAAGATCATGTCCTACCTCGAAATCGGCAAGCAGGAAGGCGCGGAAGTGCTGACCGGCGGTGGCCGTGAGGAAATGGACGATGCCTATAACAATGGCTTCTACGTTCAGCCCACGTTGTTCAAAGGCAAGAACAACATGCGTGTGTTCCAGGAGGAAATCTTTGGTCCGGTGGTGGGTGTAACCACCTTCAAGGACGAAGAAGAAGCCCTGGCCATCGCCAACGACACTGAGTTCGGTCTGGGTGCCGGCCTCTGGACCCGCGACATCAACCGTGCCTATCGCATGGGCCGCGCCATCCAGGCAGGCCGCGTATGGACCAACTGTTACCACCAGTATCCGGCGCACGCTGCCTTCGGTGGTTACAAGAAGTCCGGTGTTGGCCGCGAGAACCACAAGATGGCGCTGGATCATTACCAGCAGACCAAGAACCTGCTGGTCAGCTACGACATCAACCCGCTGGGCTTCTTCTAAGTCCGCCAATGACTGTTGTGCCCGGGCCCTCCCACACAGGCCCGGTGGCGAGTCAGCACATGGATGTGCACATTCCTTCCCGGTGTCTGACCGGGGCGCATCTCTACCGGGTTGTAGTTGACTGGTGGGGATGGATGGGTCTTCCTGCCAGTTTTAGGTCCTTCCCAGGGCCTTTTTTTGTGTCTGAGCCGGTGCTCACCGGAATGGGTCGAAAGGATGAGTTTCGCGGCCTGGATCGAGCGGAAATCAGTGCCAAAGTACCATATTGGCCTTTTCGGGGACTGGGTAGGATTGAGAGTGAGTTACCGGGCAACCGGTTAACGGATCCTCAATGCCACAACAATCATCACAAGAGGTAAGCGTTATGTGGACCAAACCAGCCTATGAAGACCTGCGGATCGGCTTCGAAGTCACCATGTACTTCGCCAACCGCTGAGAAGTAATGGCCAGCCTCGTGCGCTGGCCATTTTGCTTCTGGAGTTTCTGTCATGCAGATTCGTATCCTCGGTTCCGCCGCCGGCGGAGGGTTTCCCCAGTGGAACTGCAATTGCGCCAACTGTGATGGCTTCCGCAAAGGGACCCTGAACGCCAGCGCACGTACCCAGTCGTCCATCGCCATCAGCGAAGACGGCGTGCACTGGATTCTCTGTAACGCCTCTCCTGACATTCGTGCTCAACTGGCAAGCTTTGATGCCATGCAGCCGGCGCGTGCGCTTCGGGATACCGGAATTAACGCGGTGTTGCTGTGCGACAGCCAGGTGGATCACACCACCGGTTTGCTGATGTTGCGCGAGGGATTGCCCCTGGACGTGTGGTGTACCGCCCAGGTTCATGAAGATCTGAGCAGCGGCTTTCCACTGTTTCGCATGCTCACCCACTGGAACGGTGGCCCCCAGTGGCATGAAGTACCCTGTACCGATCAACAGTCTTTTTCCATTCCCTGTGCCCCGGCGTTGCGGTTGACGGCCATTCCGTTACTCAGTAATGCGCCGCCGTATTCACCGCGCAGGAATAACCCGCACCCGGGTGACAACATTGGGCTTTTCATAGAAGACACCCGCAGTGGTGAAACCGTCATGTACGCCCCGGGGCTCGGGCAGCCCGATGAGCAGATTCTGCAGTGGATGCGGAAAGCCGACACGCTGCTGGTGGATGGTACCGTTTGGCACGACGATGAAATGTTGCGCTGCGAGGTGGGTACCCGCACCGGCCAGGAGATGGGGCATCTTGCCCAGAGTGGCCCCGGCGGCATGATCGACGTGCTGGATACCATGCCAGCGCGCAGGAAAATTCTTATCCATATCAATAATACCAACCCGATTCTGGACGAGGATTCGCCTGAACGGGCCGTGCTGACCAGGCATGGCATTGAGGTGTCGTTTGACGGCATGCATCTGCATATGGAGGTGCCCCTGTGAACGCAATCGCTACAACCGTCATGAATCGCGGGGATTTTGAGCAGGCCCTGCGGGCAAAAGGCCAGTACTACCACATCCACCATCCGTACCATAAAGCCATGTACGGCGGTGACTGCACCCCGGAGCAGATTCGTGGCTGGGTCGCCAACCGTTACTACTATCAGATCAACATCCCCCGCAAGGACGCGGCGATCATGGCCAACTGCCCGGATGCCTCGGTGCGCCGGTTGTGGCTCCAAAGAGTACTGGATCACGATGGCCACAGTGACGACGAAGGCGGTATCGAGGCCTGGCTGAGTCTGGCGGAAGCCGTAGGGTTAACTCGGGACGAGGTCATCGACCAGCGCCACGTGTTGCCGGGTGTGCGGTTTGCGGTTGATGCGTACCTGAACTTTGCCCGACGGGCGACCTGGCAGGAAGCGGCCTGTTCCTCCCTGACGGAACTGTTTGCGCCGGAGATTCACCAGTCCCGGCTCGATAGCTGGCCTCAGCACTATCCCTGGATCCAGACCGATGGTTATGGCTATTTCCGCAAGCGGTTGTCGGAAGCGCGCCGTGACGTGGAGCATGGTTTGACGATTACCCTGGATCACTTTACCACCGCGGCACAGCAGGCCCGTGCCCTGGAAATCCTTCAATTCAAACTGGATATTTTATGGTCTATGTTGGATGCCCTGACTATGGCTTATCAGCACCGCACGCCGCCGTACCACACCGTAACCAGCCAGCCAGTCTGGCACCGGGGGGTGTAGTGGTCACGCTCATGGAGCGCACCCCGCGCCTTCGCCCGGGGTTCCGTTTCCAGTGGGAGCCTGCCCAGAAGGCCCATGTGCTGTTGTACCCCGAAGGTATGGTGCGGTTGAACGACAGTGCCGGGGCGGTGCTGAAGGAAGTGGATGGCCAGCGCACCGTGGCCGATATTGTCGCTATCCTGGAACAGCAGTTTCCCGATGCGGGATCCCTGGCAGACGATGTAAGCGATTTCCTCAAGGACGCCGAGCAGCAGCACTGGATACTGTTTCCATGAGTCAGCACGACACCATGCCGGCGGGTGATCGCCCTGGTATTGGTCCGCCTCTGTGGCTGCTGGCGGAACTGACCTACCGCTGCCCGCTGCAATGCCCATATTGTTCCAACCCACTGGATTTTGCGCAGACCCAGCAGGAGTTGAGCACCGAAGAGTGGGTCAGGGTGCTGCGCCAGGGCCGTGAGATGGGAGCAGCCCAACTGGGCTTTTCCGGCGGCGAACCGCTGGTGCGTCAGGACCTTCCGGAGCTGATTGGAGAAGCCAGGCAACTGGGCTATTACACCAATTTGATAACCTCCGGCCTGGGGCTCACTGAGGCTAAGGTGAACGCCTTCCGCGATGCCGGGCTGGATCATATCCAGGTCAGTTTCCAGGCCTCAGATCCGGAACTGAACAACGCTGTGGCCGGCTCACGCAAGGCTTTCGAGCAGAAGCTGGCGATGGCCCGTGCGGTAAAAGAAGCGGGTTACCCCATGGTGCTCAACTTTGTGATCCATCGGCACAATATCCACCAGATGAACGATATCATCAGCTTGTGTGAGCGATTGGGTGCTGATTACGTGGAGTTGGCCACCTGCCAATACTACGGCTGGGCGTTCGAAAACCGTGAGGGGCTGATGCCCTCCAAGGCACAGCTGGAAAAGGCTGAGGCCGAAGTAAACATCTATCGCCAGCGTCTGGCAGATGACGGCTCGGCGATGAGGTTGATCTTTGTTACCCCGGACTATTACGAGGAACGGCCAAAGGCCTGCATGAACGGGTGGGGCAGCCTGTTCCTCACTGTGGCGCCGGATGGTACCGCCTTACCCTGCCACAGCGCCCGCCTGTTACCCATTGAGTTTCCCAATGTACGGGATTCCTCGCTACACTCCATCTGGTATGACAGCCCGGGTTTTAACCATTACCGGGGTGACAGCTGGATGCCGGAGCCCTGTCGATCCTGCGATGAAAAAGGTAAGGACTTCGGCGGCTGCCGATGCCAGGCCTACCTGCTGACCGGTAATGCCGACAATGCCGACCCGGTTTGCAGTAAATCACCCCATCATGATCGCATCCTCGCCGCCCGCCAGGCGGCGGACCACGCCACCGCCGGGCTGGAGGAGCTGACCTATCGCAACGCCAACAACTCCCGGTTGTTCTTCAGGGGCTGATGCCGGGAATCCGCCTCGGTCTCCGTCGCTGTCAGCCGAACAGGCGTCTTCGGCGTTTACCCAGCGCGGGTGGGTGGCTGCCAGTCAGGCCGGTGTATTCTGGCTGGAGTTCGACCCTGACAGCGGTCACAACCTGCTCCAAAAAATGGGTAACGAGAGTCCTCAATGGGTTACTCCTCCGACTTTTGGTATTCGCAGCCAGGTCAATGGGTACGGCGGAGGTGCGTTGTGTGCCGGGCGCGACACGGTGTACGCGGTTGAGGCATCCCAGCAGCAAATTCATCGTATCGATCCTGTTACGGGCGCCACAAACGCCGTAACACAGGATACGGACGCCAGCTTCGGTGGGCTGGTATGGGACCCGCTTCATCACCGCACCCTGGCCGTACGCGAACGTTCGGGTTGTCAGCAGTTGGTGGCGGTTCGAGACCACAACGAGATTGTGCCCCTGCACGACAGCGAGGATTTTTACAGCGCACCGGCGCTCTCCGCCAGCGGTGAACGCATGGCATGGGTTTGTTGGTCGTTACCGGATATGCCTTGGGTGAGATCCGTTCTGTGGACCGCGGATGTTGATGAAAACGGAGTGTTGGTCCGCGCCCGTTGTTGGCCCACATCACAAGAAGGCAGCGTGCAACAGCCTGTGTTCGATGGTGAAACGCTGTACGTGCTGTCGGACCACGAAGGATGGTGGCAGACCTGGTACGTTTCATGGCCAGATGAACAGGCCAAATGGACCTGTCTGGACTCGACAGCAGCGGATCACGCAATCGCCCCCTGGCAATTGGGCGAACGCCATTATTGTCCGCTGGGGCAGGGTGGTTGGGCCTGGGTACGCTACGTCAACGGGGTTGGGGAGCTATGGCTGAAGCGCTTTGCTGAGTCATCACCTGCAAGGGTCGCGTTGGACTTCAACGACTTCCGGCATATGACAGCCTCCGATGGCCAGCTTTATTGTATTGCCCGATCGGCAACCCGGCTCGACTCGGTATTGGCGGTGGATCTGGCAACCAATCGGGTCCGCCTGCTAGCCGGGGGCGAAGCGCCGTTCGCCGATATGCCTATCGTTGCGCCTGCGCCTTTCAAGGTGCCGTCATCGAATGGGGGGCAGGAGGAGATGGGTGGGTTCTGGTATCCGCCCGTCGGTGGCTCGTCTGAAAACAACCCACCGCCATTGATCCTGATCGCTCACGGTGGGCCCACGTCGACGGCCTGGCCAGTATTCAATCCGCAGGTCCAGTTCTGGTGCCACCATGGCTTTGCGGTCGCCGATGTCAATTATCGCGGCAGCGCGGGATTTGGCCGCCGCTTTCGCATGGCACTCGCTGGCAACTGGGGCCAGTCCGATGTGGAGGACATGGAGCGGGCAGCGGACCACCTGGTCGCCACTGGCCGGGCAGACGCCAGCCGGCTGTTTATACAGGGCCGTAGCTCTGGTGGATATACCGCGTTGATGGCGATGATTCGCAGTACACGGTTCCGGGCCGGAGCCAGCCTGTTTGGTGTTAGCGATCCGGCCCGTCTGAGGGAGGTGACGCACCGATTCGAGTCAGGCTACCTGGACTGGCTGTTGGGTGCGCCGAGTGATTATCCTGAGCGCTGGCATGAGCGCACACCCGTTCAACAGGCGCATCGCATCCGCAGGCCGATGATCTTTTTTCAGGGTGGCCAGGATCGTGTGGTCGTGCCCGAGCAGACCCGGGAAATGGTACGAGTTCTGGAGCAGAACGCGCAGCCAGTGGAGCTCTGGTGGTTTGAGGACGAAGGGCACGGTTTCCGGCAGCAGAATAACCAGGTTGCCCTGTTGGACAACCTGCTCACTTTCTACTGTCGAAATAGCCAAAAGTGGAATGATGGCGGGTAACGCTTAAGGTAAACTCAGGGTCTATACAATAACAACAGCAACACTGAAGAGAGCGCCCATGAGCTACGACATTTCTGCCCTGCGCAAGTTTGTGTCCCCCGAGATTGTCTTTGGTGCCGGCTCACGCAAGGCGGTAGCCAACTTCGCCAGCAACGTTGGTGCCCGCCACGTGTTCCTGGTATCGGACCCTGGCGTGGAGAAGGCTGGCTGGGTTGCGGAGATCATGGACATCCTGGTGACCGCCGGGCTTCGTGTCACTGTTTTTACCGGTGTTTCTGCCAATCCGAAAGTGGACGAAGTCATGGCCGGGGCAGAGCTGTACAAATCCAATGAGTGTGACGTCATTGTCGCCATTGGTGGCGGCAGCCCCATGGACTGCGCCAAGGGCATCGGCATCGTCAGCGCCCATGGCCGGAACATTCTCGAGTTTGAGGGTGTGGACACCATTACCTCGCCGTCGCCGCCAATGATCCTGATCCCTACCACGGCCGGCACGTCCGCCGATGTGTCCCAGTTCGCGATCATTTCCGACCCGGACCGGCGCTTCAAGTTCTCCATAATCAGCAAGGCGGTAGTGCCGGATGTATCGCTGATCGACCCGGAAGTGACGGAAACCATGGACGCCTACCTGACGGCCTGTACCGGGGTGGATGCCATGGTGCATGCTATTGAGGCCTACGTGTCCACAGGTAGTGGTCCGCTCACTGATACCAACGCCCTGGAAGCGATCCGGCTGATCAATCGCCATCTGGAGCCGCTGGTCTTGAACACCGCCAACGTACACTTGCGGGAGCAGATCATGCTGGCCTCCATGCAGGCCGGCCTGGCGTTTTCCAATGCCATCCTGGGGGCGGTGCATGCCATGTCCCATAGTCTGGGCGGGTACCTTGATTTGCCCCACGGACTTTGCAACGCCTTGCTGCTGGAACACGTTGTGGCCTACAACTACACCTCGGCCGAGGATCGATTCCGGCGGGTGGCGGAGGCCATGGATATCGACACCCGCGGCATGTCGAAACCGGTGATCAAACAGCGCCTGATGGGGCGAATCATCACGTTGAAACAGGCCGTGGGGCTGGAGGCCAAACTTGGCAAACTGGGCGTGACCACATCTGACATCCCTTACCTGTCGGGCTTCGCGCTGCAGGACCCATGCATCCTGACCAATCCCCGCAAGTCCTCACGCCGTGACGTCGAAGTTGTTTATGAAGAAGCCCTCTGATTCCAACGACGCTGACTACGACATCGGCGATCTGCTCGGCCTTGGCAGCCAGTCGGTACGCAAGAATTACTACCCGGCACTGCAGCAACGGATCGATGAACTGGAAAACGAGCGCAACCGCTACAAATGGCTTTTTGAAAACGCCCTTCATGGCATCTTCCAGGCCAATCTCCGCGGTGGCTTTGTGGCCGTCAATCCGGCCATGGCGCGGATTTGCGGCTACGACAGCGCCGAGGCCTTGGTGGCCGGGGTTATCCGCTTGCGCGAACAGCTATTCTGCAGTTCTGGTGAGTTTGATGCCATCCGGCAGGAGTTGCTGGACAACGGCAGCCTCAGTGCAAGGGAAACCCGGCTCAGACGCGCGGACAATACGCCAGTGCAGGTGGCAATCACGTTGTTGCGGCGGCCAGACCTCGGTCCGGAAGTGGTGGAGGCCTTTGTCGCCGATATCACCGAGCGCCACCAGGCGCGAGAAAAGTTGCGCCAGCTCAACGCGGATCTGGAACGCCGTGTGGAGGAGCGCACCGAAGAGCTGCAGAACGCCAACGTGGTGCTGCGTTACCAGATCGAGCAGCGCGAACGGGTGGAGCGGGAGTTGGTGGTGGCTGTAGAGGCCGCCAAGGAGGCCAGTGAGAGCAAAGACAAGTACCTCGCGGCGGCCAGTCATGATTTACTGCAACCCCTGAATGCGGCCAGGTTACTGGTGTCCGCCCTGATGGACAGCGATCTGCCTGCGGACGAGAATCGACTTGTTCAGCGTGTGCAGCGGTCTTTGGAAAGTGCCGAGGATCTGCTGGCGGATCTTCTGGATATATCCAAACTGGACCAGAAGGCCATGCGACCGGACTTTGTCCATGCCGACATTGGCGAACTGATGCGGGGACTCGCCCAGGAATTCGAACCGGTGGCTGAGAACGCGGAACTGCACTTCCGGGTACGCTCAGGCGCAGGTTACGTGCGTACTGACCCGCGAATGCTGACACGGATCCTCCGTAACCTGTTGAGCAACGCGTTTCGCTACACCCGTGAAGGTGGGGTGCTGTTTGCTGCCCGCAAGCGTGGTCCCAACCTGGAGATCGGAGTGTGGGATACGGGCGTGGGTATCGAGCAGACAAAGCTGGAGGATATCTTCCGGGAGTTTCACCAGATACTGCCCAAGGGCGGTGGCCGCCAGGGGGTGGGCCTGGGATTGGCGATCGTTGAGCGAATGGCGAGGGTATTGGCCTGCGACATCCGTGTGGATTCACATCATGGCAAAGGCTCCTGTTTCAGTGTTCTCATTCCCCTGGCCCGCTTCACCGAAGCGCCTGCCAGCGGCCAGATAGGGGAACCTTTGGTAGCAGCACCTGCGTTCTTTGACGGGCTGCGTGTTCTGGTGATCGATAACGAAGAGCCGGTGCAGGAAAGTATGCGAGCCTTGTTGGAGCGTTGGGGTTGTATGGTCACTACGGCGGGCAGTGCGGAGGATGCCGTGGCGCATTGCAGTGGCACCGATATCATCCTCGCCGATTTCCACCTGGATGAGAACCTGACGGGTTGTCAGGCGGTGTACGCGGTTCGGCGTCACTTTGGTCGTGATATACCGGCCGCCATCATTACCGCTGATCGCAGCGATGAAACGCGCCGGCTCATCAGTGCACAGTATCTGCCTGTGCTCAACAAGCCGGTCAAGCCCAACCGTCTTCGGGCGCTGGTATCCAGTCTTGCCACATCCCTGAACTCAGAATCGCAATGACGGTCTACACTTTATTCTGTCAATGTTCGTTTTGTCAGGAGAGTGTGCTATGTCCGTTCCGGAAAACGCCCTTACCAATCACGAAGTGACTGTTTGCCTGTCTGGCGGTGCCGTCCTCGGGCCCTTCAACGCCACCTGGTCGAGGGACGAGGGAGGAGACGTGCGCGAGCTGGTGCGGGAGTATGACGGTTTCCTTCAGGGGGAGAAGCAACATCGCTTCAAGTTTCACCTTCACGACACCTATACCAACACAGTTCATACCCTGATCCTGAATTTTGATCAGGTTACCGGCATTTGCGACCATGTCAGACTGAAGTCACCGCCAAACGGGTGAGCCCCGATGCCTGTGAACAGAGGAGGATGTCATGACGAATTTCAGGACTGAAAAAGACAGCCTGGGCGAAGTGCGCGTTCCTGAAGAGGCTCTTTGGGGCGCACAGACCCAGAGGGCCGTAGAGAATTTTCCGGTAAGTGGCTTGCCGATGCCACCGGCATTCATTGCGGCGGTGGTAAGAGTGAAGCAGGCAGCCGCAGATGCCAATGCCAGCCTCGGTTTATTGGATAACGATCTGAGGGATGCCATTGTCGTGGCCGGCGATCGCCTGATAAACGGTGAATTCGCTGACCAGTTTCCCATAGATCGTTACCAGACCGGGTCGGGCACCAGCACTAACATGAATGTGAACGAGGTCATCGCAGCCCTGGCAGCAAGGGAGGATGTCGAGATTCACCCCAACGATCACGTCAACATGAGCCAGAGTTCCAACGACGTGATCCCGACGGCCATTCATGTCAGTGCCTTGGCAGGCATTTACGAGCGTTTGATTCCGGCGCTGACCCACCTGTGCGGGGTTATCTACGAGCGTGAGGCGTTGTTTGCGAATCAGGTTAAAACCGGCCGTACTCACCTGATGGATGCCATGCCGGTCACCCTGGGGCAGGAGTTGAGAACCTGGCGAGAGCAATTGCTTGCCGCGGAAAAACGGCTTGAGGCCGCGGCTGATGACTTACTCGCCGTACCCCAGGGCGGGACTGCCGTGGGAACTGGGGTGAATGCACTGGAAGAATTTCCAGGGCAGTTCATCAAGTTCCTCACCGCCAATACGGGTTACCATTTCCGCTCCCTGGAACATAAATTCGTGGGGCAGAGTGCCATCGACGCGCCCGTGGCCCTGTCGTCCCAACTGCGTGGGCTGGCCATCGTACTGACCAAGATCGCCAATGACCTGCGCTGGATGAACAGTGGGCCGATTCATGGCCTGGCGGAAATCAGCCTGCCGGCCCTACAGCCGGGCAGCAGCATCATGCCAGGCAAGGTCAACCCGGTGATTCCGGAGTCGGTAGCCATGGTCGGGGCCCAGGTGATGGGGCTGGACAGCACCGTTGCCATGGCAGGACAGTCGGGCAATTTCCAGTTGAATGTGATGTTACCGCTGGTAGGCGCGAACCTCTTGGACATGATCGAACTGCTGACCAATGCCTCGACCATGCTCGGTGACAAGGCAATTCGGGATTTCACGGTGAATACCGATCATCTGGATGCCGCAGTCGGCAAAAATCCAGTCTTGGTCACCGCATTGAACCCCGAAATCGGTTACAGCCTGGCGTCCGATATTGCCAAGGAAGCCTATCAGAGCGGTCGACCGGTGATTGACGTGGCGGAAGAGCGCAGTGGACTTGACCGGAAACGGCTGGAGGAACTGATGGACCCGCTGAAGCTGACCAAAGGCGGGCTTGCCTGATAGTAACCGCCGAACGGGCGGTCCTGACGGAGACTGAGCCGATTGCTGATTTTTATCGAGCTCTTTGTGATGCTGGTGCTGGCGAATGGCGTACCGGTACTTGCCGCCCGGCTGCTTGGCCGGCGCTGGTCGGCCCCTATTGATGGCGGCCGGCTATGGCGGGACGGACAGCCGGTGTTGGGGCCAAGCAAAACCTGGCGGGGTGTCGTATCCGGTGCGCTGGCGTGCAGCCTGTTTGCGTGGATCACCGGGATAGGGGTCGTATTTGGCCTGGCTTTCGGCGTGCTGGGGCTGACCGGCGATGTCATCAGCAGTTTCATCAAGCGCCGTGCAGGGCTCGCCTCAAGTGCCCGGGCCGTTGGGCTTGATCAGATCCCCGAAGCCTTGTTGCCGATGATCCTGGCATGGCCCTGGCTGGGGCTGAGCTGGTTCACGGTGGTGGTGGTGGTCGTGCTGTTTACCTTGGCCAATATCCTGCTGTCGCCCCTGCTATACCGCCTGGGTATTCGCCATCAGCCGCACTAAGCCCCGAACTCAGTCCGGGCCTCGCGTAAGGGTGTGTATGGTCACTTCCGGTGGGCAATTCAGGCGCACATTGACCACCGACGTGCCTGCGCCGGGTGAGGTATAGCCCTGCATACCGTTGCGGCGCCAGTAACCACGGCCGAGTTCTCTGGGACAATCGGAATCCAGGGTCACGGGGACGCCTCCGGGCAGGCAGATCTGGCCGCCGTGGGTGTGGCCGCACAGAAAAATGTCGTAGCCCGCATGCGCAGCCTCGCGCCAGATTTCCGGTGTGTGGCTCAGCAAAACGCTGATGCCACCCGGGGGTATCTGGTCTCCTGCCCTGTGTAGGTTGTGGACCTTGTAGAAATGGGCATCGTCCACTCCCGCCAGATAGAGAGTGTCTTCTCCCTGCTGGAGCTCGATATGCTCGTTCATCAGCAGGTGATAGCCCATGTCCTCAAGGCCAGGAACCATGCGTACGCTGTCGTGATTGCCCAGTACAGCGTAGGCTTTGCCGCGAATAGCGTCCCGCAGCCTGGCCATGCCGTGCATGGCACCATCAATCGGGCCCCAGGTGAGGCGCCGGTAGTCCCCGGTGAGCACGCACACATCGTACTCAAGGGGCTCGATTTGACGGATTACGGCCTGCAGGTTGGCTTCATCCATATCCACGTGGAGGTCGGTAAGGTGCAGTATGCGAAAGCCTTCGAAGGCAGAGGGCAGGCCGGGGATGTGGAACTGATTGTGGGCGGTATCCAGCCGGCGGCTATTGTGTTGGCCTCTCCGGAACAAGCCCGTCAGCTTCAGGCACGCACTGATGAAGCGTGGTGCGGAGGTGATGTTTTCAAGATGGAACGACTGGTGGCCCGGCCCGAACACGCGAGCTTCCGCTTCCCGTTCGATACCCAGGCGCTGGCGCGCGTGTACCGGGCCAAGGCGGAGGCTCAGGCGATACTCCAGGAGTTCATCCTGATTGTCTGGTGTATGGGCCCGGGCGGTCATTGCTGGTCCTGTTGGTTGTTGGAAACGTTACCTGTCACGATCCGGTCAACCCGTCCTTTTATTATGGTCGGGACTGGGAGTGATGCAACCGGAGCGTCATAATGTTCATCATTCTTAACACACGTTGCCACGATTAAGAGCGTTCCATGACCAAGGATACATACGCCGGGGCCTTGCCAGCCTGGCACATTTTCCTGTTGTTTCTGCGTCTTGGCCTGACGTCTTTCGGCGGTCCGGCGGCCCATTTGGGTTTTTTCCATGACGAATTCGTAAAGCGCCGGCGATGGTTGTCAGACGACGCCTATGGCGAGGTAGTGGCATTGTGTCAGCTATTGCCTGGACCTGCCTCGAGCCAGGTGGGGTTAACCCTGGGGTTTCTTCAGAGGGGCTATAGTGGCGGCGCTGCGGCCTGGCTTGGCTTTACCCTGCCATCGGCACTATTGATGACGCTGTTTGCGCTCGGCCTTGGCCTGTGGCCGGATGCAGGGCAGGGTGGCTGGATAACCGGCCTTAAGTTGTTTGTGGTCGCCGTGGTTGCCCAGGCGGTTTGGCAAATGGGCAAAACCCTGTGCCCGGATGCTCCGCGCCTGTCGATTGCCGTGGTGGTCGCGGTTGTCCTGCTGATGGCGGGCGCAGCCTGGATGCAGATACTCGTCCTGCTCGCAGCCGGTGCTGTAGGTGCTGCAATGCAACTGCCGCAAAAGCGTGTGGAAGAGTCATTGACCATACCGGTTCAGACCCAGCGGCCTATGATATTCCTGGTGGCATTTTCAGTGCTGCTGTTGATGGCATTCGTTCCCCTGGCTACCGGCTCCCTGGCCTGGATCTGGTCTGAGCTCTATCGCGCGGGTGCCCTGGTGTTCGGGGGTGGTCATGTGGTGTTGCCCTGGCTGCAGGAGGGGTTTGTGGCGCCCGGACACCTGTCGGCGGATACCTTCCTGGCCGGTTACGGCGTCGCACAGGCCATGCCCGGACCACTCTTCACTTTCTCAGCGTTTTTGGGTGGTGTCGAAAGTGGTTGGACTGGTGCCGCTGTAGCTGTGGTCGCTGTTTTCCTGCCGGGAACACTGCTGGTATTTGCCGGTCTACCCCTGTGGTCGTACATTCGTAGCCATTCAGTTGCACGGGCGGCCCTGGCCGGGGTGAATGCCGGCGTTGTCGGGCTTCTGCTGGCGGCGCTGTATGATCCGGTATGGACCTCAGCCGTACACGATGCAGGGGGAATTGCGTTTGTCCTGCTGGCCTGGGTTTCCCTGGCGATATGGAAGGTGCCGGTCTGGATACTGGCACCCGGCAGTGCGCTGGTGGGCTTGCTGGTTTTCTGATGCCCCAATGTGGGGGTAGCTAAAACCGGTCAGGAAGGCCACACTTGGATATTGGAAAACTAAATGAACGGTAATGATTCAGAGGCAGAGGTTGATTATGTCCACATCCTGCACAATTCCGGGCTTGAACGTACCGAAAAGTCGCTTTCCGGAGCCTGAAAGTGATTTGCCAGCCGGCGATAACCGCGAGCAAAGGGTCGTGCTTGGCGGTGGCTGTTTCTGGTGTGTGGAAGCTGTTTTCCTGGCGGTGAACGGCGTTAGCCGGGTGGAATCCGGCTATGCCGGGGGCAGAGCGGATACCGCCAACTATGAAGCTGTGTGCAGCGGCCAGACCGGGCACGCGGAAGTGGTGGATGTTCATTACGACCCGCAGACCGTCAGCTTCGGGGAAATCCTGAAGGTATTTTTCTCAGTGGCCCACGACCCAACCCAGCTTAATCGGCAGGGAAACGACCGTGGCACCCAATACCGGTCCGCCATTTTTTACGAGAATGACGAACAGAAACAGGTGGCAGAGGCCTACATTCGCCAACTGAATTCGGTGGGCGTTTATGATAATTCTCTGATGACGACCCTGGAGCCGTTGGATGCCTTTTATCCGGCGGAAGACTATCACCAGAATTTTGCCGCACGGAATCCACACCAGCCCTACATCATGGCTGTTGCGGCACCAAAGATGGAAAAGCTTGTGGACACGTTCGGTGACCAGCTCAAGCCTGGTTACACCGACAACAAACTTGCCTGAGGAGGCTGCTATGAGCGTTTCTGCTGCAGGTTATGACCTGACCCCGCTAACGCCACAACAAGTGGACGAAAAGGCCGCGGGCCTGACGGACGAGGAGCGCCGCGTGTTGCTGGATCATGGCACCGAGCGGCCATTTTGCGGCACCTTGTTGGACAACAAGAACGCAGGCGCCTATTACTGCCGGTTGTGCGAATTGCCGCTGTTCAGTTCCGACTCCAAGTTCGATTCCGGTACCGGTTGGCCGAGCTTTTTTCAGCCCTTTGACACCGACCACATCCGCTATATTGAAGACAACAGCATGGGTATGGCTCGCACGGAGATCCGCTGCCCGCGTTGTGACAGCCATCTTGGGCACGTGTTTCCAGACGGCCCGCCGCCAACCGGCCAGCGCTACTGCCTGAATTCGGTGGCGATGGTGTTCAGGGAGAACCAGGCCTGATTGGCCTGGTCAGCGGATCACTGTTGACACCAGATAGCTGGTGTAGCAAATGTACACAATCAACAGCAGCAGGCCGTCCGGTCGCCCGATGGTCCGGGACTTACCGGTCAGCCCAAAGCTCATCAACAGAAGCCCGACGGTGAGGGCCGTCATCAGGGTCCAGTCGCGGTAAAGCACTTCCATATCCACGGTCAGGGGCTCAATGGTCGCAGCAAGACCAACCACGGCGAGGGTGTTGAAAATGCCAGACCCCACGATGTTGCCGAGTATCAGGTCGTGCTCGTTTTTCTTGACGGCCGCCAGCGCAGAGGCCAGTTCCGGCAGAGAGGTACCGATGGCAACGATCGTCAACCCGATGATCAGGTCACTGACGCCCAGGCCCTGGGCAATAAACACCGCGCCCCAGACCAGCATGCGCGAGCTCACCAGCAAAAGCACCAGGCCTACAACCAGCCACATCACGGCTATTTTCAGTGGCATCGGGTGGGCAACCAGTTCGGAGTCGGTCTCGCCGATCAACGAATCCCCCTTGCCCTGGATGCCTTGATAGATGGACCAGCCCATGACGGCTGCGAACACACCAAGCAGCACCCAACCGTCGAGTCGGGTCAGTTTGCCATCAATCAACTGGTAGCCGGCGATGGCCGTCAGAACCAGCAGCAGCGGAAGTTCCTTTCGAATCACCTGAGAATGGACCGCAATAGGGGCGATTACTGCAGTAAGGCCGACGATCACCGCAATATTGGTGATGTTGGAGCCATAGGCGTTGCCCAGTGCCAGCCCCGGGTTGCCATCGAGTGCGGCCATGGCTGACACTGCCAGCTCAGGCGCAGAGGTGCCGAATCCGATTATCACCATACCAATCAGCAGCGATGGCATACCGAGGTGTTTGGCGGTGGCCGCCGCGCCTTCAATGAAGCGGTCTGCGCTCCAGACAAGTAAAATCAGACCAGCGATGATTGCTGCGATTGCCAAAAGCATAAAGGGTGCCCTGTTGGTGTAAGCCGCACGGTATGAGACTAAAGTGGCGGTGATATCGTTGAGCGCAGACGTGAGAATGTAACAAAGATCGTCCGGCGAGCGCATTTTAAACGTTTGACCTACGCACGGCCACCGTTGGTAAATGAAATCAGCACGTTGGTCCTTGCCATATGCGCCGGCGCACTTAGCCCGAGGCGGGTTCCGGTCGGAAGTCAGTTGCTAATCGCAATTTATTATCCGGTCAAAAAGCGGGATAATCGCGCCGCAACTTCAAACCCCCCTCTACGGATCGTGGGCGGGTAACAGGCTTTAAACTAGCTAGGGTGATAACCAATGGCCGTTAGACAGGCAGATGTAGTGCTGGTCGGCGGGGGCGTCATGAGCGCCACCCTCGGCATGATGCTCAGGCAGCTCGATCCTTCCCTGGACATCGTCATGGTTGAACGTCTCGATCACGTAGCCCATGAAAGCACCGACGGATGGAACAACGCAGGGACCGGGCACGCCGGCTACTGCGAACTCAATTACACCCCCGAAACCGACGATGGCGATGTTGCTATTGAGCGGGCGTTGAAGATCAATGCCTCGTTCGAAGTGTCTTTGCAGTTCTGGTCCCATATGGTTGAGCAGGGCATGCTGCCGGACCCCAAAAGCTTCATTAACCGAACCCCTCACCAGAGCTTTGTATGGGGTGAGGATAGCGTGAAGTTCCTCAAGCGCCGCCATGAAAAGCTCAGTGCCCATCACCTGTTCCGCGAAATGGAATACACGGATTCGCCGCGGGACCTGGAAGAGTGGATGCCGCTGGTGGTCAACAACCGGGATCCAATGCAAAAGGTAGCCGCCACTCGAATCAAGCATGGTTCAGACGTGGACTTTGGCTCTCTTACCCGCAGCATGGTGGAGTTCCTGGAAACCACGCCGAATTTTGAGTTGATGCTGAGCAGTCCCGTGCATTATCTGGCCAAGCGTGATAACGGCCGCTGGAAGGTGCGGGTGAAGAACCAGAAGACCGGTGAGCTGACGAAGCTAGAAGCGGGATTTGTCTTCCTGGGTGCCGGCGGCGGCGCGTTGCCGATGTTGCAAAAGTCCAACATCGATGAATCCAAGGGCTATGGTGGTTTCCCCGTCAGTGGTCAGTGGCTGGTTTGCCAGAAGCCGGAAATCGTTCAGCAACATCACTCCAAGGTTTACGGCAAGGCACCGATCGGGGCGCCGCCGATGTCGGTACCACATCTGGATACCCGTATCATCAACGGTGAACCGGCGCTTCTCTTCGGCCCCTTTGCTGGCTTCACCACACGCTTCCTCAAGCAGGGCTCGGTATTCGATCTATTCGGCTCGGTCCGCTCAGCGAACCTGCGCCCCATGTTATCGGTGAGCCGCACCAACATGGACCTGACGCGCTATCTGATTGGTGAAGTGTTCCAGTCGCACAGTGACCGCGTGGCTTCCCTGCGCAACTACTTCCCGGACGCCCGTGAAGAAGACTGGCGCCTGCAGGACGCTGGCCAGCGTGTGCAGATTATCAAGAAGTCACCGGAAGGTGGCGGTAAGCTGGAGTTCGGCACCGAAATTGTGGCGGCGAAAGACGGTACCCTGGCCGCTTTGCTTGGCGCATCGCCGGGGGCTTCGACGGCTGTCCAGGCCATGATCGATGTGATCCAACGCTGCTTCCCAGAGCGTATGGAGTCTCAGGAATGGCAGGAGCGCATGAAAGTGATGGTGCCTTCCTACGGCCAATCGCTGGTAGACGATGAGCAATTACTCAACAAAGTGCGGGAACGAACGCTCTCAACCCTGAAATTGAGCTGATATTCCCAAACGATCTAACACCTGCGTAAGCGCTGGTAGTCCTGTCTTAAAAGCCGGGGCCGCCGGCGCTTTTTGTTTTCGGGCGCCGTGTTCGGTTGCGATTTGCGCCTGAAACGTTAGGTTATAAGGAAACACCACCAAGGAGAACAAATGATGAGCGAGCAAACATTCGATCCGAATAAAGGCTATATCGCACTCCTGGGATGGAGCCTGAACGCGGTGGAAGCTGCGGACAAATTTGATCGACGATACGTGGTGGTTGCCCCCGATTGGGCAGAGGCATACTGCAAGGAACATGATATTCCCTACGTGCCATGGAATTTTGAGCGGCTGAACGATCGGTCGGTTGAAATTGCTCAGACACTTAAAGAGATGGGCGTCAATGTGGCTATTCCACTGTTTGAGGAAACCGTGGAGTGGGCAGGCGCTATCAACTCGGTTTTGATGGATCAGCCAAAGCTGTTCGGCCAGTCCATGTTGTTGCGGGACAAGGCCCTGATGAAGCGCCGCGCCCAGTTGGGCGGTATTCGTGTGGGGATTTTCGAGGAGGCCCACGACCGGGACGACGTTATCCGTTTCCTCAAACGCGTCAACCAGACCCTGCTGAAGCTGGACGGTGACCCGAATGACCCGATTCACCTCAAAGCATTCGACAAGGCCGGTTGCCTGGGCCACCGGGTGATTCGTACCCCGGATGAAGTGGATACCATTCCCGAGGAAGAGTTCCCGGTGCTCATGGAATCCCATCTGGACGGTTGGGAGTTTGCTGTCGAGGCCTGGATTCACAACGGCAAGATTGCGTTCCTGAATATCTCGGAGTACGTGACCCTGGGTTACTCGGTGTTTGTGCCGGCCACGCCCGACCTGGAGAAATACCGGGAGCAGATTACACGCGAGATCGAAAAACTGATCAAAACGTTCGATATCGAGTTCGGGTTCATCCACCCCGAGTATTTCGTGACCAGCGACAGCACTATGTACTTCGGCGAGGTAGCGTATCGGCCACCGGGGTTCAAGGTGTTCGAGCTGCTTGAACGTGCATACGGCTTCAATGCCTATCAGGCACTGATCATGACCTTCGACCCGAAAACCACCGCCGAAGAGGTCAAAGCCTTCTTCCCGAAAGAAGTGGTGGATGCCAAGGGTTATGCCGGCTGTTTCGGCGTTTATCCGCGCCGCCGGGTGGTCAGCCAATTGGAAATGCCGGAAGAGACCGAGAACCACGATTACTTCGAATCCCACGAACTCACGCCGCCGCTGGAAGAAACAGTTACCAAGCGTACCGCCTTTGGCACGCATTGGGGCCTGGTTTACTTCTTCGGTGAAGACCCGTATGTGATGCGTGATTTACTGAAACATCAGGAAGAACTGGATTTCTATGTATAATTCCGTAAGGAATTAACAACAACGGGCCTGGTCCAGGCCCTGAGGAAGACAGTTTGAGCAATTCCGACGCTGGAAACCCAGCCCCCGTCGTCAATTTCGACAAGCTGGTGCAGCGACTGGACGACGCGATTGCGGCTCTCGATGAGAGCCGCGCTTTCGCCAAGACAGGTAAACTTCCCCGACTGTTCGACACGGTTCGCCGGGTGTTGCTTCAGCCTGAAGGTTGCCTTGCGTTGCAGGAACGATCCGAATGGCTTGAGCGGTCCGGCGTGTTCCTTGGAACCGACTGGGCGGATCCCGCCATCCTGTTGCCGTCATTGACGACCTTTTCCCTGCAAAGCCCCCATGCCGACACAGTCATCATCGAAGCGCTCAGTGAATTGCGGCTGCTGGCGGTTGCCCGGGGCGAGTATCAGCATGAGTCGTTTTCTGCTGAGCAGGCGCATCACTACCTGACGCAGGTGTTGGCCATCAACCTGAACTTGCTGTTTGGTGAGTCTGGCGAAGCCGAACGGGAACAGGGCAAACTGGCACTCGTCAGCCGCGCGGTGGTGCAGCATATTGCCACCCAGATTGGCTATGAGCATGTCATTGACCAGCTCATCGAGGAGATCTGGCGAATCCTGCAGCAACGGCCGATCCAGGTCAGCAGCGTGCGGCAGATGATTACTCAAATTGCACTGTGCCGCATTGATCCCAATGTGGATCTCGGTGGTGCGGGTCAGGGTGCGGAACGTCTGATTTCAAGCCTTTACGGGCCGACACAGGCATGCCGTGAGGATCCTGGCATTCCTGTCTACCAGGAACGGCTGCAGTCCATGGACGCGGTGGCCCTGCAAAGTGAGGCGACCGGTTTCGCCCGCTCCATGCACGACACCGGGTTGGTATCGCCCTATCACGCCACGTTTGTCCGCCACATCCTGGAGAGTCAGGATGCGCTACTGACGGAAGCCCTGGGCCTGTCCAGTACCGGCCGCGATTGCCTGCTTTGCTACAAGGATCTGGTGCATGAGTTGATCAACGAAGGCGTCTATCCGGAAACAGCCCAAGGCCTTTACGGCCTTGCGTTGATGCTGGAGCGAGGTATTCTCTATCAACCGCCGCTTGCCCCCGCACTTTGGCGCCAAGCCAGGCTCTCTATCTGTTCGCAAGCCCGTGAGCGTATCCAATTGGCTTATGGGTATCAGCCACAGCCGAAGGCGTGGCTGCTCCAGGGTGTGCTTAACATGCTGGGTCAGCCCCTTGGTGTGGGTCAGGGAAATAACCCGACCTGCCAGTCAGCCCGGGCGCTCTCCATGTGGGCCTACAATGACCCGGACTATCTTTTGCAAATGGTGGCCTGGGCCGCCCGGGATAACGAAATCATCATGCACTTCGAGGGCAGCCCGGTTTCTTCCTCCGGCAGCCAGGGCGGTGTGGCCTCGGAAGTAACGCTCGATTTGGATCCGGTTTCGCTGGTGGTAGTACCGCACCTTGACCGGATTTATGCGGAAATGGGCCGCCTGTGTACGGACCGCCAGGGCGACCCCCACCAGTGGGTTAACCCTGAATTCCATGGTTGGTCCGCGGGTCGTGGATTCCGCATTAACGTGGATGTAGCAACCGGGCACCTGGACGAGCTGGAAACGTTCCTGCGGCATTTCTATGCCAGCTACCACCCCTACTACAATGGCAGCCAGCCTTTGATCCACCCGCAACCGGCCGGCGTAGCAATTACTGACAGTGCTGCTAGATTCATTGGCTGGCACGCCATTACCATCCTCCGTGTGACCCTGGACCCGGAAGACGTCATGCGGGTGTATTTCTTTAATCCCAATAACGACAGCGGTCAGAATTGGGGTGACGACGTGGTGGTCAGTACCGCCAGGAAAGGTGAACGGTTTGGTGAGGCATCCTTGCCCTTTGAACAGTTCGCCTCGCGGCTGTACATTTTTCACTTCGATCCCCTCGAACGCGGTGAACCCGCGGAAGTGGGCGAGGAGGAATTGGAACGGGTGATCAGCCGCATTCACCGCAGTTGGGGCCGAGACCGGTTACCGGCTGAGGAACTGCAGGCAGAGCCCCCGCAGGAAGGGTAGGTCCAACCAAGCGAGAACGGGAGAGATGATGACCGCTGAGGCCAGTAACCGCCGAAACGGCGCCGAGCTGTTTGTTCATGCCCTGGAAAACGAAGGTGTTCGGTACATCTTCGCGGTACCGGGTGAAGAAAATCTGGATCTCCTCGAGGCCTTGCGCGAATCCAGCATTGAGCTGGTGCTCAATCGCCACGAGCAGGCAGCAGGCTTTATGGCCGCGACCTATGGACGCCTGACAGGCCGTGTGGGTGTTTGTCTGTCGACCCTGGGCCCTGGGGCGACCAACCTGGTAACCGCTGCTGCCTACGCCCAGCTTGGCGGCATGCCGATGATGATGATCTCCGGGCAGAAGCCGATCAAGTCGTCCAAGCAGGGGCTGTTCCAGATCCTGGATGTGGTGGATCTGATGCGGCCGCTTACCAAGTACACCCGCCAGATCAGCAACGCCAACACCATCCCCGCCAAGGTGAGGGAAGCCTTCCGGTTGGCTTCCGAAGAGCGCCCCGGTGCGGTTCACCTCGAATTACCGGAAGACATCGCCTCCGAGGTGGCAGAGAGCGATACCCATATCTTCCAGCCCAGTGATGCCCGTCGGCCCACTGCCAGTACCAAGAGCCTGGACACTGCCTGCGACATGATCAGCAAAGCCAGGTATCCGCTGATCATGATTGGCGCCGGCGCGAACCGAAAACGGGTGTCCCAGGCCCTGATCCACCTGGTCAACGTGACCGGTATTCCCTTCTTCACCACCCAGATGGGCAAGGGCGTGGTGGATGAGCGCCACCCCCGCTACCTGGGTAATGCGGCTCTTTCGGCCGGTGATTTTGTGCACTGCGCCATCGATCACGCCGACCTGGTTATAAACGTCGGACACGATGTGGTTGAGAAACCGCCCTTTTTCATGCATCCCGGCGGCAAACAGGTTATCCATGTGAACTTCAGCGCTGCTGACGTGGATCCGGTCTATTTTCCCCAGCACGAGGTGGTGGGCGACATTGCCAACAGCGTGGAATACCTGGCTGAACAATGTGGCCAGTGCTCTTCACATGACTTCAGCCGGTTTATGGAAGTGAAAACGTCCGTGGACAACCATATGGCCGACAAGGCGGACGATGGCCGCTTCCCGGTTATTCCCCAGCGCATCGTCAACGACGTACGCCAGGTCATGCCCGACGACGGCATCATCGCTCTGGACAATGGCATGTACAAACTCTGGTTTGCCCGCAATTATCCGGCCTACGACAACAACACCGTACTGCTCGACAATGCCCTGGCGTCCATGGGTGCAGGCCTGCCCAGTGCCATGATGGCAGCCATGCTCTATCCACACCTCAAGGTAATGGCGGTGTGCGGCGACGGTGGCTTCATGATGAATAGCCAGGAGCTGGAAACCGCTGTGCGGCTGAAGCTGAACCTGGTGATACTCATCATCAACGACAATGCCTACGGCATGATCAAATGGAAGCAGGCCCAGGAGGGCTTTCAGAACTTCGGGTTGGACTACAACAACCCGGACTTCGTCAAATACGCCGATGCCTATGGTGCCGCCGGCCATAGAATCACCCGTACCGAAGACCTACGGCCGACTCTTAAGAGCGCACTGACCTCGGGGGGCGTACACCTGATCGATGTCCCCGTGGACTACAGCGAAAACCGCCGTGTGTTTGATGAAGAATTGGTAAATCTGACCTGTAACCTCTAAAGCCTATAGTATCATTCGCCCAATATTGAACATTGATTGAGGATGGGCGAATGAGTTACTCGTGGTTCAGAGTGGTGGCACTAACGCTGGCAGTCGTTGTGGTTGCTGGATGCAGCAAGCCGGAAACGCCCCAGGAAGTGGCCGCCGAATTCTGGCAGGCCATGTCCGAGAAAGACGCGGATACCGTTGCCGACCTATCGACGCTTGCCGCGCCCTCTGCCTTCGATAGCTACGCCCGGGACTGGTCTGACACCGTGCCTGATTTCGGTCGGGTGGTCATCGACGATCGCGAAGCTACGATTGTAACCCGCTTGCCCGCTGAAAACGGCGTCCCCGGCGAGCGCCGGGAAGTAAATACCTACCTTGTGGAGCAGAACGGCGACTGGCTGGTGGACTACGACCGCACCGGCGGGACGATCATGAATCCGTCTCCGTTTGCAGGTTTAATCGGAGAAATGAACCGGCTGGGCGAGCGCTTGACGGCCAGTTTCGGACAGTCCTCCGACGATCTCTCTCGCCAGATGGACGCCATTGCCCGCGAATTCGAGGCGTATTCCGACCAGGCCCAGCGCCGGGCAGAGCAGGCCATGGAAGAGTACGGCCAAGCCTTGCAGGGGCTGATGGAAGAGTTGGAGGAATCCATCGAAGAGGCGCTGGAAGACAACCAGCGGGCGCCTGAGATAGATCGAAGTGCCTTACAGCGAACCGCGGCGGACCTCAATCGAAGCAGCGACAGGCTGGATGAGCCGGATTTCGACGCCTTTGCCGACAGTTCTCGCGCGTTAGCCGAGGCGGGAGCGCGTTTCTCGCGCCTGAGTGACGATACCTTCAAAAGCTACAAACGCACGTGGGACGCCAAACTGGACGAAATTACCGAACGTACCCGGGCATTTTTTGAAGAACTTCATGGGCGTGGGTGATAACCCGGCGTCATAGAACTGTCATATTGATTTGGTGTACTGAAGATGTGTTAGTCCCTGAAAGCGACTAAAGGAGCTCTTGCTCCACTGCATCTTTGGGCCAACGGACGGCTCCTTTTTACGCCTCCTGCATTACGCTGCCAGCCCGGTAATCACAAACCAGCCGGTCACCAGCGTAAGCGACGTTGCGACTATCGCCAACAACCCGTCCCTCGCTACGATTGCCAGCCCGAAGGCCGTCAACGCGGCGCCGCCACCATTGGCGCTGAAGGGCACCACCTCCATCGCCGGCATGGCCAGAGCCACCAGCATGCAGATAATGGCCATCACATAGAGCCCCGGCCCGTCCACCAGAAACACCAGGCGCGGCCCGGTCCAGCGATCCAGGAACCTGGCCGGTTTTTGTAGCCAGTCCAGTCCCTTCAAGAGCTTGTCCTGGGGCACGGAGCGCTGGGAGATCCAGGACGGCATCCAAATGGTGCGTCTGTGGAACAACAGTTGCCCCAGCGTCAGCAGAACCACCAGCCCCAGAATGGTTGGAACGCCGGGAATGTCACCGATCAACGGCGCCAGGGTGACCAGCCCTGCTACGAGCACCACAGGTCCGAACGAACGTTCCCCCACGCCATTCAGGATATCGTTCACCGACACTCGCCCGGCCCCGGCCGCCGACTCGCGGATCTGCTCCAGCAGTTGTTGCATGTTGGTAGGGTCGCCATTATTGCGCATAGATAGGGCTCTTCCTCGAATCAGGGTAACGTCTGCCAAATCCGGCCTTTAAAACCTACCATTCCCGATAATCGGAAAACAGCGATTGTGGCCGAACAGAAGCGGAAACAATTGAAGCCTTTGCAGACCAGGACTAATCTCGATCCAGCGATAACAAAAACTTCAAAACCCGGAAATCCCCATGGCAGACTTGCTCAACGTTGATTGGATGCTCACCCTCAACCACCTGCTGTTGATGGCCATTGCCTACCTGCTGGCGTTCCCCATCGGTTTCGACCGGGAAGAGCAGGGGCCCCGGATTGGCCTGAGAACCTTTCCGCTGGTGGCCGTGGTCTCATGTGGCTTCATGCTCGTTGGCCGCGCCGTGATCGACTCCCCGGGCGAACAGGGCCGCGTACTGCAAGGCATTGTCACCGGCATCGGCTTCATTGGCGGCGGCGCCATCCTCAAGGACGATAGCCGCGTAATCGGCACCGCCACCGCCGCCAGCATCTGGAACTGTGGCGCGATCGGTGTGGCTGTTGCGTACCACCACCTTGAGATTGCCATAGCCCTGAGCGCCCTGAACTTCTTCACGCTGCGCTACATGGGAAGGCTGGTGCGGTCGGTGACCGGTGAGCCTGTGGTTGAAGATGGGCAGACAACCAAGCCTGTGGAAGTTCGAGAGTCTGATAACGAAAAAAGCCCCTGAAATCAGGGGCTTTTTTGCGGTTGGTTGGTGGAGACGGCGTCCACTTAATAACGGTCATAAAATTATGGATTATAACATTTTAATGTATGCGTAAATTCTAGTTACCCTCAAAATTACCCACAAGCTCCCTGGTGGGTCTTTAGGTAGGTTGGTCGTAAACTAAGACAAAGCCAATTCATAAGCTTCCAGCATGACAGGCCATAGCTGGTCGATATCGCTTTCTTTGCCAATTGAAGCGTAAACTCCACTCAGGTCAGCGTTGGGAATGAATTGCCATGCATGAGTATCTTCCACCAATTCACTAAGATCTGGTGAGAGATCGGCATGGTCCACAGCCATTACTAGTCCAAGGTAACCTGCGCGAGGAATGACTTGTAGAAATGGAGTAAGCGTATAGAACGTAAGGTTTTTTTTGGAGTAAATAGATCTAATATCCTCGCTTATCCCCTTAACGCGGCTTTCCAGCTCAGAAAACAGCTTGCGAATATTCGGCCCAAGAATGCTCTCCAAATCTACGGTTTCAGATTTGGCTTCAAGATCCTTCAGCTCGTACATTGCAACCAATTTTTCGTCGACATCCAAGGCAGGCCAAACATCGAGGGCGGTTTCTGCTAGGATTTTGCCACGCTCCTCGATCTCTACCTCAGTCCATTTCTGCTGTTCAGCGATGTAGCGATTCAGTCTCAGAGGGCTGTGTCTGAAACCGTTCTCCATGTCCTTCTTTTCATGAAATGGACGGTCGCTGTACTCGGGATTATAGCCCGTCAGAGTGAGATTCCCGAGACGATGTAGCCACGTTTGTTGAACCGTTTCCCATTCGGAGCCCAGCATCGCAATCCATTCAGAATCAAGGTTCTGATTTTGCGGCATCACATGCTCAATACTGAAGTTTTTTGTGTCCATTTTTTCTTTACTATTGTTCTCCAAGCGCACTAATACATGCCGACAGTTACGCATCTCGTAAATCTCTCGTGTTTTTAAGGCTTGATCAAACTCTGTATCAGTCGGATAACGGCTGTTGCGCTTGAACCTAGCCATTGCGACTTTCAAGCTTTCGAGCGGCGACTGCATATCTATACGATTCGCTAGGGCTGCGAAAATATTACCAAGTGATCGAGTTTGCATGCCGCAGACGGACCGGCGAAGAATGTAGCTTTCGATCAGCAGTGCAGCTTCGCTGAACTCGCGCTTGCTAAGGCTACCGAGATGGAAGGCCTCATAAAGGCGGATGAATACTGGCGATGCAACATCTGTGAGAGCTCTGACATTCGCAAAACTACTTTCTAGAGCTATGTCATCTTCTTTAGAAAGTGCAAATGCCGCATAATTTTTGGCCAATTCGTAAAGCCTTTCTAGCGTCGCCTCACTGGAAGATTCTAGGTTTGTCTTCTCGAACCAATGTTTAAAAGTCGGATAGATGTCCCTCGCTTTGAGCAGCGCATTGCTGCGAGTTTCCAAAGTCAGGAAGTCCTGTATGAATCTGTCAAACCGTGAACTGATATTTTGACCAAACAGCCTTTCCATGGGATACCAATACTGCTCATAAAAGCGCGTCTGAGTCTCATAGTCTTGGCTCATCAATACATAGTTCCGTATAAGATCTGCCTGACTTAAGTCCACGCCTGTGGAGTTTAGACTCTCAAAAATAGCTTGTGGGTTATCAACTTTTGGATGAAGGTTGACTTCCACAACCTTGAGCTTCGCAAGCCCTAAAAGGGCATTTTCGACATCGTTTTCGTTGTCTAAAATTGAGCAGAAGTAGTCATAATTTTCGACGACACGGCCCTGCTTATCGTGAGCTTCGGTGCCGTCTATTAGCGCACAAAGGCTTGTTTTATCACCCTTGGTCAACAGCATTTTATAGCGGTCTTCACCTTGACCATGGCGATTAATCAAAAATCGCTCACGTATCGCCTCAAGAGGCCAGTTGGCGACGCTTTCCAGGCCGAGTTCATCGGCACGATGGAGAATTGCGCTAACCAAAATAAGTAGAGTGGTTAATCTTTGTTGGCCATCGATGACCAGCCACTTGGATACGCTGCTACTACTGCCGGTGCTGCTAATTAGTACGATCGAGCCGGCGAAGTGATTTTCATCCTTTGTTGCGCCGGCCATTCTTTGAATATCGCTCAATAGCTGGTAACAGTGAGATTGCTTCCAGCGGTATGTTCTCTGAAATATTGGAATGAGAAATTGAGTCGATCCATCGATCATGTGCTGTATGAATTTATCGCCCGCTTGCAATGGATGCCTCCTTTGGCATGACCTAATTCGATGCCCGATTCAAACACACCAGGAGAGATATGCAAAAGCCTGGCCCTGGAATTGGGGTAAGTCCAGGTTAGGGTCAGTACTAAACCGCTCTAAGTTGAGAATGGTTAAAAATCCTGGGTCAGGGGCACGGAGGCTTACCATTTAAAGTTTTTCGAAAATGTATCAAGAGCTGCAGGCGACTCAGCCATAAACCTCCACAATATAAGGTCAATAACCTTCACCTGCTCACTGAACACTCTTGATAGATGTGTACACATGGAATCGACAGAATCAAATTGTGCCGCCTTGGCTAGACGTACGAGGTGGCGGTCTGGCTTCGCAACGTTTAGCCCCAAGTTCTTTGCGAGATGACGGACAGTTGTTTCTCCAATGAAAGGAATCGATTGAAGAGTTTCGTAAGGTCTACTTTCAATCTTACGGCGAAACGTTTCGAAGCCGTTTTCTTTCACCAGTTCAGCTGCAGCTATGATGCCCTTCAGCTTCCCGGGGTGATTCAGAATATTGAGCGCGATTTCGAGGGAGAGATCTGCCTCTGCAAGCATCGTTTCAGCACTAGCAAAATTCTGAAAGGCAATTTCTATATATCCAAAAAGCTTCCGAGCGGTTTTCTCCTTAAATCCTGAGTTTATGATTACCCAAGCGGTCTCTCGGAGAAAGTCCTGTTCTGAAACAGAGCGCAATGAATTAGATCTCTGCCATTCTATTTCCTTACCGAACGGAGAGGATGAGAGCGTCGCTGAGGCATTAGAAAAAAATTGTTCAACGAATCTCTCGTCAATTTTCATGTTTCTCGGCCCAGCTGTAGAAATTGTCATGAATCCAGAATCGAAAGCGAAGGCACGCAACGGATGCATGGGGCCTTCTGTCAAGCATCTTGCTCAAGCGGACTTTTCTTAGGTGCTTGGCTTTAGCCTTTAGAAACTGCTTGTCATTAAGTTTTGGAGCTTTGGTGTTGATCAGGTCATACCGTTTCTTGATTAGGGTCGCGCGGTCGTCTTCAAGGTTCTCTCTGGCAAGCTCCTCCCTAATCATCTGTTTTATCTCAAATAACTCTGTTGATGTGGACTCGTGCTCAACTGCTTTTCTAGTCCAGCCTAAAAAAAGACTAAGGCTCGATAAAAAGAAGATTGTTAGCGAACCAAACCCTAAAGCCAATCTTGAGGACATATCGTTAGCAAAGAATAGCGATAGAATTGCAGGATCGACGAACGCAGTGGCGACTAAAAGAATGGAAAACGCGAATATAATTATGTCCTTGATCCTCTGAACACTAGCTATTGAACCCGCCATGTTACTGTGAGCCGTGACCTGTTGGTCTACGAGCCGGCGCAGCCTTTTAAGTTCATCGCGAGCTTTGCATGGTTCAGAGTTCATTGTCGAACATCTCTTTCAGCATATCCGTTTGTCGACTTGTAGTGGCGTTTTCGAGTTGGGACTTCAAAGAATTTAAAACCTGACTCATTTTTTTTCTTTCATGGCTATTGGCATGGCCGAGGTAATCATCCGCGTGGGTTGATTGCCCAGTTTTATCGTGAACTGGTGAAAGGACTGCTGTTGGCGCGCTGCCTAAAAAGTGTTTGATCATCGCCAGAGATGTTTTGGGACCTTCGTAGCCTCTGAAAGCAGAAACTGCAAGGGACTCAATGTGATAACCGGATGGCCGTTGTTTTTCTGGTATTTTTTTTTCGAATAGTGTTTTCAAGAGTTTGATCGTAGGAATCAAACGACCTGACGTTTCCTCGTTTCTCTTAGTTAAGCCCTTCTGAAAAGATTCAGGTTTTATTGGCGACCATGAGGTTCCATCCCAAGATGGGACCTTGAGTGAACTATCGCTTTTTATACTAGGAAGTAGTTGAATTTCGCTCCCATCAGCATAGGTAACTGTTAACGCTAAAGTGCCAGCGTGAACACTCTCAACGCGGCCTTCATTTTCCAGTTGTTTAGCTGCGGATTCCAGTTTTGATAAAATTTCTTTGGGTGCCTGGGCTCCTAACTTATCTTCATCTACGACGAGAAGGGTATCTACATCACTTAGGCCATCTACGTAGGTATGTTTAGCAACGGAGCCTCCAAACAGTGTCTGGAGTGAATCTTCGACTTTTTCTCCTAAGACTCCTAAGATTTCCTCTAGTCGCGACCGCACCAAGTTTGCATCTCGTGAGTTATACTCCTTGAGCTTTTCTTCAAAGAAACTATTGATGTCCGATTCAAATGCAGCCTGGTCGGCTGTATCGTGAGCTTCACGAGACCGCTCGCGAACGCTATTACTAGTAGCTGTGAATCCAGAGCCTCCGCCACTACCGCCCATTGTTGTGCTCCTGTTCTAGTTTTCCCATCTTTGATGAGAAGAAGTCCGCGTGAAACCTGAACTCAGAAAAATCGCGAGACCGAGCAAATTTCTTCATCTCGATCTCAAGGTTTTTCAATGCCAGATAATTTTCATACCAAATTTGTGGAACTAGTTCCGTTTCGCTCGCATCATCGGCCATATTCAGGGCTATGTGGTTCGCCTGATAGATGGCTTTTCCTTCGTTAAACGCAAATCTGATCCAGCTAAGCCCATCAAAAATATCCGCGCCTGAAAGATAAAATAACGGAATCGAGAGAGGGTCCAAGCAGCCGAAGATATGGATAGGAGTATCCTGGCCGTATGCTGACAGAGCGTCGCGTATTCTCATTAGATTCAACAATCGGTCGTTAAGATTGCGCCCTAGCTCTTTTTCGGTGAATCCAAGTATGTCGAAGCTAGATAGCGCCAGGATACGTTGGCAGATCAAATCGATATTGAGCAAGGGTTCTGCTGGAGATTCGGGCTTGACTAGCAATTCACGGGCGCAACTTCGATATGAGCTAAAAAGCAGATCCGCATAGTAAATCTGATCGGCGAGTGGCAATCGTTCTTCCGGATTGTCATAGCTCACTAGAATCGTGTTGGGTGCTATGTCGTGGTGATCTTTAAGGGTTGATCGGTGAAATTGCCTAGTCCAAGGTTTAGGCTCGTGGTCGGTTTTTCCAAACTTAAGAGCTTCAAAGTCCTTCTGTGCTTCATAGCCGCCACTATCTATGAAAAGCAGTCTTTGCTGATCAGGAAGGCTTGCCAAATGGTTATGGTAAAGATCGTAGGCGCTGATCAGCGCAGCATCGTGAATAAGACCATTCGTAACCGCTATAGCTTGTTCTATGTAACCAAAACCTTTGCTTGAGAAAGAGGGAATCAGTAGTGGTGTTTCCGAAAGGGTTTCTTCATTTCTTCTTTTTATAAACCTCTTTCTTGAGCGCATAAACGTTCCCTATCCTTGCACGATGAACAGCTACCGCATGGCGGGGTTCCACCAGTTTCACAGCTATATGTGAGGTCAGTTGGCAATTTCTGACTGTAAACGTAGCTGAAAATATCGGCTTTCGTCCAATGCAGGAACGGGGCGATTAGGCGCGCTCTCCCCCATGTATGATTCTCCAGTATGCGGTCGCATTCATCGACAAACGCAGGCGAGCAGTCGTAATAGTCTGTTCCAGAGTGGATGCCTATCGATATTATTATGTCTTCGTTTTGCTCGGCCATTCCTGTCGCGGACACTAAAAATAGATTCCTGAAAGGTATAAGCCCTTTGTTGAACCTGGTGTTTTCGTGAAGCTTTAAGCAATCAATTGAGGTGTTTGTCCAATCTGCAATTTTTCTAGCGGCTAAGAGTTCTTCGCGAGAAGCGCCTTGACCGTAACTCCAATGAACTGCTTTAACTTCGTCTGGGGACCATGCGTGGGAGCCGGTTTTTAGCCAATGCAACATACATAAGGAATCCAGGCCACCACTTGTTAATGCAAGTATCCTCACCAGCAGGCCTCCTAATAATGCGTTCTAGAGATTCTTTTGAAGGAGTTTAGCTCGTTAAATTATCTGGTTGCTAGGATTCCAAAAAATCTCAAACCTATATCACCTCTGTGAACCAGGGCACTGACAGTGCCTTCCCTCCCAATTCACAGAGGTAAATTCCAATGTCCGAACAATGCTCTAACTGCCTGTCTCGGCGGATTGGCAAAAACAACTACGGTAAGAAAACCGCTGGCGTGGTCGGTGCGTCTGCCGGTACCTATGGCGGTTTTGCCGCAGCAACAGCTGGTGCTAAGGCCGGTGCCGCACTGGGAATCGTCGGCGGTCCGATAGGCGCGACTGTCGGTGGTATTGGCGGTGCTGTTATCGGTGCGTTGCTTGGCGGCGCAACCGGTGCTTCCGCTGGTGTAATTCTTGGCGACGTTCTCGATGAGCGTGTGCTCGACAACTACCGCTGCCTTGATTGCGGCGATTCCTTCAGTGTCGACCCTGACTCCTCAGACGACATCCGTTAATTCCCCTCGCGCATTTCAAAGGAGAACAACTATGGCTCATCTCATCGAGCAAATGGCCTATGTTGGCCAAACCCCGTGGCATGGCCTGGGGAATGAACTGACCTCAAATCAGCCCCTGGAAGTCTGGGCAAAGCAAGCCGGTTTGGACTGGCAGATCCAGGAAAGCCCTGTCCGCTATGTCACTAATTCTGGCGGTACTCTGGGCGAGATCCTGTCTTATCCGGATTCCAAGGTGCTTTACCGCTCGGATACAAGGGCACCGCTGTCGGTGGTCGGTAACCGCTTCAAAGTAGTTCAGCCTAAAGAGATCCTGGAGTTCTACCGGGACCTGACCGAAGTCTCCGGTTTCGAGCTGGAAACCGCTGGCGCGCTGAAGGGCGGCCGGAAAATGTGGGCACTGGCCCGTACGGGTCAAACCGGCATGCTCAAAGGCAATGATCAAACCAACGCTTACGTCCTGCTGGCCACCGCCTGTGACGGCACCATGGCAACCACCGCCCAGTTCACCAGTATCCGCGTGGTGTGCAACAACACGCTGGCTGTCGCTCTGAAGGGCTCCACCGCTAATGCCGTTAAGGTGAAGCACAACACGGCTTTCGATGCGGACTTGGTGAAGAAACAACTGGGCATCTCCGTCTCCGCCTGGGATGACTTCATGTACCGGTTGAAAGCCTTGAGCGAAAGGAAAGTGAAAACCACCGAGGCCAGGAACTACTTCCTCAAGGTGTTCACTGACGATTCCGGTACCGGAGTCGGCAAAACCAACGAACGCTCCATGGCGAAGGCTCTGGGTCTGTATGAAGGTGGGGGCATGGGTGCCAACCTGGCATCCTCCGAAGGCACGGCCTATGGCCTGCTTAACGCCGTGACCGAGTTCATCGATCACCAACGCCGCGCCAAAACCGTGGACCACCGACTGGATTCTGCCTGGTTCGGTACCGGTGCCGCTGTTAAGAACCGTGCATTAGAGCAGGCCATGTCACTTGTGGCCTGAGCCAATCTTACAAATCTCGAAACCGCCATAAAGCCCACCGGAGCCTGATGCTCTGGTGGGCTTTTTTATGTCTGGAGGAAAACACCATGGGCATGAGTGCAAACACAATTCAGAAACAGCGACCGGCATTGCGCCTGGTCTCCACCAAGGGTCTCAGCCGGGATGAATGGTTGAAGGTACGTAAACAGGGCATTGGCAGTAGCGATGCGGCTGCAGCCGTGAGCATGAACCCATACCAATCCCAGTTGGAACTCTGGATGGTCAAAACCGGCAGAGATGCTGGCTTACCAAAGCCGGATTCGGACGATCCGACTTCACCGGTTTACTGGGGCCATATCCTGGAACCAATTGTGGCCGAGCAGTACAGCCAGCAGACGGGCCGGAAAGTGCGCCGGGTGAATGCTGTATTGCAGCATCCAGATCCGGAAAAGCACTGGATGTTGGCCAACCTGGATTACTCCGTGGTGGCTGATGACGACGTGCAGATCCTGGAATGCAAAACGGCAGGGGAGTTCGGGTCACGCCTCTGGAAAGAGGGTGTGCCGGACTACATACAGTGCCAGGTGCAGCACCAGTTGGCTGTCACCGGCAAACAGGCAGCGGACGTGTGCGTTCTGCTGTGTGGCCAGGAGTTAAAGATCTACCGCCTTGAAAGGAACGAGGAGCTCATCGAGGCACTTTACGTGCTGGAGCGTCAGTTCTGGGATTTCGTGGAAACGGATACCCCACCACCAGTCGATGGAACCGATTCTGCTGAACGTGCCTTGCGTCATCTGTATCCAATAGACAGAGGAGAGACCCTGGACTTCAGCCAAAGCAAGGAGCTGTCTGATGCCTTCGACGAATTGCTGACAATCCGCAATGAAATGGAAGACCTCAGCTCTACCGAATCCCACCTGAAGCAGCGAATCGAGAGCCAGATGGGCGAAGCCTCAAAGGCAACCTTCCCAAGTGGGAGCGTGAGCTGGAAGCGCAGCAAGGATTCCGTCGGGCTCAATGTAAAGCGATTGCTGGAGGATCAGCCAGAGCTTCTGAAGCAGTACCCACTCACCAAGCCGGGCAGCCGGCGATTCCTTATTCAAGCCTAAATACCCCATTGGCCACGTTGGCGTGACGAGTGCCCCCGTGGTCCTTTTTCTCTGGAGATATATCATGATTAAAGGTTTAGCCATCACGCCTCCTGTGTTGGGACGAATCAGTATCGGTCGGGTCGTTGAGAAGAACGGTATCCGGCTGCCACAGAAAGACGATCAATTCACCATCACCTCCCAGATCCAGGAGAAGGACGCCGGATGGGTTTTACATCCCATGGATTGCGAACTCAGAAAAGATGCGCCAAACGGCAAACTGCGAACCATCCCGGTCCGCATGCTGTTCAGCGATGCGGATCTCAACCTGCGCGCCGAGTACACCATGTTCGATCGTAAAAGCGGACGACCTATGTGTGTAGGCGATGGCGACAAATGTAGGCGCCTGACACAGTCAGGGGTGCAGTCTTTGCTATGCCCGGGGCCAACGTTGTGTGAGTTCGGCAAAGGCGGTCTGTGCAAGCCCTATGGCCGTCTGAACGTGAAGGTCGGTGACGACGATGATCTCGGTACTTTCATCTTCCGCACGACCGGCTACAACAGCATTCGGACTCTTGCAGCCAGGCTGAGCTACTACCTGTCTCTTATACACATCTGACGCTGCCGACGAATA
>OJBS01000062.1_pt1 | contig 66223 bp, 61 predicted proteins | sample 1590941 | NCBI WGS metagenome assembly OJBS01 (sample SAMN05416785, study PRJEB24817) | seawater metagenome | isolation source: Sea water | place: Canada:Atlantic | collected 2013-11 | reverse complement strand
CTCGGAGAGCTTGCCCAAGGAACCTGGGGCACGCGTCTACCAGCTCACGCTTCAGCTCTTGCCGGTGTCTGTGACGAGTGTGGCAGAGCCCGATGAGTCGTCGAGCTGAATGAGCCTGACGGTGGTCAGGACGAACTCAACAACGGTCGGGAGTGTTCAGTTCACTCCGACATTACTTGCGATGGACATTGCCGTAAATGCCCTCTTCCAGACGTGCTTGGACCTGTGGGATGCGGTTTTTAGGTGCGTGCATAGCGACCCGGGTCAGCCTGGAGTGGCACCGCTGTCCCTACCGATTTGCCCAGGAAACCGTAGGCCACTACAGCGAGCAGCGGGGAAGTCACGCTGGAGTGGGACGCGAACCCGGAAGCGGACCTCGCATGGGCATAGGGCGCCGAGGTGAGGTGCTGGATGCGTCGACCTACTGGACGTCCATTTCGGGTGGAAGCTCCATCGCACCGCGCCGATGGATGGTCTCGATGGGAGCCATAAGAACGGCCCGGTCAATGGCTATTTCGTAGTCGTCGCGCAGGTCATCCTGGAGCGCATCGGTGAGCATTTTCAGGCGTTCGGACTTTATCTTTCGCAGGACGGCCCCCCGCATCTGCTCGAAGGTCCGCATGACTTCAGGGCGCTCGTTCACGGCTACCACCAGGTACCACCCGTCCGGAGTGCGGATCGGCTCCGAGAGGGTGTTTAGCGGGACGTCGAACGCGGCATCGGTGACCTGTTCGGGCACGCCCGGCTTGCCTTGCCGGGACACGAAGCCCATGTCGCCTCCTCGACGCCGATAGGGGCCGTCCGACTCTTCGGACGCGACCTGGCTGAAGCTGTCCAGGTCTACGAGAAGCTGTTCACGCAGCTCTTCGATGTGCGCACGTGCTTCGTCGCGCGTGCGGTCGTCGGTTTCGCGGATCTCCAGGGCGCGGACTTGGCGCTTCAGCGGAACCGTGAAGTCCGACCGGTTGTCCACGTAGTAGGTGCGAAGGTCTTCTTCCGTGAAGTCCTCGTTTCGTACCTGGGTGTACACCTGTTCGCGTAGCAGGGTGTTGGCGAACAGCTTCTGGGACTTCAAGGTCCAGTGTTGTCCGGTCTCGATGGCGTGCAGGACGAGTCGCTTGTCCGCTATGAGTCTATCAAGAACCTCCCGTCGCTCACGGTTTGACAGCGCGATGCCGTCCGCAGGCACCACTCGTGTCAGTGCCGCATGCCACTCGGTCAGGGTGATGGGCAAACAACCTACGGATGCCACAATAGGCTCGTCCGCGAACATCTGTGGTGGCGGACAGTTCGGGTTGTCGATGGCCGCCAGCGCTCGGGACTCAACGGGGCTGTGGCTCGCGCAGCCAGCACACAGTGCGGCGAGGAGCGTGGCGGTTCGTGCGAAGTGCATGGGCTCTCCAGTCCCCAGTGTACGCCGAGTGCTTGTGTCCCATTGCGTTTCCACCACCTGGACGACCGACAGACAAGCCGCCAGGACTGCGCTAGAGTCGTTGTTCTCCCAATGGAGTTGTCATGCGTATCCTTGCACTCTTGCTGCCCGCTACAGCCTTTGCAGCGCCCTTCGACCTGTTGCACACCGGCCGTGCGCTCGATGCCAGCGGCGGTCCGGTCAATGGCTCTTATCCGCTGGAACTCCGCCTGATCGACACGCTCGACGACTCCCAGTTGTGGAGCACCGACTACGGGGACATCCCCTTCGATGGCGGATACTTTGCGGTCACCCTCACCGACCTAGACACCGAGTGGTTCAGTCGAGACCTCGAGCTGGAGGTTCGGGTCGATGATGTCGCGCTGGCACCCCGCACCCCACTGGTGAGCGTCCCGCGGGCACTTGTGGCGAGCTCGGCACCTATCGGAGGCGCCGCTGAGGTCGCCGCCGGGTGTACGGGCCGGGGTCAGCTCCTGTACGACACCGTCAATGAGGCATTGCTCGTGTGTGACGGCTCGGACTGGTTCAGCGTAGGCGCTCAAGTACGGCTGACCGGTGCGGGGACGGCCGGTAACCCTTACCTGCTCGATCCCGTGCCGAACGGATGCCGCGCGTACGCCGAGGCGCTCGATGATGCCCAGGATGGCGTCTACCAGATCGACGCGTCCGGGGATGGCCAGGCGCCTTACCGGACCGCGTACTGTGACTTCACGGATGAGTGGGAGATACATCTTGAGGCCGTGAACGAGAACCTTGCTGGGACCCGGAGCTTCTGCACGAGTCGCTCCCTTCATCTGGAAGTACCCGCGGACTTCGCGGAAGCAGAGCGACTGTCGACCCGATTCGGCGAAGCACACGGAACGTCCCGGAGCGTGCGCTTAGACATGGACATCCGCATCAACGGGGGCTGCAACAGCAGCCAGACCGCGCGTTCCAACTCCGCCGCGTACCGCCAGATCACACCCTTCACCCTGCCAGGCGGATCCCAGTGCTCGGCGGCGAACGGCGGCAACTATATCGTCGGGTCTCAGGTGCGCATCGGCGGCGGGACCTTCTACGCGGCTGTGGGGAGCGGAAACCACGGTGGCAACAACCACACGAGCTGGACGCAGGTGTGCAACTCGGCGAACAGTGGGAGCTGCAACAGCTTCGCGAGTGGCTCTGCGGGTCCGTTCCCAGTGTGTGGCTGGTAGATTCCGTCCCTACACCGGCGACCTGCCGGTGACCGACTGCAACGACGTGAACCCCGCGATGGGTCCGGACATGGAAGACATCCTCGACGACGGCATCGACCAAGACTGCAGCGACGCGCTGAGCCCGGTCATTGGTGGCGGCCTGTCCTGCTCGTCCGCTCCAGCACCGTACAGTCTGCTGTTCCTCGTCGGCCTGACCGGCCTGCTGGTCCGTCGCCGCACGGTCTGACCGTGTTGGTCGGGTCGTGTCACAACCAGCAAGCCATGCGTCGGTTCCCGTATTGGGTGGGTACTTGTTGTGGTTTCCCGATTCTCGGTGTCCCTAGATCTCTCGTGGTGCCGGGCACGCGCCCATAATGCCCACAGCGTCGATGTCGGCGCCTGCGTAGGGCGCACTCGAGCGGCCGCCGGCATTTACCAACTTGATGTACCTGTAGGCTGCGCCCGGTTGGCTTCCGGGCACGTCGTCGAGGTCGATGGCGCGAGTGGCCCCTTCAATGCGGCCAACGGACACCCAATCGCGTCCGTCGACACTAAGACTGACGTCTGTGGCCTCAACGACAGGCCCGACCTCGAACACGTAGAGGTCTGCACCGGGACCGTTGAAGATAGCGGCTTGGGTGAAGCCGAGAACTAGTGCTGCGGGCTGCGTTTCGGTGCGGTAGCCCAGTGAGACGGCGCCCACTCCGTCGGCCCAGTTGGGCATTCCGATGGCCGTATTTGCGAAGCTGTACTCGGGGCCAACGCCAGCCCCGGGGCGGTAGCGCACAACCCGGTCGGCAAAGGCTCGGTTTCCCAGGGCAAACGTGACCCCATCAAACACCAGCGCATCTGCCGGATTGAGTTCACAGGGCAGCTCCGCAGCCTGTGTGAGCGCAGGGAGAAGGAGGATGAGAGCAAGGGTGTGGTTCATGGCGTCTCCTCCATACCACTGATTGCGGTGCATCCGGTTGAGTTCGTCTCGCCCGGTATTGTTGAGCCCGGCAGCCGAAAAATCTACCGTTAGATTGGGTTGTTGAACGCCATCTGTACACGAGCGCCGCCGCTGGGCCGGTTGGTCGCGCTGGCTGTCCCGCCGTGTGCCTGAGCGATTTGCCGGACCAGTGCGAGTCCAAGCCCTACGCCGGCCACCTCCTGGTCGGGTGAGCGACGCCAGAACGGCTGAAACGCTTGTTCTTCTTCGCCTTCCGCAAAGCCGGGGCCATCGTCTTGTACGGCGACAATCAGCTGGTCACCGTCTTGGGTGATGGACAGCTCCACAACGCTGCCGCCGTAGCGAATGGCGTTGTCGATGAGCGTTCGCAGGGCCCATGCGACCAGGGTGCTGTCGGCCACCAAGGTAGTTGCCTCTCCGTGAACGGACAGATTGTTGGCGTCCAGGCCGGCGTCCGTCAGGCTGCGGCTGGCGAGCTCGACAACGTCAAAGGGCAGGGGAGACACAGCCTCGAAGTCGATGCGCGCTGCGGTGAGGAGGTCTGCGACGAGGGAGTCCATGCCGTCGATTTCGCTCTGAAGGTCGTCGTGCAGGTTGTCGGGAGCGCGTCCCTCACGGGCCAGCTCGACAAGGATACGCACACGACCCAGTGGGCTGCGAAGCTCGTGAGATACGGCAGCGAGTAGGGCACGTTGGGCGCTGAGCTGCTCAGCCACGCGGTCTGACATGTCCCGAAGCGCTCTAGCCACCTCTCCGACCTCGTGCTCTCCGGTGGTCAGCTCTTCACGACTGCGCAAGCGGCCGCCTCTAAGCTCGCGAGCAATCTTCGCCACTTCCCACATGGGGCGTGCAATTCGCACCGTTGCCAACCACGCGAAGGGCCATGCCAGCCCCACGACAACACTCGCAGCACAGGCAAAGCGGCCCAAAGACCAGCCGTGGACCCATGCACTGTGCAGGAGCCAGCCACCACCGGCTCCGATGCTGAGGGCGATGATGGTGAGCCCGAACACTTGGCGATGGATGCCGCGTGCGATTTGCCAAGGACGAGGCCCTAAACGACCGCCGAAGCGATGGGGTGGATGTCCATGTGGGTGGGGGTGTCCGTGCCGGTGGCGCCAGTGTGGCCCGTGTCTACGACGCCTCATCCCGGCCCTCTGACGAGCATGTAGCCCATGCCACGAACGGTCTGCAGACGGCTCGGATTGCGAGCGTCGTCGCCAAGTTTCGCACGCAGACGAGACACGTGTACGTCTACGGTGCGGTCACCAACGCGAACCTCGCCACGTCCCGCTGCTTCCCACAGGGCGTCCCGAGAGATGACGCGACCCGCGCGGCTTGCAAGGGCCAAGAGTAGGTCGAACTCCAGCGCCGTCAGGACGAGTTCGTTGGCCCCAATGCGCGCGCTGCGCCGGTTCACATCAATCTCTAGGTCTGCCACGATGATTCGCTCCGCCTCCAGTCGTGGGGCGACGCGACGCAGTACGGCGCGAATGCGCGCCAGCAATTCTCGCGGGTAGACCGGCTTGCTCAAGTAGTCATCAGCACCCAGTTCCAGCCCCACCACCCGGTCTGCCTCGTCTCCCCGCGCCGTGAGCATAATGACGGGTAGGGCGGAGGTCTTGCGGAGAGCGCGCAGCACGTCGAGCCCGTCCATGCCGGGCATCATGACGTCCAGTACGATGAGGTCGACGCCGCCCTCCGCCACCGCAGCCAAGCCGCGTCGACCGTCAGGAGCATGCGCCAGAACTACCTCGTGCGGGGCCAGGTAGGTCTGAAGAAGCGCATGCAGCTTCGGGTCGTCATCAATGAGAAGAACACGGGTGGGCATCTACGGCTCGGGGGCTGATTCTACGCGATTGTGTCGGTTGTGCCGGCCCCAGGTAGGGCCGTCTGCCTGGGAGCAGGCGTGAGGACCGTGATGGTACCCGCCAAAGGCGAGGCGCACCGCGGTGCTGCCGAATCCGAGCACCATTCCCATGGCTAACAACAAGACTAGAAGTGTACGACGCATGACTATCGCCTCCAGGTGGGGCCGCTCGCCAACCACTGAACAGCGGTGGCGCGCTGCTCGTCATCGAGCACGGCGTGGATTTGTTTGAGCGCCGACACAACTTGCCGGCGCGTTTGGGTGAGTGCAGCATCTTGGGTCTCGAAGATGGCATCCAGTGCGGCGTCATCGACCGTGTCGCCTTCGAAGGCTGCTGCTGCGTCCTGCCGGCTCTCCTTCATGACGTCTTTGAATTCGCGCAGCGAGTCGCGAACGTCACCGAGCGCGTGGTCAACGAGGTCTTCTTGGTCGCGGTCCACGTGCAGACCGCGCTTGACGGCCTCGCCCATGGCCCGGTCAAAGCCCCGTCCTCGACGTCCTGAACGTCCTCGACGTCCTCGACGATGTGGGCCGCCTCGATAGCCCCGGCCTTCACAGTGGCCGTGGTGATAGTGGTGCCGGTGGCGATGGCTCTTGGCCACGCCGATAAGACCGAACAAACAGACCGTTCCGAGTAGTATTCCGAACATTAAACCCTCCTAGGTTCCCCCTCCAGATGCGTCCCCCGTGTTGCGCCACTGTTGAGCGCACTGTGAAGAAGTGTGAAGTCGGGACTTGGGTGATTCAGAGTGACCTTTGCGAAGGCTCACGACCAACCTGGTCGACCTGGCCCGGAGTCCGTCTCAGGTTTTGCACTGAAGGACAAGCTGCCGGAGAACGAGCTGGGCGCGACCAGAGTACTGCCGCGGACTGCCAAGTGGTGAGTCTGGTTGCTACCCGGCCTCAGGCACTGCGCCCGCATACAGTGGCGTACCCGAGGCGTTTGCGATGATGACGATGCCATCGCCGTACTCCTGGGGGGTAAGGCCGGACACCAGCGCATCGGAACCCCGTTCAGCGTGCTCCAGAACATGCCCCCAATAGCGAGGTTTCCGTTTGGCAGCGCTGCAATCGTGCTCAGCCAATCCAGACCGTCGCCTCCGAATCGGCGAATGCGGCTCCAGCTGCCAGAGTGACTCATTCAGGCAAAGTGGCCCTACGGCCACCACCATCGCCATGACCGCCCCGGGGGCGCAGATCTGCCCAGAGGAGTCTCCACGCAACCCCAAGAGGCGGGCCCTCCCGTAATGAGGGGCAACCGGTCCAAATCATCCCCATGCGCGTGTTCGAGACGCCCGCGTTGCTCCGGACCCTCGCCGCTGTGGCAGTCCCATTGCGCTACATCGTCCGCAGTCGCATCCCTCGAGACGAGGGTGCCCGTCGTTGACAACACCGGGGGCTAGGCGCCTACATCTTGGCGCTGCAGTTCACACTACGGACAAGCCCAGCCGTCACAATGCAACGGAAACTCATGCCCAGTCCGGTCGAAGTCTTCGCATCCTCGTTCGAGCCACTCCGTAGCAGGACAGCCGAATGGGACGCCCGCCTGGCCATGATTCGCCGCGCCAAACGGTTCCTGTACAGCTCCACTTACTACGTCGGCCCCGACACCGTGGGCCATGACGTGCTCGCCGCCCTCGGAGACGCCGCCGAGCGCGGCGTTCGCTGCACCCTCGTCGTCGACTGGTTCGGACAGTGGCTGGGCGCATCCGCGTGGGGCCCGACAGAGACCCGCCGCGTTGATGGGTGGTTCGCCGAAGCCGAGGCACGCGGCGTGCAGGTCGTGTGGACATCTCCAACAACTTGGACTCGAAGACTGGTGGGGGGCGGCCATCACGTGAAGATTCAGCTGTGTGAGAGCGGCCCAGCGCTGTTCGCCAGCAGCAACCTTTCACACCACTCCTTCGAGTCTTGGGGGGAGTTCTCCGCGCTTCTGGATGGGCCCGTGGTGGAGACCTTCCTGGCCGCACTCCAGGCGGTCATCCCTGATTCGCAACCTGAACGCCTCGACCCGCGCCCGCTAGGCGACGACCCCCTTCGCTTCGAGTGGTGGTGGTTCGACCCGAGCGCAGACCCCACGCCGTTCGCCCCCCTCCGTCGGGGCCTCGCCAACCCCATCACCGACGGCCTCATCCGCAGTATCGATGCGGCACGACGCTCTGTGTCCATCTCCAGCTTCTACGTGAAGCCCGAAGCGAACCTGCGTGCAGCCATCCTGGGTGCAGCCCGGCGTGGTGTGGTTGTGGAGGTGTTCCACTCCGGCCCCGATGCCCTTGGCGGTATGGAGAGCTCGTGGCTGGCGGCGGCCCTCGACTACCCAGCACTTCTCGGCGCCGGTGTCGCGGTGCACGAAGTGGCGGGCGGAGAGCACAGCAAGCTCGTCTTGGTCGACGACAGCCTCGCAATTTTCGGTAGCTACAACTTAGATAATGCAGCGCACGATGTCGTCACTGAGGCGATGCTGGCGACCGAGGACGCTCGGGTGGTGAGCGCCGTGGCCACCGTGTTTGCGGACCTGCGGGTCGACCCTGGCAGCCAGAGGATTCGGCATCCTCGGGCGGACTGGCGGTGGAAGCGCCGGGCCCATGCGGTGGCCGTACGAGTGCTACGGCGCTGGCTGTGAGGGGGGTGCGGCACGCGGACATTACAGCGGTGCCGCTCCAGGTTGACCCGGGCTGCGCCGCCCATGCACGCGCTTAGCTTCCCCTGCGCAACGACTGCGTCCCGACATCATCACACCTCGCCCATTCTCTCTGAACTCCCTAATAGACGACTCCGATGGCCCGTTTCGAAGCGATCGACGAGCATGCGCGAGCGCAGGAAAGTGAAGAAATCCCTGTACATGGAGTTCACGTCTGAGCTGTCCGTGGACGGCGCGTTCCGACTCGAAGTGGACCTCATCGCCTTCGACTAGCGAACTGTGGTTGGCGTACCGTTCCGGTCCTGTCTGACATCGGTAGGAACCGGGCTCAGTATCTTCGGCGGATACGAAACGTTCAAACCACATTTCACGCCCCGAATAGGTCGTAGGTACATCCAGGAGTCCACGTGAAATACATCCTCGCCCTGTCCTTCTTTTGTGCCTGCACCGACCCAAGTCTCAGCGTCGACGACTCGGGTACCGACGGAACCGAACTAGGCGACCCGGACACGGACACGGACACGGACACGGACACGGACACGGACACGGACACGGACACGGCGGCTACCACCATGCCCATCCCAGTGCCCATCGACGCGCAGCTCATCGATGGCTCTCACCCATTGCTTACGGGCCGCTTAGACTCTGGAGACCGCTTTGCCAGAGCCCACATTGCCGTCGGAGATGTGGATGGTGACGGCGTCGGCGACCTTGTTGTCGGGGGGCGCTCGGACGATGACGGTGCGACCGATGCGGGTGCCTTTTACGTGCTCTTTCTGACGTCCGACAACGATATTCGCGACGTTCAGAAGGTATCGGCAGTTGAAGGCGGATTGAGTGCACACCTCGAACAGCCACTGCCCGAGGGCGGCTTTTTTGGCTACGCATTCGCAGCGCCAGGAGACCTCGACAGTGACGGAGTACCCGACCTCATCACGTCGTCTCCCACGACCGGCACGCTCTTCGTGCTGTTCCTCAACGCCGATGGCACCGTGCGCGATGCCGTTCAGCACGACGGTCTCGTCGATGCGTGGGCCCTAAGCAGCACCTACGACTTTGACGGGGACGGGATTGCCGAGATTGCCGCAGGCAACCCGAATGCGGGCAGAGGTGCGGGGGAGCTGACCTGGTTGTCAACGTCTCCCACCGGCGAGCTGACGACGGTCGGAAGCATTGGGGTCGACGAGCTCTCATTGACGACAGACGACGGCTTCGGAGGTCGTAGCATCGCACCTGTGGGCGACGTCAATGGTGACGGCTGGCCGGACATCGTCGTTGGCGCATTTGCAGCCGACGACGGCCGCGGCCGGACCTGGGTGGTGCTGCTGGACGACACGGGCAGCGCACTGAGTGGTACGTCAATTGGCAATGGTCTCGGCGGATTCACAAGCGTGCTCGACGCCAATGACAACTTTGGCCACGCGGTCATTGTGTTGCCCTTTAGTGACGTCCCCGTGGTGGTCAGTGGCGCGAATCGAGACGACGACACCTTCGAAGACGCCGGCGCACTGTATGCGTTGACGCTGACATCCACCGGCCAGGTCGACAGCCAAGTGAAGTGGGGCGAGCAGCAGATTCCCGGGGTCTCCACGCCCATGCTCGGGCGCTGGGGACGTTCATTGTCGCTGCTCGGAGTCGACGGTAACCAAGCAACCATCGCTGTGGGCGGCGGCGCACGGACAACCGGGAACATCTGGATTGTCACCTTGGAACGTCAGCCATAAACCGTCCGTATTCACAGCGAATACAGTGTATGAATGGGCATCTACGGGCCAACACTGGCAAGGATAGACATCGTCATGAAGCCTGCCACCGACGCCACGCCGCCCTGTGTGTTCGACTACTTGAATCATCGGACCTTTCTGTCCGATTGGTTTAGCCATAAGCAGCAGGTAAACCCACGATACAGCCATCGTCTGTTCGCCCGAAGGGCGGGCCTATCCAATCCAAGCCTGCTCCTGCTGGTGATGCAAGGCAAACGCAACCTCACCGATCGTACAATGGACGGTGTGGTGAGCGCGCTCAACCTCGACGACGATGACGCGATGTTCTTCCGACTCATCGTCGAGTTCGAGGCCGCCGCCAGCGATGAAAAGCGCAATAGCATTTGGGCTGCGATCGCCGCCACGCGCCGCTTTCGCGATGCACGGCCCCTCGAAATGGGAGCCTTCGAGCTGCTCTCCACGTGGTGGGTGGCCGCCACACATGAGCTGGCTCGCTTGCCGGAGTTTGAAGCATCGGCGTCGTGGGTCGCTGCACACTTGGTGCCTCAGATTGATGAATCGGACGCCCAACACGCCTTGGACCTTCTCTTCGAGCTTGGGTTGCTGGTTCGTCACGCGGACAGTCGGGTCGAGCCTACGAATGTCAGCCTGACCACCCCACACGAGGCTGGACAGCTGGCCGTGCACAACTACCACCAGGGCATGATTGCGTTGGGGGCACAGAGCATGGAGCGCACGGCGTCGGACGCGCGGCACTTGGGGGCGGTGACCGCGGCAATCCCTCGTTCGCTGGTTCCCGAGTTAAAACAGGAGCTCGCGCGGTTTCAGGAGCATATTCTCAACCTGTGTGATGCGAGTGAGGCCCCTGCGGAAGAGGTCTACCAGTTCAACATGCAGCTGTTCCCGTTGTCGCGTCGGAGTGATGGATGAGATGTTTGCTCCTGATAATTCTCGCAGCGTGTTCCGCTGAAACCGTTCATGAAGGCATCAGCGTGGGCAACCCCAGCCTGACGACCATCACCACGGCACGAAGTGCAGGAATCACGCTGACATCGGGCCAGGTTCGACTCAACGGAGTTGGCGTTCGCGATGACGACGGAAACGTGTTTCGGACCAACGTTGGCGAAACGTTCGACTTGCTGGGGAACGATAGCTTGGAGATACCTGAAGGGGACTGGCGCCGTGTCACCCTTCATTTCGGGGGGGACATTCGCTACCAAGGCATCGCAGACGATGGGCGTACGGTCCGTCTGCAGCTCACGGTACCCGAGGTCCGACTGGTCCCCGAAGATGTGGATCTACACGCCCACGGAGACGGCTACGTTGCCGAACTTGCGTTTCCGTCGTGGCTCGAGCTGGCGCAACCCCTGTCGGACGTGGAGCCGGGAAGTCCGCTACACGACACCCTGGCACAGTCCGTCGGAGACGCCTCTGCTCTGTACTTCGACATAGATGAAGACGGCGAGCTGTCGTCGGAAGAGCGCACAGAGCGTGCGGCGTCTGGAAGCCAGCGTCCGAGTCAGTGAGCACACGACCGCTGACCCGCCGCTTAGGTCAGTGGTCACGGTCGAACCCCCCGTGAATGCCGGAGTTGCGGTGGACGTGGGCCTCACTGCCCTAGGCGGCCTCGGCGTCGCAGCGCGTCTTGCGCTGTGAACCCTTCGAGCAGTGGGCGCCGGAAAGTCTCAGCGAACGCTGCTGAGACCTTCCGACGCTTCGAGTCGTTTGGGTGTGGCTGGCGCTTCGAACACGGTCACGGATTGGGCGGCCACCAACATGGGGGTGTCACCTGCGGGGGTCTCGCTGGTCCACCGCCGTTCCCATGCACCTTCGGGGGGCGTGATGACCTGGGCATCCCCGGTACACAACACGATGAGCAGCGCACGTTCTGCGCTGGCTCGGTACCACACCCACGCGCAGCCCTGGTGGGTGAGAGTGTCCTTGGCTGGCGGGCCTTGCATACGGCCGAGCAGCGGGTGGTCTTGTCGAAGAGTGAGCAGGTCTGCAACCCACTGGATGAGGGTGTCGTCTGCCGACTGCCAGTCTGTCCACGACAGTGCATTGTCTTGGCAGTAGGCGTTGTTGTTTCCGCGCTGGGTGCGTCCCATCTCGTCGCCGCCGAGCAGCAGAACAATGCCGTCTGCAAGCACTAAGGTGGCGAGCATTGCACGTTGAAGTCGCGCCCTCAGCGCCAGGACTGCCGCATCGCTGCTGGGACCGTCCGTGCCGGTATTTGGCGTGCGGTTGTCATTGCTGCCGTCTCGATTGTTCTCACCATTGGCTAGGTTTCTCTTGCGATGGAAGGCTGTCCAGTCCGCGAGAGTGAAGCCGTCATGACAGGTGATGAAGTTCAGCGACGCCCGTGCCCCGCGTGATTCAAAGATGTCTGGGCTGCCGCACAGACGGTCATGCAGGACCTTTGGAGCGGGGTCTCGACCGGACCAGAGGTCGCGCACGGTGTCGCGAAAGGGGCCGTTCCATTCTCGCCAGCGCGGTCCGAAGCGTCCCATGCCATAACCGTTCGGTCCCAGGTCCCAAGGCTCTGCGATGAGCCGGATATCGGAGAGAACGGGGTCGTTCGCAATGCGCTCAAGCAGCGGTCCTCGTGGGTTTACGCCCCTCTTGCCCCGCGCCAGGGCCATGGCCAGATCGAAGCGGAACCCGTCTACGCCCATCTCCTGGACCCAGTAGCGAAGCGAGTCGACAATGAGCTCCTGCACGACCGGTTGACCGACATCCAGCGTATTGCCGCAGCCGGTCACGTCTTGGTAGTGCCCGTTCTTGTGCCGGTAGTACGTGAAGTTATCCAGTCCCTTCCACGACAAGACGGAGCCTCCGCGGCCTCCTTCCGCCGTGTGGTTGTACACCACATCAATCCACACCTCGATGCCCGCTGAGTGAAAGGCCCGGACCATCGCGCGGAACTCGTCGGGACCGTCCTCTGGTCGTTCGCAGGCCGTATACGGATGGTGAAGGGCAAAGAACCCGAGCGTATTGTAGCCCCAGTAGTTGCTGCGTCCCCCTGCGAGAAGGTGGGTTTCATCCACATGGGCGTGGATGGGTAGCAACTCAATCGCAGTCACTCCAAGCCGCTTTAGGTGTTGCAGGACGCTCGGGTGTGCGAGACCGGCGTAGGTGCCGCGAAGAGCAGGGGGAACGTCGGGATGACGCTTGGTTAGACCCTTGACGTGGGTCTCGTAGACCACAAGTGCGCTGTCTGGATGACGCGGACGGTTCCACGTGTGCGGTTTTGTCGGCGCTACGACCACACTGTGGGGCACGAATGGACCGCTGTCTCGGTCATTCTCGGCGTCTGTTGAGGGGTGCCACTCGCGGTAACCAGTAGCAGCGCGCGCGTACGGGTCAAACAACAGCATGCTTGGATGATGGAGTTCTGGCCACGCCCGAGGTCCGTCTGTGCGGTAGCCGTAGGACTGCCCGACCTGCACATTGTCAACCGTCACCGTCCACCAGCCGACGGTTGCTTTCTGCATGCGCACGCACTGTTGGATTGGAGAGACCAATGCCAACCATACGGAGGTTGCGGAGCCTGCAAACACCGAGAACTCGGTAGCTTGGGGGGTCCAATGGGCGCCAGGACCCTTCACCATGAGGTGATCTGCCAAGTGACTTTCATTGATTCCTCAATCGGGCCGAGTCGGGTAAGACGGGTGTGAACTGGGGAGGGGACGATGTTTAGGTGGCTCGGACTTGCGGCGTTGAGTGTACCCGGCGTGGCTTCGGCCCAGGACTGTGACCCAGACTTTGCGCAGGCCTGTGTGCACGCGGATGCCACGGTCCTCACTACGGAGTCGCTGGGGACGGACTCCTCTGTGGGCAGTCGCGCGTTGGTCGGTCACGGCGTCAGCTTCGGCGCGGGTGCTGTGATTGCCCCACGAGCAACCGTTCACGGCAGCTCATCGGGCGCTCCGATTACTACGGCGGGGACCGACTTCATTGTGGGGCGGTCGGCGGTCATTGGTGAGGATGCCCAGGTTGGCAACGACGTCACTGTGGCACGCAGCGCGGAAGTCGGCGCTCGGAGTGCCGTCGGAAACGGACTTCATCTGGGCTACGCCTCGGCGCTCGGTGCAGACGCGATTGTTGGTGATCAGGTCGTGATTGGCTCGGTCGCCTCTATCGATGTGGACGTTGAGATTGCGGACGGTACCGTGCTCGCTCGGGGTGTACAGGTCGGTGAGCGCTCGGATTTGGACGGCGTGATTGGGCCGGACGTTCGCATTCACGATTCGGTGTGCTTGGAGCCTGATGTACGGCTTCGTAAGCAGAGCACGGTGTACGACCGGTCGCGCATTCTAGCGGGCGCCAAGGTGGGCCGAGGTGTGACCGTGGGGGCTGGTGCGGTGATTGGCACCGGCGCGGTGATTCGTGCCAATGCGGAGATTGCTCCGGGAGCGGTCGTGCCGGCGGGAGCGCGTGTTGTTCGCGGCGAGGTGTTCAAAGACTCCACCGGTGATGCCGGCACTCCATCGGTGTGCGCGCCTCTGTTGACCGGCGTTGTGCATCATTCTTACAACAACCCCGCAGACCCACTCAATGATGACGCGGGCAACGGAAATGACGGCCTCGCCCGCACCGGAACCGTCGACTACAGCTCGGGTTGGGCCTACTTCAACGGGTCATCCACCTACCATGTACCGTCCACCGCCAATCAGTCGTGGGCAAACGGACTGTCCGTCGCGCTGTGGATTCGGTGGAGCGGGAGAGCGGGCGATTACCGGGGCGTTGTCTCCAACGGCTACTTCAACTCCGGCAGCTTTGAGATGCGCTTTGGTCGTGAGTCCAGCGGCACACGGTTGGGTGTCGTCACACGGGGCCCCTCGGGTCAGGTAGCGAGCCAGAACCTGTACCTCGCGCAGAACCAGTGGCACCATGTGGCCATGGTCCAAGGCAATGGTCAGTGGACCGCCTACCTAGACGGTGTTGTCATCCACACCCAGACCGTGGATTGGAATCCTAGGACGGACCCCACCGCGCTCACACTGGGCAACGCCGTGAGCACGGAGCCGTACTCCGGAGATGTGGACGAGCTGTACATCTACGACCGCCCACTCTCTGCGGCAGAAGTCGTGAATCTAGCAAGCCAAGCCCACTGACGCGCAGCGGGCTAGCTGGCGCCCATGATTAGTTTCTCCAAAGTCACCAAGCAGTATGGTTCGCAGGTGTTGTTCGTCGACGCCAGCTTCCAGATCGACCCCGGCAACAAGATTGGACTCGTGGGTCCAAACGGCGCTGGAAAGTCGACCATCTTCAGACTCATCGAAGGCGAAGAGACGGTCGACGAAGGCAGCGTTGAGCGTCCTAAGAAGCTGACCACAGGCTACTTTCGTCAGGAAGTAGGCGACTGGTCCGGCGTCAGCGCGCTTGAGCAGACCATCCAGGGCGCGGGTCTCATCGCAGATCTGCGCGTAGAGCTCGCTCACCTGGAAGACCGCCTGGGTGATGTCGACGCAGACGACTACGACAAGGTGCTCGACCGCTTTGGAGACGTGCAAGACCAGTTCAGCATGCTCGGCGGCTACGACCTCGAAGCGCGAGCAGCGCGTGTCTTGGCGGGGCTTGGGCTGAGTGCCTCGCAGATCGAAGGACAGATCGACGCACTCTCTGGCGGTTGGAAGATGCGTGTGGCCTTGGCACAGGTGCTGCTCAAGCGTCCCGAGGTTCTGCTGCTCGATGAGCCCACCAACCACTTGGACATTGAGTCCATTCTGTGGCTCGAACAGTTCCTGCAAGACTACCCGGGGACGGTGGTCATGACCTGCCATGACCGCGACGTCATGAACCGCGTTGTGTCGCGCATTGTGGAGATTGATGGCGGCGCTATCCGTAGCTACAGCGGCGACTACGACTTCTACGATGCCCAGCGTGCCGAGCTCGCAGTCAAGCACGAAGCCGAGTACTCACGCCAACAAGCCATGCTTGCCAAAGAGATGCGCTTCATCGAACGTTTTCGCGGTCAACCGAGCAAGTCATCGGCGGTACAGAGCCGCGCCAAGATGGTGGGGAAGATTGAGCGTATTCAAGAACCCAAGCGTCATGTCGAGCGCGACTTTGCCCTGGCTGCGTGCTCACGCTCTGGAGACGAAGTCGTCAGCATGAAGGGGCTGAGCAAACACTACGGAGACGTGGTGGTGCATGACGGTCTGAACCTGCTCATCCGCCGCGGTGAACGCTGGGCCATCATGGGCGAAAATGGGGCTGGTAAGAGCACTCTATTGCGCATGATTGCGGGTGTGACGGACCCGGATGCGGGCACCGTTCGCATTGGTAGTGCCGTTGATATGGCCTACTTCGCCCAGCACCACGCTGAGAATCTGAGCGGAGACAACACCGTCATTGGCGACCTCGTCGGTTCGTTCCCGGCGACTGGCCTGGGTATCTTGAAGAACCTCGCGGGTGGATTCGGCTTCACCGGCGACGACGTCGACAAGCCTATTCACGTGCTCAGCGGTGGTGAGAAGACCCGACTGGCGTTGTGTAAGATGCTGTTTGCGTCTCCCAACTTGTTGGTCTTGGATGAGCCCACCAACCACTTGGACGTCGTCACAAAGCGCATGTTGGTCAGGGCGCTCAAAGCGTACGAGGGCACGGTCATCTTCGTCAGCCATGACCGCGACTTCTTGCGCCAGCTCGCAACGCGGGTGTTGGAGCTCAACCCGGGTGACCCGAAGCCGTTTCTGGGCGACTACAACGAGTACGTCACCTCAACAGGTCGGGAAGCTCCGGGACTGCGGGCGGTGGAGTAGACGCGGGCTGCCAGGCGCCTTGCGCTCCCAGCGGGTCACCCATCCTTGAGGGCTACTGACGTTGCTTGCGGGGCTGGACGACTCAGCGCGACACGTCGCCCTCGGCGAGCGTGACCATGAGGTCGTCCGTTGGCAAGATTGCCCGGAACTCGTCATACTCTGAGCCGTAGTGGTACCGAATCCGCCAGCGAATCGCATCATCTGGAAGCGGGATGTCTCGCCATTCGCCTGGGATCAAGGACGTGTTGCCGGAGAGCTTCTTGATGACAGTGTCGGCCTCATGCACAACCTCAAATGTTCGGCCGATTCGGTAGATGTCCTCGAAGCCGGTTCCAGAGTCCACCTCGACAGTCATGTGGCGGAACAGGTCGCCGGTTGGGTGCTCGTGTCCCACACCCACGCTGCGAATGCGAAGCCGACCACGCCTGTGGCGTACCTCGATGCTCTGCTGGAGCCACTCCCGGTCGTGGGCACCTCGGAAGGTATGCGCGCCATCGGGCATGTGGCAGTCGGCGCACTGCTTCTTACCGCCCCATCTCTGCCACTCGGTGAACGTGGACTGCATCAGCTCGCCGGTGAAGTGCAGCCCATCGGGTCGCACCGCGAACATCTCGAACTCGTGGCAGTTGCCACACAGTGCGGCGGTGCCAAACTCGGGTTCGACGCGGATTCGGTGCGGCGAGCGGCCAGAGTCCGACGTCGCCAGAATCTCGCCGTCGCGCTTGTGGCAGACCACGCAGGTGATGCCCTCGTCGGCCATTGGCTCCGGCGCGCGCTCTGCGGTTGCGAGGCCGCGAAAGCGTTCATGCTGCTGACGGTACCAGGTCTCGTTGGCCAAGACCTCGTCGACCTGCTCACGTAGGGGGCTGTGGCAGCGCACGCAGAAGGCCAGCGGCTCGTCGATGAGGCCGCGTGTGTAGATGTCGTTGCTGTGGGAAATCGCGTGTCGGGATGTGCTCCACGCGGCGTGCTCTTCGGCATGGCAAGTAGCGCACCGGTCCGCGGATACGAAGTCCTCATCTACCGCAGAAACTCCGCGGGAGAAGCCTAGATCGAGCAACTCAGTCGCCCACGCGGTCCCGCCGAGAACGACCGCTACTAAGACCAGACTACGGCGTCGCAGGGCGGTAGTCCGAGTATTGGTACGAGGCGATTTCCTCGTTCATCCACCAGGTAAGTTCGGTGTTCTGTTCCATCGAGAACGCTCGTTCTGCACTCCGATACGCAAGCGTCCAGCCAACAATATCCGCGCCGTTCCACTCCAGCTGGTACAGCTGTTCGTGCATGGATGGCGAGTCCAGATCACTCTGGCTATCGCTGATGATGTAGGCGCGCGTCAGTCGTCCTTGCTCGTCGTAGTCCAGCAGAGTCGATGTTTCCTGGACCCACAGCCCACGACCGTTGGAGATGTCCTTGCGGAAGCCAAGCACCCGCGTGGGAGTCGACTTCGCCTCGTCAGCCCAGGAAATGCGGTCGTTGTAGACCCACCATTCGTCGTCCTCGTTGTCGCCGTCTCCCACCTCATGGACGTGGGAGGCAATCGGCTCGTCGGCTTCAAACCACGCGCGTTCCGTCGTAGTCAGCGCGCCCACAATGGCCGACAGGTCGTCTCCTCCCTCGGGCAGCCACACTGCAGGCCGGGTACGTGAGGAGCGGTACCACACCGAGCTGCTCGTCAGAGCGGCCAGATCCACCCGCGCCGCCTGAAGCAACGGTGTGACGGTGTCAATGTGCTGCTGAGTCTCAACCGTGTGGAAGGCGTTGGACACGAACGGGTAGTCAGCAGGCTGCGAGGCGAAGTAGGCCGCCGCCTGGACACGCTCGGCAATCCAGGTCTTGGCCGTCTCGAGCCGCTTTGACTCCATGGCGGACGAGTAGGGGCCGCTGCCGTGGACGTCCACCCTCACATCGCTGATGCAGGTGTCGCGGTACCGACTGCCCTCATGGACCGACAGCACCTCGAGCTGCAACCGCTCGAACTCGCGCCCGCCTACGGAGATGAGGATGTCTTGCCAGTCCATCGCCTTGGCCAGGTTCACCTCGACCTCGCCTGCAACCGCACCCTGCCGGTCCATCAGGCGAATACGAACCAGGTCTGGAGCGGCGTTTGCCAACAGCAAGGCCGGAGACTTCTGGTAGCCGTTGCGAATACGCACCCGGACCTCGTCTGCCTGACGCACGCGCGACAGCGGCAGCGTCAGCACTTGGCCTTCGCCGAGACCGTCCACACCCTCGACCCAAGCGGTGTTCGGGTTGTCGTCGAGCACGTAGGTTGGGTGGTAGTTCTCGGTGAACCGATTCCAGTTGGTCTGCAGGTAGCTGGTCGCTTGTGCGTCGGGGGAGTGCAGTGGCTGAAAGAGGCCGTCTTCGGCGGAAGCCGGGCTCGCGACCAACAACAGTGCAAGTAGGTGAACTGGAGACATCGCTCTAGCCGCCAATGGCGGTGCTGATGTAGGCGAAATGCCTGACCTTGGTGCCGCGAGTGACTGAACCGTCCGGCTGCTGCACTTCCGTCAACCAGTCCGGAATGACGGACCGCGTGGACTGCGTCCACGAGGCAATCTTGCCCTCGCCATTGTAGGAAAAGACGTAGTGCGACTCGAACGTCGAGTCGTCGCCTTCCTCCGACGAATTGCTCGACGTGTACATTGACGCGACCCGGCCCGCGTCGTTGTAGGCCAGGACATAGTCGGTCTCCGAGATGGAGGTTCCACGCCCGTACGACGCATTCTTTACGCGGACGTACAATCGGCGCGGCAGGTTGTTTGCTTGGTCTGCCCACTCGATCTTCGTGTTGCTTCGCCACGACTCGCCAACGACCCAGCCTTCACCCCCGTCCTCGTCGTCGATGCGGATTTCTTGGTGGTTGCCCTCGGCCCGCTCCGTCTCGAACCATGCGAGGTTGTACGGGGCAAATTCCTGCAGCACATCTTCCAACATCCACAGACCGTCGGTGGATGTAATCGTCTTGGTCGCAGACGTGTCGTACCACGTGGGTAGCGCTTGCATTCGGGCGAAAGTTACACGTTGACCGTCCATTTTTTGGTCGATGATGGCTGGCTGAACCACGGCCTCGCTCGACTCGTAGCCGGCAGCAATAAATGGGTAGTCGCTGGGTTGGTTGGCGAAGTATTCCGCGGCTTCCACCCGCTCCGAAATCCACGTCTTTGCGACGTGCAGCCGGCCGCGCTCGACCTGCTGCGACCACTGCTCGTCGCTGTCTACGTCTACCAGCACATCGCTGATGCAGGTGTCTTTGTAGCGCGAGCCGTCATGGGTGGTGACCACCTCAATCTCCAGGTGGTCGAACCCGCCACCCTCCATCGGAATGAGCACGGTCTGCCAACCCATGGCCTTCTCGAGGCTCGTCTCGACCTGTCCGGTGACGGCCCCGGATGCGTCCACCATGCGCAAGCGGACCTGGTTGGGAGCGGCGTTCGAGCGGAGCAGGCCACGCGATTTTTGGTAGCCATTGCGGATGCGCACGCGGACCTGACGCGCGGTCCGGACGTGGGTGAGGGGGAGAGTCAAGACCTGGCCCTCACCGTTGCCCTCCACTCCTTCAATCCAAGCCGTTGTCGGGTCTTCGTCCAGGACGTAGGTCGGATGGTAGTTCTCGGTGAAGCGATTCCAGTTGGTCTGGAGGTAGCTCGTGGAATCGGCGCCCGGTGAGCGAAGCTCGGTCCACACCACCTCGTCGGCGACTGCGGTGGTGGAGAGGGCCAAGAGTGCGATGGTGGGCAGCGCGGCGATGACTCGGTTCACGGAAGACTCCTTGCATGCCCGCATGCTAGCACCTGCGCTCCATTGCAGCCCACCGACCGTAGGCACCGACCGTCGCATAGACCGTCGAACAGTGGGAGCGCATGTTCGGTTGAACCTGTGGCAACACCATGCTCTAATGACCCCGGAGAGCCCTATGAAGTCCAGCTTGCCCCTGATTATCGCTTTGGTTGTTCTGCCGGGTTGCGAGTGGCTCAATCAGAACCTCGGGTGGGGACCGGGCCGACCGGGTGCCGAGCAGCCGCCGCGTCCTCCTGCTGACACGCAGTGGTGGGAAGATGACGACCCGACGGGCTGGCAAGGGCCCCCCGTCGTCAACAGCATTGGGGCTACGTGCACGGTTGTGGGTGGGGTCGCTGAGTTTGAGGTGGTGGTCGATCTACAGTCCTGGGCTGCTGACGTGACGCTGGACGTCTACGCCTCTCGCGATGACGACCGCCTAGAGACCTTCCCGTTTCCCGTCAGCGCCAACATCGACTTCTGCGAAGACGGTAGCTGTGACCAATGGAGCTACACCCTTATCGAAGCGGAGGTGTACAGCCGTGATGCTGGACAGACAACGCTCGACTGCACGGCCCTGGGGCCCACTGAGTCCGGTCTGTTCGCCGACGCTGCGTTTCGAATCCAAGCTGAGCCTGACAACGTGAGTTTCGGCTCGGAGTGCGCCATCTGGGGGCATCGCTCGCGAGAGCTGTTCGGAAACGACTGTGACTGCTTTGATGCGTTCCTGGTCGACCCACCGGCCAACCCCTGTGGTTCTCATCCGTAGCGCGAGAACACCTCCGGTAGAGGCTTGCTGGACACCGACCGCGGCGTCCGTCGGTGTGTGGTCTTATCGTCGTCCAATACGTGGTTCTAAGAGGGTCACCACCCGTTGACGGCGACTGTTCGCGTCCAGAGTCGTCCACCCTCCTACCTGTCCTAGGGAGGTGTACGACAGCTGCGTGACCGTCTCGTACGGCTCCATGGGACCGTCCTCCATGACGAGCGACGAGGCGTGGTAGACGGACGTCACGTGGCCCGATTCGTAACCCAAAAGGTAGGAATCCTGGTATTCGAACATGCCGCGTCCAACATGCAAACGGTGGCCGGTGATGACCACCGATTGAGGTACCTGACGCGCGGAATCCGCCCACACGACCGTCTCTGTGGACCATTGGTCGCTCTGCTGAAGGCCACCCGCGAATAGTGAGTTGGTGGCCTCGCGCGTGTCGAGCTGGGTGGGTGCCCAAGTGACATCCGACACCACGAGAAGGTGACCGAGGGGCTGAAGGTTTGAGAGGTCATCGGGCAGCCACTCCGCTTGGCCACCGGTTGCGAGTCGTTTGTCTCCCTCTGCCTGAACCTGTGTAAAGCGCACACGATTGGCGGCCAGGAGTGCGTCTATGACGTGCTGTTCAACGTCGGACTCGGTGACGGACCAGTCTCCGTCTGCAATCCACTCACGCTCTGGGTCGGGCGGTGCCTCGTCAGCACACGCAAGGGTGGTGAGGAGGAGCAGGAACATGGAATCTCCAGGGGTGTGACGTCCGACATGCGCCGACGGGGATGGTTCCCAAGCAGCCCGGGTCCAGGTTTCATTATCGGACGTTACGGTTTGCAACGGTCTCGGGATACGGCGGTGCTTTCTCCGTCGCCTACGTTCGAAATCGACCCTCCTGAGTGACTCATGTCTTTCGATATTGACCGTGAAGACTCGCAGACAAGGGTCCGCTCCCGGCGATTCGTCCGCTGGGTAACTTTGGGCATGGGAGTGATTGGGTATGGGACCGTCATCGCGGTCAATATCATTCCTCCAGAGTTGCTGTTCGGGCAGGTTCCGAGGGGGCTCTTGATCGTCTCCGCGTGCCTGGGTGTGCTTGGCACGTTCGTTCATCTTGGCGTGATTGTGCAGCAACGGTCTGCCGTAAATGGTCTGTCGCTGCCATTGAGGATGGAGCTTCCGCGAGAGGAGTGGACGGAAAAGAGCGATACCCATCAGGTGCGTGTCGCGGGTGTGTTTGGCGGCATCATAATTGCGCTGGTAGGCTTGATTTCCATGGGTCCTTTGGTGCTGACTATCGGGTTCGATATGCAGCTAGGTGTGGGTGTCGGCCAGCTCTCGTTTGTTTGGATGTTCGTCGCGTTGTTCGGCGTCCCGGTACTTACGGGGCTTTTGCTTCGACGATGGCTCGCATCCGGAGACGATACCCATGCGCTGTGGGCACTCAAGTGGCTTCCGGGCGCGGAGCGCGTGGATGTACGCAGCCTCGCCTTTCAGGTCCTGAATGCGCCGGGAGCTGCGACGGACCTTGTAGGACCTGTACCAGGACGCAGACGCACGGCTTCGATTCATGCCGCGTATCTGTGTGTGTTGGCTCGCGAAGAGCCCGACGTCGCGCTGCCAGCCTTCTTGGCGCTGCACAACGCCGCACCCGAACACCCGGTTGGGTCCATGGGTCTTTCAGATGTAGCCTTGCAGCTCGGACACAGCGTGCCTCTCGCGACCCAACATGCGGAACAGCGTTCTGCCCGCTCCATGTTTTGGGGGCATTTGCACCCGTATGCGCAGGCCAATTCGGCGCGCTGTCTCGCGCTTGAAGGTGACGATGAAGCGGCATTGCGTGTGGTGACAGAGGTGCTGCTGTCTACTGAAGACGAACCGCCCCGTCGCAGGGCGGGTGTCATGCACCGTCTCGCGTGCGCGGTGGAGACACTAGACCCCCAGAGGGCTCAAGCGCTGCGAGGTTCGGCGTCGGAGCTAGACCCTACGGGTGAAGTCGGGCGGCGTGCAGCCGACAACCTGCCTCCGCTACCGTATTGGGTGTAGGTGCTGCCTTTCGGCCGCCGCTCGGGTCTGAGGTGGACGTGTCTAGAGGGAACCAATCCAGCACGACACGGCTGCGCCATCCGCCTGAGCGGCCTACGAGGGGATGGGAGCGGCAATGTTTCTGGAGAGGAGAACCTGATGGGCAAGCAGTGGAAAGCGAAGTGGCAGGCCGCAGGCGCCAATGCACGTGGGCGAATGTTCGGCAAGATGTCCAAGGAGATCATGATTGCGGCACGAGGCGGGGCTGACCCCTCGATGAACGCCGCTCTGCGCATGGCACTCGAGAACGCCCGCAAGAACTCCATGCCCAAAGACACCGTTGAGCGCGCCATCAAGAAAGGGGCGGGCCTGCTGGACGACCCGGTGGACTTCAGCATGGTCACGTACGAGGGCTATGCCCCACACAACGTGCCGGTGATTGTTGAGTGCCTCACCGACAACCAGAAGCGAACGGCCCCCAACATGCGGGTGCTCTTTCGCAAGGGGTCGCTGGGTGCCTCGGGCTCGGTTTCGTGGGACTTCGACCGCTGCGGTTCCATCGAAGCCTTGCCCCCCGTCGGAGGTGAAGATCCGGAAGAGGCGGCCATCGAAGCAGGGGCGCAAGATGTCGAGCCTGACGAGGACGGGTCGCGCTTCATCACCGAGCCCACGGATGTGAACGTGGTGGGGTTGGCGCTGACTGAGCGCGGCTGGACGGTCAGCAGCCAGAAGCTTGTCTGGATTCCGAAGAACCCAGTGACCCTGGACGGGGACGCCTTGGCCGAGGTCGAGGCCTTCTTGGCGGCGCTCGACGAAGACGACGATGTTCACGAGATCTACGCCGGGCTGGCATAACGGCCGATCTGTGGGCGACGCAATCGCTTACAGCGGTGCCGGATTCCATCGAAGAGCCGCTGCCCCGCAAGTCCGAGGGGACGGTTCCCATGGACTTTCGGTCGCGGCCTAGCTGCTTGCTCCAATTCCCTGCGCACGCAGCGCGGCGGCGATGTGGTCCATGAAGACGCGAACGCGGCTGGTGTGACGCAGCTCGGGCAGTGTGAGTAGCCACAGGTCGGTTGTGTATTGGTCTTGCACTGGGCCGAGCTGAACAAGGCCTCGGGCCTTCCCCTCGAAGGTCGGCATGAAGAACGCGCCGACGCCGCCCATGACCATCGCGCGCACCAGCATCGTATTTTCGTCGACGCGGGCCACGATTCGCGCTCCCGGTGCGTTCTTTCGGAACCAGGCGTCGAGCCATTGTTGATTGAGACGCTTGTCCAGGCTGAGCCACGGGTAGTCCTCGAGAGGCTGGTCGGCTCCGATACGTGCCACCAGATCGGGGCTCGCGTAGGCAGCGAACGACAGGCGTCCTACCTTCTGTCCAACCAGGCCTTCGGGTGGTGAGTTGGACATGCGGAGGGCGACATCGGCCTCGCGGCGGGTCAGCGAGACGGGGTCCATAGGCACCGTGATGGTGACCTCGACACGCGGATAGCGCTCCAAGAAGACGACGAAGGCGTCATGAATCAGCGGGTAGAGGAAGTCCAGGGAGGACACGATCAATGAGCCGCGCAGCTCAGCGTCGCGTCCCATGAGGCGACTCTGGGCCGACAGCACGTTGGCTTCTACCTGTTCGGCGGTCCCGACGAGGTCTTCCCCGGCCGGGGTAAGAATAAAGCCTTCGGGGGTGCGGTCGAACAGGCGTACACCGAGTTGCTCCTCACTGGACTTAAGCCGCCGCCCAACAGTCGTATGCGTGACTCCTAACGCCGCCGCCGCCCGAGAGAGGTTCCCCTCACGAGAGATGGCGAGTACGAAGCGAAGGTTGTCCCAATCCATGCGTGCATTTATGCACAAGGTGTCTTCGATAACAACCCGAGCCTGACAAAATACGTTCGTTATTTGGCCCTTGTAACTCCACACGAGGAAAACCAATGTCCCGATTGACGCTCTTGTTTGTTCCCTTGATCAGCCTGTCCCTTGCTGCCTGCAATGGCGAAACTGACGATACGAGTGGGCAGGTAGATACCGACACCGACACCGACACCGACACCGACACCGAAGACACCACCTCCCCCGGGGACCCGTCGACGATGTATGTGGCCCTTGGCGCACACGCAGTCGGCCACACTGTGCTTGATGCACCGGCAATGGACCTCGAAATCAAGGCTTGGTACCCGGCTGTCGACACAGTCGGCGCTGCCGATATCGAATACTCGACAGCCGCGAAATTCATGGGAATGCCGGACGAGAGCATGTCCATCTATGGAGCCGCACACAGGGATGCTACGCCAGGCACTGGCCCGTATCCGTTGGTTGTTTTGTCTCACGGCTTCGGGATGAACCCCGAGTGGTACCCGCTGGCTGAACACCTCGCATCTCACGGATTTGTCGTGCTGGGACCTGAACACAGCGACTTTGACTGGGCCGCCGACATTGTCAATGCGACCGTTGCCCGACCCGCTGACATTAGCGCCACCATTGACTTGGCCGAGGGAGATGCTCTGGGAGGGGCCATCGACGCCACTCATGTCGCCGTCGTCGGGCATTCGTATGGCGGCTACTCGGCCTTGGCTGTGGCGGGGGCTCGCTTTGATCTAGAGAGTCTAGCCACACGCTGCGCCCCTGTAGAAGAGCCGTTCACTCGGAGCTACTTCTGCGACCCCTTCCTGGGAGCCGGCGATGAGCTGGCGGACCTCATGGGCCTTGACGAGACACCCACCGGATTGTGGCCCTCCCTGGCAGACTCACGTGTAGACGCCATTGTGCCCATTGCTGGTGACGCCTATCTGTTCGGCGACGCTGGGTTGGCCGAGGTCACCGTCCCGGCCATGATGCTTGGCGGTACGGCGGACACCGGCACGCCCTGGGATTGGGGGACGGGCCTGGCCTTTGACGCCGTCTCCAGCGACTACCGAGTCCTCGTTGGTCTTGAAGGCGCCGAACACTTCGCCCCGACAACCTCCTGCGACAATCTTCCGTTTATGGACAACCTAGACGAGTTCAGCCGCGCGTACATCTGTGAGGACCCAGCGTGGGACAAGAACAACAGCCTAGACGTCATCAACCACCTGACCACCGCTTTCTTGCTCGACGTCTTGACCCAGAATGCGGCGGCGGCGACCGCGTTGGACGGCTCCCTGTATACAGAGAGCGGCAGGCTGGATGTGCAGGTCATCAGGGACTGATTGCATAGACAGAGTCAGCCTACGTTGATGGTTTTTCGCATAGCCGAGACACAGTGTAGTTGGCGCTTTCGGGGGAGAGGAAGACGCCAAACGCTTAGTGCCAACGGGCCCGGATTCCATCGAACAGCCGCTGCCCCGCAAGTCCCAGCGGCTGGTCGATGCGCTGCACCAGGACGGGGGTGATGGTGCGGCGCGAGCCTCCGTCCATGACAAGCTCAACCAGTGCACCAGAAGCCAGGTCCTCCGTGATTAGGGGAACTGGCATCCAGCCGAATCCCAGCCCCATTCGGAGTGCCTGACGCATGGTGTGGAAGTCCGACAGGTAGAAGACCCGCGCACCCCCGGTCGTGTGGGTGTCTCGTGCTTCGGTGAGGTCGCTGCTGTCGTGCACGGAGAGCTCTAAGTGCCTCTGGAGGGACGCGGCGTTGTGCGTTGTCTCCGCAAGGGCGTGATCACTGGCGGCAACGAGAACAAGCTCGCGGTCCGGCAACACGTGGGCCTGAAGATGCGGGGCAGGGGTGTAGCTGAGCGTGAGCATGAAGTCGGCGGTGTCGCGCTCAAAGCGTCGCTGCACGCCGCCGAGGAACTCCATGGTCACGCGAATGCGGGTGGGGGTCTCGTCGTCGGCCAGGTCTTTGAGGGCCTCCATGATGGGACGCACAGGCAAGACGCCGTCGATGACCACCTGCAAGCGCGGTTCCCAGCCGGTCGCAAACTGCTCTCCTAGGCGCTCGATGCGGCGCGCTCGGGTGAGCAAGTAGCGGCCTTCCTCTAGGATGACGAGACCCGCTGGAGTGAGGGTTGCCCGGTGTCCGCTGCGGTCAAACAGGGCGACGCCCAGCACGCCTTCGAGCTGTTTTACTGCGTAGCTGACCGCCGACTGTGCCTTGTGCAGCGACGCTGCTGCAGCGGCGAATGAGCCATGTTGGTCGATGGCGTCGAGGGTTTCAATAGCGTCGAGAGAGAACTTCATGGCAATCCATCACATTATTAGATGGATATAGCCAAATTTATCGTCTTTCTTTGGATGAAGTGCGCTTTTAGGAGGTGGTGTGAGGCTCGACCTTCGTGCCTGACGGACTCAAGGAGTGGACATGGACGCGAACAACCCCACAGGACTGCACGGCATCGACTTTATTGAGTTCGCGTCGCCAGAACCGGGCAAGCTGCACGACCTGTTCTTGGCCTTCGGCTTCTCGCGCGTGTCGGCTCACAAGACCCTCAACGTCGACTTGTACAGCCAAAACGACATCACGTTCTTGTTGAACACCTCTGACGATTCCTTCGCGGCGTCGTTCCAGAAGGTTCACGGTCCCAGCATCTGCTCCATGGGCTTTCGCGTCAAAGACGCTCAGGTCGCCTTTGATGTGGCGGTGTCTCGCGGCGCACGACCGTACGTTGGTGATGGCGGCACCCTGACAGCTCCGGCTGTCTACGGCATTGGCGACAGCCTCATCTACTTTATTGACGATGCCGGCCCTATCGCCCAGTCCTTCGTCACACTGACCGAGCCGGACCTTGTTGAGGGGATGGGATTCCTCTCCATCGACCACCTCACGAACAACGTGCACAAGGGCACCATGCAGACTTGGGCGAGCTTCTACAAGGACATCTTTGGCTTTACAGAAGTGCGTTACTTCGACATCAAGGGCGCCAAGACCGGTCTGACGTCGTACGCCCTGCGCTCCCCAGATGGCAGCTTCTGCATTCCCATCAACGAAGGCAACGAAGACAAGTCTCAGATCGAAGAGTACCTGCGCGAGTACGACGGCCCCGGCATTCAGCACCTGGCCTTCATCACGGACGACCTACTCGGTTCGCTCGACCGGTTGGCCGGCAGCAATATCGAGACGCTCGACATGGATGACGAGTACTACGAGGAGGTCTTTCAGCGCGTTCCAGACGTCACCGAGGACCACCAGCGAATTCGTGACCACCAAGTGCTCGTCGATGGAGACGCAGAAGGCTATTTGCTTCAGATCTTCACCCGAAACCTGGTGGGTCCCATCTTTATCGAGATGATTCAGCGCAAGAACCATCTCTCCTTTGGCGAGGGGAACTTTGGTGCGTTGTTCCGGTCGATTGAGCGGGACCAAGCCCGCAGAGGCGTCCTATGAATCCGTTTGCGTTTACCGATGAGTTCGAAGAGGTCTTTGCGGCATGGGACGGCACCGTTGCTGCCCCTAGCGTTGAGAATCGCAAGAAGAACCGTATCCGGGTCTACAAGAACTCCTTTGTAGAGAACGTGCTCGCAACCTCCCATCCCGCTCTTCCGGGGTTGTGGTTTGGGCCGTTCATCGCCTACGGCATCTACGTCGCCTTCACCGGCTGGACTGGCCCGTTGATGGGGTTCGGGCTCATTGCGCTCGGCGCGTTGGGCTTTACGCTGATCGAGTATTTGCTCCACCGCTTTCCATTCCATTGGCACGGCGGTGACAAGCGGCGTGGACGCCTGCGCCTGTTCCTCATGCACGGCTACCACCATCAGTTTCCCAACGACAAGACCCGCCTAGTCGCGCCGCCGCTGATGAGCTGGCCTCTCGCGGCGATTCTCATCGGTCTGTATTGGCTGCTCATTCCAAGTGTCATGTGGATTGCGTTCGCGGGCACCTGTGCAGGGTACCTGTTCTACGATTGGGCCCACTACTACACGCATCACGCGCGTAATCCTCGGTTTTGGCTGGGTAAGGTGATTCGCCGGTCGCACGCGGTTCACCACTACCAGCTGTTCCACCTGAACATGGGCATCAGCTCCCCCCTGTGGGATGTGGTGTTTGGAACGTTCGGCTGGTCGAAAGCCGCGCAGAGACAAGCCGTGAAGGAGAGCCGCGCGGTCGAGAAGAGTCAGGGCTAGTTCCGGTCTCTGGGTCGCCCACTGTGTGCTACTAGTCCTGCGCCGTCTTTGGCCCAATTTCACGGGTTGGAAGACGTCTGCAGGAGAACCCATGTCCCATTCCGGTGGTTGCCTGTGCGGCGACGTCCGCTTCACCGCTGAGCTCGCTGGCTCATCCACTGGCGCCTGCCACTGCGACACCTGCCTGTCTTGGGCGGGTGGACCGTTCTTTGGTGTGCAAACCACGTCGATAACCTTCCAGTCAGACGCGACTCTGCGAGCGTACACATCGTCCGAATGGGCAGAGCGTGGCTTCTGCGGAACCTGTGGCTCGACCTTGTTCTACCGACTGACCGTGGACGGCCCGAGGAAGGGACAGACCAATATTGCCTTGGGCTCGCTTGATGACACCAGCGGAATCGAGCTTGGGTACGAGCTGTTCATCGACAACAAGCCATCTGCCTACGCGTTTGTGGGCGACCACAAGCGGATGACTGGCGACGAGGTCATGGGACGCGCCATGTCCTAGAGCTGGCGCTACCGGTCTGGACCGCCATGGCCGCCGATGGGTGGCGGATGTGTGAATGCGGTCCACCACACGGGGTGCGGGATGCGATACCGTGCGCGGCATGCCCACATTGGAGTCGCCATGATCTGGATTCTTTCCGTCCTTTTGGCCTCTGCCGCCCCTATGCAGATCGAGCACTCAGCCAGGCTGACCGACGCCGCCGGGGGGCCGTTGACCGGTCCGCAGGTCATCACGACCCGCCTGTTCAACGATGACGTCAGCGGCACACAGTTGTGGACGAACCCAACGCCGGTGACGTTGGCGGACGGGTACTTCAACATCCTCCTTACGGACGGCACCCCAGAGCTCTCCACCGAGGTGTTCAATCACGTTGAGGTGTGGCTGGAGATTCAGGTTGGCAGCGGGGACCCTCTCGGGCCGCGGACGCGCCTGTCCAGTGTGCCGTACGCCATGGTGGCCGAGCACGCCGCGACGGCTGAACATGCCGCGACGGCTGAACATGCCGACACGGCTGAGCAGGCTTCACAGGCAGAACATGCCGACACGGCGGATGTCGCCGGTCGCTTGGTCTTAGACACCGGTGACGGTACCGGGTCTTGTGCAGACGGAACCTTTGGTGTGGACGCTGACAACCAGTCCCTGCGCGTGTGCAGTGGTGGTTCCTGGGTGACCATCTCAACGGCTAGCACCGCGATTGGAACGGCGGACAATCCAGCGCAGAGTTGCCAATCTATCTTGGACGCCAACCCGGCTGCCGTGGACTCGACTTACTTCATCGACCCCGACGGCACGGGCTCTCAGCCAGCCTACGCGGTGTACTGCGACATGGTCGGAACCGTTGGCTGGGCGATGGTGTACCTGATGTGCCAGGACTCTCCCGGCACCATCCAGTCCATTGACCACAACCTTCCGATCACCCCGACAACCCCTGGGCCTGCCGGTGTTCCCTACTCTAGGGTGTCCGCAATGAACCCCAGCGTGGTTCGGTTCACCAGCGATTTCACGGGGGGAACGGGATATTTGTTCGACTGGAACACCACGGTCTCGGGCGTCAACCAGATGGAGACGTTGCTGGAGGGGATGACGCGCAGCATCAACAGCTGCCAGGCGATGGGCCAGCCTCTGCCCGGGTCGTCAGGCACGTCGTGTTCGATGTCTTGGCAGCACAACAACGGGGGCTCCGAACCCCACGACATCCCAACACTGGGTTGTGCGTGCTCGGTCTGGAGCTCGACCGGTATGCAGTGGGGCCAGATCGACGGTCTCGGCAACTACAACGGCGTCAGCCACATCACCGGTACAAGCTGGGACCACTCGCCTCAGACCACGTCCGGCTGCATTCAGACCTACGTCCGCTGACTAACAACCCGCGTGGTGACCCTCGCTCGTCTTCAGAGAGTATGCTGGACGTGTTGCCGCAACACGCCTGGAAGCTCCTGGGCTTCGGGTGGCGGAGGTAAGCCAATGGCTGGGCAGATTCGGGTGTATTCAGCGTGTTCACTGGATGGGTTCTTGGCAGGTGAAGAGGATGACCTGTCTTGGCTTCCTGGACCACAGGATGGTGAACCGGTCGCAGAAGAGGGGGTTGTCACCTACGAGGCGTTCATGGCGGACGTCGGCGTCATCCTCATGGGACGACGGACCTTCGATGTCGTTCGAGGGTTTGGCGAATGGCCCTACGGAGACGTTCAGGTCCGCGTATTGACCCACCGCGAGCTGCCGGAAGACATTCCGTCTACTGTACGGGCGGTCTCCGGTGAGATGTCCGCCGTGCTCGATTCAGCGTTGTCCGACGCCGATGGGGCCGACGTCTACGTGGACGGCGGAAGCCTCATCCGCCAGGCCATGGATGCGGACCGCGTGGATGAGTGGATTTTGACCATGGTCCCCACCTTCTTGGGACGAGGCATCCCGCTGTATGGCGGGGAGCAGCGGCACGCGCTCGAGTGCACCCGTCAGGTCCGCTATGGGGGGATGCTCCAGCTTCACCTTACGCGGAAGGCGACCGAGTAGGATTAAGCTCTGCGTGATCCTAAGCGTTGCATGGGAAATCACGGCCTTTCCTGGGCGTTTTGTAGACAGTCCACGGTCGTGCTCTCAACTGTCATGCGTTCTGTCTGCCGGAACCTTTTCAAGTTGGCGTATTCGTGTAGGATGTTCCCCAGTATCAATTGGGGAGAACACATGATTCGAAGCAGCTTTTTGGTTTGGTTGGCCGCCGGTTCTGTCGCGTTTGCTGCGGATAGCAACGGGGATGGATGCCAAGACGAGCACGCGTCGAACGGAGCCTGTGTAGACGTCGATGCGACCGTGGATGGCACCAGCACCGTGGGCTCAAGCGCCTCTGTCATGGAAGGCGCCACTATCGGACCTGAAGTTGCCCTAGGCAGCGGCGTTGTTGTCGCTGCACGCGCGTCCCTTGCGGGACGAGTGTCCCATGCAAACAACCCCGTGACGGTTGGAGCCAACACCGTCATCGGTCGTGGTGCTCAGCTAGGCGCTGACCATATGATTGGAACTGACGCCACCATCGGCCGGTCCGTCGTCGCCGGTGCTCGCCTGACCGTCGCTGCCAACGGAAGCCTTGGGTATGCCGCCCAGGTCGGAACGGACGTGACCATCGGAGCGGGCGCGGTCGCCGGCAACCTGGTCACACTTGGTGATTTCGCCACCTTGGGTGACAACGCAGTCGTCTCTCGTAGCGTGACCATCTCGGACGGTCTCAACGTTGGCAATGGTGCTTCGGTCAACGGCATTGTTGGACCCGATGTACTCATTGCCGCCGGTTCACGGATTGAACAGGGCGCACGCGTCCGAAAGCAGGCCGACATTGGCGCAGGTGCGGCGATTGAGTCGAGTGGTCGCGTCGGTCGTGGTGCCGTCATCGAAGCTGGAGCCACGGTCTTCGGACGCGTTGGCGCGAACGCAACGGTCGGCGCTGGAGCCACGGTTGAGGCTGGCGCTACAGTCGCGCGCGGCGGTGAAGTGTGTGCCGGGAACACGCTGCCTACAGGCTCACAGGTGCTGAACGACGGAACGTGGCCGGTCGAGGGGTGTCAGGTGAACACGACGTGCCAGTCCATCCGGACCACCAATCCCGTTGCCGCCGACGGCACCTACACCATCGACCCGGATGGCGTGGGGGGGCAGCCTGCGTACGACGTCTACTGTGACATGGACGGCACCGAGGGTTGGACGATGGTGTACACGATGTGCCAGGACTCTCCCGGCACCATCTTCTCGTTGGACCACAGCCTGCCCATCACCCCCACAACACCGGGACCTGCCAGTGTCCCCTTCGCCACCGTGTCCGCGATGAGCCCCAGCGTGGTTCGGTTCACCAGCGATTTCACAGGGGGTAATGGCTATCTGTTTAACTGGAGCACCGCGGTCTCCGGCGTCAATCAGATGGAGGTTCTGCTGAATGGACTGACGCGCAACATCAACTCCTGCCAGGCCATGGGGACACCGTTGTCGGGGTCGACAGGCGCCTCGTGTTCGATGTCTTGGCAGCACAACAACGGAGGTTCTGAGCCCCACGATATCCCGTCGCTCGGTTGCGAGTGTTCGGTATGGGGCGCAGGCGGAATGCAATGGGGCCAGATCGATGGTCTCGGCAACTACAATGGCGTCAGCCACATCGCTGGTTCGGGCTGGGACCACACCCCGCAGACCACCGCTGGCTGCATTCAGACCTACGTTCGCTGAGGCTACGCGTTCTTCAGCGTTCCGTCGGCAATCGCGGCTTTGCACAGGTCGGCACCGCCAATCAGTGCACCGTCCACGAACACCTGCGGGAATGTGGGCCACTGCGACCACATCTTGATCGCTAGACGAGGCTTCCACTGGCTGACGTAGTTGCCGTACCCCAAGTAGGTGTAGGTGATTCCGGCGGCGTCGAGTGCCTTGCGCGTGGAGCCTACGTGCGGGTTCCATCCCATGCCCACGACCACTACATGGTCGCTCTCCACGACCTTTTGGACCTCTGCAATGACGTCTGAATGGAATCCGCCGATGACTTGGGCGGCGCTATCGGCCTGGGCAGGATGGGACATCGAGACTCCTGTGTCGCGGGGGTTTTGTCCGGACGTGCCCGTCTACCGTTTCCCTGTTCGTCCTGCCTAATCCGTCACACACCGTGACTATTGCGCCATGAGTGACGTGGGGAGATAGGGAGGGCCACAGGCGCCTCAGGTGTCCTCGTGCCGTCTTTAGGAGTCTTCATGTTGTCTGGTCTGCTCTGTCTCGTCCTCTCATTGGCCTTTGCCGAAGAACCGGTAGACGCTCCTTCCGAAGAAGTGCCATCCGAAGAGACTGCGTCCGAAGATGCCGTTGAGGAGGCAGGTCCTGTCTTCGCAGCAACTGCCTACCTGACGACTGACTCCCTCGTCCTACAGCCCGATGGCTCGGTCTTGCTGCGCCGCGTGGTGAACTTCTCCATCCCACAACCGCCACTTCCGGTCGAAGGAGAGGAAGAGGAAGAAGAGGACGTAGACGACGATACTGAGCTGCCTGAGCCAGACGTTGTGACCGTGCGCCTGCGTCACGCGAACGGGCCAACCGGCGACATGGCCTTTAGTCTGCCCGTTGCCGAAGGCGCCGAGGGTGACGAAGCGTCGGATGTAGACAGCGACTCGGACTCCGATTCCGACGCTGAGCCCGAGGCCAGCGACGACAGCGAGCCAGAAGAGGCCGTTGCCCTCATGCCGCTTCCCATCAGCGCCAATACGCGCACGGTCGAGGTTGTCATCTTGGACACCCAAGCCGAGCTCGCTGAGATCGACGAGCAGCGCGAACAGCTGCGTCTCACCATTGCGGCTGTTGAAGACGCGCAGAAGCGTGAACAGACCTCTCCGCGCTACGATTTAGATTTGGTCGAAGCACAGCTCTCGGGCATGGCGCACACCACGCTCACGGGTGCCGAACGTGCAGACGAGCGACTGGCCTATCTGCAGGCACAGCTTCAGCGTGCGACCACCGCCGCAACGCTGTTGCTGGACGGGGAATTCACGGTCGATACCTACTTGGACCTTGAATATACTGACCTAGAACCTGGTGAACACGTCGTCATCATTGAAGAGTCTGTTCCGCAGGCGCGCTGGGCTGCGGGCTACCTACTGGACACGACCCCTGCTGCTGGCATGGTCACGTCCGAGTGGATTGCTGGAATGGAAGTGCCGCTTGAACTCGGCTTTACCAACGTAAGTCTGGCGGTAGACTGGGGATACGGAGAGGTCGCGGTCGGTGAAGCGGACGACACCTACACCTTCATTGCTGGCCGCCAGGTCCATCCCATTGTGCTCGCACAACTGCCCAATACCTACCGCAATATTGTTCGGGCTGACGGCGTTGACCGCCGGGTTGACGTCTTCAATCCCTTCGAGCACCCGCTACCCTCCACCGTCACGGCGCTCGGGCCAACCACGACACCCATGCGTGCTCTGGAGGTCGAAGGGAGCTTCCGGCTTGGACTTGGACCGGCCACTGGTTGGCGGGTCAAGCGCAAGGGCAGCCAGTACGACATCCGCATTCCGTACGCAGCCTCAACGCCGGTGTGGATGCCCATCGACCCCACTGGCTGCCGCATTGCAGCGAGCGGAGACGTCCTTGGCCTTGAAGAGCTGGACGGCGTCAAAGGAACGGCGGCCGTCCTGACGGGTCGTGGCATCGTGTCGGTGATGTGCGACTAGTCGCTCTCGCCGCGGTGCTTGTGGCGTGTCGTCCGACACCGCTGCCGCCTCCGACTGTAGATGCAGCCCCGCCAACGGTCATTGCGGTGCCCCTCACCGTGCCCGGAGATGCGCGTCAGCGGTACCTTCAGGCCGCCGTTGCCGAGCGCAGAGGTGACGATGAGCGTGCTGAGACCCAGTACCGCTGGGTCACGCGCTTGGACGCCTCGAGTCCGTGGCCGTGGCTGGCTCTTGGGCGCTTTTTGGAGCGGCAGCGTCGGTGGGACGATGCACTGGAGGCCTATGGCCGAGCCATCCAGGAAGACTCCGAGCTTGCCGAAGCCCACTTGGCCTTTGGGGCCTGTGCGGTTCGTAGTGGGAATGTGGAGGCGGGCCTACCGGCGCTCTCCGAAGCCTCTGAGCGAGGCCATTCACAAGGTCGTCACTTCTACGCGCGTGCTCTCGCAATGACCGGTCAACAAGAAGCTGCAAGCCTCGTTCTCGAAGCGTGGCTGACCGAGCCCGTCTCGCAAGATGACGTGTTCGACCGCGCTCGCCTGTCGTATGAGTTTGGCTACGATGATGCCGTGGTGGACGACCTACTCACCGCCGACTGGCTCATGGCCCCACCGCCAGCCGGTGAGCTTCTGTTGGACGCAGCAGGCCGTGCGTGTCGGCTGGGGGACGCCTGGCGGGTTGCTCAAGGAAACGCCTTCATCAGTCGGGTAGATCCGGCCTGGGGACGCGTAGCGGCGTCGATTGCGCGGCGTGTCGGGGACCCGTGGATGTTGGCGGAAGCGGATGCCAGTGCGCCGCCCATGCCAGACGGCCGTCGTGGACGTGGCCCCAGCAAGCGCTGTGTGTCAGAAGCCGTCCCAGTGGGGTGCCTGGGTGTAGACGGTGCCTGGAGTGCATGGCAGGCTGCTCCTCTCAACGACGAGGTCATTGACGTGCTCATCGAACGGGTCAACGCCTGTCCAGACCAGACCCCCGACGACTTCGATGCCCTGCTGCGCTGGCTCCACCGGTGACCGGACGCTTCCTGTTCGTACTTCCCTTCGTGATGCTACTGGGATGCGTAGACACCTTTGAACAGCACCTCGCCTACGACTACCTGGGCGACGGAGTGCACGAGGTCGCACCCGTACAGACACCTGCGCTGGCGGACACCGTGAGCGTGAAGGGTGAGCTCGGCAGTGCGTCGTTCGGTGGTCGTCTACGGGTGTCCGACAGCCGCCTGTTCTGGCAAGACGGCGCCGATATTACCCTGGACTATGTCGTAGATGACGGGGTCTTCGTGCCCACAGACGACCAAGGCTTGGTGCTGCTGTCGTTCTACCACCACCTCGCAGGCGTGCGTGATGACCTGTCCGGGCGCGGCTGGCAGGACGACATGGACGCTATCTTCCCGGTCACCACCATTGCCTGGACACCCGAGCAGCTGGTGAGCGCGGCCACGCCGATTGAGAACGCCGCGTACCTGTCCGGCGGAATCAATGCGTTCATCCTGTATGAAGACGCGAACAACAATATCCCCCTCGGCGCTCATGCCGGTGTGGTTCGCCATGAGTTTGGCCATGCGTGGTTCCAGGTGCTCATGCTGCCCGTTGTGGAGCGTGCGTTGAACGGAGACCCCGTTGTGGAGGACCTTCGAGCCGTCAACGAAGGGTTTGCGGACATGGTGGCCATCTTGTCTCTCGACGACCCCATGGCCATTCCATTCGTAGAGCGAAACCCCCGTTTGGCCCACACCACAGACGGGTTTACAGGGTCAGACGACCCGTACTCCCTGGGCGTCGTCTTTGCTGGATTCGCGTGGGATGCCCGGGTCTTGTCGAACGACGCCGAGCAGACGCTTGAGCTGACCGTTGGCGCTCTCGAAGACTTCCGTGAGTTCCTCTTCACCGAAGAGAGCGACGGCACAGCGCAGCAGTTTGGGCTGATGCTGTACGACCGGTATTCGAGCGAGATCAACGATTTTCGCCTGTGCCAAGCGTGGCGTATTCGCTTTCCAGATCTGGTGGGCAGATGCGGTCGGTAGGGTGCATCCTCCCAAACATGCCGCTGCACGGCGTGCTTGCAGCGGTGTGGCTCTTCGCCGGATGTACGGACGATTTCAACCAACACCTGGCCTACGACTACTTGGGCGACGGCGTGCATGAGGTCCGGCCGGTGCAGACGCCTGCGCTGACGGATGTTGTTCGCGTAGACGGTGAGCTCGGACCCGCCACGGTCGGCGGCCGGGTCTTGGATGTTGACGGTCGGGGAATCTGGCAAGATGGCGCACCGGTCACCCTCGACTATGTCGTAGATGACGGTGTTCTTGTGCCACTGGACGACCAAGGCTTGATGCTGTTGTCCTTCTACCATCACCTCGCAGGAGCGCGCGATGACGTGGCCGCTCGTGGCTGGCAAGACGACATGGACGCCATCTTTCCGGTGACCGCCATTGCGTGGATTCCAGCGCAGATGGCCGACCCAACTGGGCCGATTGAAAATGCCCTACACATCACCGAGCAGACCCTTGAGGTCAGCAACTTCTCCGTGTTTGTTCTGCTTGAAGACGCCAACGACTCCATTCCGTTGGCTGGCCACGCTGGAATCGCACGTCATGAGTTCGCGCACGCCTGGTTCCAGGTGCTGATGCGGCCGCTGTTCAACGGAAACCGGGTGATCAGGGACAGGCGAGCCCTCAATGAAGGCTTCGCAGATACGTACGCCATTCTGTCCCTCGATGACCCCATGGCTATCGACTTTGACGGCCGAGACCCTCGTCTTCCGCACACAACGGACGCCTATCTAGAGTCGGAAGACCCCTACGAGCTCGCCAGTGTCTTCGCTGCGTTTGCCTGGGACGCCCGCACCCTGTCGGACGATGCAGACCGTACGCTGGAGCTGACAATCGCCGCACTTCAAGACTTCTCCGATTTCCTTTCGTTTCCCGAAAGCAATGAGACGACTCAGCAGTTCGGCCTGATGCTGTATGACCAATACGCAACGGAGATCGACGACCCCGCGTTGTGCGAGATGTGGCTGTTTCGTTTCCCAGATCTGGTGGGCAGATGCGGACGCTAGTCACGCTCATTGCGCTGTCGCTGTGCTCGCAGGCCGTGGCTGAACCGGTTCGCGTAGGCGTGGACATTGGGGCGACCGCTGTGCAGAAAGCGGCGAGCCACGGCTTCATTTTGACCCCGGGTCTGCACGTCGACATCCCGGTGCGCCCGCAGCTATCCCTTGGGTTTCAGACCACCATTGGTCAGTTCGGAGAGTCCAATCCCGGCGGAGAACAAGTCACGACGCCCGCTCGTCTGAGCGCGACTGTGGACGGTCGCATGTACCGCCAGACGCTTGGCGTGTATGGCGGCGTTGGGCCTGCTCTGCGGATTGTGTCCACGCGCTTGCAGGGCGGCTCGGCGGAGTTTTCGGGCACCCGTCTGCGGCCTGGTGTTCGGGTACGAACGGGTGTCACCGGTGACATTGGACAGCGACTTGAGTGGGGCGTGGGAGTCGGTGCGGTCGCGCACACGGCGGGTGTGGACTGGGATTCGCTGGCGTCGTTGTCCTTCGCTCTTGGTGGTTCGTGATGCGGTGGGTCTGGTTGTCAGCGCTCGGCATGGTGAGCAGCGGCTGCGTTGGAATGACCACCCTCAATGGTGCTCGTCCCAATGACCCAGGTCAGACAACGGTTCAGGTGGGCGTGTCCAACCAAGTGCAGACCGTTCAGATTCGGCAAGGTCTAGCGCCCGATGTCGACCTTGGACTCACCGTACGGAACCTGAGCGTAGGCACGGACGTTCGCGTCCGCTTCTTCCGCAGTGAGCGGTTCCACTTGGCAACAGCGCCGGGAATTGCGCTGGTTGGAAATGGTGTCTCGTTCTCGAACTCTCCGATTGGAGACCAATACGCCGGGTTCTTCGACGTCTCCCTACCGGTGATGGCAGAGTTTCAAGTCACGCCAACGCTGTCGGTAGCGGTGGCGCCGCGCGTGACGGTGTCGCACCGATTCGTCGCCAATGACCCTGACGGTGCTTTCCTCCAAGAAGACGTCACCTGGGCCGTTGTACAGCCACAGCTCGGCGGTCGCGTGCAGTGGGAAGTAGGCCGTCTGGCGATTGGGGCGTCGGCGGATGTGCGGTACTCGGTACTGCAAGAAGTCCTCTGGCAGCCGTACTTTGGACTGGACTTCACCGCTGTTCGAGGGGCTCCGGGTCGCATTGAAGGCCGTCGTATTCGTCGCCAAGTCCGCAAGGAGAACCGATGAACCGCGTGTGCGCTGTGGCGCTTGTGTTCGTGTTTGGGGCGTGTGCGGCGTCTCCGTTGCGTGATGCCCGTCAGATGGGCCTGGCGCGCGAAGGCGGGTTGAAGGAGACCCAGGTTGAGCTGATTGACCTTGTGGTGGAGGTCCACGAAGACGCCCCGCTGACCCTCCCACAACAGCCGGCTCTGGAGGTGCCGGCGCTGCCCGCTGTTGACCGTCCCGCTCTGGATGCTGTCGCTGTCCAGACCCTTCAGCTGCTGGGTACCGCTCTTGGCGTGTCGGTATCGGCGACCGCGACAACTACCGAGGCCGGCGGCCTACCAGCACGACTTGAGACCCTACTAGAGGCGGATATTCCCGCAGCCATGAGCCTGACGGTTCACGTTGGCTGGTGTCCGGTTGGTGAGCAGTGGGCAGCCTGTGTGCGCAGCCCTGACTCAGCCCTTGGCTACGGCCCGCCCGGAGTACAAGGCTTCATCTACAGTCGCTTTCGGGCCAAGCACAGCGTGGCTATCGCCAGACGCGTTGGGTTTGTGGGCAAGGACTATGTCTACGAGATCGATGAGAGCACCGCTCATCTCGACCGGCCCTTTGTAGGCACTGGTGAGACGTTTCAGGCACAGGCGGAAGACGCTGTACGCCAGGCTGTAGGGGCTTGGCTCACTGTGGCTCGTGGCCGCCGGGGCCAACGCATTGTGAATGCCGCTATGGTTGACTGACGCGAACGTCGCTGACCCGCATCTGCAGCGAGCGTCGCCCACGGTAGATGTTCTCGGTGAGCGTTCCGAGAATGTCCACGGGTCCGCTGTTCAGCGCTGGAACGTGCTCGGCCTTGTCCCACCAGATGGCATCAAGCCCGTCGCGTCCTGGGCGTGGAATGCGGAACTTGACCATCTTCTGTGCCGCACCCAGTAGGCTGACCCGCTGTGCACGGACGTTCGTGATGACCAAGCGAGGGGAGGGGTTGCCTTGCCCGAAGGGACCCAAGCTCTCCAGGTCCGAATGCAGAGTGTCGGTGAGCTCGCCTGCGTCGACGTCGGCGTCATAAGTGCGACGTGCGACCAAGCTTTCTGACGCGTTAGCGTCGACGTATGCGCACAATCGCTCGCGGAGTGCGTCGATATTCGCGGTGGGCACCGTGAAGCCAGCAGCGGCGGGGTGTCCGCCGAAGCGCACCAGCAAGTCTTCTGCAGATTCCAGAGCTTTCACCGCATGAACGCCTCGGGCTGAGCGAATACTGCCTACTGCATGGTCGCCCTGAATGGAGATGACGGCGGCGGAGCGGTGGCTCTGGTCCTTGAGCTTGGCCGCAACGATTCCAACAACGCCACGGTGCCAGCCGTCGTTTTCGTGTCCGGCAACCACGACAAAGCTTCCAGCGTCACTGCCCAGTTGGTCGGAGGCCCGCTTGATGAGCGTGTCTTGCAGCTCTCGGCGGTCCCGATTGTGTTGCTCGACCTGTTCTGCCAGAGCCTTGGCTTGTTCGGGGTCTCGGCAGGTGAGCAGGCGAACGATGAGGCTTGCGTCGGCCACGCGTCCGGCTGCGTTGATGCGCGGACCAATGCGGAAGCCCAGGTCACTGGCAGCAATGTGGTCCGCCAGCCCAGCGACGTTGAGCAGGGCGGCGAGTCCAGCAGAGTGGGGGCCCCGATTGAGCTCAGCGAGGCCGAGAGTGACGATGGCACGGTTCTCGAGGGAGGTCAGCGGGACCATGTCGGCCACCGTCCCAATGGCGGCAAGCTTGAGCAGGGACTTGGTGATGCGGTCTGCGTTTGCGCGGCCCTCAAGAAGTGCTTGGGCGACCTTCAGGCTGACGCCGCAGGCTGCGAGGTGTGCGTTGGGGTAGTCGCAATCCATCTGAGGCGGGCACAGCACAATCGCGTCGCTCGGAACGCTCTCACCAGCCGGCAGGTGGTGGTCGCAGATCAGAACATCGACACCCAGCTCTCGGGCGCGATGCACCGCGGCGTGGTCTCGGACGCCAATATCGGCGGTCACAATGAGCTTGATACCTGCTGCAGCGGCCTTTTCAGCCGCCTGAACGCTGAATCCGTAGCCTTCCGTCAAGCGGTTGGGGATGTGGTAGTCGAGGGTGTGCCCGGGCGCCGAAAGAGACAGAGCTGCCTGCAAAATGAGCGATGATGTTGTGCCGTCAACGTCGTAGTCAGTAATGATGCGAATCGGCTCGCCATCGTGCGTTGCCTTGCGCAGTCGGTCGAGCGCCGGTCCCATGTTGTGCATGTCATGGGGGTTGTGCAGATGGTCCAACGTGGGTGGCTCGAACACCGTTCGCGACACCTCTTCAGGCGCCCAGCGCGAGGCGACACAGCGGCTCATCACTTCGGACAAGCCTTGTTCTCGGGCGTTGGTGAGCGCCTCGTCGGTGACAATGGTGCGTTCCCACAGAGCGCCGGTCATCGAAGGGGTCACGTTGTTTGCCTCAGTACAGGAGAATCACGCCTACTAGGAGGCCGAGCACGGCACCGCAAGCCACGCCGATGATGCCGTATGCCAGTGGTGGCCAGTCTGAGGGCTCTGGCTCAGGGTCTGGAAAGGTGATGACTTCTGGGAGGGAGGCGACGGCGCTTACCGTAGTGCTCAACAATGCTTGGTGTGTTGGAAGTACATCCATGTCCGTAGGGCGGTTCTCGATGACCACGCTGATGCGTTGGGCTTCGCCGCCATTGATGCGCTCGTGGACAAGGTCCAAGACAATGTCTTCGCCCTCCAGCTCAGCGCTCAAGATGATGGTCGGACGTGTGCCGCGAAGACTCTCGTTTTGGTAGCGCACCCGTACGGTGTTCGACAGTTCTAGTGACGAGTAGCGAAGGCGTGGGTCTGAGGCGCTCTTGGCCTCGGCCTCGGCACGTTGGATACCGGCTAAGTGTGCGTCGACCCGTTCTTGTAGGTCCGGTGGCTGTTTTTCTTGGAGGGCTTCTAGACGAATCCCGGCAGACTCTCCTGAGAGCTTTGCCGAAATTCGCAAGGCCAACAGGCCCATCACCGTGTCCAAGGTCTCGCGGACTCCCGTTCCGTCAATGGCTGACGCTTCGTGAACCGGAAATCCGTACGGGTTGAGATCCATGGCCACGCTGTGCATGGAGCGGGCATCTTCCGCGTCACTGTGGTTGATCTGAAGGACCATCGGAAGATCGGTGAGCTCGAATCCAACGTCGCGAAGCACGCGCTCAAGCTCCAGTAAGCTCTCGATGTTTGCCGATTCCTGGCTTGCCCGGGCGTCAGCAACGAACACCACCGCGTCCACGGAGGCCATCACTTCGTTGCGCAAACCGACATGGCGCAGTGCACCAGGAACACCGTAGATCGTTGAGAAAAGGGGAAAACCCTTCGCGGTGTGACCGTCTAGAGCGACCTCAAAGCATACGGTCTGGAGGTGGTCGCCTGGGGGCGCGAAGGACAACACAGACGACCGACGTGACGGCAGTACGCTCGCGGCTAAGCGCTCAACGTTTGTGCTGACTCCGGAGCTACGAGCACCAAAGTAGACAATCTTGGTTGTGATCTCGCGTCGCGCGAAGTTGAGCTGTGCCATGGGGGTACAGCACCCTAACACCGCTGGTCGCGTTACGACCTGCCGCCGACGAGGAGACCGTGTGGGCCCGCTGATTCCATATTTTGATGTTCCAATCTTCCAAATAGGCCCTTTGCCGATCCATGGATTCGGTATCCTGGTCGCCTTGGGATTCGTGATTGGTGGCCATCTGTCAACGGAACGCGCCAAGCGACTCGGCCTAGACGCCGACATTATCAATCGCCTCATCGGTTGGTTGGTCGTTGGAACGTTCGTGGGCGGAAAGCTTGGGTATGGCCTTATGTACGACTGGGCCGCGTACTCTGCTGACCCAAGTCTGTTTCTGTACCCATGGGGTGGCCTGTCTAGCTTCGGCGGATTTTTGGTCTGCGTACCCCTGTCGGTCATCTACTTTCGCGTGAACAAAGTTCCGGTCTGGCCCTATGTGGACTGCCTTGCCTACGGGCTGACCATCGGCTGGTTCCTTGGACGCATGGGCTGCACCGTGGCCCACGACCACCCCGGTACACCCGCAGACGACTTCTTCCTTGGCATCCACTGCCGTCCGGTCGAAGGGCACACCCTAGAGCTGCCTGACTTCATGGTAGACGCGGATCACCGTGGCGGAGCCTGGGGCCCGTGTCGGACCGATCCGAACGTCGTCGCAGCGCATGACATGGGCTTTTACGAGGCTCTATGGTCGTTGAGCATGTACGGCGTGTTCCGCGTCCTAGACCGCGTTCCGCGCACTGCTGGCATCTACGCACTCCTGCTCGGAGCCGCCTACGGACCCGTTCGTTTCGCAATGGACTTTCTCCGAAGCGAAGCCACGGACGGCCGCATTGGTGGATTCACTCCAGGGCAGTGGTGGTCGCTGGTGTTCTTCGTCGTCTGCGTGGGCTTGCTGATCTGGCGCGTTCGTAGCGGCGATATGAGCCCAGGAACTGTGATCGATCAGGAAGACTCGGAAGACGACGCCGCGGCGGGATGAACCCGGGCACTGGAGGAGAGCTGGTGCTTGCCGCTCTCCTGCGTTTGGGCACGTTCAACCGATAGGATGAGCGACCGAATCAGCTCTCCAGGGGTCTGGTTGCCTTTGAACAGAACGTCCTGAACACCCAAGCGGATGGCGCGCGCCGCGCTGACGAGGTCATCTCGTCCAGTGAGCACGACCACTGGCAGCTCGGAGGAGTGGTCGAGTAGACCCTGAACGGTGGGCAAGCCCATGGAGTCGGGCAGAGTGAGGTCTACAACTGCCAGACCGTACTTGCAGACAACGAGTGCTGTATACGCTTCAGCGAGCGAGCGAACCCGCTCCACCCTCATTAATCCCTGGGCGCCTTGGGTCACGTGTTCCCGGAACAGGAATGCATCCCCGTCGTTGTCTTCGACGTGGAGAATGAGCAAGTGGTCGACGTCCGGCACGGTAGCCCCTGGGGAATCCCGTTTGGTATAGCTTAGAGTGCGCGTTGTAGGTAGCGATAGCTCTTTCATTGCTGCGTTGCATTGCGGCGAAGATGCTCCAATGGCGATGTGAATTGGCCTGGGACATCACCCATCCTCGCGCATTGCATTCGACGTGAATCGACTCAAAGCGCGACTATCCGTTGCAATCGCGTTCGCGTACACACGATAGGGGAAGCCATGTCGATCATATCCATACCAAACTGGCGCCATTCGTTGTCCCGTGAGGGAGAGGGCGCGGTCTGGCTGACGTGGATTGTTCGCCTGCGCTGGGTTGCTCTGGTCGCTCAACTGCTGACCATCACAGTGGTTAGTCGCTTGTTTGACGCGAGCTGGAGCATTCCGGTGCTCCTGCTTGCGTCCGCAGTCTTGCTTGGCGCGAACATTCAGGCCATCCGACGGTTGTCGGTCTCAGTGCCGGTTGGACCGCGGGTGTTGCTTGCCCAGCTTGGGCTAGATGTCGCGGTGTTGAGCACGTTTCTGCTGCTCTCCGGTGGGCCCGACAACCCGTTTATTGTGCTGTACATGGTCCACGTGGCCATGGGCGCTGTCATGCTTCCAGCGCGGTTTGCAGCGAGTCTCACCGGGGTTGTGGTTGCCTGCTATGGCGCGTTGCACCTTTCCCAATGGCCTCTGCACCTGGAGCGCCATGTCCTTGGCGAGCCAGCGTTGCTAGTGGCCGGAAACTTGGTGGCACTGACGATTGCGGCCGTCACCGTCTCGTACTTCGTAGTGGGCCTAGCGAGCACTCTTCGATGGCGGGAGAAGCTGCTGCGACAGTCGCAAGAACGTACCGCGGCAACGGACAGACTTCGCTCCGTCGGCACCATGGCGGCCGGTGCTGCCCATGAGTTGAACACACCCTTGTCTACGATCGACCTTCGGTTGCGTCGAGTGACGCGTCGTCATCAAGACGAGGACACCGTAGGGGACCTCGCCGCGATTCGCTCCCAGCTCGTTCGGTGCAACGACATTGTGCAGCAGCTGTTGATCGGCGCTGGAGACCCCTCCGCAAGCCACCTGATGCGAGGCGCTTTGTCCGACTTCGTGGACGACACGGTCGGCATGTGGTCTCACGGAAACGGGGTGGACGTGAACGTGATGGACGAGAGCGATGAGGCCGAGGTCGAAGTCCCACGAACAGCTTTCGTACAGGGGCTTGTCAACCTTCTCGAGAACGCTCGCGAAGCCCAGCTCGAAGCCAACAATGATGTACCGATTGAGATTGAGCTCGTGTGCAAGCGCGGATTTGCGACTGTCATCGTTCGCGACCACGGGACTGGCCTACCAGACGACAACGACCGCGTGGGTGAGCCCTTTTACACAACTAAAGCCACAGGTACCGGCCTCGGAGTGTTCGTCGCGCGAGCAGTAGCCGACGGTACCGGTGGCGGACTTCGCTACGTGAGCCGACCTGGCTGCACGGAAGCGCGGTGGTCATTTCCAACTGCAACTAGGAGACTCCAATGAAAGTCACACGAGCCCGACCGAAGCGGAAGATGCTGGTGGTCGATGATGATGATGCGTTTCGCGAGGCCATGGAGCTGGAGTTCACCGACCGCGGTTTCCAGGTACTTCTCGCCCCTGACCACAAGAGTGCCATTGGTCTCGCTAGCATGCACCGACCCGGGTACGCCGTGATCGATCTGCGGCTCGCCGGAGAACGGGGTCTGGAGGTGCTCAAAGAACTCAAGGAGTTGCTCCCAGAATGCCGCGCTGTTGTTCTCACTGGCTACGGCTCGATTGCGACCGCCGTGGAAGCGGTGAAGCTCGGTGCCGCGCACTACTTGACCAAGCCTGTCGATCCGGATGCCATCGTCAAGGCGTTTGAAGCGACCGAAGGCGACCCGACCGTCACGGTGTCCATGTCGCCTCCGTCTCTTGCCCGCCACGAGCGTGAGTACATTGAGTATGTACTCGCTGCCACCGGCGGAAACATCAGTGAGGCGGCGCGCCGTTTGGGCTTGCATCGGCAGAGTTTGCAGCGAAAGCTGCGGAAGTATCCACCGCGCAAGTAGCCTCGATATCCGCAGATTCGGGCTTCAGATGCGGCAGGGCATACCGAAACGGCACCAAGTCGGCTAGGGTGCGGCGCGGTCGGAGGACGAATGTCGCATCAATGGTCTAAAACGGTTGTGTTGTTCATTGCTATGCCCACGTTGGCTTGGGCAGCTGATGGCGACCCCTTTGACCCGTCTGGAAGCATTTCCCATGGTGCCGGTGGCATTCTCACCGAAGCACCTACGCTCACCGCCCAAGGCGTGTCCGCTGGCTTGCTGGCAAACATTGCGGAGTCGTTGGTCGTCAACGAGTTCTCCGATGGCTCCGAGGTCGCTGTTCTCGACAGCACTCTCGCTCTGTCGCTGTATGGAGGCTACACCTACAAGGATATTTTCCGCGTAGAAGCCTTCATTCCTGCGTACGGCTACGTGGATGCACCGGGTCAGGACTTTGCAGGTCCCGCCTTTGGTGATCTCCGCATTCAAGCGTTGTTCCCCATCGTTGACAATGGCGACAGCTTCGGCTTCGCCTTGATGCCGCGGTTGACCTTGCCGACTGGAACGGGCAATGCGCTACTTCGTCGCGGAACCAGCTTTGGGGCTGTGGCTGTAGTCGGCGGAGAGACGGATATGGGGCTTGGTTGGGCGGGCAACGTGGGCTTGACCCTGTCCGGTTCCGACAGCATCGGAGACGTCACCGTCGGCAGCGATGTCGATGCCAAGGGAACTGTCTACTACCGCGTAGATGACGCCTTCCGCGTGGGTCTTGAAGGTCAGGGCCTCATGGGACTGTCGCGCGCAGAGGACGAACGTCGCCAGTCGCTCGCGACCGCTGACCTGTTCGCTCAAATCACCAGTCCCCAGGGCATCGGCATGACTGTCGGCCTTGGAACTGGTTCTGGCGTTGGTGCTCCTGAGTACCGCTTGTTCGCAGGCCTGACTTACGCACCGCTCTTCCCAGACGCAGACGGCGACGGCTACCGTGATGCGGAAGACGGCTGCCCCTCTGCGGCAGAAGACTTCGACATGTTCGAAGACGAAGACGGTTGTCCAGACAGCGACAACGACGAAGACGGAATCTTGGACCTTGCCGACGGCTGTCCAATGGACGTCGAAGACATGGACGGATGGGAAGACGAAGACGGCTGTCCCGACCCAGACAATGACGGTGATGTCACGCCAGACGTGACCGATGAGTGCCCCGATATTCTCGGACCGCCTGACATGCGCGGCTGCCCCGATAGTGACCGCGACGGCACCGCTGACAAGGACGATGCGTGTCCAGATGAACCGGGTGAACCCGCCATGCAGGGCTGCCCCGACCGCGATGGCGACAAGGTGCCGGACTTCCGCGACGAGTGTCCGGATGAGCCGATTCCCGAAGACGCTGTGGCTGAGACCTCCAACGGTTGTCCGAGCCGCGTGTACGTGGTTGACGGTGCCATTCGCATCACCGAGCGCGTCAACTTCGATACTGGTCGCGCGACCATCCGGCCAGACAGCTACGGCTTGCTGGACGACGTAGCCAGCATCATCAAGGAAAACCCGCAGGCCCGTAAGATTCAGGTCGGTGGCCATACAGATGACCGTGGAGACGCAGCAAACAACCAGCGTCTGTCGCAGTCCCGCGCCGAAGCGGTCATGACCTACTTGGTTGGTAAGGGCGTGAGCAGCTCGCGTCTAGACGCACGTGGATTTGGCCAAGAGCGCCCTATCGACACCAACCGGACCACCGCCGGACGGGCCACGAACCGCCGCGTTGAGTTCACCATTACCGAGACGACTCCTGTCGAAGTCACGGTTCCACCGGCTCCAGGTCCTGCAGCTCCCGCCGCCGTGACCCCAGCCTCTCCAGCGGCCCCAGCGCCACGCATCCAGCCGACCCTCCCGACGGCCACTCCAGATGCACCGGCTCCAATGGAGCGTCCGACTCCAGGCGACAGTCCGTGGACAATGCCTGCTGATGAGGCGCCCGTGGACCAGGCAGAGGACATTGTGGAAGACGTCATTGAGGACGTTGTCGAGGAAGTGCCTGCCGAGCCTGTCGTGAACGACTTGATTTTGCCGGAAGGCATGGATGATGGCGATGACGGCGCGGGTCCCAGTGATGACCTCGAAGAGACGTTACGCCGCGGTGGCAACCCCTGGGGGCCCCGATAGGCGATACGCGGCGCGATTCGGCGTCGCTGCACCCCTTCACGTAGCGAGCACGCTTCGGCGCTTGCTCCTCGCCTCCGAGTGGCGGGATAGCAGGCACGATTCTGCGTCGCTGCACTTCTAGCGTAGCGAGCTACGCGTCGGCGTTGGCTCCTTGCCTCGTACCCACTCTCCCGCCCCTCGGGGGGCTGTAGGTAGGCTTTGACGTTGCTTCGCAACGTTGACGTCTCCTGCTTCGCATCGCGCTGCTTCGCGTCGGGGGTGGGGTGTGCCTGGTCTATGCTTGGGTTGGTGAGTGCTTGGTTGGGGAGGGGTGTTGAGCGACAGGCTTTGGCGTTTGATTGTGACGGGGTTGGGGCTGCTGGTCTTTTGGGGAGTACATCGCATCCTGGTACCGGGGGTTGACCGGTATTTGTTGTGGGAGATGTACGACCTTGGGTCGGGGATGTTCTCGATTGGTGTCATGGCTTTGGCTCCCTGGGTGACGGCGTTTGTTGTCGTGGAGTTGGCTCTTCTGGTGGTGCCGGCTTGGCGCAGGCTGCGGGTTGTTGGGGCGGACCGCTCTCGTGTGGACTTGGCGGTGCGGGTGGCTTGGTTCGCTATCTGTCTGACTCAGGCCTACGGGATGGCGGTTGGGCTGGAGCAGATGAGAGTTGGCTACCTGTCGGTCGTGATTGAGCCAGGCTGGCTTTGGCGCATCGTGTTTGTGTTCACCATGACGGGCGCGAGTGCGCTTGTGGGTTGGACGGCCATGCAGATGGGCCGTCTTGGTCTTGGCGCGCTGTTTGTGTGGTTCGTTGGGGCAGAGCTGTTCGTGGAGCTGCTGACCCTAGGTCCGGTTGTGTCTCATATGGACGTCTTGACCCTGGATGATGTGCTGCCGGTCGCCATCTCTGTCGCGGTGGTCAGCGTGGCGACGTTTTGGTTGGTCAATGCGCGCGGAAAGACAGGAATGTGGCTGTCTACGGCAGGCATTGTGCCGTTCTCGTTCGGCCTGAATGGTCTGTTATTTCTCGCTCTGATGGCGCCTGGCCTATGGAGCTACACGGGATTGGCCGCAACGGGACTCGCTATCTTGGGGACCACAGTGATCCTGGGACTCCTGCAGTCCCAACCCGAAGCGACGTTTGGTGAGCAGGTAGCGGACAGCAAAGGGTTTGAGCGCGACCGGTGGCGCGCAGTGGCCGCTGGTGTTGCGTTCAGTGCGGTGATTTGTGCGGTGTGGTGGACGTCGACCGACGCAGACACGCCGCTGTACCTGAACCCTGGCACGGTCGTCGTGGCTCTGGTTCTGGTGTGGGACGTGGTCGCAGAGTGGCGCGCCCGCGCTGGACGGTCGCTGGTTGTAGCGGCGTCGGTTCATCGGGTGCGAGACGTACAGGTCACCCTAGATGCGCTGGAGTCTGCGGGCATTGACGCACACATTCGTGGGGTCCGCCTTCGTCAGCTGACCCACTTCCTGGCGCCATGGGCAGCCATGGATGTCCTGGTTGCGCCGACAGATGCGGTGAGGACCCAAGAGGTCCTCACCGCATCGTTCGGCGGCGCTGCCGTTCGTCAGTCGATGCCGAGCTCTTGATCGACCGTGCGGACAATCCGAGTGTCGTAAGCCAGCAGCTCTTCGCGCTTACCCGGGTAGTCCATCCGTGACAGGAAGTACCGAATAGCGTTGATTCGTGCTCGCTTCTTGTCATCGGACTTGATGATGACCCACGGACTGTCGGCGGTGGACGTGTAGAAGAACATGTCTTCCTTGGCTGCCGTGTAGTCGTCCCAGTGATTCTGGGATTCCCGGTCGATGGGGGACAGCTTCCATTGCTTGAGCGGGTCGGTCGTGCGCTTGCCAAATCGCCGGTTCTGCTCCTCCTTGCTGACGGAGAAGTAGAACTTGAACATGCGCACACCGGAGCGGATGAACATGCGCTCAAGCTCGGGAACCGAGCGAAGGAAGTCCTTGACCTGTGCCCCTGTGCAGAATCCCATCACACGCTCAACGCCGGCGCGATTGTACCAGGATCGGTCGAAAAGCACGATTTCTCCTGCACTTGGCAGGTGCTCTACGTACCGCTGAAAGTACCACTGGGTCTGCTCGACATTGCTGGGCTTTTCAAGAGCAATGACGCGGCAGCCGCGAGGGTTCATGTGCTCGACGAACCGCTTGATGGTGCCGCCCTTGCCTGCGGCATCGCGTCCCTCGAAGATAGCCAGGACGCGCTCGCCGGTCTCTTTGACGTGGTTCTGTAGCTTCAGTAGCTCCACGTGCAGCGGCGTGATCAGGTCAAGGTACTGGCGGTTCGGCATGCGTCGTAGCGAGCCCTTCAGGTCACTGTCAGGCGCATAGGCCTTGCCACGACGACGACCCGCGCCGATGGTGACGCCGAAACGCGACTCATCTTCGACCACGCCAGTCTCTGTGTCGGCCGCTTCGGCAACAAGGGCTGCTTCGACCACTGGTGGTGCTTTGACAGCTAGTGGTGCTTTGACAGCTGGTGTTGCGTTGACGGCTGGTGGTGCCGTGTTGAGCAGTTCGCTGGTGGGGCTGTCATTTGTGCTGCGGGTCATTCTATCTCCGGTAGGAGCTAGACCACTGCAAGGGGCGGGCCACCGCCTAATCAACCCATTACTTCCTTTCTTCCGTAGGTAGTGGGGCGAATCACACAGTCCTGTATGCACAGGTGTGCCAAATCACAACGCTGTGCTGGAGTGGCTCAGCGTCTGGCTGGACGGTGGACGCCTTGTTCATAAAGTGTGCACTGAGATGCCGTCGTCCACGTGCTCAGCATCATGAGCTGTCGCGCTTTTACAAAACGCGCCCGTCTGATGTCGGTCCAAGCGGCCCGTACCGGATACGCGCGCCGCCAACGTATCTGGAGGCATCATGGCTTGGGAATCGGCATCAGCAGTAGTGACGGGTGGAGCGAGTGGACTTGGAGCGGCAACGGTTCGCCGGCTTGCTCAGTACATGACCCGCGTGGTCGCCATTGACCTGGACGAAGAGCGCGGCATGGCCTTGGCCAAAGAGCTCGGCAGCAACGTGGTCTTCCACAAGGCTGACGTTACGGATGAAGTCGCCGTCGCCGAAGCCATTGAGCTCGCCGCTGCCGCCGCTCCCCTGCGTGCTTCGGTGTGTTGTGCCGGCGTTGGCTGGGCCGCAAAGACCGTGGGTCGTGATGGCAGTCCTCACAAGTTGGACTTGTTTAGCAAGATCATCAGCATCAACCTCATCGGCACGTTCAACGTCGCCCGCTTGGCCGCCGCCAAGATGTGCAGCCAAGACGCAGACGACGCGAACCAGCGTGGCGTGCTCGTCCACACTGCTTCCGTGGCCGCATTCGACGGCCAGAAGGGTCAGGTCGGCTACGCCGCATCCAAGGCCGCCATCGCAGGCATGACGCTTCCTCTGGCCCGTGACTTGGCTCGCAATGGCATCCGCGTTGTCACCATCGCTCCCGGTGTGTTCGACACGCCCATGATGCAGACCGTGCCCGAGGCTATTCGCGAGTCCCTCGCCAAGTCCGTTCCGAACCCCTCACGTTTGGGCTTCCCGGAAGAGTACGCAGAGTTCGTTCAGAGCATTCTGGACACCCCGTACTTGAACGCTCAGACGATTCGTCTTGATGGTGCCCTGCGCATGGTGTGAGACGCCGACGGTCGACTTGTGGTTCGGGCTCCGCAAGTCGGCCGTCTACAGCACGGAGCGACATTCTCTAGAACCGCGTAACCGCCTCGATGTAAGGAGCGAGTAGTCGTTCTGGAGATTGCTCCGAGTGGTAGACTAAGTCGATAGAGAATCGGGGAGAACATATGATGATGCGTAGTGTGGTGTTCGGCTTGGTCACCAGCTCCGTGGCGCTTGCTGCGGACAGCAACGGCGACGGTTGCCAAGATGAGTTCGCCGGCAATGGAGCCTGTGTAGACGTAGATGCAACTGTCGATGGCTCGAGCTCGGTGGGCGCCAACGCTCAGGTGCGCGAAGAAGCCACGATTGGACCCGAAGTTGCTCTGGGGTCAAATGTCGTGGTGGCCTCGCGTGCATCGCTTGCCGGACGTGTCGCTCACTCAAGCAACCCCCTCCCGATTGGAGCCAACACGGTCATTGGTCGTGGTGCTCAGCTTGGCGCAGACCATGTGCTTGGAAATGACGTCACGATTGGACGGTCCGCTGTTGCAGGTGCGCGCCTGACCGTCGCCGCCGGTGGAACGATTGGGTACGCAGCGCAGGTGGGTGACGATGTCACGATTGGCGCCAATGCCGTGGCCGGTAACCTGGTCACCATCGGAGACTTCGCGACTTTGGGGGACGGCGCGGTTGTCGCCCGTAGCGTAACGATTTTGAACGGTGCCAACTCCGGTGATGGCGCTGCGGTCAACGGCATTGTTGGACCCGATGTGCTCATTGCTGCGGGCTCACGCATTGAACTGGGTGCGCGTGTCCGTAAACAGGCCGATATTGGTGCAGGTGCGGCGATTGAGTCGACGGCTCGTATTGGTCGCGGTGCTGTCATCGAAGCAGGAGCCACGGTCTACGGCCGCGTAGCTCCCACAGCGAGGGTCGGAGCTGGGGCCACAGTGGAGGCGGGCGCTTCGGTGGCTCGCGGCGGCGAGGTCTGTGCTGGGAACACGCTTCCCAGCGGTTCACAGGTGGTGGGGGACGGTACGTGGCCGGTTGAAGGCTGCATTGTGTCTACCTCTTGCCAGACCATCAAAGTGTCAAACCCAAGTGCAGCAGACGGCGTCTACAGCATTGACCCGGACGGGGACGGCGGAGCGGATGCGTTTGACGTGTACTGTGACATGACCACAGACGGAGGAGGCTGGACCTTCTTCGGCCACGTCAATAGCAACTCGGGCGCTACCGGCTTCTTCTCCGACCAGGGGACCTATGACCCGAATCGCGGGGATCCCAACGCGTTGTACAGCGCTGCTGGCCGAATTCTCCCCAATCTGCCGCACACAGAGATGATGGTCACGCTCGACTCCGCAGTCCCGGCCACCGCCGCCAGCGCAAACAAGATTGTCGTCTACCAATACGCGAATGGGCACCCTGGCTTCAACAGCGGCCCGCTTCCGTGCGTGGGCCTCGCCACCGGATTCAACTACCGAACCACGACGAGCGGTGGCTTTTCAGGCGGTGGTACGTCCAACGCATGCAGCACCACTCAGTGGTACACGCGAACCAACGGAAGTGCCGCCTACCTCGCGCTGTTGCACTCCACCACCCTCGGAACCTACTGGGGTACCGGCATGGGCGGGAACAATAGCTGGAACCACGATTCGTGGTGGTACGTCCGCTAGTGGCCGCCGCAGGGAACTCTGGCGCGTATTCGCCGGGCTCCTCGTCCAGACCGCTTCCGTCGCCGCGTTCGACGGCCAGAAGGGCCTGGTCAACTACGCCGCATCCAAGGCCGCCATCGCAGGCATTACGCCTCCTGTGGCGTCCAGCAGGCTGCCTGCGCTGGTTGAGGCCCTCGCTTTCGGGGCCTCACCACCCGTTCCAAAGGACTACCGCACCCAGATGGTGTAGCCATCGAATTGGTTGCGCGTGCCCCGGGTGTCGGACCACTGGTAGCCGAATCCGCACATGGTGACGCCGGCCTGCGACGACCACGTGTTGAAGCCACCCTTGTGACAACACGTCTCCGAGAAGGTCACGCTCCACGGGTCAATGAGCTCCGCGCGGCATTGCTGTTGCCCCCCTAGCTGTGAGAACAGGTTGTAGGGGCCACCAATAGGGCGCCAGAAGACATGGGCGGTGTCGTCTGCTGAACGGATTCGGGCGGTCTCGGTGATCAGCGACCAGATGGTGGCTGACGGGAAGGCCTTGTAGCTGGTGGCGTTCGCATTCGTGCCGCTGGCGTCGATAGCGCCTGCGGGACCATCAGCCTGCTCTGCCGTGTTGGTTGGGTCAACACCCTTGATGGCTACAAGGGTCCAGCCTCCGCCTTCGGTGCTCATGTCACAGTAGACATCCACCGGAGCCGCACTCCCAGTGCCGTCGGGGTCGACTGTGTAGATACCGCTCGTTGGACTGCCGCCAGCATCTCGGATGTCCTTACAGCTCGCGAGCGCCGCACAGCCGCTCTCGGGATGGGTTCCGCCGGATTGAACGCGCTCTCCGTCACCGAGGACCGAGTTGGCGCAGACCTCGGCGCCACGTCCTACAATTGCGTTAGCGCTCACAGTCGCACCCGCTCCGATAGTCGCGTAAGCGCCTACCATTCCGTGAACTTGGGCGTCCGCTAGAATCTGGGCGCCGCGGCCCACTCTGGCGGTACTGAACAGGTCGGCACCGGACGAGATCGTGGTGTCCTTTCGGACGCGAGCACCCGCTTGAATGAACACATCGGTCCCAATGTGGGTGTTGGGTCCAACAATGCCTTCGATGACAGACGCCGTGCCTGCGTTGGCTGCACTGTCAACCACGACGGAGCGGGCCAGGACGGCGTTGAATCCGACAGTGGTGTAGTCACCAATCTCAACGAGATTTCCTACAATCGCTCCGTTGAGTAGGTCAACGTCATGGCCGACCTGGCTCGCGTAGCCAACGCTCACACCTACGCCTGTTGTCAGGTTGGCCCCAGCGACCACAAGACGACCGATTGTGTTGTCCGTACCAATCATGTGGTCAGTCGAAATGCTACTTCGACGTCCGATAAACGTGTCGTTGCCAACAAGGATGGGGTTGTTGGCATGACTGACTCGTCCACCCAACGCGACACCGCGGGCCAGGGTCACCCGGTCTCCCAAAGCTGTCTGGGCTCCAACGCTTGCGGCGGCTCCAACAACACTGTCGGTGCCAATGACGGCAGTCGTGTCTACGCAGGCTCCGTCCGTCTCGTAGGCGTCTTGGCAGCCATTGCTGTCCAGGTCGGCGGCATTGGCAAATGGGGCTGCTAAAAGCCCAAGAATAGGTAGAAGTCGCATCGTGACTCTCCGCTGTGGCGCGATGCTGCTGCGAGAGAAGCATGCTTAAGGCATGACGAAAGTTGGTTTTCAGCCAGGCGTACTAATCAACGAGGTTCCGCATGACTGTCCTATCTCGCTGGGTAGTTCATGACCCGAGTTCGTGTGTTGTGCGGAGTGTGGGCGCCCGCGAGTCGTTCCCGGCCGAACCGCGTCGGCGCGCGAGCGTGGTGAGAGAAGCCGGCCATCCAGACAGCACCCTGGGAACATCTCTTCTCCGACCCCAGAGAGGATTCGTCTTGACGGTGCCCTGTCCAGAGTGTGAGACCTGTCATGGAATGCGGGTTGGCAGCGAGCTATCCCGCGCTCTACGATTGGGAGAAGCACATGCGGTTGTCTTGGGCATTGTTACTTTTGTCAGGTTGTTGGCCGTTTTTGCCCGGCCCATATGACGACTATGTAGACGGTGATTCCGAAGGAACCGACGACGTGGACACCGGCGAAGGCACGGATGCGGACACGGACCCCGATACTGATCCGGACACCGACCCAGACACCGATCCCGATACGGACCCAGACACCGACCCCGATACGGACCCAGACACCGACTCCGATACCGAGCCAACGGGCATCATCACCAACGCGACCATTCCGCAGCTGCGTCAAGGCACGGTGGCCCAAGGCACCATGGTCCGAGTCGCCGGTGTTCGCGTGATCTCGCCACAGACCCTCAATGGCTTCTGGATTCAGTCGGCTGCGGGTGGACCCAACTCGGGCATCTACGTCTACGACGGCACAACGACTGTAGCGCAGGTCGAGATTGGCGACCGAGTCACCGTCAGCGGCGAGTACATTGAGTTTACGAGTGGTACCGGCTCACTCTCTGAAGTCTTTGTCAACGCGTCCGACGCCGTTCAGGTCACCGGCACGTTGAACAATGAGCGGGTGAACGACGTCACTCACGCAACGCTGGCGTCCCCGGCAACGGCAGAAGACAACGAGAGCACCTTGGTGTCCATTGGCCCAAGCGAGGTCGTCTTGGGACCGGACAACTTTGGCGTCTTCTTGGTCGAACCTCTTGGTGGCGGGCCCCAAGTCCGTGTGGATGACGTCTTCTACAACGACACGCCTGTCGTGGGAGACCGCTACGACAGCATCACCGGTGTGCTCGACTTCAGCTTCGGCTCGTTCAAGATTCAGCCGCGCTTCGCCCTCGACATTCCCCCGTTCTCTGGCACGGGTAGCTGCCCGGCTATTTTGTGTGTAGACGACCTGTTGGCGGGCGACGTCATCATTACCGAAGTCGGTTTCAATCCGTCAGATACGGTGGGTTTCGATGACGACAACGAGTTCGTCGAGGTGTACAACCAGTCCGGAGTTTCGGTGAACCTTGATGGACTGATGATTCACGACAGCTCCAACGAAGCGGAGGTTACCTCAGACGTTGTGATCGCAAACAACAGCTACGCTGTGTTCTTTCGCGGTAACAACCCAGTCTGGGGCTGGGGTGCGTTCGGAGTGGAGCGGGATGGTTCGTACATTGGCCAAGTTGCTCTTTCGAACGGTAACGGCGAGCAGGTCTCTCTGTTTGCGCCGTTAGGCGTTGAGCCTTTGGCGGCGTCCGTCGTTTACACAACGGGCCAGGTTGGTCGCTCGTGGAATCTGGACCCTCGTGCGTTTGCAGACCCAGGCATCGCAAACGCGTGGTGCTACAGCTCGACCTTCATTGGCTCAATGGACCGGGCGACGCCGGGTACTGCGAACGACACCTGCTTGAATTTCTTCCCGTAAGGCCCCTCGCAATGCGCTAGACTGGCCGCCGTTAGGGGGTTCATATGCGTATTTGGCCGTTGGCTCTGCTGTTAGCAGTGTCCGCTTGTCGCAAGACAATTGAAGATATCTCATTCACCGAAGACCTCGATGGTGACGGCGTTGTAGCAGCAGATGACTGCAACGATGACGACGCCACGGTCTTTCCAGATGCCGACGAACTGTGCGACGGAATCGACAACAACTGCAACGAAGCCATCGACGAAGACGCTGTGGATGCCTTGCTCTGGTACCGCGACGGCGACCGCGACGGCTTCGGTGACGAGACCGACAGCGTCATGGCCTGTGACCCCCCTGCCGACCGCATCCTCCAAGGCGGTGACTGCGACGACGGCGACGACGACATCAACCCCGACGGCACCGAGACCTGCGACGGCGTAGACGAAGACTGTGACGGCCTGATCGACAACGACGCTGTAGACGGCGACCTGTTCTACACAGACGCCGACGGTGACGGCCTCGGTGACCCAGAGTCCTCGTTCCTCGCGTGCGCGTTGCCAGACGGTGCGAGCCTCGACCCGACCGACTGCGACGACACCCTGGACACCGCCTACCCAGGTGCTCCCGAGCTGTGCAACGGTATTGATGACGACTGCGACGGCGACATTGACGACAACGCCGGAGACGTCACCCTGTTCTACGTGGACATTGACGGCGACGGCTACGGCAGCGACAGCCTGACCGAAGAAGCGTGTGCCGCTCCTCCCGGCTTCACCGACAACAGCCAAGACTGCGATGACTCGCGTGACGAGGCCTTCCCCGGTGCCATCGAGACCTGCAACGAGCTCGACGACAACTGCGACGGCTTCGTTGACGAAGACGCCGTAGACCCCAGCATCTTCTACGTAGACGCCGACCAAGACAACTACGGCGACCCCGAAAACACCGTGCTCGCCTGCTTGCTACCCGAGGGTGCGGTCGAGAACAACGCCGACTGCGACGACACCCGCGACCGCGTCTTCCCCGGCGGCACCGAGCTGTGCAACGGCCTAGATGACGACTGCAACGGCGAGATTGATGACGACGCCGCAGACACCAACCCCGCGTGGGTAGACAGCGACGGTGACGGCTTCGGCCAGCGCGGTAGCAGCTCGATTGAGGTGTGCGAAGTGCCCGACGGCTACGCGGCCAACCAGACCGACTGCGCCGACGACAACAGCGCCATCGCGCCGTTTACCCCCGAGACCTGCAACGGCACGGACGACGACTGCGACGGCGAGACCGACGAGTCCGCCACCGACGCACTGACCTTCTACGGCGACAGCGACGAAGACGGATTCGGTGCCCAGAACGTGCAAGTTCAAGCCTGCGAAGCCCCCGACGGCTTCGTCTCCGACAGCACCGACTGTGATGACGGCGACGCCTTGGCCTACCCAGAAGCGGACGAGCGCTGCAACAGCGCAGATGACGACTGCGACGGCGAGATCGACGAAGACGCCATCAACCTGTACACCTACTACGCCGACGTCGACGGTGACCGCTACGGCTCTCCCGACACCATCGAACAAGCCTGTTCAGCCCCGGACGGCTTCGTTGCGGACGGGACCGACTGCGATGACGACCGCCGCCTGACCTTCCCAGGTGCCCCCGAGCTGTGCAACGATATTGACGACGACTGCGACGAGGTTGTCGACAACGACGCTATCGACGGCACCCTCGCCTACATCGACTCAGACGGCGACGGCTACGGCGCTCCTGGCTCCGACATCGTCATTGTCTGTGACCTAGACGGCTACGCCGACAACGACGCCGACTGTACAGACGACGATGCGCTCATCTTTCCTGGTGGAGACGACTCCTGCACCGTCACCGAGTGTCCGCAAGACGGCTCAGAAGGCACCACTTGGATTGCGACCGATGCGGGTGAGGCCTTCGAAGCCTGGTGTGACGGCGACGGCTGGATGCGCGTGGCTCACCTCGAAGCGGGACCCCGTGACCAAGCGTCTGTGTACCGAGGCGACCGCTTCCTCACGACCCCCTTCGTTCAGGGCATGAACACACCGACCGTCGTCTCCGACAACGGCGGCGTGCTGCTAGACGGCACCAACTTCGGCATGTTCGACGGAACCGCCATGTGGCAAGGCGCCAGCGAGCTCCGCTACGCCTGTGAGGACGTCACCCGTGGTCATACCGCCTCTGCCGTACTCGACCTGGCCACCGTGGACCGCGACGCCCTGATGAACTCCGTTGGCTACAACACCACCACGACGGACGTGGCCTACACCTACGACGGCATTGGCTCCACACCGGCCGTGTACCTGACCTGGTCGAACGCTGGCTACTGGGGCAGCTGGCACATCTGTGGCTCTGGAAACTCGTCACAGGGCACCAGTCCTGACGGCTGGCAGCTGGGCATGTGCGCGACGGCTCCGGGAGTGTCTGACTCCAACCGAACGGACGTCCCGCAGATTGCGATTGGCTTCCACCCAGGGTTTGCGGGCATTCGCCTGGAGTGTGGCAACGACTCACCGAATGACACAACCCAGATCGACGGCAGCTTCAGTATGTGGCTTCGGTAGGAACGGTGGCTGTGAGGTTCGAACGACGGACCTCACGGCCAATCCCCTACACCCGCTCAATCAGCGTACACACGCCCTGACCCACACCCACGCAGAGCGTTGCCGCACCGCGCTTGGCTCCAGTACGTTCCATGACGTTGAGCAGCGTGGTGAGGATGCGCGCGCCGGAACAGCCCAGCGGGTGGCCTAGGGCAATCGCGCCGCCGTTCAGGTTCACCTTCTCCGGGTCGAGCCCCAGCTCGCGAATGACGGCGAGGGACTGGGACGCAAAAGCCTCGTTGAGCTCCCACACGTCCACGTCATCCACGGTCCATCCAGCGCGTACAAGTGCCTTCTGCGTTGCGGGGACCGGACCAATGCCCATCAGGGTGGGATCGACGCCTGCGGACTGACAGGCAACGATGCGTGCTCGCGGTGTCCAGCCATGCTCAGCCGTGGACTGCTCACTTGCAATGAGCAAGGCAGCAGCGCCGTCGTTGAGGGGGGAGCTGTTGCCAGCAGTGACCGTTCCGGGTGTGCGGAAGATGGTCCTGAGCGCCGCCAGCTTGTCCAGGGCGGTGTCTGCGCGTGGGCCTTCATCACGGTCCACAACGGTGCTCGTCTTGCGGCCGGGAACGGTGACCGGGACCACTTCATTGTCGAACCAGCCGTTCTCCCACGCCTTGAGTGCTTTTTGGTGACTGTTGAACGCGAAAGCGTCTTGGTCTTCGCGGGAGATACTGTACTTGTTGACCAAGTTCTCGGCGGTCTCGCCCATGGCTTCGAGGGGGAACATCTCCGCCATCTTTGGGTTCGGGTAGCGCCAGCCCAGAGTGGTGTCCCACATTGTGACGTTGCCCGCCTTGGGCAAGTTCGGTCCGCGTGGAACGCTGTACGGAGCTCGCGACATGACCTCAACGCCCCCAGCAACGCAGACGTCGGCGTCTCCGGCAGCAATCATTCGTGCCGCCTGGTTGACCGCAGACAAGCCGGACGCACACAGGCGATTGACGGTGATTCCGGGCACAGAGTCCGGGTAGCCTGCGAGCAGAAGGGCCATGCGAGCCACGTTTCGGTTGTCTTCACCGGCCTGGTTGGCACAGCCGAAGAACACCTCTTCCACGACCGATGGGTCCAGCGCCATGCGCTCGGTGAGGGCTTTGATGACGTGAGCAGCCAAGTCGTCTGGGCGGACCTTGGACAGTCCACCTTGAAAGCGACCGATAGGTGTACGGACGGCGTCTACAAGAACAGCGTGACTCATGAAGCACTCCAGTCGAAGAAGCCCTTGCCGGACTTCTTGCCAACGTTTCCAGCGGCCACCATCTCGCGCATCAGCTGCGGAGGAGTGAACGCGTCATTTCCGAGTTCTTTGGCCAGGTACTCGCCAATAGCCATGCGGACGTCCAGGCCGACCAAGTCCGTGAGCTTCAGCGGCCCAATCGGGTGGCGGTAGCCAAGGACCATGGCCTTGTCGATATCTGCCGGGCTCGCAACGCCTTCTTCGACCATGCGAATCGCTTCCATACCCAAGCACACACCCAAGCGAGAGGTCGCAAATCCGGGGCTGTCACGGACAACAATGACCTCTTTTCCAATGCGTTCGCCGGCGGTCTTCACGGCACTGAGCACGTCATCACGGGTGTCTTCGCCGACGACGACTTCGAGCAAGGCCATGATGTGCACGGGGTTGAAGAAGTGCATGCCAATGACGCGACTGGGGTCGTCGAGCACGCCGGCAATCTTGGCAACAGACAGAGACGACGTGTTCGTCGCGAAGATGGCGCTGTCTGGCGCGGAGGCCTGGGCGTGTGTGAACAGCGACTGCTTGAGCTGTAGCGACTCGGGAACGGCCTCAATGACCAGGTCCGCGTCTTCCACCGCGTCTGCCAGGTCGGCCGCTCCGGAGAGCCGTGCCAAGGTGCTCGTGCGCTGCTCCTCCGTCACCTTTCCGCGGTCCACGCCCTTGTCGAGGTTGCGAACGACTGCCGCGAGGCCCTTGTCGAGGGCCGCCTCTGACGCGTCCACCAACGTCACATCGTAGTTGGCCATTGCGAAGACCTGCGCAATGCCGTGTCCCATTGTCCCTGCACCTATGACTGCAACCGTCTGCATTCTCGACCTCCACGCGCCGCTCATAGCCCACACAGCAGCCAACTTCCTTGCCCGTACGACCGCGCGTCGAAATAGTGACCCCATCGTGCGCGTATGTGTTGCGTACCTTGGAGTCGCCCATGAAGTCCGCATCCACCAGTCTCACCGTGACCGTCATCTGCCTTGTTGTGGTGGGCATGTTCCCGTGTCTGGGCTGGGTGCAGTGGTTCGGCGCTGTCGTTGCTGCTGGCGCGATTGTGACCGGCGCCGTTGGGCTGCTCTTTGACCGCGACAACCTCGGTAAGCCCCAAGCGCAGCTCGCTCACTTGCTCGCGTTGGTCACCGGCCTGCTGTGCGGCGGACTCGGCTTCATTCGCTGTGGACTCGGCGGCGGCCTCTTTTAGGTAGAACTTCGCTCTGGTGGTACCCTTCACGCACGATTGTGAAGGGAGAACCCATGAAGCGGTTTGTATTTGGCGTACTTGCGTTGACCTTGGCGGCCACAGCGGCGGCTGTGCCTATGACCATGACCCACACTGGTAGACTGCTGGATTCAGCAGGTGGGCCGATTGACGGCGCCCACAACCTGACGGTCCAGCTGACGAATGACGCTGGCGACGAGCTGTGGTCGGACACCTTCACCGACGTTCCAGTGCAGGGTGGCTACTTCGCGCTTGTTCTGGGCTCTGGTGTCCCGCTCCAGACGCAAGACCTGTCCGCAGATGCCGTAAACATCGGGGTTGTCATTGATGGCGGCGCGGTCCAGAGCACCACGCCACTGTCCAGTGTGCCCTTCGCCATTCGCACCGAAGAGACTCGCAACCTGCGCGGTGGAACCGTAGAAGCAACCACGCTAAGCGCCGATAGCGCAACGATTAACGGCACTATTTCTGGTGATTCACTCAACGTTGCGGGGGCGGTCAGCTCTGCAAGCGTGTCGACCGACTCAATCGTAGCGTCCGACATCAGCGCGTCTGAACTTGAGGTCAGTGGCGATGCTGTCCTTGGAGATGTTCTGTCGAACAGTCTGTTGACCAGTGGTCTAGAGGTCGACGGCGACACCATCTTGGCGGATGTCCTGACGGACAGCTTGTCGACGGGCAGCATTGAGGTCGATGCCGGGATTACCGCAGACACACTGATTGTCGGAACTCTTCAGGCGGGTCAGATCTCGGTCGATGGCCAGGCGTTCGGCGGGCCCATCGTGGGCGAATGGTACCCGGTTTCCTCGTACTCCAGCTCGAGCAACCAATACGAGTTCATGACGTTTGACCGGGAAGCGTTCAATACGGACTCGAACGGTCAGCACTTCGTGTGGGACGGCAGCAATGGCCTCACCTTCCAGACTGCTGGCTACTACCGCGTCGACATGCGGACCATCACCTACAACTCGGGCGATGGAAACCATGTCGAGACGTGGAAGAACGGCCAACGGCTGCATCTGTCACACTCGTTCATCGCACCAAGTGCGAGCTGGCGGCGTCATGCCACCAGTGTGGTCAGCTACTTCGAGGTCGGTGACACGCTGCAGGTCCGCGTGTACTGCCGCAGCACCTCAAGCCCGTGGTGCTACCACTCGGGACCTGACTACACCGCACTCACCGTTCAGCTGATGCGCTAGTTTCGTGCACTGAAGATGAACGGAAACACGACCTCGCCGGTGGTCTCTGTGGGGAACCGGATGCGTCGGATGGCGCCGGTCAGGCAGCCCGTGAACTCGCTATTGTGCGTGGTGTCCGCGAACACTTCGGCTTGTGTGACGCGCCCCTGTGAGATGTAGAACTCCACGTCTACGCGTCCCTGTAGGGTGGGGTCGTTCTTGAGAATGCGGTCGTAGCAGGCGACGAGTCGGCCGTGGTTGGCCTCGACCGCATCTTGAATGGCTTCTGGGTCTTCGATGTCGGGCTCTGGCTGGAACTCTGGGGAGTAGACTTCGCCCTCGAGCTCCACAACAACCTGCTCGATGTCTATTGGATTACCGCCTTGGAAATGGTGCAAGCCACTGATGTCTACGTCGCCGTTGTTCGTGCCGTCAACCGTGCGCGGACCGTCATCGGATCGGTCTGCAACTCGCACGCCCTGAACCCCGTCCAATACGACGTCTAGTCTGTCGAGGGCGACGTCGTGCTGCCCGAAGACACCCGCTGTAGCGGGGCCAGCGGCTTCTCCGAGACCCGCGATGATGCCGATGACCAGGTCATTGTTCATCACCTCCTCGAGGCGCTCTTCGTCGGTCATGTCGGCAATGTTCCGTCCATCCGGCAGTACGCCATCGGCCGGTGGCGTGACGTCCGCGATTTCGGGCTCCTGGGACTCCGCGGGTGCAGGAACAGGCGGTGCAATGGGGTCGACCTCGACCGCCGGTTCCGGCGTCTGTGGCGTGGGCTGCAAGAACACGCGGGCAATGCGTGGGTCCAGCTCAATCATCTGGACAACGCTCGGTGGGGGACTCGTGTACACCCATGCCAACATGACGGCGGCGAGACCCGTGAAGATAGCGGTTGCCCCAACAAAAATCGGGTCGTCTTCTTCGAATAGCCGTGGCCGAAAGTCCAGGCTGCCGGGCAGAAGATGTGCGGCGGTTGGAGGGGGAGCCACGAACTGGAACAGCACCGTTGTGTCGCCAACGACCAGCTTTCCGCGGTCGTCCTGACACAGACTGACCGACGTCGCACCGTCTGCAACGAGGCTGCGAATGGATGCCGGTTGTTCGTGTACGGTCACTTTGCCGCTCATGGTGGCAAGCGTGGTCAGCGCGTAGCCAGCCGGAGTGAACGTGAACAGCGCGGTGGACGCACCGAAGGCGTCGCTGTTCAGGACCAGATCGTTGAGAGAATCACTGCCAATACGGACGTTGGCGTCGGCATCGATCAAGCGTTCCGTGAGGATTCGGCCGCTGCAGAGAACGGCGATTCTGAGGACCTTGACGGTGGATGTTGGGCGGCTCATGTGGGACTCCCGGCGAGACGGTGAGGCTGTGCTCCCGTTCCGACAAGCGTTCCCAGCTTTGGTTCCATGGCTTTTCCAACCGTTCACACACGCTTCGCGGTACTCTCGGCGTTCAAGGGTGAGGGGGCAAGAATGCGTGTTTTGTTTGTAGGGATGGGTCTGTGTGCGGTGTCGGTTGCGTCGGCACAGGAGGCGCCTCAGCGCCAGTTCGACGTTGATTTCTTCAGCACGTCGGGCCCGGCGTACGGAACGAGCAATGGCGTGGGCTGGGCGGTCTGCCAGTCCGCTTTCTCGACCTGCTGCGGCCACAGCACAACGGACAGCAGCAACTCCTTCAACACACCCGACTTCGACCCACCCGTCGCAAACTCGGATGTCCTGCACCTTGGCAGCCCCCACGTGCTCGTGTTCGAACAACCGGTAGAACGACTCATCGTCTACCTGCGCGAAAACGGCGGCAATTCCAACATCGACTACGGCTTTCTTCCCGTTCTGTTGTCCGGCGTCGACAACCTGACCGTGACCGATGGAACGCGCGTCTTTCCGAACACCTCTGGCGGTTCGTATGCTCTCGAAGGCTTGAATACCGACTTCTTGGTACACACACCCAACCCAGTTGACGGCACGGATTGGGCCATCTTCGTAGACGAACTGTCCCCAGACGCGGGTCCGCTCGTCGGAAGCGGCGAAGGCCTGTGCAATGACGAAGACGATGACGGCGTCCTAGACGTGCAAGACATCTGCCCGCTGGGTGACGACACCCTAGACGGAGATGACGACGGCATTCCTGACGCCTGCGACCTGTGCCCAGACGAAGACGGCACAGACGAAGACGACGACGGCTTGTGTCCCAGTGAAGACCCCTGTCCCAACGACCCACTGAACGACGCGGACGACGACGGGCTGTGCACCGCTGACGACACCTGCCCTGACGACCCGGACAACGACGCTGACGACGATGGCCTGTGCGGCGACGTGGATGAGTGTCCCGACGACGCAAACAACGACGCGGACGACGACGGCCTGTGCGGTGATGTGGATGACTGCCCCGACGACGCAAACAACGACGCGGACGACGACGGCATCTGCGGTGATGTGGATGCCTGCCCGGATGACGCGAACAACGACGCGGATGACGACGGCCTGTGTGGCGACGTCGATGAGTGTCCCGACGACGCGAACAACGA
>OJBS01000061.1_pt1 | contig 66922 bp, 54 predicted proteins | sample 1590941 | NCBI WGS metagenome assembly OJBS01 (sample SAMN05416785, study PRJEB24817) | seawater metagenome | isolation source: Sea water | place: Canada:Atlantic | collected 2013-11 | reverse complement strand
AGATCATGCCTAGTCTCGTGGGCTCGGAGATGTGTATAAGAGACAGATCTATATGAGGTGTTTTTAATAAGGGAATAATATCTTTAGAAAGAACAAATTCATTATTAACAAGAATCTTTACTATTTCATATGATATATCATCTAAATCAACTTCTAAATTTTTAAATTTTACTTTATTTTTAAATTTTAAAGATAGTTTATTTCTGTTTTTGTTTACATATCTGATAATCTTGTAGACCAAAATAAAAAGAAAAACAGATCCAATTATAGATATTAAAATTATTATGACTAATTGATTTCTGTAAAAAGATTTTTGATCAATTATCTCTCCTAAAATCTCATCCTCATTTCTGATTTTTAAAACTAAAACAGGAGATGAAGGATTTTCCTTAACGAAAAGGAAAAACTTATTTTTGTGAAAGAAAGAAATTGGAAGATAACTTAATGAGTTAAGTAACGTTGAATTCTTGTAAGTTATTACTTTATTATTTATAAAATCAACATGAGTAGTAGAACTAGTTGATCTATCCAAAAACAGAGACTTGTTTCCATAATCAATTTTTGTGATATTTAATATATTATCCTTTTGAAGGTTATTTATTCCTGATTTTTTCCAAACCTTATCAATAAAATTAAACTTCCAGATTTCATTATTATCTTCAATTATATCTGGATTGAATTTATTAACCCTTAATCCTCCATAAACATAAAGATCATCTTCAATAATTTTAACAATTGACTTATGACTTCCAGATGGCAACTCTTTACTATTAAGATGAGGTACAAAATCCCACTGATTTGTTTCAAAATTAAATTTAGTGATGAAATTTCTATTAGACCAAAACCCATATCCACCATATTTATAAACCCCATTCTTATAGGTAAACACACTTGATTCAATCTGCATCCTGTGTTTATAGGATGTGTCAATTCTTTTGAGTTTATAATTTTCAAATAAATAGACACCACCACCTAGAGGATCTAAAAAATAACATTTGAAATTAACAGAAACTCCAATAAAACTTTTAAAATTTATATTGGGAAAGTCATATAAAACATCTTTTGTAGAGAGGTTTTTTAAATTTACATCAACAAGTTTATCAGAATAAAATAGATACATTCTTTCGTTTTCTGATGAAACATATGTGTTAATTAAATCATCATCCCTAACAACTAAAGTTTGTGAAAAAGATACTGTGGAAAATAAAAGAAATAAAAGTACTTGCTTCATATAGCAAATTTATGCAAATAGATTAAATAAGAGTTAGGTTTGTAAAAAAAATATTGTAAAAACACATAGAATGAAAAGTATTGTTTATTACTACTATCACTAATTGTAATTTCTTGTGAGAAAGAAAGTCTAGTTCCTGTTATACAATTTACTTTAACTGTTAACATTCAGGGAGAAGGAACAGTTACAGAAGAAATTATATCATCTGGTAGAACTACTACAGAATACAATTCAGGAAGTATTATTCGATTAACAGCAGTTCCATCTTCAGAATGGACCTTTGTGGATTGGAGTGGTTCAGTTACGAGTACAGAAAACTCTATAGAATTGACTGTTGATGAATCTAAGAATGTAAATGTTAAGTTCATGAGATATTTTAATTATAACGTTCCTTCTCATGATTGGGACAATTATCACACACCTTGGTTTAATCTTGCAAGAATTACTGATTCATTAGGCTTTACTAAAAATGACTCATACAATACAAATTCAGCATATGCGGATTTCAATTTTGACGGTTATTTGGATATTATGATTCAGCCAAATGTTAATGACGGGATACCTGTTGAGTCATTTTTTTTAATAAATTCAGGTACAAATACATTTTTTGTAGACAATAATTTTCCAATTTCTTATGAAACCTCAGCAATTTCCTCAAGAAAAACAGTTGTTGGAGATTTTAACGGAGATAACAAACCTGATGTTGCTAGGCCTCAGGGTGGACATGATTTGCTTGGAAAACCAACCATAACTTTGAGTAACGAAGACAATACTTATACATTTAAGTTAATAGGCAATGGACCTGAAGTTCAACCTCATACTGTTTGTTCTGGAGATATTGATAATGATGGAGATCTAGATATTTTTGTTTCACAAGCTGGTGAAAGTGATGGATTCTTAATAAATAATGGTGATGCTACATTTGAATGGAAGTGGATATCTGAGATAATAAGAGATTTCGATTCAGGTCATCAATATCCAGATGGTGGTTATGGATATTATGGATTATGGAGTTCAGAGATGACAGATGTTGACAAAGATGGATTTGTAGATCTGATTTTTGGGGGGAGTTATAAGGATCAACCCTATGACGCAATGCTTGATGGTCCAACTATTTTTTGGGGAGACGGTAGTGGAAATTATTATAATTCAAACTCAACTTTACTTTTTAATGCATCTGAAATTGACTATGCCGAAGGAAACACAATTTCATTATCACATGATTATTCTATTAATGATGTAGATGGAGATGGTATTAATGATGTAGCTGTGTTTTCAGAATGTAGTGACGTTTGGCTATATCATATAATAAAAGGAAAAGGGAATAGACAATTTGAAGACAAAACCTCAGATTGGTTGCCAAATAATGTTATATATAACTCAAATAATCATGTTTGGATTAAACTTATGGATATTGACAATAATGGTTTAATTGACTTAGTTGAAGGCGAACCTTTATTGTCGGTTCCTTCAATTCAGTGGAGAGAGTCAATCAGATGGGAGTGGAATGGTAATGGATTTACAAAAATTAACTAAATAAAATCTAATATTTAATCAACCTCTTAAGGTTGTGTAAATAGTCATATTAAGTTTTAATGAAGAAGAGGAGTGATTATTTAAAACCCATAACTTATCAATTACCCGATAGGTTATGGTTTTTTAAAACATCTTCAAATCATACCCAATAAAATTTCTTCCCAGTTTATCACAAACCCTTCCTACAGTTCCACTTCCCATAAACGGGTCTAACACTAATTCAAACTCTTTAGAAGTTTGAAGAATTGGTAATGTGATTATTTCATTTGGAAACGGAGCGGGATGTTCCCCTTTAATGTTTAGTTTTTGATTTGCAACCGAGGTTCTCACAATATCTTCATTCCAATAATCTCCCATATTCTTTCCATTTACATTAGGTAGGTATGGGGTTACTGATTTTGAATAACCTCCATTTACACTTCTGTGTCTTGGAGGAAGTGATGGTTTGGTTTTATCGGATAGTTTCGTTAGAGTTCGATCGTAATCATAATCTATTGTTTTTACGAGGTGAAATATGAACTCATAAGAAGGAGTTAGGTTAGATTTAGAGGAAGAAGGTTTGGGATTGGTTTTAGACCAGATGATTGTATTTCGAAGTATCCAACCTTGTTCTTGAAGTTTTAGTATTACTTTATGAGGAACATTCTGAAGATTTCCATTGTAAAAAGTATCTCCTAAATTTAAGAAGAAACTTCCTCTATCTTTTAATACTCTTTTACAATCTCTTAAATGTTCTGAAAGGTTTACCACAAACTCTTCGGATGTTTTTTCATTTCCTAATCCTTTTTCTTCCGAATAGGTTCTTTTATTCCAATAAGGAGGAGAGGTAAAAATAGTTTGAACTTCACCCTTTTTTAATTCACTCATATTATGAGAAGATTTCTTATAAAATCTCCAATTAGATTTTATAAGAGTCTCTGAGTTTGAAGTAGAAGGTTTTTTAGATTCTCTTTCCTTGATTTCTCTTTGAATCTGTAGGTAGGATTGATTGACTGTTAAAATTCCTTTATCTAAGAGTTCTATATATTCAGGTTTGTTTTTATAGATGAATACCAACCTTCTTAATTGAGAAGAGGAGATTCCTAATTCCGTAGATACTAAATCCCTAGAAGAACCTTTGTTAGATTTAACAGAAGTTAAATCCGTTCGTTTTCCTTGTCCTTTTCTATAATACTTATCAAGTATAATGTATTCATTAATTAACTCTTTAAAACTCTTTATTCGTTGTTTATTGTAGTGTATTAAGAGTAACTCTTCTTCTCCTACTTCTATAAACCGTTGATGAACTTCAACATCTTCCCATCTCAATCTTTTTACAGATTCAAATCTTCTGTTTCCACTTATAATCTGATAGTGTTGGTCAATAATTAAAGGTTGTAGTAATCCTACTTCAGAAATACTATCCATCAATTCTTCAATAGAAGATAAATCATAGATTTCTTGGTTCTTGGGGTGATGAGATAATTTAGAGATGTTCACTTTCATAAAACGAATATATCGAAGATTATATTCCTGTGCAAGTTTTATAAGAGGTGAGATTTCTTGTAACTGAGAGAATACTTTTTTCGATAAAGTAGGTCTGACCCGTTTTTATATCGAGGTTATTTTTTTCTTGTGAAACGTTTGAATATAGTAGTGATGATTTGATAAGTCAACTTCAATCTCATCTTCAATTAAATTAATAATTTCTTTTTCAAAATACGTAAAATACTTTATCAAGGGTTAGGATTGTAAACACAACTCTAATCGGAATTTACCTCAACAAACTTAAATTTATCTAATTTAATATTTCTATTGTTAAATCAGATATCTACTCGATTAACCCGTTCTTCTCTAATTTTACCTTTCTTATAAATGGAATGAACGTGATTGTTCTTAAAGATACTTCCACGAGGTGTTTTTAACCCCTCCTCATTGAATATTTGAGATATCTTTCTATACCCAATAGGGGTAAGAAAACACTCTTTATATTTACAAATTCGGTTGAATAAATACTGTTGATAATCACTATAATTTGATTCCCAAAGTTTAGTAGTAGTAATTGATACTGAGAACCTTATGTTGATTTTAGAGGGGTAAGGATAACCGTTTGTTTCTTTTACTCCACCGTAATAAAGTTTTCTTGTGTGTTGTCCATCCTTACTCCACATTACTTTCCCACGTCAACCTTCATGTGTTTAATGTAAGATGATAGTTTAGTTTTATCCCAATTTTTATTTGTTACTGTTCGAAATCCCTTTTTGTTTAGTTCCTCAGAAACTTTGGATAATGACAAAGAGTTCTCAACCCTAAGTTTAGTAATCATCTTATCTAATTTTGTTCTATCATCCATAGATAATCGATTGGTATTATTTTGTATTGGTAATTTAAAAGACGAAGTTTTTGAACCTTCCTTTATTTGATAAACTCGTTTACCCTCTTTTCTTCCCTCTATTATAACTTCATCTTCAATAATTGGATATTTGAATTTAAATATGAATTGATGGGATTGTGTTTTTGAACTGTACTCAACCAATATTTCCTCAATGTATTCTTTTAAGAAAGTTTGTTGTTTTTCTAAATTCATACCCTCAACAGTATCAATTTCTAAATACATTTGATTTAACCAATCTATCCATTGGTTAGAATTTGAAAACACCGATATATCTCTTTCATGAACTTTTATTTCATTTTCAATTTTTTCAATTAAATCAGAAATCTTATTTGAAATCTTTTCTCCTTTAGATTTTTGAATTTGTTTAGTTATAATTTTAAATTCTAAGTCAACAACTTCATCTTCTAATGTTTTTAAGTATTTCTTTTTGTTGTTGAGTTCTTTATTTCTACGATTGAGTTCTTTCTTAATATTTTCAACTTCGTTGAACTTAGAACTTAGATTCTTAATCTTAAACTCTTCTCTTACCTTTTTTGATTCTTTGATAATTGAGATGATATGATTCAAAATTTTACCATCAGTATCTTTAATCCTTAAACTTCGTTTCAATGTACAATTATGATGTTTCTTACCCCACTTAGAAGGGTTCTTCCACTTATATTCAACACTTCTACAACTATATAATGGATAAGGTTTTCTTTCTGAACTACTAATATTAACCCCACAACTTTTACAATAAAGTAATCCCTTTAATAAAGAGTTGTGAGATGATTCATAATTTTTATGTTTGTGGTTTTGTTGGAGTTTGAGTTGAACTTCATTCCATAGTTTAGTAAAAATAATTTTCGGTGTTTTTACTTTAATCGTTTCAACAATCTTATATTCTCCACCTATTTTTTCTTTCCATTCCCAAGTTTGTATCCCTTTATAAAGAGAGTTACCCAACATCTTTTGAATTGTTCCTAAATTCCAACCATCCTTACTCCTTTTGGGTTCGTATTCCGTTTTTGTATCTAAGAATAATTTGATTTGAGTTGTGGATTTCCCATCTCTGTACATTTCATACATTCTCTTCACAACCTTTGATTCACCTTCGTTAGAAACCAACATTTTACCTTTTAGAGAGTATCCAAAAGGAACAGTTCCTCCAACAAACGTATTCCCACTTTTTAGTGAGTTACGTTTCCCCATCACACTTCTTAATCTTCGTAACTCATTATCATACTGAGATACTAATGAAAGGATTCCTATTGAGAGTTTATCATTAGGGTTATTGAAATCATAAGGTTTTGAAGATTCACCTACATACAATTCAACAGAATAATCTAAAAAAACTTTAAGAATTGTGTACCAACTTTTTGAGTACCTACCCAATCTATCGGTATTCCAAACCCAAACCTTTCTAATTCCTCCACTCTTTTTTTGTATTTCTTCCAATAATTCAACCAACTTTAATCTTTCGTTGATTTCCACATTGTAAGAACTCTGAGAACCCTCATTAAACAATATAGGTTTGAATCCTAAATTCTTAGATACTTTGATTCCTAAGTTTTTTTGAACATCCAAAGATGTTCCATCTGTTTCTTGAACTTTTGAACTAACTCTTGTTAAGATTCCTATTTTTTCCATTAGGGTAAGGTTAAAACACGTTATATTTTGTCCAAATATAAATAATTTAATCTCCTTACTACAAATACTTTATTAGATAAGATGATAATTCTTCGGGAATCTCAAAACACCAAGAAGAACAACTAACCAAATACAAATCTCTTTTTGATAGTGGATTACTCCCAAAAGAAGTTTATTTAGAAGAAGTGAGGAAAATAATGGGTTAATGAAAATAAAACATCTTTGTGAATATATCATCCCACACCCTCTTAGTATTTCATTTTTTTTTATATTTTGTCTATAAAATTCTAAAAGACTATTTTAGATTCAAAATTGTAATAAAATTTATAAAGAATTAATATGGAATTATTTAATCTAAAAAATGATAAAGTAGAAGAGGTAGAATTAAAACCTTTTAAACTTGAAAAAGATATTCAAAGTTTAGTCGAAAAGAATACAGAAACATTCTTTCAATTAGAGTTTATATATTCAGAATTAACAGTTGGGAAGTATAGAATTGATTCTCTTTGTTACGATAATGAGAATAATTCATTTGTAATTATTGAATATAAAAAAGGGAATAGTTATTCAGTAATTGATCAAGGTTACACGTACCTCCAACTCTTACTTAACAATAAATCAGATTTTCTTTTAACCCTCTCTCAACACTTTAATAAAGTACTTCGATTAGAAGATATAGATTGGTCACAATCAAAAATAATCTTCGTTTCACCATCTTTTAACTCTTACCAAAAAGATAGTGTTAACTTTAAAAACCTTCCTTTTGAGTTATGGGAAATAAAACGTTTTTCCAATAACACCATTGTTTTTAATAAACATAAATCAAATTCAAAAGAAAGTATTGATTCTTTAACTAACTCAAAGAATCAAAATATAATTACCTCTGTAAGTAAAGAGGTTAAGGTTTACAGTATTGAGGAACACACATCGAATCTAAATGATATAATGTCTAAAAAATGGAATCAGATTAATGAACAGATTAATGAGTTAGAAGGTATTGAGTTAATACCTAAACGACATTACATTGGTTTGGTTTTGAATGGTTCTACAAAATCAACTATTTGTTATTTAAAGTTTAGAAAATCAAAAATTTTACTATCAATTTTAAGAGGAGTTCACAATCCAGACGGATTTAAATCTAAAAACTACTTTACACTCGACGACCCTAAGGGTATTACTAAAGATTATCAAAGAATATTGAATAACGGGACAACTCAAAAATCATACAAAATATCAACTGATTCTAAATCCGATTTGGATTATCTAATCTTTTTAATTAAACAGAAGTATAACAACCTATCTATATAGTATATCACATAGTCAAACCTTATGAAGTATATATTAATTATTCTATTCCTTATCCCACTTACATCTTATTCTCAAAAGGTGTTCTCAGTTAAGTATTCAAATCAATCTGATGTTAAGGTATTTGTTGTTGAATACGAAAATCAATGTGATTTGAAAGTGTTTAAAGTAGATTATTCAAACCAAGTTGATGGTAACAAAGGGTTGTGGTATTTCGTTGATTATCAAAACCAATCTGATAAGAAGATATATTTTGTTGAATATCCCAATCAAAGTGATTTGAAGATATTCTTTGTGAAGTATAAAAATCAATCAGGTTGGAGAAATAAATCCAAACAACATTTAATGTATTAACTGTACACAATTAATTACTCTATCATACTTCTAAGGGGAAAAAAATGACCTCGATATAAAAACCACTCCGATACCCATTTCAGAAAAAAGTTATTTTCTCAGTTACAATAAACCTCTCATTCCTAATTATAGGGTATACTTCATTATATGAGAAGTATAACCCCTAAAAAAAAAAGAATACTCAATTGTAACTTCATACGAAGTATATAAAGATATGTTGTTGTTTTTATGTGGGACAGGAATGAGATTCGGTGATTGTAATTATTTTACATCCAAAATTTTAAAATAATATTGATATATTTATACACTTTAAAAAATCTAACTTAGATAAAAGATTAGTTTGTAAAAAAATAAAAACCAGAGGATTTTGAAAGAACTAGAAATTCATTTGTCATTACATAAATTAAACTATTTTAAAATGAAAAATTTACATCTATATTTTATACTAATCACAAGTATTTTGGGATCTAATATTATTTACTCTCAAGTAAATGAAAATATAACCTATCAAGACTATAATAATTTTGTACTTAGTGTTGATAAATATAAGATAGGAGAATTTGCTTCAGAAAGGAATTTTATGGTAGTAAAAATTTACCATGAAGGGAACAGACAGTATCTAGTAACTTATAGGAATATTTATAATGGTAAAATTATTAATGGTATTTATAATGGTAATTTAAATAAAGTTTTTTCTTTTGAAAGATATAAAGTTGAAGAATTAAAGGATAGAAAAAGAAGAGAAAAAGAACGTCTAGAAGATATTGAGATAGAGAAAAAAAGAGAAAAGGAAATAAAAAGGAAAATTCGAGAAGAAAAAATTAGAAAAGAAAAAGAGAAAATTAATAAGGTTAGAAGTGATATTTTTTCTCAAGTTCCATATAGGGATAATCATTTTAATTTTAATTATTATTTTTTCCTTAATGGAGATGAACCAGAACGTGAATTAAATGATAAATATATACAAAATACTTTCGTGATAAATTTTATTCCAAACAAAGAGTTTATTTCAAAAGAGGAAATTGTAAGTAATGAAATAGAAGAAATAGGGACATTATCTATTTTACTTAAAGATGACCCCACTGTAAAAGTCTTTGAGTTAAGGTTTGGTGTTAAAAACCTTTATGACGATTCAAAAATTATTTATTATGTTAACGGTAAAGAAAGTAAATATGATTTTGGGTTAAAAGGGAAAAGGTGGTATAAAATGGGAGTAAAACCACTAAATCATTTGATTAATTTTTACTCAAATAAAGGAAATGTTTATTCAGAGTTCTCGGATAATTTTAAACTCCCATTTAATTTATCCATTAAAGAATTTAAAAACCTTAATGAATTATCACGTTTATATAAATATTTAATTTTTTTAAATGAACAAAAATATACTGGTGAAAACAAAGAATTGATTAATTATACAATTATAAAATACATAGATACGGATTTTGTTCAACGTAGAAGACTCTTGTATTATCCTAAATACTCTATTAAGGTTGAGGTAGTTGATGATTCCAGTAGAGAGTTTTCATGGGTTTTGAAAGTAGATACTCTAACAAGATATGAAAAGTCGAATTTGGGTCGTAAATACTCAGTAAAATATATTTTTAAAAAAAAGAGGGGGATTCTTAACAGAGAATTCTTAGATATTTATGCAACTAATGATTTAAAGTCAAGAAAGATTACAGGAAATGAACTCACTGAAATTTCAAATGGAAATTATAAATATTCTAGTGTAATGAATTCAAACTACATCTCAAAATTAAAACCAAAATTAAAAAGTATTAAGAAGACTAAAGCTGGTATTCCGCACCAAAGAAACATAATTAGCAACCGGCGAGAAATATTTATAGGTTTGTCTTCTCTGAATTGTTTAACTGCGCTATTTACGATCTCTATTTTTTCACTTTGCTTGAGACCTTTTAATCTTTTGTCATCATATAAATTAAAATAAAACATTAAACCTCCTTGTAAATATAACGCTCCGCATAAATGGCGGATAACAGTTGGCTAAACTTAGCGAAGAATGAGCGCCAGCCAACTGTTAGGCGTCCATTTTAATGCGTTTGTTAGGAGTGCCTACTCCTGATATCTAGAGATAGCGAGTTTTTTAGCTTTCTCAACTGCTACAACACCACTATCTAAAAGGATTTTACCTAATATTTCATCGCTTCTTTGAGAAGCCATGTTTGAATATTTATTCCCAATTTTTTGCGCGACATAACACCATGCATAAGCTTCTTGTAAGTCTAGTATTGGTTTTTCAGTTGATAATGAAACACACAAACCAAACGGAGCGAATTCGTATTTAAATTTCGCTGACTCTAGTAGGAACTCAAGTCCCAAATTAGGATCAAATTCCTTTCTGTCTTCTTTAAATAGCTCTGTACCGATCACGAACAATTGCTCTGGCGTATATTTGCTTTTATCTTCTGCAAATACGGTACCTGACATTAGCAACGATAGTAAAAAAATATGCAGCCTCATCAGCACTCCTAACGCCCCTATTAAACGGCACAGACTTGTGGCCTACACTTTGTGAGGCACGAACAATGGCCGCGAGTATGGGGCCGGTTGAATGGATTGTTATGTTTTACTTTACTCTAAAGTTATTTAGCATTTTATAAAAGTCCTCTTGATATTCATAAAAGCTAGAATCTAACTTACCCAGTTCATCAATTTTCTTGTCTTCTTCAATTTCCAATTCCATTTGTCTATCAGTGCGAGTTAGAGGTAGTGAACCAGAAAAAGCAATATCGATAGCCTGTTTAAGCAATTTTGCTGTCTCGGTAGCGCCTATTTTATTCAATGAATCCAAAGCCAACCCTGCATTATCACCTGCGGAATTCCAAAAATATTGATGAAACCCTCCGTTGCTTACTTCAGCTTCCAACCACCAAATAGCAAATATGGCCTTTTCTTTTTCACTCAAACCATCGATGCCAACAAGTTGATATTTCAACTCAACGGAATCGTAAGACTCTGGATATTTTTCAGCCAATGCAACACCTGATATAAAAAGGAAAACAATAAAAATTTTACTCATAATTACTCGTAAAACATAACAATTTAATCAAAGGACACTTTCCCCATATTTGCGTAAAAAGGTCCTTATTTTATGAGTTTCTATTATTAGCAAATAGTGTAACTTATTGCCAGATATAAATATTATTCTTAATGTAGGTTATTTAAGCATGTAGAAAAAAGGAAAGTTTCCTCTTATTATTCCCAAACTAGCGCTCACCTTGGTAAAGGTTGCTTTGCATTGTGAATTCATCGTTGCCTTTTAGGCCAACCCTCGGGTTTTTATCTGATTTTTAAGCTTAGATTTTGTCGCATTTATAGTGTTTTTCTAGCTTGCTCAATACATTCAAATTTTTTACTTGTAATGCTTTTTATGTTTTGTTCACCACCGCATTCAATGGCAGCCATTTTTTTGTGATTATATACATTATAGGTTTGTGCTAAAGCACCTGCTGATAATGCAACCGCTGCAATAACGACTAATTTTTTTATCGTTTTATTCATATTTAATCCTTTATGCTGCTGCACTTTATTGAGACTTTTGCAGTTAAGGCATTCAGCTTTTTATGAAATATTGAATGAGTAGTAAATAAGTTAACAGCCATTAAGCTGGCTTAAAACCCTAAATTTGTAACAGTGTATGTGTGCTAAACTATTTTTGATTATTAGCGCTTAGCGAGTTTTTATTTGTTAAGCATAAAAAAGCCTAAAAGCGGCAGTTCGCTTTTAGGCTTAATATTTATTGCTGCTATTTTATTCAATAACAGGTATGTTGCATTTATTATGCGTTGGCAATCATAATGCTCTTAATATTCACAAATTCGCGCATACCAAAGCCACCATGCTCTCGGCCGTAGCCACTTTCTTTAACACCACCAAACGGCAGGTTAGGCTGTGCAAGGCCGTAACCGTTAATGTTGATCATACCGGTGTCAAAGTGCTTTTTAGCCAGTTCAATGGCTTTTTTCTCATCCTTTGAAAAAATACCACCGCCTAAACCATAGCGAGAGTCGTTGGCAATGCGCATAGCATCGTCGTTGTCTTTTGCTTTAATAAGTGAAGCGACAGGGCCAAATAATTCGTCGTCGTATGCAGGCATGCCCGGCGATAAGTTATCGAGAATTGTAGGCGGGTAGTAGTAACCCGTTTGCGATGGAATTTCACCACCCGTTACAATATTTGCACCTGCTTTAACCGATTGCATGACTTGGTCATGAATACCGTCGCGTAAATCTTCACGTGCCATTGGGCCAAGGTCTGTGTCATCGGCCATGGGGTCACCCATTTTAAGGGCTTCAAATTGTTCTTTAATTTGTGCTTTAAAGTCATCGTAAAGTGACTCAACCACAACAAAACGTTTTGCTGATACACAGGTTTCACCGTTATTGATCATACGTCCTGTTACACAGGTTTTAACGGCAAGTTCTAAATCGGCATCATCCAGTACTAAGTAGGCATCGTTACTGCCAAGCTCCAGTACTGTTTTTTTAACGTGTTTACCGGCTTCTTCGGCTACTTTTTTACCCGTACCATCACTGCCTGTAAAGGTTACACCGCTAATTGCTTTGTGGGCAATTAGGCTGCTTGCTGTTTTACCATCAATAAGTAAATTGCTAAAGCAATGCTCCGGGAAACCGGCTTGTTTAAATAGGGCTTCGATTTTTTCAGCCATGCCAAAAACGTTACCTGCGTGCTTAAGCACGGTCGTGTTACCGGCCATAATGTTAGCTACGCTGTAGCGAATAACTTGATAAAGCGGGAAGTTCCAAGGTTGAATGCCTAATAAAACGCCCGTAGGTTGGTAACTAATAATGGCGCGGCCACCGTCCATGTCTCGTTCTTCGTCCGCTAAAACTTGTGGGCCGTTTTCAGCTGTATAACGACAAATTCCGGCACATAGTTCAACTTCTTGAAAGCCTTGCTCATACACTTTACCCATTTCTTCGGTCATTAATTTAGCAATGGCTTCTTTTTGTTCTTCAAAAAGTGTTGCGAGGGCATTTAAATGTTTTGCGCGTTCGCTAAATGACGTTAAACGCCACTTTAAATATGTTTCGTGAGATTTTTCGATTACTTGCTCTGCCTCATGTTGAGAAAGTAGCGTGTAGGTATCGATGGTTTGCTCAGTTGCCGGATTAATCGTTTTAACTGTATTGCTCATTCCTATCTCCTTACAATTTATGTAAGCAGATAGGTGCAAATCAAAGGCCAATATAATCGCAGGAATGGTTTTGTTTTAACTTGTTGATTGTTATTGGCTATTTTATTTTTAAAGTCTTGTTTTACTTTTTTAATTTATAATTTTGTAAATTAGATAAAGTAAAAAGTACTGGTCAGTGCAAAATTTACAAACTGATTAATAAATTATACTTGGCTTTAAAATAGCGTTTGTACAATTTGTTTGAGCAGGTAGGTTTCTCGTAAAATAGAAAGGCCTTGTTTTTCACTATTGGCTAATGTGCGTTCGTTATGTGCAATTGCATCGTTTATATCAACCCACTTTGCGGTCATGCCATTTTGCTGTTCGTAGTGCTCTAATTTTGCTTTGCCAAATTCATCGGCAATATTACACACGTAGCAATACGATTTAATATGAATAATATCAAAGTCGTTTTTATACCAAGGGCGATACTCTTCGTAGAGACCAAAATCTTTAACCACAGTAATATTTTTAGCGCCGGTTTCTTCGCTCAACTCGCGAATTAAGCCTTGTTCAACGCTTTCACCCTCATCTACACCACCGCCAGGTAGGCTATAATCTTCATAACGATTTGTGTACATAAGTAATATTTTATTGTTTTTTATTACAATGGCACGAGCGGTAATACGTGTGAAATGAGTGCCTTGGTTTATATTAATGCCAGAGTGGATTAAGGTTTTTAATTGCTGCATTTCATCTCCTTTTATTAACATACGAGTATATCAGCTGTATAAGTATTACTTGCAAATAAAAATTGTTTTTATTGTGATCGTTATGCTTTCAGCTTACGTAAATAGAGGGTTGATATAATAGGACAATAAATCATTTAAGTTATTCTAAAAGATTAGCTCAATACGTACCTTTAAATTAGTTCTTAGGATGCGTAGAATAAAAAAAAAGAACAGGGATTTATCATGTTAAACATACTTTTAGTAGATGATGACGTTGAATTTAGTGACGTTGTTTGCCACATAGTCGAATTCCTCGGCCACAATATAAGCACCGCAACCAGTTTAAAAGAAGCACACCAATGGTTTGAAAATAATACCTTTGATCATGTGTTACTTGATTTCATGTTACCTGATGGAAGCGGACTTCATTTGCTTGACCATTTAAAAATAATTGGCCAGTCTCCAAAAATTACACTCATATCGGGCCACCCTTCAGTGAAGGGAATATTGGCTGATATGTGTGAGCCTAATATTGGGCACCTTCTAAAACCCCTTCAACGCGAAGATTTAGAGCTTGTTTTAAATGGCCCTAAAAAAGTAGCCGTTAAAAAGGCAAAAACCAGTGGTATTACGCGTCATTTTGGCAGCTTAATTGGCGAGTCAGAGCCAATGCACAAACTGTACAATATGATTGAGCGAGTAGCCAAAACAAATGCCAATGTCATGTTAATGGGCGAAAGTGGCGCAGGTAAAGAAGTTGTGGCTCAGGCAATACACAATGCAAGCCAGTGCGAAGGCCCATTAGTGGCTAGTAACTGTGGTGCACTTTCGAAAGAGCTGATTGGCAGTGAATTATTTGGCCATGAAAAAGGCGCATTTACAGGTGCAATTGCGCGTAAAGAAGGGGTATTTGAGCAATCAAACGACGGTACTTTGTTTTTAGATGAAGTAACCGAAATGCCAATTGATATGCAGCCTAATTTATTACGAGTTCTTGAGACTAAAAAAGTAACGCGTGTAGGGGGCAATAAAGAAATTCCAACCAATTGTCGAGTAATCTCTGCAACTAACCGAACGTTAGAAGAATTGGCTCAGAACAACGTTATTCGTGAAGATATTTACTTTAGGCTCGCAGTGTTTCCTATTGATATACCGCCTTTAAGAGATCGAAAAGACGATATTCCATTGTTAGCAAAAGCATTTTTAGATCAGCTAAACGATGAGAATGGCACCGCATTTAGTTGGACTGCTGCACAGCTTAAAGAGCTGCAAAGTTATGAGTGGCCGGGCAATGTGCGTGAAATTCGCCATGCTATTCACCGTGCCTTTATCATGAGTGACCCTAAATCAGGCGAAGTGACACTGCCAGATAATCTAGAGTCGCCATTTTCACGTGTAAATAATCAAAGTGCTGATAACGCAGTGTCGGCTGGACAAACCATAGAAGAAGTTGAAAAAGAGCTCATTCATGCAACGCTCGACAAGGTGCAAGGGAATAAAACACTTGCTGCACAAATGCTAGGAATTAGCACTAAAACACTTTATAACCGCCTTAATGCTTACGGTGGTATTGGCGAGTATAAATAAGTTGAGAGGTAACATGACACAGAACAATCAACCGGAGCCGCTTAATAAATTAGTTCATGACGCAAGAGCCCCTTTAAATCGTATTTCAATGAATGCTGAACTAATTAAGTTAGTACTTGAAAACGATATGCCAAAAGAAAAGGCACTCGAGGCACTAAATAAAATTATTAGCAATTGCCAACAATGCAGTGAAAGCTTACAAAAAATTGTTGATTCACAATGATGAAAGCGTGTTTTATGCGCAAACAGGAAACTAAATAAGCATGCAAAAACAACAAGGTAAAGCGAATGTTACGTGGGCGGCTTTTATAGTTGTGGTGTTATCTATTATTGTGGGTAATGCTTTTTTGGCATTAAATACAATTCAAGGGTTAACCCAAACACAAAAAAGCTTAGACAACACTAGCATGCTAAGTTCGGCAATAGAGCAATTGCATTTATCTATTGTACAGGCTGAGTCTGGGCAGCGTGGCTATTTATTAACGGAAGAAGATGATTACCTTACACCTTACTTCGATGCAATTGGCCAGTTAGAAGCACAAACAGACCATGTTAAATCACTGCATTCGGAAATTGATGGTCAGTCTGAACGAATAGCCCAGCTGCTTGTTTTAGTACAAAGTAAAATTAAAGAGCTTAAAAAAACAGTTAACTTAGCGCTTGATGATAAAGAGCGCCGTGCTTTAGCTATTTTAAATACCCACGACGGCCGAGAGCTTTACAAGCAAATTCGTGAACGCGTAAATGATATTCAAGACCGTGAATTACTGTTTAAAGTGAGCCATTTTTCAAAGCTTGCTCAAATCAAAAACGAGGCCAAAATTACGTTTGCGATTACCGCGATTACTAGTGCAATACTGATTATAGGCATGTTTGTAATGACACGCTTAAACCTCAGAAATGCCGCTCAATATCGATTTGATCTTGAGAAACAAAACGAAACATTGGCTAGTAAAGTATCTGAACGCACGCAAGAGCTAACCTTGTATTCAGACGAATTAAGCAGAAGTAACCGGGAGTTGGAAGAGTTTGCTTTTGTGGCAAGCCATGATTTGCAGGAACCTCTTCGTAAAATTCAAGCATTTAGTGACCGGTTAGAAACCATGTTCAAAGATGATTTAGGCGAAAAAGGCTTAGATTATATTGGCCGTATGAAAAACGCCGCACAGCGAATGTCGAACTTAATTAACGACTTGTTAGAGTTTTCGCGTGTTACTACGCGTGGTAAAGACTTTGATGATACTAACTTAAATGAAGTAGTTGACGATATTCTTAGCGACTTAGAGATTGCAATAAAAGAGTCAGATGCACAAATTGAAGTGGCAGAGTTGCCTGTTATTCAAGCAGATAAAAGCCAAATGCAGCAACTTTTTTTAAACTTACTCTCGAATGCGGTTAAGTTTAGACGCCAAGATGTGAGTCCGCATATAAAAATTAGTTACGAACATGAGGCTATTTTTAATGAAGATCACAATGCAGAATTAAGCTTTCAAGTAATTACCATAAAGGATAATGGCATAGGGTTCTCTCAAGACTATGCTGATAAAATATTTGTACCGTTTCAGCGTTTGCATGGTCGCTCACAATATAAAGGGACAGGTATTGGTCTTTCTGTGTGCAGACGGATTGTAGAGCGCCATGGCGGTACTATTACAGCTCAAAGTAAAGACGGTGAAGGTGCAACCTTCATTATAAAACTACCAGTGGAAGCTGCGCTTTTCACCTTGCAAGGAGAGGCTTAAATGCCCTACACAAAAGTTAAACCAATTACTATTTTAATGGCTGACGACGACGAAGATGATCGTTTATTAACGCAAGATGCACTTGCTGAAAGCCGAGTACTTAACGAGCTGCACTTTGTAGAAGATGGTGTTGAGTTACTTGAGTATTTGGAGCGCAAAGGAAAGTTTGCTGATAAAGAAGTATCGCCGCGTCCTGGGCTAATTTTACTTGATTTGAACATGCCAAGAATGGATGGCCGCGAGGCGTTAGAGGCGATTAAAGCAAACCCAAATTTAAAAGGGATTCCAGTTGTTATTTTAACCACATCGAAACAAGAAGAAGATATGGTTAAAGGGTATAACTTAGGTGCAGCTTCATACATTACTAAGCCTGTTACTTTTGATGGCTTAGTTGATTTGATGAAAACCCTTGGGAAATATTGGGTTGAGTTTGTAGAGTTGCCAAGTACGTTTAACGATTAATGGAGATTGTATGTTAGATAAAGTGACTCAGTTGCTACTTGTAGAAGACGATGAAGATGATTACATACTCACCTGCGACTATTTGGAGCAATTAGACTCACATACGTTTAACGTTCAATGGGTAAGCTCTCCAGAGCAAGCAATAGAAACGCTAAGTAAAAACGAACACGACATTTGTTTGCTTGATTACCGCCTTGGGGCATCTAATGGGCTCGATGTTTTAAAAGAAGCGATAGCTAATGGCTTTAGCGGGCCTATTATTATGCTTACTGGGCAATCGGATGATGAACTAGATTCTGCGGCACTTGACGCTGGAGCTGTTGATTACTTGATTAAAGGAGAAATGAGCTCAAGCCGTTTTGCCCGTGCAATTCGTTACGCCCTTGCCCGAAAAGATGTAGAGGGGGAGCGCGTAGAGCGCTTAAAAGCGGAAGCTGAAAACCGCTCAAAAGACCGTTTTTTAGCACATTTAAGCCACGAGTTACGTACACCGCTTTCATCAATTTTAGGTTACACAGAATTGTTAATGCAAAGCGACTTTAGTCAACAAGCCGAAAACGAGTTAGGGGTTATTTACCGAAATGGTAAACACTTACTTAGCCTGCTTAATGACGTATTAGACTTATCAAAAATAGCCGCAGATAAACTAGAGCTCACACCCAGTGAAGTAAACCTCGATAGCATGCTTGCAGATGTATACACGCTAATGCGTGTATCGGTGCTTGATAAAGGGTTAGCACTTAAGTTTGAATCAGACCAAGCGCTCCCGCTAGTTGCCCGCCTTGATGCGACGCGTGTTCGTCAAATACTAATAAATTTAATTAATAACGCCGTTAAGTTTACAGATAAAGGCGAGATAGTTGTTAAGGCTTGGACGCAGCATGTTGACGGCACAGAGATGCTCTTTTTTAGTATTAAAGATTCAGGAATGGGGATTGCACCTGAAAAGCAGCAACTTATTTTTAAACCATTTGAACAAATAGCCGATGTAGAGTCGCGTTCAGTTGGCGGTGCAGGTTTGGGCTTGGCAATATGTGCCGAGCTATTGTCTCGTATGCAAGGTAATATAAGTTTGCATTCAGAAATAGGCAAAGGGTCGACCTTTACTATTTCGGTATACCCAGGTGACATAAGTGATGTTGAGCGACAAGTGCTCAACTTTAGCAGTGCCCCACAGTTACAAAGTAAATTAACACCCAGTAAAGTCCACGGGCGAGTACTGGTCGTTGATGACTTGCGCGATTTACGAATGCTGGTAGGGCATATGATCAGTAGCTGCGGCGCGCGAGTAGACTATGCAGAGCATGGCCAGCAAGCGCTTGAAAAAGTGCGTATAGCCGACGCCTATAAAGCGCCATACGATATTATTTTTATTGATATTCATATGCCAATAATGGGTGGTAAAGAAGCAACCATTGAGCTTAGAAAAATGGGCTACAAAGGGCCAATAATTGCGCTTACAGCTGCCACAATGAAAGGAATACATGAAGAGCTTGCAGCACTAGGTTTTAATGACGTAATACCAAAACCAGTTGACAGCAGTGCGTTATATCAATGCCTTCAGGATTACTTAGTTTCGCCTGAAAATGCGCCTCAGGCAAAAGATATTCAAGTTAAAGCGCTAAGTGAAAAAAGGCAGCGCTTTTTATTGGTAGAAGATGATGACGATGCTGCACAAATAACCCAGTTGCTTTTAGAAAGCTTAGGAGTAGAGACGGTAATAGCGTCAAGCTGTGCGCAGTGTTTGCAAATACTTAACCACGATCAGCAATTTGATAAAGTATTGTTAGATATGCATTTACCAGATGGCAGCGGAATTGACTTAGGTGAGCAGGTTAACGAGCGATACCCTGAGTTGCGATTAGTTATTGTGAGTGGTGCGGAACCTGATCCAAAAGAGATAAAAGATTTAAATATTGATCGTGTTTTATTAAAACCTATTAATTTAGGCTTATTAGAAACACTTATAAGTTAAAGCGTGAGGTTTAAATTATATGCAGTTTATAACACTAGACTCTGAAAGATTAACGCCTTCAAAAGTCGTCTGCGTTGGCAGGAATTATACAGCCCACATTGCAGAGTTAAATAACGAAACTCCCGATGAAATGGTGTTATTTAATAAACCTAACAGCGCAATTACACACACTCTAAGAGCCCAGCATAATGGCGATGTTTTGCACTACGAGACAGAGTTATGCTTTGTAGTAAAAAACAGAAAATTTGTAGGTGTTGGTCTTGGGCTTGATTTAACAAAACGCACCGTACAAAGTAAACTAAAAAATAAAGGATTACCATGGGAGCGCGCAAAGGCGTTTGATGGCTCAGTTGTTTTTAGTGAGTTTGTTGCATTAAGTGGCAGCGTACATGACTTTAAATTTGAATTAAAAATTAACGGCGCCGTTATTCAGCAAGGCGATACTCACTTCATGCTAAATAAACCAGAGGCTATTTTACAAGAAATCAGCGAGTTTATGAGCTTAGACGATGGTGACGTAGTCATGACTGGTACGCCTTCAGGTGTTGGTGAAGTGGCTGAAAACAGTACTTTTTCTGTTGCTCTGTACGCTAATGAACAGTGTTTGATTGAGCATCAGTGGCAGGTAGCTTAAAGTTAATAACCTGCTGTTGATAGTGTTTGTTGAAGTCAGCAAAACTAGGGTTTAAAAAAGCATGCTGACTTTTTATGTACTCAGGTGACTGTAAAATGGTTGTTTTTAATGCATTGTTAATCCTTTTTATTGCTTGAGTTGCAAAGTTATTTTTTGCTTTTACAGCACAACCCACTGCACCTCGTATAAAGCCATCTTCCTCTTCAGCCAAAGGGATACTGGTTATGTTATTAAACCTTCCTTGTTTATTAAAGTAGTCAGCCATAAATGGGTAATCAATAGAGTAGTCTAAAAAGCCACGGCTTAAGCGCGCAATCACGGCTTGGCTTTCGTTTTCGCTACTCCAGCTAAATGACGAGCTATTATTAAGTTTTGTATTGCTAATAATTGTGTTTATTCTATTTGAAAATTTGCGTGCCGCGGCTTGGCCGTAAATGTAGTTTTGATCGGCTAATAAATTAATTAAATTAATTGGTAAGCCGTGTTTTTTTGTTAATTTTGGGGCTAATTCTGTGGTTGTTAATACGGAGAATGGCGGGTAGACAGTGGTTGGGTTTGATAGTTTGAGTATGTGATTATTTTGTTTTTTATAAATAACACATGGAAAGCATACATTTTTACCTTCATTTAAATATTTATTTATACGCTGCTGTGGCACAACAAGCCGTGTATGCTTTACATCAGTAATTGTGTTAATTAGTTGCTCTGTTAAGTTGTCACAAAGCCCACCTTGTGGCGCTTTATCGCTTTTAGTTATGTGAAAAGGAGGTGTGTAACTTTGTAGCCAAATTATTTCTTTAATGGGCTCAGCTTGCTTAGTATTACCGAGTGCCGTGAACGATGAAAATAACAAACTAATTATTAATACGCGTTTTACCATTGCATAAACTTTCTTTAAAAAGTAATACTTTTAGTATAGATAGTAATTAACAATAATAAACAATCATTTTTTTATTAGTTAAAAAAAGCAGGTAGTGATTTACCTGCTTTTATACTTTTAAAAAACTAAAGTTAGTAAGGCATAGGGTAGTTTTTGAAAATAGTCCCTATGCTCGTTAAGGTTTCGTCGTTTAAAGTGATATTAAACGCGTCTATGTCTTCTTTTAACTGCGCCATAGTTGTGGCGCCAATTATAGAAGACGTTACTCCATCTACCTGATTACACCACGCAAGAGCAAGTTGTGCTGGCGTCATATTATTTGCATGTGCAAGCTCTGCATATAGCTTGGTTGCTTGTTGGGCATTAGGGGTATCTCTAAAAATACCATTACGTTGTGCGAAGCTCCACCGCGAGCCTTTTGGACGAGCACCCTCTAAATATTTACCTGTTAGCAAACCGGCTGCTAAAGGTGACCAAGGCAGGTAAGCAATATCTTCATGTACACATTGCTCAATCAAATAAGGCCAATCTTTAGCATGAGCTAAGCTAAATTCATTTTGAATAGACACCATGCGTGGCAAGTTGTGCTCTTTTGCCAAACTCACAAACTGGCTAATACCCCAAGGTGTATCATCAGACAGTCCGCAGTGTTTAATTTTGCCCGCTTTAACACAGTCGTTAAGGCCTTCTAAAATATCAAGCATGCCAGTTTGGTGAGCTTGTGTATCTACATCACTAAATTTAAGTATTCCTGGCCACTGTCTTGCAAAATGCGGTGTTGAACGATTAGGCCAATGTAATTGGTACAAATCAATATAATCGGTTTGCAAGCGCTTAAGGGAATTATCAACCGCCTCTATAACTGCTTGGCGGGTTATATCGCCACCCTCTCGTACCCACGATAGGCCATTACCCGCTACTTTTGTTGCCAGTACTATGTCGCTTCGTTTTTGTTGATTACGAGAAAGCCAGTCGCCAATAATTTGCTCTGTTTTACCGTAGGTTTCAGGCGAGGGAGGTACGGCATACATTTCAGCTGTATCAATAAAATTTACGCCACGCTCTAATGCATAGGCTATTTGATCGTCTGCGTCGCGTTGAGTGTTTTGAACGCCCCAAGTCATACTGCCTAGACAGACTCTTGAAACGTTAACCCCGCTGCTACCAAGTGGGCTGTATTGCATAGGAATTCCTTATGACTCGTCTTGTGCGTATTTTAGTAATGCTGATAAAAGTGGTTCTGTAATGGGGGCTTTTGCACCCGTTTTAAAATCAAACATCACTACTTTTGATGTGCCCGTGGTGGTTATCGCACTTTGTGCGTGACTAAATACACTGTAATTCATTACAAACCGGTCGGTTTTAATATCTGAAATAGTGACCCCAACAGTTAGAGTGTCGGGAAAGGTAACGGGGCGCTTATAGCGAATAGTATTTTCACTTATAACAGGGCCAACTCCACCGGGTTTAATGGTGTCGAATAAGTTTAGTTTATTTAAAAAGTCTATTCGGGCTATTTCAAAATAACGCAGGTATACCACGTTGTTAACGTGCTGAAGGGCATCCATGTCGGCCCATGCTACAGTGATGTCGGTATGAATAGGGTGATTATCTTTGAACCTTTGCATGTACTTATAGCTCTTAACTTTAAAGCACTTAGATTATCAATATGAACTAGTGAGCTCAAGGGAATTTATAATTAGGTGGTTTTAAAAACTTTGTAACCAATTGATTTTGGTATACAGTTAAAAAACACACACAGGAGCACACACATGCAAAATATAATTAATTGGTTATTAGCTAGTTTAGTTTTTATAGCGTCGTTTACCTGTTATGCAATGGGTAACGCCTCTGGTGCTATTATTCTTATTTTGGCAGGGTTCTTTTTTGAAGTTTTGCTTTGGCTACGAAGTATGAAAGAGCAAGAAAGCACTAAACGTCTTTTTTAATTGCCACTGAGCTTGATTATAAATAGGGATTACATAATAATGACTGTATAAATAAACAGTCTTTATTGTGGTGATGAAAAAGTTTATACACATAGATATGGACTGCTTTTATGCGGCGGTAGAAATGCGAGACAACCCAAAGCTCGCAAATGTACCGCTTGCTATTGGCGGCAACAGTCGGCGTGGCGTGTTATCTACCGCTAACTATATAGCCAGAGAGTTCGGCGTGCGCTCTGCGATGTCTAATTACCATGCTAAGCAATTATGTCCCGATTTGGTTATTGTGCCCGGACGTATGGCTGTTTATAAAGAAATATCGAGCCAAATACGCGAAGTATTTAGTCGTTACACCCACCTTGTAGAACCACTTTCTCTTGACGAAGCCTACCTTGATGTTACTGACAGCAAAGCGTGTAAAGGCAGTGCGACACTCATTGCTCAGCAAATAAGAGCTGATATATACAACGCAACAGGGCTAACCGCTTCTGCAGGTGTGGCCCCAGTTAAATTTATAGCCAAAATAGCCAGTGACGAAAATAAGCCAAATGGCCAATTTGTTGTACTGCCTGATGAGGTTGACCCATTTTTAGAACAGCTGCCGCTAGGAAAAATTCCCGGTGTGGGTAAAGTCACATTAGAGAGATTAAATCTTAAAGGGCTTTATACAGGGAAAGATGTGCGTGAAAAAGGGGTGAACTGGATGCAGCAACACGTTGGTAATTTTGGTGTGTCGCTTTATCAAAAATGTGCGGGAGAATACATTGGTAGCGTTTCAACCGAGAGAATACGTAAGTCTTTAAGTGTTGAGCATACCTACGAATACAATAAAACCAGTCTGCAAGAATGTTTGGATCAGATCCCTAGCTTAATAGATGAATTAACTCGTAGGCTTGATAAGCAACAATTACAAAGTCGTATAAATAAATTAAGTGTGAAAGTGAAGTTTGCTAATTTTGTGGTGACCTCAGCCGATCAGGCTTATCATCAATTAAATACCGAAATTTTTGTTCAGTTACTCACTAAAGCGTATCAACGTGGTTTGCAGCAACCTGTTAGGTTATTAGGTATTGGCGTTGGTATTAAAAGCCAGCCTGAGCATAATTTACAATTGAGTATTTTGGATTGATGCGTGACGCTTTTACAAAGCGTTTTAGATAAATTAAACGCTTATCGCATCTTACTGGTCTTCAATATACAAATCGACGATAATAAAGGTCTATGTTTTTAACAGGATCTGTATTTATGGCATACCCTAAAGCTGTGTTAGCTCAATTAACAAGCGCTAGTCTTGAATGTGCATCACATGACGCACTGATCATCATAAGTGATGACTTTTCTAAATTACCTAATAATTCTCTTCGCGATGCCGTTTTAGCTCAGTCAAAAATTGATGCGCGCATTGGCAAGCAGGTAACCTTACTTGTTATTGAAAATAAGCGTGTAATTTTAGCGCCAACGGGGCCGCTAAATAGAGATTACGACGATGTTCGTCGTTACTTTGATGCCGCTAAACTGGCAATCAATGAAGCCAAGTTATCAGGTAGTGTTAATCCAGCCTTGTTTTTACCAAGTTTGTCAGGCGATAGCCGTTATCAGCATGCATTAGAAGTTTCATTTTTAGGTATGTGCCAAGCACTTTGGCAGCCTTTAGAAGCGCGTGAGTACCACGGCGAAGAGATTGAGCCGATAGCCACTATTGGGTTAATTAATGCGAGTTCACAAACAGTTAAAGCTGTTAATGCTATTGCGGCTGGCCAGTATGCTGCTCGTGATTTATGTGGTACCGAGCCTGAGCGCATGGCGCCACCTCGCTTTGCTGATTATTGTGTTGATTTATTTAAAGGCACAAATATAGCCGTTGATGTAATAGATGATATTACGGCTATTGATAAACATTACCCCATGTTAAGTACGGTTGCGCGTGCATCTTATGCGGTTGAGCGTCATCATCCACGAGTTGTTAAGCTTGAGTATGTGCCTGAGGGCGAAGTTACCCGCACTCTTATGTTTGTTGGTAAAGGCCTAGTTTACGATACCGGCGGTGCAGATCTAAAAGTGGGTGGTTATATGGCGGGTATGAGCCGTGACAAAGGCGGTGCTGCCTCGGTTGCAGGGTTTATGAAAGCCGTGGCTGACTACCAACCAGAAGGTGTGAAGGTTATTGCTTACCTAGCGGTTGTGCGTAATTCAATTGGGTCTGACTGTTTTGTACCTGATGAGATAATTACAAGCCGCGAAGGTGTACGCGTACGTATTGGTAACACGGATGCTGAAGGGCGCTTGGCAATGGGTGATCTACTAAGCGAAATGAAAGATTTAGCTAAAACAGAGGTTAACCCTACATTATTTACCGTTGCAACGCTTACAGGTCATGCCGCACGAGCAATGGGTCCTTATGGTGCCTATGTAGAAAATGGCCCAGCAAGGCTTGCTAAAGTTTCGCGCCAAATTGCTGATTGTGGCGATTTATGGGCTGATGGTGCAGAAGTATCACGATCGCGCCGTGAAGATTACGACTTTATAAAGCCACGTACGCTGGCGGATGATGTGCTTTCAAGTAATAACGCAGCTTCTGCGGTAACGGCACGTGGTCACCAATTCCCGATGGCGTTTTTAGCTGTTGTTGGCGGGTTAGACAAGCACGGAACAGACTCTACACAGCCGTTGCCATACGTGCATATGGATATTGCCGGTAGTGGTGTTGAAGGTGGTGATTGGCAACATGGCAAACCAACAGCAGCTTCTGTTGCTAGTTTATTTGCCTGTTACTGCTTATAAAGTTAACTACTTAAATGAAAAAGCCCTGTTTAACAGGGCTTTTTTTATACTCAATTTAATTTGAATCGATTAACAATAGATGAAAGCTCCGTACTACTTTGTTTGAGCTTATCACTGGCGCTATTGAGTTGCTTGGTATTATCTAACGATTGCTCAGTTGATTGAGATAAATCGTTAATGCGCAGGTTCACCTCATCTGCAGCTTGAGTTTGCTGCTCTGTTGCACGTGCAATTTGGCTGTTCATTTCAGTGATAACAGATACGAGTCGTTCAATTTCATTGAGTGAGTTATTTGCAGAGGATGCCTGTTCAACGGTTGATACAGAAAGCGTTTGGCTGGCTTTAACTGCGTCTACAGCCGCTCGGGTGCCTTCTTGTAGTTTACTGATCATTGATTGAATTTCGTCAGTGCTTTGTCCTGTTCTACTGGCAAGCGTACGTACTTCATCGGCAACGACTGCAAAGCCCCGACCATGCTCACCAGCACGTGCGGCTTCAATCGCAGCATTAAGCGCGAGTAGGTTTGTTTGTTCAGAAATACTTCTAATTACATCCAGTACAGAGCCTATGTTCTGACTTTCATTTGCTAAGTCTTCTGTTACACGACTTACTGTCTCGATGTTTGCCGAGAGTGTTTCTATGGCGGTTATTGTTTCTGCGACTACGTGTTTACCCGTTGATGCGTTATGTGCCGCATCATTAGCGGCTTGCTCTGCGGCTTCTGCGTTGCTGCTCACATCATGTATTTGATGGGTCATTTGCTCCATTGCCGCTGCAACTTGTGTCGAGCTGTCGTTTTGTAGCTCTATGAATGATTGGCTAGTTTTTGTTGAGTCATCAACTGTGTGTGCGTGTTCGTTAACATCGTTTGCGCTTTGCGATACATGTACCAACGATTCACGCATTTTTGAAACAAATAAATTAAATGAATGTGATAGCTTCGAAATTTCATCGTTACCTTCTTCATTTAAAGTGCGGGTTAAGTCGCCTTCACCCTGCGAAATATCTTTCATCATGTTGGCGGCAAGTCGTGTTGGTAGTAATACACTGCGCCCTATAAAGTAACTAAACACAATAACAGCTATGATCATCACTACGGCGTTTAAAATAATAAGGTTACGTTGAAACGAAAATGCAGCATCTATGGTATCTAAATATACACCTGAGCCAATTATCCACTGCCATTGGTTAAACCCTTTTACAAAGGCAACTTTATCAACGGGTTGTTCTTCACCGGGTTTTGGCCATTTGTAAGGAATAAAGCCTTCGCCATCTTTTTTAGTAATATTAACCATTTCAACAAACAACGCTTTACCGTCTGGATCTTTATTGTTAGTTAAATCTTTACCTTCAAGGGCGGGTTTTATTGGGTGCATTACCATTTCTGGTTGGTAGTTGTTTATCCAAAAATAATTAGTTTTGTCATAGCGTAAAGCACGAATTGCATTCATTGCTTGCGTTTGTGCCTGCTGCTGTGTGAGTGTGTTGTTTTGTTCAAGTGTGTGAAAGTGTTCAATAATACTATAAGCAGTTTCCACTACATTTTGTGTTTTTAGGTATTGTTCGTATTTAAGGGCTTTATATTGGTTGTTTAAGCTAGAAACACTCAATACAATCAAGCCAAAAATAACAATGCCAACCAACATAGCAAAACGCTGAAAAATACTAAAACGTCGAAGATTAAGCATGTGCGTATCCTTTAATTATTTGCACAAAAAAGTGCACCAAATAAGTTTAGTAAAAATATGCGTTTAATCTAGGGCTAGTTTATATTTCGAGGTTAAATTTAAAGCTGTATTTGAGGCATTTAACTAAGGCTGAGTTTAAGACTCTTTTTAAATAAAAAAGGCTGATTAAAAAATCAGCCTTAATAAGTTAGTTACTGTTTGTTATTTAACATCAAAATGACGGTTAAAGAAATTTGTAATAGTTTGGTGTAAATGAGTTTGAACTTGCTTACCGCGCAAGCTATGTTTTGAACCTGGGTAGGTCATCATTTCAAACTGTTTTTCACTGTCTTGTAGTTGTTTAAATAGTTTAGTTGCATGAGTAAACAATACATTGTCGTCTGCCATACCGTGATAAATCATTAGTGGTCCCTTAAGACCATCGGTATATGGAAATACTGCGCTAGCTTCATAACCTTTTGCATTTGTATCAGGGTGACCTAAATAACGCTCTGTGTAATGAGTGTCGTATAATGCCCAATCAGTTACCGGAGCACCTGATACACCGGCAGTAAAGTAGTCACCAGCTTTAAACATGGTCATAAGCGCCATATAGCCACCGTAGCTATGGCCGTAAATACCAATGCGTTTAGCATCTACGTAGTCAAGTGTACGTAAAAATTCAACGCCTTTAATTTGGTCGCTTACTTCAACGTCACCTAGGTTTTTGTATATAGCGTCTTCAAACTTTTTACCACGGTTGTACGAACCACGGTTATCAAGTTGAAAAATTACATAACCTTGCTGCGCCATATATTGAAAGTATAAATTTTTACTGCGCCAGCTGTTTGTAACGCGTTGAGCATGCGGGCCGCCGTATACGTTAACAATGACTGGGTGCTTTTTACCTGCACTCATATTAGTTGGTTTGAATAAGCGGTAATGCATTATTTGTCCATCGTCAGCTTTTAACGTGCCATACTCAGGTGTTGCTAAATTGCTCAAATAAGGTGTAAGTGGGTGGCTGTTATCTAGCTTGTTTTCTTCAAGCCAAGTAATAAATTCGCCGTTAACTTTACGCAGTGCTGCCGATTTAGGCTTATTAACAGAAGAACTTGTGTCAATAAAGGTTTTATTATCTTTTGCTAGCACTACGTTGTGGTACTGGCCTTGTTCAGTAATTCGTTTAGAGTCACCTTTTTTAAATAAAGGTGCGCTGTATAAGTGGCTTTCAAGTGGTGTGTCTTTTCTGCCAGCAAAGTACACAATGCCTTTTTTCTCATCAATGCCTTTTAGGCTATCAACAGCCCAGTCCCCCGATGTAATTTGACGAACTAATTGTCCATTTGTGCGGTAAAGATAAAGGTGCTTAAACCCATCACGCTCAGAAGCCCACACAAAGTGTTTTTTGTCTTTTAAAAAAACGAGGTCAAAATGTAGGTTGATCCATGTATCGCTGTTTTCTGTTAGGGCTACTTTTTGCTTTTTAGACTCAGAGTCATAAAAGCGAAGTTCGAGTGTTTGTTGCGAACGATTTTGCCATTGGTAAGAAAGTGTTTTGCTGTCTTTTAACCATTTAGCGCGAGCAATGTAAATATCTTCGTCTTTACCTAAATCAATCCAATCAACATGTTGATTGTTTAACTTAACCACACCGAGTTGAATTTTAACGTTGTCGGTACCGGTAAATGGATAACGTTGATTAAAGAGCTTTACTTCGTCAGCGTATATTTCGTTGCGAATAGCTTCTTTAACAGGTGACTCATCAACACGTGTATAAGCAATTTTAGTTTCATCGCCCGACCACCAGTAGCCAGTCATGCGGCTCATTTCTTCTTGCGCTACAAATTCGGCCATACCATTTTTAATAACGCCGCCACCGTCTTGGCTTAATTGAATTTCTTTACCTGAATTAAGAGCTAATGCGTATAGGTTTTGTTCGCGTATAAACGATACATAGTTTCCTTTTGGCGAAAAGCGTGCATCGGTTTCAAATGCATCTGTGTTGGTTAGCTTTTTACTTTTAGCTGAGGCTAAGTCGTAGTAGTACAGATCGCCATTAAGCGGAAATAAAAGTGCTTTGCCATCGGTTGACCATGTGTACTCTAGAATACCTTTGCCAAAAATACGTTGGCGTTCGCGGCGTGCTTTTTCTTCGTCTGATAGGTTTTCAGGGCCAGAAAATAATTCGGCTGAATCGACCAATACACGATTAGTGTTATCTTCTAAGTTGTATTCCCACAAATCGTAGCGGTTGTAGTCGTCAGTTTTACCCTGTAGGTAAGTTACACGGCTTCCATCTGGCGAAAATTTAAGTTGAACGGGAGATTTACCTGATAGGCTTGGATCATCAAAAATGCGTTCTAGCGATAAAGGTTTTGCTTGAACACTGATAGCGCCCACAATCAGTGGTACAGCGAGTGAGAGGTGTTTTATTTTTTTTAGCACAAGGTTACCTTAGCTCAGTATAAATATTATTTTGAATGGTAAAGCCAAGCGTGTGCAACTGCAACTAAATGCTATAAAGTAGCAATTATTAAAGATTAACAAGGAAAAACACAATGACAGATAGCGACTTTGAACTGGCCGTTGAACTTAAACGAGATTGTATAGAGTTAGCCGATTGGCCACTGTGCAAGGTGCTTTTATTAAACGATAGCCTGTACCCGTGGTTTGTATTAGTGCCAAGGCAAGCTGGTTTAAAAGAAATCATCGACTTATCTGAAGACGATCAAGTGGTGTATTTAAAAGAGTCTGCAAAACTAAGTAAGTTACTTATTGAGGTTTTTAACCCAGATAAATTAAACGTCGCAGCTTTAGGGAATATGGTGCCGCAATTACACATTCATCATATTGCACGATTTAAAACTGATATAGCGTGGCCTGCGCCAATATGGGGTAAGTTTGCGGCAGTCCCTTACACTGAAGAACAAATAGAAAAAATAAAAGCACGTTTTTAAAAGCAAAACATTTACACAAGTGAGGATTAAAATGAAATTACTTAAAACCCTGAGTACGAGCTTATTTGTTATTGCGTTATCGGGCGGTTATGTTGCTGCTACTGAGCAGGTAAATAATACCGAGGTTGTAAAAAAAGCTGATATTAAGAACTTTGCTGTTCATAGCGACCTTGTGTATTCGGCTGCACAGCCCAGCAAAGAGCAATTAAAGCAATTATCTAAAGCAGATGTGAAGCACGTTATAAATTTACGTGGGACAAATGAACAAGATTGGGATGAAGGTGAGTTTGTTCAAACGCTTGGTATGGATTATCACGCATTGCCTATTTCTGGTGCGCAAGATATTACAGTCGCAAATGCACGCAACTTAGCAAATTTACTTAAAAAACTAAACGGTGAGCCGGTTTTGGTTCATTGTGCTAGTAGTAATCGAGTTGGGGCTTTAGTTGCTATTTCAGCCCATGAAGACGGGTTAAGTATTGATGAGGCGCTTGAAAAAGGAAGACGTTGGGGGATGAAAAGCCTTGAATCTAAAGTGCGTGATGTTATAAGCAAATAAAAATAAAGGCGTTACAAGGTTAACTGTAACGCCTTTTTAGTTTTAATTAGTTAAGACCAAGTACGTCTTTACCTTGTTTAAAGGTCACATCTACAGGGATGTTTGCTTGGCTTAGTTTTTCTAAATCTTTGGTGAGAGACTCTTTAATATCACCATGGGTTGCAATCAGCTGGTCGACTTTTTGGTAATCGCCGTCACCTTGCAAAGTTAAAATTAGACGAGAAAGCTTCGCCATAGCAATACTCATTTTTTCCATATTAACGCGGTAAAAGCCTTCTTCATTTTTAGAAAATGCGCCTTCTTGTGCAAAAAAGTTAAAGCGAATCATATTTGCTTTACCGTGTGCACTTGACGCGCCAAAGCGCACTGAGCGGAAAATACCGGCCATAAAAGTAATGTAGTAATCTTCAATGGTTCCTTCGCTGATTTCGCCTTTATTTAATAATTGCTCAACCATGTATAAACCTAAAATATCGGCTTTACCTTCTTCAAGTGCGCTTGCGTGCTCTTGTAATGATTGGCGAACCGTTCCTTTACCCGTAATGGTATTTTTAATACCTAAACCATGCGCTACTTCATGGAACATGGTGTTTGCAAAAAAAGCATCAAAGGTAATGTGCTTTCGTTGTTCAGGCACGATTAACTGCTCTGAAATAGGCACTAAAATTTTATCAAATTTAGCGCGCATGGCATTTTTAAGTTGTAGGCGGCGCGTGCCTTTTTCTAACTGTACCTGTTCATCGTTAGGTAAGTTGATTGCAATGGTTTTGCTGCCTGCATTTGAATGACCTGCATAATAAACAACGTCGTAGGCATTTAAGTCAGCATCTGAACCAGGTACTTCGTGTTTGTATTTGTCATCAACAGGTAAACCTTTTTGAAGTTCAGGCAAAAAGGCTGCAAACTTGGCAAGACGTTCACTCCACTTTAAATCTTTGATTAATACATAAGATTCATAGGCAGTACGATACCCAAATAGTTGATCTTCGTAAGTTTCAATTGGTCCAATAACAACATCAATGGGGTTGTTTTTCATGTCCATCCAGGCAAAATCAGAAACCTGAAAGTCATCTTTTTGCAGCGCGTCCGCACGAAGATTTAAGTAATTTGCAAATTCTTTATTGTCGGCAAGTTTGCTGGCTTGGCGAAGAAGGTCGGCTGCCTTAGCAAGTTCTGTTGCGTACTCTTTTGAGTAAGGCACGCTGTAAAGCTTGCCTTGTTCGTCGCGTTTGATAATTGAGTATAAGCCTGTTTTGTCTTCAACGTCTGCGTTATTAAGCTCTTCTTTAGTTATATCCGCTGGGTAAAACTGCGCACCTAATGGCTTTTCTTTATAACCTGAAAGGAACGTTTCATCGCCATTTAAACGATCCCACGGGCCGTAGTTTATGTCAGCAAATTTGCGAATTTGTTGATCGGTTAGCTTTGCTAAAAATGTCTCTTTATCTTCACCAAATGCTTGTTTCCAAAATAAGGCATCCATTATTTTTGACGCATCTATAAGGATGGCAATCATTGCTTTTTGATTGTCACTCAAGTGTGATAAATCGCTTTGTAAGCTAAAGTCGGTGTATATATTTAAGCGTTGTTCATCAACATTAATAAGCTCAGGCCCCATTACTTTTACGGGTGTTTGCGATGTGGTCTCGGCAGGTGACGAAGGTTTATCTGAACACGCACTCAGAAAAACAACACCAGAGAGTAAAATGGCTTGGCTAATTTTATTTAAGATCATTATTTTGCCTATTTAAAAGTTAATTTAATGATAAGTAGATGCTTGTTGGGAGGCTCGTTGACGGCACGCTACTATATTGTGCCAGCATTAAAGCAAACCTAAACAGTAAATAGCAAGTATTAGGCGGTGTATGGGCAATAGTGTCGTTGAAAATGAGAGACAGAAATAAAGTTATAAAATTTTCTTAACTTTAACGGTAAGTTAGGCAATACTGATTGTAAGTTCATTATTATAAAAATTAACTGTTGTAGCGTGTAGTAATATTACAACTAAAAAGGATGACTGCTTTATGTCTACAGAGAATGCATTATTAACAATATTAGTTGATAGAATAAATAACGATACGCTTGTATTACCTACACTCCCTGAGGTTGCGATTAAAGTTCGCCAAGCTGCAGACGATCCTGAAGTTAATTTGATGCAAATGTCGGAAGTTATTTCACAAGACCCTTCGTTATCTGCTCGTATGATCAAAGTGGCTAATAGTGCAATCATGGGACGTGCGGTTAAGGTATCTACCTTACATCAAGCAGTCACCCGTATTGGATTGCGCCAAATTAAAAATATAGCGACAGCGATGGCAATGGAACAACTATTTGTTTCTAACAACGACCTTATTAAAGGCTATATGGGTAAGGCGTGGCAAAAAACATTAACTGTGGCGAGTCATTCCATTACGCTAATGGAGTTTTACTTACAAAATAATAAACGTACCTCGTTAAATCGCGACTCAATTACCTTAGCTGCCTTAGTTTATAATATTGGTGTGCTGCCTATTTTAACTGAGGCTGAGCGTCACCCTGAAGTGTTTGCAAATCCTAGCTTTTTAGCACATGCCATTCAAAAACTAAGTGGTAAAATTGGCTCATCAATCATGGATGCGTGGGAATTTCCTGCAGAGTTCTCCGATGTAGCTTTAAGTTGGGCAGATCCAAGCTATAAACCAGAACAAATAAGTTATGTAGATTTTATTCGAATTGGGGCTATTTTAGAGGGCACTTTACAGGTATCTGATAAATCAGCTGCTTTACAAACGTATATAGATAAAGGTGTTATTTCATCTATGCAGTTGTTCTCAAGCGATGAATACAATGAAATGCTTGCAGATGTAAAAGACATGTTTAGCTAATTAAGCCTTAAATTTAGCGCAATAAAAAAGCACGATTTAATCGTGCTTTTTTATTGCCATTAAACTTTCGGTTATGGATTGGCTAAATCATCTGCATCGCCTAAACCTTGGGTTAGCTCTTCTAACAATTGTTTAATTTCTTCTGATGCTAAAATGAAGTCAGCATCAAGTTTTACTGCCATATCTTCTTTAGGTATGTCAGCGTTTTCTTCTTTCAGTGTATCTGAATAACTTAGACGTTTAATTGAGCCATCATTTTGAAGCATGAATTTAACACGTTCTTGCCAATCGAGGGCAAGCTTGGTAACGCGTTTACCACTTTCAAGATGTGATTTAACTTCATCACATGACAAGTCATGGCCTTTTAATTTAACTTGCGCGCCACTGTCATCAGCTTCTTCAAGCTCAGCGTCAGAACCAATTGCAAAGCCTTCAGGTGTGCTGAAGTTAGTTAGCCAATCAGTTAAAAATACATCAAGGTCATAATTTGCAAATGCAGGCACAACTGGAAGCGTACCTAACGATTTACGTAACAGTGCTAACAGCTCTTCAGCTTTATTAAAGCTTGCACTATTAACCACAACCCAACCGTTTTCTTGGTCAATAAATGCAAATTGTAAGCTCGACTTTTTAAATGCTTGCGGAAGTAGAGTGTGAAGAATATTTTCTTTAAGTTCGTCTTTTTCTTTCTTTTTAACAGGGCGGTTTTCTTCAGCTTCGATTTGGTCAACTTTTTCGGCAACTAATTCGTTGATGACTGATGCCGGTAATACTTTTTCTTCGCGTTTAGCACACACTAAAATACTTTTTTGAGAGAAGTGAGAAAGTGCTTCGCTATGCTTTCCAAATGCTTTCGTCCAGCCAAACGTAGAGAGCTCTTGACCTGTGCAAGGACGAAATAGATCTTGTTCTAATGCTTTATCAAAGTCTTCTTGTGTGTACGAAACATCTTGTTTAAAGCGGTAACAAATAAGGTTACTAAACCACATAGGGGAGATAATCCATCTGAAAAATTTGCTCAATCATAGCAATAAAAGTCGCTCCTCGAAATGACTGATTAACGACTATTTGAATTAGCTTTGATTGAATATAGACAGAGGCTTAGCCATGTTTTTAGGAAATTGTATAAAATAGTGCAATCCTTGGCCAGGTTCGCTTGTCGCTTCAATTGAGCCGCTTAATGTCTGTTTAACTAAATTAAACATTATGTGAGTGCCCAAACCACTACCACCTTCATCTCGTTTTGTGGTGAAAAACGGATTGAATAATTTTTCAAGCTGCTCAGCGGTGACTCCGTTGCCGTTGTCTTTGTAGTTAATGGTTAGGTTGGTTTCGTCACTTGTGATGTTAATGTCCATAACACCATTGTCTTTACCTTCAAAACCATGAATAAGCGAATTAACGATGAGATTAGTAAATATTTGGCTTATGGCGCCGGCTGGCAAATTTAATACTAGGTCATCAGGGCATTGTAGATTAATAGTGTGCGATGTTTTTTTCAATTTAGGGTGAAGCGATCGAATTACTTCATTTACATAATCTTTAAAGTTTATGGTACGCACAGCTTCACTGGCTTGGTCTACAGCAATTTGCTTAAAACTTGCAATAAGGTCAGAGGCTCTATCTAAATTTGTTGTAAGCAAGCTTGTGCTTTGTTTGGCTTCGTTAATAAACTCTTCCAACGCCTTAGGGGAAAGTGTTTTTTCAGCATAGGCACTTTCTAACTTATTTAAACGCTCTTCTAAAAATGATACTGCAGTAACGCCGATGCCAATAGGCGTGTTTATGTCGTGAGTGATCCCCGCAACTAGGCCACCTAATGCCGCCATTTTTTCTGTACCAACGAGTCGCTCTTGAGCCAGTTTTAATTCATCAATATAGCGTTGAGATTCCGCTTGTTTGGTGAACAGTTCTTTTTCGGTACTGCGGCGAAGGTCCACCTCATCTGTTAATACTATTTTTTGTTTTTCTAATTCATATTTTTGCTGTTGTAATTCCATCATTGCTTGACTTAAGTTAGACGTTTTACGCGCAACATCCTGCTCTAATTGTATGTTATGTTGGTCTAACTTCTCGTTGCTAACAATTAATTTATTTTGAGTTCGTTCAAGCTCTTTTCTGTACTGAACCACCTTATCGATTAAGTTATTAAAAGAGTGTTCCATTACCTTAAGCTCATTATGTTCTTCGGTCTCAATTTCGATGTGTTGCCCTTCTAGCTCATCGAGTTGCAGGTTTTCAATTTGTTCGGTGAGCTGATAAAGCGGGTCGGTAAGTAGCTTTCTAAAGGCCATTAAAAATAAGATAATTAAGAATGTAGTCTTAATCATGGCATTACCAATCAAAAAGTAGATTGATACCATTATTCTGCTTAATACAACTTCTCGACTTGAAAATAACGTAACATCACCGACTTGTGTGGCTCGTCCTGAAAATTCGAATATGAGTGGAAATGTATACCCAAACAAGCCTGATTTAGAGTCTTCTAGCATGGCTTCTTCTTGGACAAGTTGCTGGCTATAGAGTTTATGAATATCTAAAGAGCGACCAAGCTGCGAAATAACTTCACCACTGTCATCACGCACTATGATCCCTTCTATCATGGGGATGGCGAGTAGCCCTTCTGCGGTGGTGATTGTTTGTTTTGTATTAAGCTCCCAAATAGCTCGTGTTAAGCTACGGCTGAAGGTTTTTTGTAAGGTTGCTAATTCATCTTTTATGTAATCTTTAGTGTTTAAATACTCAGCAAGCACCTGCCCGCATGTCACTACAAAGGTAAGCAAAAAATAGACCGATAACACACTGGTCAGTAATCTTTTAGAAAGGCTTTTCTGTAGCATGAGTGGTCAACAATTCCTTGAGATATAATTAAGTATTTACACTACTATTTAAAATTTAGTCAATAAATGCTTAAAAACAAATAATAAATGATTTATTTTATGATAAATTAGGGCTGATTTTTGCTTTTATTTGCCACATACTAACTGCTTAAGAGTGTTTGTATATTATTGATTAACTGGTTTTTGTTTGTTTTTTATACTTTTAAGTAATAATAAACTATCCCTTTTGGCTTGTTAAGTTTATTCAATAATAGATTGTTACAAAATGTGGACAAAAAGCCCAGGTATTATGTTGTAAATATAGGTACTATTACCCGAGATATGAGCTTACCAACGACAGCCGCCCTTAACGACATTAATTATGCTTATTTAGTAGTTTTATAATATGAATTTTTCTATTTTAGTGTGTGATGACTCAACAGTTGCACGAAAACAAGTAATCAGATGTTTGCAACAGTGTATAGATGCAGATATTCAGCAAGCTACAAATGGCGCACAAGCTATTGAATTACTGAAAACTAACCGCTTTGATTTGCTATGCTTGGATTTAACTATGCCTGAGATTGACGGCGTTGGCGTTCTTGAATACATAAAAACAAACAAGATTGAGTGTTTTGTACTTGTGATTTCTGCTGATATACAAGAGAAAATGAAATTACGTGTAGCTCAGTTAGGTGCTATCGATTTTATTAATAAACCAATAGATAAAACAAGAATGGACAATATTTTGCATAAATTTGGCATTCATTAGGTTTTTTTATATCGAAAAAGGCTGTTTTATCTTTTAATTTGCACTTGACAGCATAGCCTTTGTTAAGGCAGTCTTACCCCATGAAAACATTTAATCGCGTACTGACCATTATTATTACAACCACCATTCTTTCTGGATAGTGGCATAGGTCGGTGCAACAAATTTAAAGGCCTGTGTTCACTTAGAGCACAGGCCTTTTTTCGTTTTATGGGATGAGGAACATAAACAATGCGCGTTTTAAAATTTGGTGGATCATCACTTGCCGACTTTGCCTGCCTTGAGCAGGTAGCTCAATTAGTTAAAGCACAATTAAAAGATGAAATGCTTTTGGTATTATCGGCGCCCGGTGGAATGACCGACTCACTAGTTGCTCTAGCGAGTTCGGCAGAACAAGGCCAAGACTTTAGCTCTTTATGGGAGGCTTTAACGAGTCGTTGTAACGAGCTAAAAGCAGCCGTAGAAAAAGGGTATGGCCCAATTGACCACTGGCCAAATTTTGAAGAACTAAAAAATAAGCTTGATGGTGTATCTTTAATTAAGTGCTGCCCCGATCAAGTGCGTGCGTTTGTTATAAGCTTTGGCGAGCGAGTAAGTGTGTCGCTTATGCAGCGCTTATTGAACTCACATAAAGCGGTTTATTTAGAGGCGACAAGTTGCGTTGCATCAACAGGTGGTTTTATTGATGCTGAGGTTGATTTAGTTGCAAGTAAAGCGCATTTTCAAGCGGCATTAAAAGAAAAGCCAGCCACGATTTATATTATGCCCGGTTTTACAGCAAGCAATAATAAAGGCGAGCTTACAACACTGGGGCGTAATGGATCTGATTACTCAGCGGCTATTGCAGCGGCGTGTTTAGAGGCAGATGTTTGCCAAATTTGGACTGATGTTGATGGTGTTTACAGCGCAGATCCTCGTTATATCAAAAAAGCCACTAAAGTTGACTTTTTGTCATACAAAGAGGCAATGGAGCTTTCTTACTTTGGCGCAAAAGTACTTCACCCAAAAACTATTTTGCCTTGCGCCAAAGCGGGCGTGCCGTGTGAAATAAAAAATACGCATAACCCTGATGCCCAAGGGTCGCTAATCGGAAATGACTTTTCATCAGACGAGCCTGTAAAAGCAATTTCAAGCCTGCAAGATTTAGCTATGCTGACTGTCTCGGGTCCAGGAATGAAAGGCAAAGTAGGCATGGCCTCTAAAGTTTTTAATGCGCTTGCTCACGATAACGTATCTATTGTGTTGATCACGCAATCGTCTTGTGAATTTAGCATTAGCTTTTGTGTACATGAGAGCGACTTAGCCCTTGCTTTAACGGCTTTACAAACAGCGTTTGAGCTTGAATCTCAAGCAGGTTTAATTGAGCCTGTTCAAGTACAGCGTAATTTAGCCATAGTAACGCTTGTGGGTGATAATATGCGGGCACATCGTGGTTTAGCCGCTAAGTTTTTTGCATCCCTTTCTCAAGCACAAGTAAACATTGTGGCAATTGCACAAGATTCTACTGAAAGTGCTATTTCAGCTGTAATTGACGGTGAGTTATGCAACGACGCAGTGAAAATATGCCATGAGAACTTTTTCACGCATGTACCTTCAATTGATGTGTTTTTACTAGGGTGTGGCTTAGTAGGGCAAGAACTGATATCTCAATTAGAGCGCCAACAAGCATGGCTTGAAAAGCGTAACATTAAACTTAATTTGTACGGCGTTGCTAACTCTCGTCAGTTACATCTTGATAGCGAGGGTATTGCCTTTAGTGATTGGCAGCAAAAATTAGCAGTATCAGAGCAGTCATTTGACCTAAAACTCGTTGAGCAATTTGTTAAGCAAAATCACTTAGTTAATCCTGTGCTGGTGGATTGTACATCGTCTGATGCACTTGCAGCGCAATATGTTGACTTTTTAAATGCGGGTTTTCATGTTGTTGCAGCCAATAAAAAGGCAACAACCAGCTCATATACGTATTACCAAGATTTAATTGCTGCTACACAAAAAAATAACCGCAAGTTTTTATACGAAACAAACGTAGGTGCAGGCCTTCCTGTTATCGATAATTTGCAATCTTTATTTGGTGCAGGAGATGAATTACTTGAATTTAGCGGTATTTTATCGGGCTCATTGTCATACATGTTTGGCGCTTTGCAAGATGGTTTATCACTGTCAGAGGCAACCATTAAAGCAAAAGAAAGTGGTTTTACAGAGCCAGATCCTCGTGATGATTTATCGGGAACTGATGTTGCGCGTAAGTTGTTAATTATTGCGCGTGAAGCAGGTATGAAATTAGAGCTAACCGACATTGAAGTAGAGTCGGTATTACCACAAGGGTTTGCCGAAGGAGACAGTATTGATGAGTTTATGGCAAAATTACCTAGCTTAGACGCTGACTTTAACGCACGTATTGAGCAAGCGGCAAGTGAAGGGAAAGTTCTTCGTTACGTTGGCACAATTAAAGAAGGCCACTGTAAAGTAGGTATTGAGGCTGTTGATTCATCACATGCGCTTAATGTTATTCGCGATGGTGAAAATGCGCTTGCAATTTTAAGTCAATACTACCAACCACGTCCTTTTGTTATTCGTGGTTACGGCGCTGGCTCTGAAGTAACTGCTGCAGGTGTATTTGCAGACGTTTTAAAAACATTATCGCGCTAGGAGTCGAAAATGATTGAAGTATATGCGCCTGCATCTATTGGTAATTTTGCAGTTGGATTTGATGCGCTAGGTGCTGCTCTTGCGCCAATTGATGGTAGTTTATTGGGAGATGTAGCACTTGTTAGCGCAGCCCCTTGTGATGAGTTTGTTTGTTCAGGCGAATATGCTCATAAATTACCAAGCGATGCGAAAGAAAACTTAGCATATCAGTGTTTAGTGCACTTTAGAGCTCATGTCGCACCAGATATGCCAACGGTAAAGCTAGAGCTTAAAAAAAACCTGCCAATTGGTTCTGGATTAGGATCGAGTGCTTGTTCGGTGGTTGCTACATTTGCAGCGCTTGATAAATTTGCAAAAACACAGTTAAGTCAAGTACAGCTAATTGAGTTGATGGCAGATTTTGAAGCAGTTGTAAGTGGCGGACGCCATTACGATAACATTACGCCCTGTTATTTGGGCGGTTTGCAGCTAACTGGCGATTTAATTCCTAATAAATCTATAGAACTACCGGTTGATGAAAACTGGTATTACGTTGCGGCGTTTCCAGGCTTTTCGCTTAATACAGCAAAAGCGCGTTCTGTTTTGCCAAAAGATCTTAGCATGCATGCAAGCGTTGAGTTTGCGCAGCGTTTATCCTCTTTTAGTAGCTTGTTATTAACAGCACGTTTTGACGATGCATTAAGCATAATGAAAGACGAAATAGCAGAACCTTACCGTGCACCGCTTATTACTGGTTTTAGCGAGGCGAAAGCAAGTTTACCCGCACTTGGAGCTGAGGTAGTTAGTATTTCAGGCGCAGGGCCTACCTTATTTACTGTATGTAAAACACTTGAAGCGGCCGAGCAATGCGCTAAATGGTTAAAAAATAATTATATAAATGAGCAAGGTTTTTGCCATATTTGTAAGTTAGACAACGACGGCACGCGTCAATTAAATGTTTTATAGGATTAGAAGTCATGCAATTACATAATTTAAAAGATAACTCACAAAAAGTGTCGTTCGTTGAAGCAGTAAAAACAGGACTTGGACGTAATCAAGGAGTGTTTTTTCCTGAATCGTTAGCGCCCATGGCTGATGTTGACGCATTACTTGATATGGATTTTGTTACGCGCAGTAGCAAAATTTTATCCCATTTAATTGGTGATGAGTTGCCAAGTAGCACTGTTGCCGACATGGTTAAAAATGCGTTTAATTTTCCAGTTAAGTTAGTCGAGGTAGAAGAAAATACCTATTGTTTGGAGCTATTTCATGGTCCTACGCTTGCCTTTAAAGATTTTGGTGGGCGCTTTATGGCTGAATGCTTAGCGCAGTTTAACCAAGGTGAAAAAGTGACTATTTTAACAGCAACATCAGGTGATACTGGTGCAGCGGTTGCGCATGCATTTTACAATAAACCAAACATTGATGTGGTTATTCTTTATCCTAAAGGAAAAATTTCACTTGCTCAGCAAAAGCTATTTACTACCTTAGGTGGCAATATTCATTGTTACGCGGTTGATGGCAGTTTTGACGATTGCCAAGAACTTGTTAAGAAGTCGTTTTTAGATGATGAAGTTAAATCTACACTTGGCTTAAATTCAGCAAATTCGATAAACATAAGCCGCTTAGTCGCTCAGGTGTGTTATTACTTTGAAGCGATTGCACAACTGCCAAAAGAAAAGCGTGCAACAGCGCATATTTCTGTACCAAGTGGTAACTTTGGTAATGTATGCGCCGCAATGATTGGCGCTGTAATAGGGTTGCCGGTTGGAAAGTTAAGTGCAACAACAAACCAAAACGACACCGTTCCTCGTTTTATACTTGATAAAAATTGGTTGCCTAATGCAACGCTTGAATCGCTTTCAAATGCGATGGACGTGAGTAAGCCGAATAACTGGCCACGTGTGCAAACTATGTTGGACAACAACTGGTTTAGTTACGACAACTTTTACTCAATTAGTGTTGACGAAGAAAACACTCAAACGGTGATGAAAAATATTCATCAAACAGGGTATGTTGCAGAGCCACATACAGCAATTGCCTATCAAGGTTTAGTTAATAACCGAGCACCGGGTGCTGCGGGCATCTTTTTAGCAACTGCACATCCAGCTAAGTTTAAAGAAAGTGTAGAAGGTATACTAAATATTGAACTAGATATGCCAAAGCCATTGAGCGACGCATTGGCTAAACCATGTCTTGCAAGCGACATAAACGCCGATTACGACGCTTTGCGTACAGAAATACTGGCTAAGTTAGCTTAAATATTAAGTAAACACGAAAGCGGCTATGGCCGCTTTTTTTGCACATTTTAAACCGTGAAATAGCTTTTTTAATTAACTAATTAAATGTAATAAATAAAAAACATTTAAAATAATTATGTAAGTTATTTAAAAATATCATCTTAAAAAGGGTGTGAAATAGTTTCAATCCCTGATTAAATATCCTCAACTTAAGAACGTAGGCAAAGTGCGGTTTTAAGCGTACAATATAGCCTCTAAAAAAATACCATACACGTTGCCCAGGAGCCCCCAATGTTAGAACGTAGCATGAATATTTCGGACTTTGATCCAGAGTTATTTGACGCGATGAGTAAAGAAACATCACGTCAAGAAGAGCATATTGAGTTAATTGCATCTGAAAACTACTGTAGCCCACGCGTACTTGAAGCACAGGGTTCTCAACTTACTAACAAATATGCGGAAGGTTATCCTGGCAAGCGTTACTACGGTGGCTGTGAGCACGTAGACGTGGTTGAGCAATTAGCTATTGACCGCGCAAACGAATTGTTTGGTACTGACTACGCAAACGTTCAGCCGCATGCAGGTTCGCAAGCCAATGCAGCTGTTTTCCAAGCCTTATTAAGCCCGCTTGATACAGTACTTGGCATGAGCCTAGCACACGGTGGCCATTTAACTCATGGTTCACACGTAAACTTTTCAGGTAAAACATATAACGCAATTCAGTATGGCCTAAACGAAGAGACTGGCGAAATTGATTACGCACAAGTTGAAGCGTTAGCACTAGAGCACAAGCCAAAAATGATTATCGCAGGTTTTTCTGCTTATTCAGGTATTGTTGATTGGGCTAAGTTTCGCGAAATTGCAGACAAAGTAGATGCTTACTTGTTTGTTGATATGGCGCATGTTGCAGGTTTAATTGCTGCGGGTGTTTACCCAAGCCCAGTACCATTTGCACATGTTGTTACTACAACAACGCATAAAACATTAGCGGGCCCTCGTGGCGGTTTAATTATTTCTGCATGTGGTGACGAAGCAATTTACAAAAAGCTTAACAGTGCTGTATTCCCTGGTGGCCAAGGTGGTCCTTTATGTCACGTTATTGCTGCAAAAGCAGTGGCATTCAAAGAAGCTTTACAACCAGAATTTAAAGAATACCAAACACAAGTTGTTAAAAATGCGCAAGCAATGGTTAGCGTATTACAAGAGCGTGGCTACAAAGTTGTTTCTGGTAAAACAGATAATCACTTGTTCTTACTTGATTTAATCGATAAAGATATTACGGGTAAAGATGCTGATGCAGCATTAGGTAATGCGAACATTACGGTTAACAAAAACTCAGTTCCTAATGATCCGCGTTCTCCATTTGTAACGTCTGGCTTACGTATTGGTTCTCCTGCAATCACGCGCCGTGGTTTCAAAGAGGCTGAATCTAAAGAGCTTGCTGGCTGGATCTGTGATGTACTAGACAACATTGCTGATGAGTCTGTTCAAGCGCAAGTAAAAGAAAAAGTGAAAGCAATTTGTGCAAAACTACCTGTTTACGCTTAATAAAGTAAAACGGTAATTTAGATCACATAAGCAATCATGCTATTATAAAAGCCGCTTTTTAGCGGCTTTTTTGTTTTTAAAACGGATACCTTTAGTTATGCATTGCCCATTTTGTACAGCAAAAGACACCAAAGTTATAGATTCCCGCCTTGTTGGCGGTGGCCATCAAGTTCGCCGCCGTCGTGAATGTAACGATTGCCATGAACGTTTCACCACGTTTGAAGGGGCAGAGCTGGTTATGCCGCGTGTTGTAAAACAAGACGGCAGTCGCGAACCATTTAACGAAGATAAGTTACTAAATGGTTTAAATCGTGCACTTGAGAAGCGTCCCGTCAGTACAGAACAAGTTGATGAAGTAGTCAATATAATAAAGTCGCAATTACGTGCAACGGGTGAGCGAGAAATTTCAAGCCATTTAGTGGGTGAATGCATTATGGAAGCGCTTAAAAAGTTAGATAAAGTCGCTTATGTAAGGTTTGCGTCAGTATATCGCTCGTTTGAGGATATACGAGAGTTTGGCGAAGAAATTGCCCGTTTAGGGGAATAAGCATGAGCAGCCAATCAGCATTTACCGAGCACGATAAACTATATATGGCGCGTGCTATTGAGCTTGCTAAAAAAGGTCGGTTTACCACAACACCTAATCCGAATGTTGGCTGTGTACTTGTAAAAGATAATCAAATAATTGGTGAAGGGTTTCATCAGTTAGCAGGGCAAGGACATGCAGAGGTCAATGCACTTGCTGTAGCAGGCGAAAAAGCAAAGGGTGCAACTGCCTATGTAACACTTGAACCTTGTAGCCATTACGGGCGCACGCCCCCCTGTGCTGAAGGACTCAAGGCTGCTGGTATTAAAAAGGTGATTGCAGCCATGGTTGATACCAACCCGCAAGTGGCAGGTAAAGGCCTTAAAATATTGAGTGACGCCGGAATAGAAGTTGCTCATGGGTTGCTTGAACAAGAGGCGCGCGCATTAAACTTTGGCTTTTTTAAGCGTATGGAGCAAGGGCTTCCTTACGTAACCTGTAAATTAGCAGCCAGTATAGATGGCAAAACAGCGCTAAAAAACGGAAAAAGTAAGTGGATCACAGGCCCTGCTGCACGAAAAGATGTGCAGCTATACCGCGCTCAAAGCTGTGCCATTTTAACGGGGGCCGATACGGTTCTTGTTGATAATGCAAAACTTAATGTTCGAGCAAGTGAGTTACCGTATTCATTACCAACCAACTTACCGCTACGTCAGCCGGTGCGTGTTATAATAGACTCGCAAAACAGATTAACACCTGACCTTGCGCTATTTAAAATAGCGCACCCGGTAATTATATTTACTACCAAGGTTGATAATTCAATGCAGTGGCCGCATTTTGTTGAGCACATAGCGGTGCGCGAGCAACAGGGTAAGGTTGATTTAACCGATGTATTACAAACACTAGCAAAGCATCAGTTTAATAATATATGGCTGGAAGCTGGGGCAACCCTTGTGGGGAAAATGACCGAGCTTGATTTAATTGACGAGTATGTTTTTTATATCGCACCAAAACTGATGGGTTATGATGCTAAAAGTTTAGTAAACTTCCCTGAATTGACGAGTATGCAAGATACTATCGATTTATCTTTTAATGAGTGTGTTCGTATTGGTGACGATTTACGTATCAACGCGTTAAAAACGCACGCATTAAAATCATTTAACAAAGAAGAGTAGCGCTATGTTTACTGGGATAATAGAAGCCACAGGCAAAATTGCTTTATTACAAAAAAAACAAGGCGATTTAGCCATTCGTATTCAAAGCGCCGACCTTGATATGAGTGACGTAAAGCTGGGTGACAGTATTGCAACAAATGGCGTGTGTTTAACGGTAGTTGATAAACATGTTGATGGTTTTAGCGCTGATTTATCTAACGAAACAATTCATTTAACTGGTTTTGCACATTATTCAATAGGGCAAACAGTTAACCTTGAAAAAGCAATGCAACCGGTTTCGCGTTTAGGTGGACATTTAGTGTCTGGCCATGTTGACGGTATTGCAACAATAACGGCGATTACAGCTAATGCAAGAGCTACTGAATATTGGCTGACAACCGATGAAAATTTAATGAAATACATACCGTACAAAGGGTCGGTATGTATTGATGGTATAAGCCTGACAGTTAACGCTGTTGAAGGTAATAAATTTAAATTAACAATTGTGCCGCACACCAGCGGTCAAACAACGATTGCCGACTTTAAAGTAGGCACTCAAGTTAATTTAGAAGTCGATCAAATTGCACGTTATTTAGAGCGTCTTATCAAAGGCGCAGAGCAGCCAACCGGCGCAGATATATCAATGAGCTTACTCGCAAAAGCGGGCTTTATTAAATAACGAAACTGACAACTTACACGAGCGAATTTATGAATTTACACAGCGCACAAGAAATTATAGATGACATTAAAGCCGGTAAAATGGTTATTTTAATGGACGATGAAGACAGAGAAAATGAAGGTGATCTAATCATTGCTGCGGAACATATTAGCGCAGAAGCAATTAACTTTATGGCTACTCATGGCCGTGGTTTAATTTGTTTAACGATGACACAAGAGCGTTGTGAGCAACTAGACTTGCCTTTAATGGTTAAAAATAATGGCGCTGCGTTTTCAACTAACTTTACTATGTCGATAGAAGCATCAAAAGGCGTAACCACAGGTATATCAGCAGCAGATAGAGCACGCACGGTACAAGCAGCTATCGCTAAAGGTGCTGTTCCTAGCGATATTGTACAGCCGGGTCATATTTTTCCGATTATGGCACAGCCAGGTGGTGTATTAACACGCGCAGGTCATACAGAAGCCGGTTGTGATTTAGCTCGCTTAGCAGGGCTTGAAGCGTCTTCTGTTATTGTTGAAATTTTAAATGCTGATGGCACCATGGCACGCCGCCCTGATTTAGAAGTTTTTGCTAAAGAGCACGACATTAAAATTGGCACAATTGCTGATTTAATTGAATACCGCAATTTAAACGAAACCACAATCGAAAAAGTGGCTAAGTGTAAACTGCCAACAGAGCATGGGGAATTTGACTTAGTCACTTACAAAGACACGATTGACGGTCAGTTACACTACGTACTACTCAAGGGTGAAATTAAAGCGCAAGAACCAACCTTGGTGCGTGTGCATTTACAAAGTACGTTTAACGATATTTTACTTTCTGATAGAAGCGCAGATAGAAGCTGGGGCTTATCGGATGCAATGGCATATATAGCTAAAAATGACGGTGTGCTAGTCATTTTAGGTAAACAAGAAAGTACTGAAGAGCTTGAAGCAACAGTTAAGGCATTTGCTGCTGCAGACGCTGGTGAAAATGTTACACCGCGTAAATTTCAAGGTACTTCTCGTACTGTTGGTGTAGGCTCACAAATTCTTGCAGATTTAGGAATTGAGCAAATGCGATTAATGAGTCGCCCTAAAAAATACCATGCACTTTCGGGCTTTCATTTAGAAGTTATTGATTACATTGAGCCACAATAGGCAAACGCTTAAACTAGGCTATTTTATTATTATTATGGTATGATGCGCAGCAATTTTTGCGCAATCGCAACCGCTTGAACTTATTTTTAGGGTTATCAAATGAAAATTATTGAAGGTAATAAGTACGCACCGGGCAAAAAATTTGCCATTGTCATTTCTCGTTTTAATGACTTTATTGGTAGCAGCCTACTTGAAGGTGCTGTTGATGAGCTAAAACGTACCGGTGGTGTATCTGATGACGACATTACTGTGATTTATGTACCGGGTGCAGTTGAATTACCTTTAGCGGCAAAACGCGTTGCGGCAAAAAAAGAGTATGATGCAATCATCGCTTTAGGCGTAGTGATCAGAGGTGGAACACCACACTTTGACCTAGTTGCTGGCGAGTCAAACAAAGGTCTTGCGCAAGTATCACTTGAGTATGATATACCGGTTGCATTTGGCGTATTAACCACTGAAAGCATTGAACAAGCTATTGAGCGCGCAGGTACCAAAATGGGTAACAAAGGCGGCGAAGCTGCTTTGGGTGCGCTTGAAATGGTTAATGTGTTAGATAAAATTTAAGTTTAAGGAATTTTTGTGAAACCAGCAGCAAGACGTAAAGCACGTATCTTAGCACTTCAAGCCGTTTATTCTTGGCAATTAAGCGGTAATGCAATTGCCGACATCGAGCAACAAATGTTGATCGAAAACGACGTTACTAAAATTGATGTTGAATACTTTAAAGATTTAGCCTCAGGTGTAGCTGTAAATTACAAGCTACTTGATGAATCAGTATCACCTCATTTAACGCGTCCATTTGATGACTTAGATATGGTTGAGCGAGCAATTTTACGTTTAAGCAGCTACGAACTTAAGTTTCGTGAAGATGTACCTTACAAAGTTGCTATCAACGAAGGTATTGAGCTTGCCAAAATATTTGGCGCAGAAGATAGTCATAAATTTGTAAACGGTGTACTTGATAAAGCTGTAAAGCATTTACGCAAGTAATAGTATTTTTCTCTGACTTTGCTTTCAGAGATTTACTTTATATAACCGTTAAAAGGAGAGCCGGCATAGGTCGGCTTTTTTGTGTATGAAGGAATTTGAATTAATTAACCGCTACTTTAAAGGTCGCGGTATTTCTCGTCGTGATGTTAACCTAGGTATAGGGGATGATTGCGCGCTTGTCACTGTTCCACAAAACTGCCAACTTGCAGTCACAACCGATACTCTGGTTGAAGGCGTGCACTTTTTTGAAGATATTTCTCCTCGCGCATTGGGGCATAGAGCGCTTGCTGTTAATTTAAGTGATTTAGCTGCAATGGGTGCTGAACCTACGTGGGTATCTGTTGCACTAACGTTACCGACAATAGATTCTCAGTGGATTGCAGAATTTACTGAAGGCATGCATGAAATTGCAGAATACTTCAATGTACAAATTATTGGTGGCGATACCACTCAAGGGCCACTTACCATTACTATTTGTGCAAAAGGTACCGTGCCGGAAGGTAAGGCACTTCGTAGAAGTGGTGCAAAAGTAGGTGATTGGATTTATGTTACGGGTCCTTTAGGGGACGCGGGTCTTGCTATTGAAGCACGGAAGCAAGGTATTAATATAGATCCTACGCATTTAGAATACTTAAACAATCGATTTGACTACCCAACACCGCGCGTTGCTGCGGGTCAGGTCATCCGTGGGCTTGCAACGTCAGCTATTGACGTATCAGATGGATTACTTGCCGATTTAACACATATTCTTGAAATGTCCCAAGTAAATGCAGAGATTAATGTTGAGAGTATTCCTACATCAGAGGCAATGAAAGCAAGCTTAGATTTTAATAAGCAATTACCGTTTATTCTTAGCTACGGCGATGACTATGAATTAATTTTTACTGTTCCCGATAACAATAAAGGTATGCTTGATTTAAAGCTAAGCCAATATGGTGTGGATATTACCTGTATTGGGCAGATAAAAAGTGGTAACGGTAAGATTGAGCTTTTACAAAATGGTGAAATGTTTAACTTCGAGCAACAGGGCTTTGAGCATTTTACAAAGGAGCAGGTTTGAATAAGAACCGATTATTTAACTTAAAACGCCCACACCAGTTTTTTGGTTTAGGGTTTGGTACTGGCCTTGCACCAAAAGCGCCGGGTACATTTGGCACATTTGCAGCATTGCCATTTATATTTATAACAATGCATTATCCAATCTGGTTACAAATAGTATTTGCAGTTGTGATCAGTGTATTTGGTATTTGGGCATGCGGTAAAACAGCTGATGATCTGGGTGTGCATGACCATCCTGCTATTGTGTGGGATGAAGTCGCTGGTTACTACATTACCATGATAGGTGCAGCATTAAATTGGCAAACTTTATTAGTTGGCTTTTTACTTTTTCGCTTTTTTGATATTGCAAAACCAGGCCCGATTCGTATGTTAGACAAACGCGTACATGGTGGCTTTGGGATTATGGCGGATGACGTGTTAGCGGGTATTTTTTCATTGATTTGTTTGCAAGCGTTAATAAAAGCAGGTTTACTACCCTTTTAGTGTTTATATTTGATTAGTTTAACTAGGTGGCAGCGTATGATGCGATTTTTACTGGTGTGTGTACTGATGTTGTGCGCAATGCCAAGTGGGGCTTCAATTACTGACTATGTTGTTAAACAATGGAATATTAAAGACGGCTTACCGTCACAATCATTAAAAAGCGTAGTGCAAGATCAGCAAGGCTACACTTGGCTAGGCACACAGTTTGGTTTGAGCCGTTTTGATGGCACTACGTTCACAAACTACAATACCCAAAATAGCGCTTTTTTACCAAGCAATGGCATTAATAAGCTTTTAATCGATTCGAATGGATTACTTTGGGTTGGTACTAGAAGTGGTTTAGTGGTTATTAATCCAGCGACCTTTGCAGCGCAGGCATTTAACATTAAAGGCCCTGTAAGAGATATTCTAGAAGACTCCAAAGGGGGCACTTGGATAGCCGCAAACGGGTTATATTACGTTGGTCGTGGTCAAGTTAACTTACGCGGTCAATCTAAAGCCATTTTACCAACGGCTAATGCAACCGTTATAACTCAAATAGTGGGTTCAGTGAGCCAAATGGCGCTTTCGCCAGAAGGTATTTGGCTTGTAAACGATCGTCACTTGTTACGCTTAACTAAAAACTCCTCCGATTTTGCCAAACTGCGTTTAGAGCTTACTGCTAAAATATCGTTACCCGAGCGTTTAGCTCAAACGATCGTTCATGATCTTGCATTTTTAAATGGGAATTTATATTTAGCTTCAGAGCTAGGCGCTTACTTTTTAGATTTAGACGACGAGTTAAGGCCCTTTCCATTACCCAACGCGAATAACTCTGCTGTGTATAAATTTATGAGTGATAGCGATGGTGGTTTATGGATTTCTACTTATGGGCGCTTGTTATTCAGAGATAAATCTAGCCAATGGCAATGGGTTGAACCGAGCCAGCTAGATCAAAGTATTTGGTTTGCTGATATTTTTAGAGATGATAAAAATAATATTTGGTTAGCAAGCTTCAGTGAAGGGTTGTGGCTTGCTCACGAAGGGCGAGTAGAAAGGCACGCTGCTGTTTCACAAATGACTGAAGCGGTTATGGCGCTGAGCCAAGCTCCAGATGGTAAATTATGGGTCGCTAATAAAAGTGGTGTTGGTTATTTTGACTTGAATAAAAGTTATATTAACTTAATTCCAAGTAGTCAGTATGGGCGTGCCTCAGTACACGATTTACAGTTTGATGGAGAGCGCGTATACATCGCCACAGGGCGAGGTTTGTTCGTATACGAAGACGATAAACTCTTTAGTGTGCCTGGGCGTGCACTGCGTGATAATCCCGTTTTTGCTATAAGTCGCTCTAGTAAAGGCGGGTTTTGGATTGGCACCGGCCGTGGGCTCTACAGGCTCAACTTTGCAGGTTTAACTCCCTTTGCTTATAACGCCTTTTTAGGCAGTAAATTTATAACTTATGTACTAGACAAAGGAAACTTTGGTGTCATAGGTACCAGTAAAGGTGCGTATTACTTTACTGATCGCGGTATCGAAAAGGTCGGGGATCAAACTTCACTTGAAAGTGCTTATATTACAAGTGTTTTGCATATTGATGGCGTGGGTATTTTAATAGGCTCGCTTAATGATGGATTATTTTACCGAAGCACGCAGGGCCAATGGCGACAGCTTGATGCCGCAAATGGGTTACCGTATGGCTCTATATTTAGCTTGGAGTACGACGAAAAATTAAATAACGTGTGGGTGAGCACCATGAAAGGTGTTTACAGAATGCCAGCGGAGCAGTTCAAAACAAACATAGAAAGTTTAAAAGTAGAAGAGGTGATCTCATCATTCGATCGCCAGCTTGACGGCAAAGCAAACCAATGTTGTAGCGGTTTAGGTCATGATGCAGTTGTCAATATGGGCAACTCGATGTGGTATCCGAGCCTACAAGGTGTTGTTGAGATACCTAAAAATGTAGAGCTATTTGGGGTGCTGTCGTTAAAACCAACTATTGAAACAATTACAACTCCTGAGCGAAATTTAACAACGGCTGCGCTAGGTAAAAAGCCGACTTTAGAAACTGACGAGCGAGACATAACACTAACCTATACGGCGATAGACTATTATGCGCCAAACAGTATTGAGTTTAGGTATCAGTTAAGTGGTTTGGACAATGATTGGCGTTATGCAAACACGCGCCGCGAGGCTATTTATACCAACTTACCAGCTGGGGCATTTTTATTTCAGTTAGAGGCAAAACGCCAAGGTGAAGATTGGTCAAAGGCGCAATACGTAGAATATGGGTTTATTGTGCCAGAGCGGTTTGATGAAACAATTTACTTTAGGTTACTGATCACCAGTGGCTTTATTTTACTTCTTTACTTAGTATTTTGGGTGCTTAAAGCGCAAGAACGCAGAAAACAAGAAGTGCTTGAAGGTTTAATTACAGAGCGTACGTTAGAGCTTCGACAAGCGAATGATAAGCTTGGGCAAGTTAACTCACAACTTAAACTTGTAAGCCACTCCGATGAGCTTACAGGCTTGCGTAGCCGTCGTTTCTTGTTTGATCAATTACCAAAAGATATTGAGCATTTTCAACGTAATTCACAGTCATTACAGGCCCAAGGGAAATCACTTGTACTGGTTATTATTAATTTAGATAACTTTAGCCGTATAAATGATGCCTTTGGTCCAATTGCTGGTGACAGCTGTTTGCAGCAAATGGCTGCGCTATTAAACTCGCGTACGCAGGGCTCTGACTATGTAGCGCGCTGGAGTGGCGATGAGTTTTTATTACTTTTACGTGATTTTAAGTGCAATAAAATAGACAGTTACTCTTCAGAGCTTTGTAAAGCGATTGCAGAGTACTCTTTCCAATTACCTAACGGAAATATGACAAATATAACAGCCTCAATTGGTTGGTCTTTCTACCCATTACCGTTACTTGGTGGGCAAGTAATTAGTTGGGAAACCTCTATTAATTTAGCTGATATTTCGCTTCATCAAGTTAAAAAACGCGGTGGAGACGGTGTAGCGCATATTACTTTCGACGAGCAGCTAGATGCATTTGAGTTTGAACAAAACTCTAATGTAGAGCAGCAACTGGGTATGCTACAGAGAAATGGTTTGGCCGATATAAAAGTGTGGATGCGATAATACCTGACCAAAGTGATTGGTCAGGTATGGTGAGGTTAACGCTATTGATTAAGCCAAGCTGGTAATATTGCGACTGACTCAGGTGCCGTAAATGCAGTGCTTGCATCGGCGCTAATATCACCGCCGGCAATACTTAAAATATTGTTAAAACGCATAACTACATTATTTGATTTTTCAGCTACGTATAAATCTGTCCCGGTATACATAATATCGACAGGATTACCCAGTAGGGTATTTGGACCGCTAATTGTGGTGCTGATATTTACCAACCCCGATGCCATTGCCACGTTATTTAATACATATATTTTTCCATCATCAGCAACAGCGGCGCTACCGACATCAGAGAGAATTAACGAGCCACTTAGCGAATCGTAGTCTATGCCATGTATATTAGTTGGCGCTTCTACTGCGGTTCCAGCATTTGCAGGTGTTATAAGTCTGTCTTCAACAGCAATATTTGCATTTCCGGCCATAAGCTTGCTTTTGACTTCGTCGAATACAGCAACGGTGCCATTTGTGAGTGCGACAAAAGCACGGTCAGTGTTTGCATCGTAATCAACATCCCAAGGACGCGCACCGTTAGCAAAAGTAAGGGTCATTAATGGGCTTGCATCTCCTGTGGTACACGTTGAAAATATTGAGATACTTGGTGTATCTGCATTATTTTCTGCAACTAAAATCATACCGCTATCAGAAGCTACATCAAGACCTTTAGGAGATATAAGGCCTGTATTTGCCCCTGTAATAACACTGTCTTGGTTTGTATTATACGTTTGCCCATCTCTGTTCATTGCCACTTTATTTGAAATGACAATACCGCCAATAGAAGTTGTACTGTTATCGAACGTTGTATAGCTATTACCCGCTTTATCAAAAGTTACACTCTCGATAGTTTGACCCGCATTATAGTTGCCAATTTCAGTGTTAAGTTGAGAGCTTAATCGACTAATTTGCCCAGTTGTTTCACCTGTAGTACCCGGGTTACTGCTAACGGCAACTCCTAAAAGCGCCACATTAGCGGTATCGCTATCTGAAATGTCAGCCATTACATTTTGCATACCCACTTTAGTAATTGACTCAGGTTTAATAGTTGAAGTGATTAAGTCAGGAGTAATATCGCCGCTTTCACCTGAAAAAATATTGCTAAATACAAGAACAGCATCATTTGATTTTTCGGCTACACGCAAATCACTCCCTTCAAGGCTAATATCAACCGGGTTACCAAGCATTGTTGCTGGTCCGGCAATACTGCGTGCAACGCTCACTAAGCCATCTGCGGTTGATGCATTATTGATTACAAATAACGAACCATCGGTTGCATCTGATGCACTGCCTACATCAGATAAAACAAGTTTATTCGTATTTGAGTCATAAACAATACCATGAATATTTACAGATATTTGCAAACCATCATTATTGCTAGGGGTAATTGTACGACTTGGCATAGCGGCAAATTCACCACCAACAAAATTATCGTAAACGGCTACATCACCATTTGTAAGTGCTACATAAAGACGGTCATTTGTTTCATCATAATCAACATCCCACGGTGCAGCTTCTGTGATGGTTGTGCCTAAAGGGGCTGCGTTACCCGCTGCTGTAGCGCCAAAAGTCGTTACCTGCATCGCGCCAAAGTCAGCAATAAAAATAAGGCCACTTTTTTGTGCTACGGCAATTCCTTTAGGGTTTACGAGCGTAGTGTTAGCACCTGTTATTTCGCGATCAGTATTTGCATCATAGCTGCTGCCATCAGCACGGTTAGCAAGCTGACAGATAGTTTTAATACTGCCACTTTCGCTGTCGCTTGCTTGTAATAAATTACCTAAGCTATCAAAAGCGACGCCTTCGTTAGCTGTTGTGTTAAAAGTTTTTAATTTAGAAGCACTTTGGTCAATTAAATCAATGGTACCCGTGTTGGTTTTTCCATTGTTTGCCAAAATAAATGTGGCTGATGCAAAGCCTGGGTTGCCATTTGTTCCATCAGTACCATTTTGTCCGTCGATGCCTGCAATACCATCTACGCCGTTTTTACCATCGTCTGAGCTACAGCCTGTAATGCCGATTAATACTGCAAGTGTTAACGCTGAAAAACTAAGCGTATGTTTCAATGTGTTTTTTTGTGCTGTATGAGTTGTTAAATTAGCTTTATTCATCATTTTTACCTTCTAAATATTCCATTAAATTTAGGTAAATAAAGGGCTTGCTTATAAAGCACAGACTAAGCAGCACTGATTATTTACATGTTAACCTCACAGCAATAACGGCTTAAAAGTTAAATTGGATGCAAAAAATAATGCTAAAAACGAAAAAGGAGCCAACAGGCTCCTTTTTATAAACAGTTAAAATAATTAACTAAGCAGTAAATGACCTTATTGAACTTAAAATACCTTGCTCGCCTAAGCCCATTTCATTGTGCATTTCGTCTTGCGTGCCGTGCTTAATAAACTCATCAGGAATACCTAAGTTAAGTATTTTAACATTGGCCTGCTGGCTAGCTAAGTATTCGTTAACCGCAGAGCCTGCACCACCGGCAATGGCATTATCTTCAAGTGTAACAATTACATCATGATTTTTAATAATGTCGTTTAACAGTGAAGTATCAAGCGGCTTTATAAAGCGCATGTTAACAAGCGTTGCATTAAGTTCATTTGCAGCAAGTTGTGCGTTTTCAAGCAATGTACCAAATGACAAAATGGCAATCTTTGAACCTTCTTTTACTGTATTTGCTTTACCAATTTCGAAAAGTTGCATATCGCTTTGAATATCTGCCGTACCAGCGCTTCCGCGAGGGTAACGAACAGCAACCGGGCAATTAGCTTTGTAACCGGTGTACAACATTTGGCGGCATTCATTAGTATCGCTAGGTGCCATAATAACCATATTAGGAATACAACGCATAAAGCTGAGATCGTATGCGCCTTGATGTGTTTCGCCATCGGCACCAACAATACCTGCTCGGTCAATGGCAAATAATACAGGGAGGTTTTGTAATGCAACATCGTGAATGAGCTGATCGTATGCGCGCTGTAAAAAGCTTGAATAGATAGCAACAACAGGCTTTAAGCCTTCACATGCAAAACCTGCGGCTAGAGTTACAGCATGTTGTTCAGCAATTGCGACGTCAAAATACTTATCAGCATGTTCTTTTGAAAAGCGCACCATGCCCGAGCCTTCACGCATGGCAGGAGTGATAGCCATTAACTTATCATCTTGCTGCGCCATGTCGCATAGCCAGTCGCCAAATACTTTTGAAAAAGTAGGGGCGCCCGGTTTTGATTTAGGCAAGCTAGATGTGTTTGGATCAAACTTAGGGACGCCGTGGTAACCAATAGGGTCGGCTTCAGCTGGCTTGTAACCCTTACCTTTTTGCGTTTTTATATGAAGAAGTTGTGGGCCTTTTAAATTACGCATATTACGTAATGTATCAACCAGCATGTTTACATCGTGCCCATCAATTGGGCCAATATAATTTAAGCCAAGCTCTTCAAAAAACGTACCAGGGATAACCATGCCTTTAAGGTGCTCTTCCATTCTGCTGGCAAGCTCTTTAACAGGCGGTACGCCAGACAGTAACTTTTTACTTCCTTCGCGAATGTTGGTGTAAAAGCTACCAGATAGAATACGCGCAAAGTGGTTGGTTAATGCACCAACGTTTTCTGAAATCGACATTTCGTTATCATTTAGAATAATAAGCATGTCTGATTTTACATCGCCTAAATGGTTCATCGCCTCAAATGCCATACCCGCAGTAATAGCGCCATCACCAATAACTGCAACCGTTTTACGCCCTGCACCTTCTTTTTGCGCTGCAATTGACATGCCCAAAGCTGCAGAAATTGAGGTGCTAGAATGGCCAACACTGAATGTGTCGTAGTCGCTTTCATCTCTAAATGGGAATGGGTGCAGACCATCCTTTTGGCGAATAGTATGCATTTGGTCGCGGCGACCCGTTAAGATTTTATGCGGGTAGGCTTGATGCCCAACATCCCACACTACACGATCTTCTGGTGTGTTATATACATAATGAAGTGCAACTGTAAGCTCAACTGTGCCTAAACCAGACGCTAAATGACCGCTACTTTGCGATACAGAGTTAAGTAAATACTCACGTAGCTCATTGCTAAACTCGGGAAGTTTATCTTGCGCTAAGTCTCGTAATTGAGCTGGTTTGTCAACCAAGTTAAGTAATGGATACTTGCTACTATCAAGTGTCATGGCTTTTTTATATCCTTCGATCACATTCGCTTTCAAATGGGAGTGAACAACGAATGTTAAGTAATAATGTCAGTGCTATTTGCAATACGCTTAAACTGTGACTAGTGGTCACGTTCAATAAGGTAATTTGCCAGCGACGCAAGAAGCGTAGTATCTGCATCAATAAGTGCTAACGCTTCGTGGGCTTGTGTTATTAAATTTTGCGCCTTTTCTTTAGCGCCTAGCATACCTAATAACGCCGGGTATGTCGCTTTATTCGCTTCTATATCTGAGCCTTGTGGTTTACCTAGTATAAAGGTGTCACCTTCCACGTCTAAAATATCGTCGTGTACTTGAAATGCCAGCCCTATAGCATACCCAAAAACGCTCAAGTTTTCTAAAGTTTGTTCATCTGCTTTTTCACTGCACAGTGCACCTAGTGTTATAGCACAGTTAATTAGTGCACCGGTTTTTAACTTATGGATGCGCTCAAGCTCTTGTACAGAAACAACTTTGTCAGTTGCGGCAATGTCTAAACCTTGTCCTGCCACCATTCCTTCAATACCTGATGCATGTGCAAGTGCAGCAATCATTTTTACTTGTGATTGCGCTGAGCAATTAAAGTTATGTGTGGCTATAAGTTCAAAGGCAAGAGTTTGTAATGCATCACCCGCTAAAATGGCTTGCGCTTCGCCATACACAATATGGCAAGTGGGGTAGCCGCGGCGTAAATCGTCATCATCCATAGCTGGTAGGTCGTCATGTACTAATGAATAACTATGAATGCATTCTATGGCTGCAGCCAAAACGTCTAAGTCACTTTTTTTAGCGCCTAGCATTTCACCAACAGCGTACACCAAAAAAGGGCGCAGCCTTTTTCCACCATTAAATAAGCTGTAATGAGTGGCTTCTTTTATTGTTTTATCGCTATCGAGCGGTTGTTCAAAGTAGCTATTGAGTGTAGTAGCTACATCATTTTGAGCACGTTCAATATAGTCTTTTATGCTCACAACTATTCCATATCATTATTAAAGTTTGTAAGTGCTGACTTTTCGCTATTGCCCATTAAAATAGAAACTTTTTGTTCTGCTTGCTGTAGTTTTTCAGATGACGCACCAGCGAGTGCAATACCACGCTCGAACTGCTTTAATGATTGTTCAAGCGATAAATCACCTTGTTCCATTTCACTAACAATTGTTGATAATTCTTCTAGTGCTTTTTCGAAACTTAAGTTTTCAGGTTTTTTAGTCGCCATCTTTATTTCAGCTTACATGATAAATTTAGGAGCCAATTTTAGGGGGAATGCTAAACTAGGTCAAAGGATGATATGAGTTTTTTACATTTAGCACGATTAATCGCGTGTTAATCAGTGTTATTAGTCAGGAAAACTCGATAATTAGGCAGAGCGTCTAACTTGATATAAAATAATAAATATAACTTTTATGTTTATTTACAAAAATGACTTAAGCAATTCAGTATGTTGCCGATAAGCAGTTAATAATAAAAAGTTTATGATAAGGCATTTAAACATGAAATCTCTGGAGGAAATGTGGATTTAGCAACCATAATAGGGATCCTAGGCGCAATAGGCTTAATTGTCATGTCTATGTTTATGAGTAGTAGCGGTGAAATGGGCATGTTTGCCGATGCGCCTTCAAGTGTAATTGTATTTGGTGGCTCGCTGTTTATTGTTTTATCAAACTTCACTATGTCTCAGTTTTTAGGGATAGGTAAGGTGGTTGGTAAGGCATTCATGTTTAAAATTGAGTCGCCAGAAGAGTTAATAGAAAAAGCAGTAGAGCTTGCGGATTCTGCTCGTAAAGGTGGTTTTTTAGCACTCGAAGAAGCTGAAATCCCAAACCCATTTATGCGTAAAGGCGTTGACATGCTTGTTGACGGTCATGACGCAGATGTTGTGCGCGCTACACTCCAAAAAGATATTTCCCTAACCACGACCCGTCATGAACTAGGTGCTGGCTTATTTAAAGCACTTGCCGACATAGCTCCCGCAATGGGAATGATTGGTACATTGATAGGCCTCGTTGCCATGTTATCAAACATGGACGACCCCAAAGCTATCGGACCTGCAATGGCCGTGGCACTATTGACCACTCTGTATGGTGCATTTTTGGCTAATGTAGTAGCAATTCCGATTCAGGTAAAACTTGAGCTGCGTAAAGACGAAGAAGCGATGAATCAGCGTTTGATTCTCGATGCTATTTTAGGAATTCAAGATGGTCAAAACCCCAAAGTTATTGAAGGTATTTTGAAAAACTACTTGGCTGAGTCTAAGCGTAAAGTTGATACCGAGGAGTAACCATGTCTGATGAAGAGTGCAAATGCCCACCACCCGGTCTGCCTGCTTGGATGGGTACATTTGCTGATTTAATGTCGCTATTGATGTGCTTTTTTGTACTCTTATTGGCATTCTCAGAAATGGATGTACTTAAATTTAAACAAATTGCAGGTTCAATGAAGTTTGCTTTTGGTGTGCAAAATAAAATTGAAGTTAAAGATATCCCAAAAGGGACATCGGTTATCGCTATGGAATTTACTCCAGGTAAGCCAGAGCCTACACCAATTGAAACTATTCAACAGCAAACCGTTGAAATGACCCAGCAAATGCTAGAGTTTCAGGCTGGTGATGAAAGTTCAGCGGGCGGCAGGCAAGAACAGCGAGGCGATAAACGTGGCGGTGAATCTAGAAGTACCTCACAAGAGCAGTCATCAGAACAAGCAATATCCGCTGCAGATCAAGAGCAAACAAATGAGCTGGTTAAAAAAATAGCGCAGCAGTTAGAAAGGCAAATAATAGATGGTGCAATAGAACTTGAATCATTAGGTCAGCAAATTATTATTCGTATTAGAGAAAATGGCTCGTTTCCTTCGGGCAGTGCTTTTTTACAACCTAAGTTTAAACCGATTATTCAAGACATTGGCGAACTTTTAAAAGACGTACCAGGTGAAATTACAGTATCAGGGCATACAGATGATTTTCAGGTATCAAATGAGTTATACGTAAATAACTGGGATTTGTCGTCTAAGCGTGCAGTGGCTGTTGCTAGCGAATTGCAAACAGTTCAAGGGTTTGATAAAACACGAATGATGGTTGTAGGGCGGGCTGAAACTCGGCCGCTTGTGCCTAACGAGACAAATGAAGACCGACGCCGGAATCGCCGAGTTGAAATATCTATATTACAAGGTAAGGCAAAAGAGTCAGACCCTATTGATGTGAGGTAATGCTCAAATTATAAAGCTGGGCTTGATTAGTAGCCCAGCTTTGAGTTTTACAAATTATTACCAGTCTCTATTTATTGAACCTGACAATAAATCAAAAACTCTCCCTCTTTAAAATAGTTATGTTAAACTACTGTTTATATAACCAGTTGTAGGCCAGCACATGAAACTCTACATCGCAGAAAAACCATCACTTGGACGTGCAATTGCAGATGCGCTCCCAAAACCACATAAAAAACACGACGGTTACATTGAAGTCGCAAATGGTGATTGTGTCTCGTGGTGTATTGGCCATTTGTTAGAACAAGCTGAACCTGATGATTACGATGAACGCTATAAAAAATGGCAATTAGAACATCTCCCTATAGTACCTGAGCAATGGCGGTTAAAAGCTAAACCTAAAACTCGTAAGCAATTAACTATTTTAAAAAAGCTAATCAAACAGGCATCAACGTTAGTTCATGCTGGCGATCCCGACCGTGAAGGGCAGTTACTTGTAGATGAAGTGATAGAACAAGCCAAAATAAGCAAAGCTAAAAAGCAAGGTATTCAGCGTCTACTTATAAGCGATTTAAACTTAGCTGCAGTTAAAAAAGCGCTTGGTAGTATGCACTCTAATCGGGACTTTATTCCACTAAGTGTATCAGCACTTGCACGTTCTCGAGCTGATTGGCTTTTTGGTATGAACCTCACTCGGGCTTATACTTTAGCGGGACAAAAAGCAGGGTTTGGTAATGTACTCTCAGTTGGGCGCGTACAAACGCCAATTTTGGGCTTAGTGGTAAATCGTGACACTGAGATAGCTAATTTTATATCAAAACCATTTTATGAGGTGCTAGCTAGTTTAGTTACTCCTGAGAAGCAGGTATTTAAAGCAAAGTGGGTACCGAGTAAAGCTTGCGAACCTTATCAAGATGAAGAGGGGCGAGTGCTAAATAAAGCATTGGCCGAAAACGTGGCTTCGCGTATAACTAATCAAACAGGAGAGGTGACAGCGCTTGAACAAAAACAAAAAAAGCAAAGTGCACCTCTACCTTATAATCTATCAGCACTGCAAATAGATGCAGCAAAGGCATTTGGTATGGCTGCCCAACAGGTGCTTGATATTTGCCAAACACTTTATGAACGCCATAAATTAATTACTTATCCTCGCTCAGATAATCGATATTTGCCTAAGGAACATCATTTAGATGCACCTTCAATTTTAAAAGCAATTGCAACTAATGACGGTCAAAAAGTGGAGTTAGTAAATGGTGCAAATGATAAGCAGCGCAGTAAGTGCTTTAATGACTCAAAAGTAGCTGCGCATCACGCTATAGTACCTACGGCAAAGCAATTAAAGTCAGCTAGCTTAGCCAAGGATGAAGCAAAAGTGTATCAGCTTATTTGTAGACATTATTTGATTCAGTTTTACCCAGACTATATTTATAACGAAACTAAAGCAGAGGTGACAATTGCTGGTGGGTTATTTAAAGCCAACGCTAAACAAGAAGTCAGTTTGGGGTTTAAGGTATTAATGGGTAAATCAGAATTAAAAGAAGAGGCTACTTTACCTTACCTTGAAAAAGGGATGGACCTAGTATGTACACAAGGTGATGTAGTAGAAAAGCTTACTTCGCCTCCCGCTCATTTTACTGATGCAACTTTACTAGGTGCTATGACGGGGATTAGCCGTTATGTAAAAGATCCACATATCAAAAAAATATTAAAAGATACTGATGGTTTAGGTACAGAGGCTACTCGTGCAGGCATTATAGAGTTGTTATTTAAACGGCGTTTTTTAAAGCGTGAAGGCAAAACAATCAAAGCCACCGAAACAGGCCTTGCATTAATTAGTGTTTTGCCTGAAGGTTTAGCAAGTCCTGACTTAACAGCAAAGTGGGAGGCGAGTTTAGGCAGCATTGCTCAACAAGCAATGAGCTACCAACAATTTTTACAACCGCTGCTGGTGGAGCTTGAAGGCTTTGTAATGCAAGCAGCTAATTGCGATAGCCATGTATTTTCAAAACTGCCCCAAACACCGCCTAAAAAGCGTTTTGCCAAGCGCAGTAAAAAAGCACCATTTAAAAAATCTAATTATAAAAAGAGCTCAACAACAGTTTAATGGCTGAGCCCTTAAGTGGCATTTATTTTGTATTAAATAATGCAACTGCCGCATTACTCATAGCTTTTATACCAGTAGGTAAAGCTACTTTATAATCTGGTGCAAATTTACTTGAGTGCAATGAAGGAAGTGTTTCGTTATTTTTTATTGCTCTTGCGTATTGCTTTTGATTAACACCGCCTAACCAAAATAATGTAATAGGGATATTCTCGTCGGTACGGCCATAAAGACCAAAGTCTTCACCTGCCATTACGGCTTGGGTTTCAAGTACGTTTGTGTCGCCTATCGCATTTTTAATAGCGCTTCGTACTATATTAGTTTGCGAAGGATTATTATAAGTAGATGGAATTGATTCATCCTCATGAACTATAACAGCAGGGTAATCACTTTCATCAAGCCCAGCGCTTTGCGCAATACCTGCAGTTATGCGTTTTATTGCAGCAATTTGCGCATTGCGTACATCTGGGTTGTAACTACGCAGTGTAAGTTGCAGTTTCACTTCATCCGAAATAACATTATGTTTAGAGCCGCCATGTATAGAACCGACTGTTATAACAGATGGTTCTAAAGGTGAAAGTTCGCGACTTGTAATCGTTTGTAAAGCAAGTACTGTGCGCGCAGCAATAACTACCGGGTCAATAGTGGTATGAGGGTACGCGCCATGGCCGCCTTTACCTTTTATATTAATATCAACAGAATCCACACTTGCCATGGTATATTCATTTTTCATAGTTACTTTACCAGCAGGGACACTGGCACTAACATGCAATGCAATAACGTGGTCGGGCTTTGCGTATTTACTAAATAAACCCTCATTTAGCATCGCTTTAGCTCCACCTCCAACCTCTTCTGCAGGTTGTGCAACCATCATTAATGTACCTTTCCATTTATTTTTATGAGTAATGAGTTGCTCGGCAGTGCCTATAAATGAGCTCATATGAATATCATGGCCACAGCCATGCATAACACCAACTTTTGCACCATGCTCGTCAATAACTTTTACAGTTGAAGCGTAGGGTTTACCTGTTTGCTCGGTAATAGGTAAGCCGTCCGTATCTGTGCGTATCATAACTGTTGGGCCATTGCCATTTTTAAAAATACCAACAACACCATACCCACCTACATTTTCTGTAACCTCGAATCCAAGCATATTAAGCTTGTTAGCTATTTTTTTACCTGTATTTTTTTCGCTGTATGAAAGTTCTGGCGATTGATGTAAATCGAGGTAAAACTTTTCAATACTAGGCATTGTTTTGTTTAGGTCTAGGTCTAGGTCAAGTCCTTTAGCTTGCAAAAGCGGAGCTGCAAATAAAAATGCAGCGCTAAGGTAAGATAGTTTCATGATTTGCCTCATTAATTGATTATGTATGCCGAGTGATTTAGTTATACGACTTGTATTTATTATGTTAATCACCATATAAAACCCTAAATAGATAAGTATGGCAATCAATTCAATGAGTAATATAGTAAGTATTAATGCACAAAACCTTCAGCAGGTCCTTGGAGAAACATCACAACAAAAATTAGTATTACTTAACTTTTTCTCACCTCAAAGTCCTGATTGTATTGGGCAGGCTGCAATTTTAGATAAAATAGCGGCTGACTATACAAGCCATATAGTAATAGCAAATTTAGATTGTGATGCAGAGCAAGCATTAGCTTCACAATTAGCACAACAGGTTGGCTTACAAACGCTGCCTACGCTTGTGCTATTAAAAGACTCTGCCCCTGTCGATTTGCTTGCAGGTACCCAAACTGATTCACAAATACGGGAAGCCCTATCTAAGCACTTACCTGCTCAACAGGATTTGCTATTAGAACAAGCTAAGCAGGCTCTACTTAAATCAGACCTCAATGCAGCGTTTAATTATGCAAAGCAAGCATACGAAATAGATAATACTAATGTACGTATTAAATTAGTGCTTGCAGATATTTGTATTCAAATTCACAAATTAGATGAAGCTCAAGCATTAATAGAAACGATTGATTCGCAAGATCAAGATGCGTACTTCAATAACATCAAAGCAAAATGCGAAGCTGCTTTAGATGCAAAAGATTCTCCAGAGATACAACAAAAGCAACAGCAAGTAGATAAGTATCCGAACGATTTAGAACTTAAAGAAGAGCTCAGTGCTTTATTAAACGAAGCAGGAAGAAAAGAAGAGGCATTAGAAGTGCTATTCAAAGTACTACAAAAGGACCTTAACTATAACGAAGCTAAACCAAGCTTTTTAGCTATAATAGCTTCTCTACCAGATGGCGATGCGCTCGCAGCTAAATACCGTAGAAAGCTATACAGTATTTTATATTAAAAGCTGATTATAAGTTCGGCTAAATAAAAGCACCTTTATTAAAGGTGCTTTTTTATTGATGGCTCTTAGATGTTAAAGCAGAGAAAATCAGCTTAAAAAGTAAAGTTATACACAGGGTTTTGTGAGTAACTTGTGTTTAGGGTGTGCGCTTGCTTGGGGTGTAATTTAAATCACTTTTTTAGTTAAAAAAGGCTTGCGTTAAATTCGCGGCTCCCTATAATGCGACCCCACTGAGACGGCAGAGCAGGCAACGCTTAGCGAGGCAAGCAAACCACTTAGTGAGTCGAGTAAAACTTGAGTTTAGATTTTTATAAAATTTAAAATTAAGTGTTGACAAAAATACAGGAAAGCGTAAGATTCGCTTCCCTTGAGTCGCTAAGGCAACTCAAACGTTCTTTAACAATATAAAGCAATCATCTGTGTGGGCACTCGTACAGATTGAGTTCTAACAGCCAAGCTACTTAGGTAGTGAGGCAAACAAATTAGAGTCTCAATTGAAACTGAGTGACCAACAGCAATAACTACTTCGGTAGGAATTGCAGCACAGTCAATTCAATATCGAAAGATATTAAATAAATTCAGAATTCATTGAGCTGTCGAAAGACACAAAACTTTTTAATTGAAGAGTTTGATCATGGCTCAGATTGAACGCTGGCGGCAGGCCTAACACATGCAAGTCGAGCGGTAACAGAAAGTAGCTTGCTACTTTGCTGACGAGCGGCGGACGGGTGAGTAATGCTTGGGAACATGCCTTGAGGTGGGGGACAACAGTTGGAAACGACTGCTAATACCGCATAATGTCTACGGACCAAAGGGGGCTTCGGCTCTCGCCTTTAGATTGGCCCAAGTGGGATTAGCTAGTTGGTGAGGTAATGGCTCACCAAGGCAACGATCCCTAGCTGGTTTGAGAGGATGATCAGCCACACTGGAACTGAGACACGGTCCAGACTCCTACGGGAGGCAGCAGTGGGGAATATTGCACAATGGGCGAAAGCCTGATGCAGCCATGCCGCGTGTGTGAAGAAGGCCTTCGGGTTGTAAAGCACTTTCAGTCAGGAGGAAAGGGTGTGAGTTAATACCTCACATCTGTGACGTTACTGACAGAAGAAGCACCGGCTAACTCCGTGCCAGCAGCCGCGGTAATACGGAGGGTGCGAGCGTTAATCGGAATTACTGGGCGTAAAGCGTACGCAGGCGGTTTGTTAAGCGAGATGTGAAAGCCCCGGGCTCAACCTGGGAACTGCATTTCGAACTGGCAAACTAGAGTGTGATAGAGGGTGGTAGAATTTCAGGTGTAGCGGTGAAATGCGTAGAGATCTGAAGGAATACCGATGGCGAAGGCAGCCACCTGGGTCAACACTGACGCTCATGTACGAAAGCGTGGGGAGCAAACGGGATTAGATACCCCGGTAGTCCACGCCGTAAACGATGTCTACTAGAAGCTCGGAACCTCGGTTCTGTTTTTCAAAGCTAACGCATTAAGTAGACCGCCTGGGGAGTACGGCCGCAAGGTTAAAACTCAAATGAATTGACGGGGGCC
>OJBS01000060.1_pt1 | contig 67286 bp, 62 predicted proteins | sample 1590941 | NCBI WGS metagenome assembly OJBS01 (sample SAMN05416785, study PRJEB24817) | seawater metagenome | isolation source: Sea water | place: Canada:Atlantic | collected 2013-11 | reverse complement strand
GACCGAGCCCTACAGGGACGTATTCACGGGCGTTTTTTGGGAGTCGCTTTCCCACACCCGCTAACTCCAAACCGGAAGGCTAAAAGCGGGTTACGCCGAGGCCTCAACAATCCGAACCATTGGATCGTGACGGCTCTCAGGAATCGGAAGTCGGCCGTAGAACTCAACAGGGTTATGGACGGCAACCGAGGGAAAGCCGCAGCCTCGGAAGTGCTCAGCCGCTTGTTGGTCGTCCAGGAAATGGAAGCTGACATCACTGCGGGTAACGGTGCTTAGTAGTCCGCCGAGGGATTTCAGGGCACCGCGTAACAGGGGCTGGTTCGGCATCAGGTAGCTTTCGGACAGGTAGACCGATCCCGGGCGCTGTTGCAGCAGTGCAGCCAGGCGTTTCCAGAATTCTGAAATAACCGGCAAGGAGAAATAGCTGGTCAGTCCCTCGGTGACAACAACCACCGGTTCTGTGCTGTCGAACGCTCTCGCGACAACCGCCTCCAGCGTCTGTTCACCGGATTCCGCCAGGATGTCGATGGGCATTACCTGATGGTGGTCGCCCAGGCGGCCGGATGCCAGGAGTCTTGCAGCTTTTTTGGTGGCCATGTCGGGGAGGTCGGCTTCCACCATGTGGAGGTGTGAGTGCTTTTCCCGCAAGCGTATGCCCCTTGGAGACATTCCGCAGGCAATTTCCAGAACCTGGGTGACACCACGGTCGAGGGCCTGTTCGATCAGGTGATCGATGATCAGGTGGCGCTGCAGCAGGAAGGTGCGGATGTTGCCGCCGATGAGTGTTTTGCTGCCGACCTCGAAGGGCGTCATCAGGTGATACAGCCAGCGCCCCTGATCCGTCGCAAGCACTTCGTCGGAGAGACCGTACCGGTGCCATACGGCACCGGTATAGAGAGCGGTAAAGCTGATGCCGGAGCTGTCAGCTGCTTTCATTGGTCGGTTGTCAGTGGGTGTCTTGCTCATGAATCCGTGCGCCCCATGCCTCGCCCTTGCCTGGCAGGATCAGGTTGAGGGCTATGGCAACCACCGCGCAAAGGGCGATGCCTTCCAGGTTACCAATCGCCATGCCGCCAATCCCGAAGACCAGAGTGATAGCAACGATGACCAGGTTGCGTGCCTGCGACAGGTCGACCTGGTGCCGGATCAGGGTATTCAGGCCGACAACGGCAATAGAGCCGAACAACAGGCACAGGATGCCGCCCATGACCGGCGCCGGGATGGTTTGCAGTGCTGCGCCGAATTTGCCGATGAACGCCAGCACGATGGCAATGCACGCCGCCCAGATCATGACTTTTGGATTAAAGTTTTTGGTCAGCACCACCGCGCCAGTGACTTCGGAGTAGGTGGTGTTGGGTGGGCCGCCGAGGGCCGATGCAGCACTGGTAGCGAGGCCGTCGCCCAGCAGGGTGCGGTGCAGGCCGGGCTTCTCCAGATAGTTTTTGCGGGTGACGGTACCGATGGCGAGGATGTCGCCAATGTGCTCAATGGCTGGTGCGATAGCCACAGGAATCATGAACAGGATGGCTGCCCAGCTGAACTCCGGCGCCACAAAGTTGGGGATGGCGAACCAGGGCGCGTTGGTAATGGGTGACAGGTCCACGATGCCAGCGAAGGCGGAGAGTATGTACCCGACGATAATGCCGAACATGATCGGGATCAGGCGGAAGATTCCGCTGGACCAGACCGCCATAATCACGGTCACGGACAGGGAGATCATCGCAATCCAGATGGCGGTGTCGTAGGGCACCAGTTGTTGCGCGCCATCACCGGTGCGGCCGGAAGCCATGTGGACAGCCACCGGCGCCAGGCCAAGGCCAATCACCATAATAACCGGGCCGATAACCACGGGAGGCAACAAGCGGGTGATGAAACCGGTACCGCGCAGGCGTACAGCGCCACTCAGGATGATATAAAGGATGCCCGCGGCCATCAGGCCACCGAGTGTTTCCTCAAGGCCGAAGCGACCCTTGGCGGCAATGATCGGGGCGATAAAGGCGAAGGATGAGGCCAGGAAAATGGGAATCTGGCCGCCGGTGACGATGTGGAAAATCAGCGTGCCAATGCCGGCGGTGAACAGCGCAACGTTGGGATCGAGGCCGGTAATCAGGGGCATCAATACCAATGCGCCAAAAGCCACCAGGAGCATTTGTGAGCCGGCGATGGCCTGTTTCCAGACCGGGTCGTTGGTATGGTCCTGCATGCTTAAACGTCCTTCTGCTTGGTGCCGAAGATTTTGTCGCCGGCGTCGCCAAGCCCCGGAAGGATGTAACCTTTCTCATTTAGCCTGTCATCGATCGATGCGGTGTAGATCGACACATCTGGATGTTTCTCCAACACTTTTTTCACGCCTTCTGGTGCCGCAACCAGGACGAGTGCACGAATTTCGGTACTACCGGCTTTCTTTAGCACGTCGATGGTGGAGATCATGGAGCCACCGGTGGCCAGCATGGGGTCGACGATCATGGCCATGCGCTCATCCAGTTCGCCTACCAGCTTTTCAAGATAGGTGCTGGCTTCCAGGGTTTCTTCGTTGCGCACTTGGCCGACAACGCTGACCCGGGCACCGGGAATCAGGGTGAGTACGCCGTCCAGCATACCCAGGCCGGCCCGAAGAATTGGCACGATGGTGGTTTTCTTGCCCTGGATCTGTTCAATCTCCACCGGCCCGGCCCAGCCTTCAATGGTTTTCTTCTGCAGTGAAAAATCCTTGGTGGCCTCGTACGTCAACAAAGCACCGACTTCCTGAGCGAGCTCCCGGAAATTTTTGGTGCTGATGTCTGAGCGGCGCATCAGGCCGAGTTTATGGCGGATAAGAGGGTGCTTGACCTCGTGAATTGGCATGGGCTCACCTTTGCGTCTGGGTCGATGATGTGATTGGGCGCAGTAAAGACGCCAGCAAATGGCGCAAGGATACCGTATCTTGCCGAGCCCGTCAGGCGTGGTAAAAAGAAAAGCCGTGAGGGCTGGTACGGATCTTGCGAATACCTCGTCAAACGATGCGTCTGCGTCAAAAAAACGACCCGCACACCCCTGCGGTTTACCGCCAATCGGAGAGTTTCCCGGCATGGATCGAGCGCTAGTCCTCAATAATGTCAAATCCCTGACGCGGGGTAATATCGGCATTCCCGTGATGTTGATGGGATTGCTGGGCATGATGATTCTGCCCATGCCGGCGTTCATGCTGGACGTGTTCTTCACCTTCAACATTACCTTGTCGATCGTGATCCTGCTGGTGTGTGTCTACGCCTTGCGGCCGATGGAATTTGCATCCTTTCCAACTGTTCTATTGGTGGCAACACTGTTGAGGTTGGCGCTCAACGTTGCATCCACACGGATTGTTCTGCTCAACGGCCATGAAGGCGGTGATGCGGCCGGTAAGGTGATCGAGTCGTTCGGCGCGGTTCTCATCGGCGGTAACTACGCGGTTGGTCTGGTGGTCTTCGCCATCCTCATGATAATCAACTTCCTGGTGGTCACCAAAGGTGCTGGCCGGGTGTCGGAAGTAAGCGCACGTTTCACCCTGGATGCCATGCCGGGTAAGCAGATGGCCATCGATGCCGATCTCAATGCCGGTCTTATCAACCAGGAAGAAGCCAAGCACCGTCGCTCTGAAATTGCCCAGGAAGCAGACTTCTACGGCTCGATGGACGGCGCCAGTAAATTCGTCAAGGGCGACGCCATCGCCGGCCTGTTGATCCTGGCCATCAACCTGATCGGTGGCATTGCCATCGGTATGCTCCAGCACGGCCTCGATTTTGGTACGGCTACGCAGAACTATGCACTGCTGACCATTGGTGACGGTCTGGTGGCTCAGATTCCGTCACTGCTGCTGTCGACGTCTGCAGCGATTATGGTTACCCGGGTAACGTCCAGCCAGGACATGGGCGGGCAGATACTGCAACAAATGTTCAACGCCCCCAAGGCGCTGGGTATCGCGGCCGTTATTCTCATCATTCTGGGCCTGATTCCTGGCATGCCGCACGTAGCGTTCCTCGGTCTGGGCGCGATTGCGGGTGGTATTGCCTGGTACATATGGCAACAGGAACGCCAGACCGTTGAGGAGGATGGTGTGTTCCCGATCCGGGGCGGTGGTGCTCGTCCGGCAGGCCCGGGGCGCGACTTGCCACCTGGCGGTGAGGGCGGTGAACAGAGTGCCCAGCTGCCGCCGCCGGGAGAAACCCGGGAACTGGGCTGGGACGACGTGGCCACCGTGGATATCGTCGGCCTGGAGGTGGGCTATCGCCTGATTCCCCTGGTGGATAAATCCCAGGGCGGTCAGCTTCTCAGCCGTATCAAGGGCGTTCGCAAAAAGCTCTCACAGGATCTGGGCTTCCTGATGCCTTCGGTCCATATCCGCGACAACCTCGACCTGATGCCCAATGTCTACCGAATCACCCTGATGGGCGTCACCATTGCCGAGGCAGAAATCCATCCAGACCGTGAACTGGCGATTGACCCAGGTCAGGTGTTCGGCAAGATCGAGGGGATAGAGGGCAAAGACCCCGCCTTTGGTCTGGACGCCAGTTGGATCGAGCCGGATAAAAAAGACCAGGCACAGACCCTCGGTTATACCGTTGTGGACGCCAGTACCGTGGTGGCGACACACCTCAACCAGATCCTTCAGAAACACGCCCACGAACTGCTTGGCCATGAGGAGGCCCAGAAATGGCTGGACCAGCTCGAAAAAGTGTCGCCAAAGCTGGCGGAAGAACTGGTACCCACCACCATTTCTATCAGCCTGCTGCTGAAGGTGCTACAGAACCTGCTGAAAGAGGAAGTGCCGATCCGTGACATGCGCTCTATCGCGGAGGCCATTGTGAACGTCCATCCGAAGAGCCAGGACCCGAAACTGCTGACCACGGTTGCCCGCCAGTCACTGCGCCGGATGATTGTCCAGAGTATCTGTGGCAACGACGCAGAGATCCCGGTGATTACTCTGGATCCGGACTTGGAACAGTTATTGCTGAAGTCCATGCAGCAGAGTCAACAATCCGGCGGTCAGGAAGACATCGGGCTGGTGCTGGAGCCAAATATGGTTGAGAAGCTTCAGCGGTCGCTCCAGGACAGCGTCCAGCGCCAGGAAATGCTGGGCAAGCCGGCGATTCTCCTGGTTTCCGGGCCCTTGCGCCCGGTACTGGCAAAGTTTGCCAGCTACGGAGTCGAGCGCCTGCATGTACTGTCGTATCAGGAAATTCCGGATAACAAACAGATCACTATTGTCGCATCCGTCGGCCAGTAAAGGCCGCGGCTGGAAAGGCGGAAGGCGCTGAGAAGCGTTGACCGAAAGGAGGCATCATTATGAAAGTAAAGCGGTTTTTCGCCAAAAGCATGGCTGAGGCACTGCGTCAGGTGCGGGATCAGATGGGGCCCGATGCCGTGATCCTTTCCAATCGTCGTGTTGATGGCGGCGTCGAAATTGTGACAGCGCTCGATTACGACGAAAACATGGCGCGTCAGCGTCTCGGAGACGCCGCACGGGAAGCCACCAATGGCTCACGGCTAGCCGAGTTGCAGGCGGAACAGCATCGCCGCCTGGAGGACGAACTCGGCCGCTCCCGCGATCGCATTCGTGAGGTGCGTGAAAAGCGTGCAGCGTTTGGTAGGGCGAGGGTGGGTGGTGAGTTTGGTGACGCTGGTCTTTCTGAGGAAGCACTCGTCAACGACGATACTGTGGTTGTTGAAGAGCCGTCGACCGCACGTGCTGCCTATTCCGGCGAGCTTGCGCAAATGCGCGCGGAAATCAGTTCTCTTCGTGACCTGGTCAGTGCCCGCAACGGCGGTGAACCCGAACAAACAGCGGTGAACGCAGTACAGCAGAGGCTGTCTGAAAAGTTGCAGGAATTTGGTCTCGGGCTGGAACTCGCCAATTCTCTGTCCCGACGTCACCGGGCCGGCCGGCTTGAAGACGGTTGGAAACAGTCTCTGAAAATGCTGGCCGCCGGTGTAAAGACCACGCGCACCGAGTGGGCGGAAGAGGGTGGTGTCTATGCCCTGGTGGGACCAACCGGGTCCGGCAAGACGACGACCATCGGCAAGCTGGCCGCACACTACGTTCTGCGCCACGGCCCTGACTCTCTGGCACTGGTCACAACCGATCGCTATCGGGTTGCGGCACACGAGCAATTATTCGTGTTCGGGCGCATACTGAACGTTCCGGTTCGGGTTGTGGACGAAACCCATTCCCTGGATGACATACTGGACGAGCTGTCGGACCGGCATTTGGTGCTGATTGACACAGCTGGGCTTACCAGCACCGACAAGGGCTACGAGGAGCAACTCATGGAGCTGGCTCGCAGTCATCACCGGATTCGAACCCATCTGGTGGTTTCGGCAACCAGTCAGCCGCGCATCATGAAATCCGTCTGGCATTGCTATAAGATGGCAAATCTTACGGGTTGTGTGATGACCAAAATCGATGAAGCATTGACCCTGGGTGAATCGCTGGGATTCGTCATGGAAACGGGATTGCCGGTGGCCTATTACACCGACGGGCAGAAAATCCCGGAAGACTTGCACCACGCTGAGTCCATCCCGCTGGTGCGTTTAGCCGTGGAGAGGCTGAAGAAACTCCAGCAGCAACAGGCAGTCGCTGTTTAAAAACAACACAGCCTGCGGTTAAACGCGGCAAGAGATCAGAGTCAGTATGAGCAGACCACATCCGGTACAGGTTATTGCCGTTTCCGGCGGGAAAGGGGGCGTTGGCAAGAGCAACGTATCAGTAAACCTTGGCATCGCCCTCGCGCAAATGGGGCGTCGGGTGGTACTGCTAGACGCCGATCTTGGTCTTGCCAACATTGACGTGCTTCTGGGTATTACCGCCAACCGCAACATACAGGATGTCATTGCCGGGGATTGTGACTTGCGGGATGTGCTGGTCAATGGACCCGGTGGCATTAAAATCGTGCCCGCCTCCTCGGGGACTCAGCGCATGACTCAGCTTTCCACGCTGGAGCATGCTGGCCTGATCAACGCTTTCAGTGAACTGGGTGACCAGATCGATGTGCTGATTGTTGATACCGCTGCGGGTATTTCCGAATCGGTGGTGAGTTTCCTCCGAGCCTCACAGGAACTATTGCTGGTTGTCTGTGATGAACCTACGTCTATTACCGACGCCTACGCCCTTATAAAGCTCATGAACCGGGATTACGGCACCAACCGCTTCCGTATACTGGCCAACCAGGTCAGGAATGAGCAGGAAGGTCGCCACCTGTTTGAAAAACTGACCCGGGTTACCGAGCGCTTTCTTGATGTGGCACTACAATATGTGGGTATCGTGCCGTATGACGAGGCCGTAAAAAAGGCGGTACAGCGGCAGCGTGCCGTGCTGGATGCCTACCCACGGGCAAAAGCATCGTTGGCGATCAAGAGCCTTGCGGAGAAAGTGGATAGCTGGCCGCTGCCATCGTCGCCCCGGGGGCACCTGGAATTCTTTGTGGAGCGGCTCGTCGAAGTCTGATTTTGATCCTGTCACTGAATAGCCGGATACATGACATTGGCGAAAGAACTTGGAATCTACAACCGGACGGGTACACGCGGACCTTCCCAGCTCGTTGAGGAACAGGCCCCGCTGGTCAAAAAAATAGCGCTTCACCTCATGGCGCGGCTGCCGGCATCTGTCCAACTGGATGATCTTATGCAGGCAGGCATGATTGGTTTGTTGGAAGCTGCACAACGATACAGTTCCGACAAGGGGGCTACCTTTGAGACATACGCCGGCATCCGGATCCGCGGAGCCATGGTGGATGAAATTCGCAAGGGTGACTGGGTCCCCCGATCCGTCCACAGGAATTCCCGCCGCATTGCCAAAGCCATCAAGGTTGTCGAGGATCGCCTGGGCCGGGAGGCCCAAGACTCGGAAGTAGCCGAAGAGCTCGGGCTGGACCTCGACGAATACTATTCCTCCCTGAGCGATGCCAACAGTGGTCGACTTTTTAGTCTGGATGAGCTCAATGAATCCGGCGAGCTGCCGATAGAAGAAACAGAGGGCAGCGATAACCCACTGGATGGCCTGGCGTCTGACAACTTCCGCAAGAACCTGGCCACCGCGATTGGTGATCTGCCCGAGCGAGAAAAGCTGGTGCTCAGCCTTTATTACCAGGAAGAGCTGAACCTGAAGGAAATCGGTGCCGTGCTGGGTGTTAGCGAAAGTCGGGTCAGCCAGATTCACAGTCAGGCCGCGCTCCGTCTGCGGGGACGTCTCACTGGTTGGCAGCACTGAACAGGCCATCGCCCTGTTGAACGGCGTTACCAGGCATTCTTTACTGTAGCCTTTTGGTAACCGGCGCTTTACAACCGGCCCAAAGGCCACACAATAAGCGGTTAAACTACCCGGCCTGCTAGACTGTGAGCCGGGAGCCAAAAACGAATTCCGGGCGTTTTTAACTGGAGGTCCCATTGGACAAGAATATGAAAATCCTGATTGTGGATGACTTCTCCACAATGCGACGGATCATTAAGAACCTGCTTCGTGATCTTGGTTTTACCAATACTGACGAAGCGGACGATGGCAATACCGCACTGCCGATGCTCAAGAGCGGAAAGTACGATTTTCTGGTAACCGATTGGAATATGCCAGGGATGTCCGGGCTCGATCTGCTTAAGGAAGTCCGTGCCGACGATAACCTGAAGACCCTGCCTGTGCTTATGGTGACCGCCGAGGCGAAGCGGGACCAGATCGTCGCCGCTGCGCAGGCCGGCGTGAACGGCTATGTGGTTAAGCCCTTCACGGCAGCCGTACTCAAGGAGAAGATTGAGAAGATCTTCGAACGCATCCAGTAATCAGAGGTCGGACGGCTCCCATGAGCAATAGCAATAAAGACCCACAGGGGCTCGACCCGGAGGTTACGGAGAAGCTCCGCAGCCAGGCGGCCGAGTTGGTCGAACAGGTCAACGCTGGGGAATACGGCCGCGCGATGACCCTGATCAATGAGCTGAGCGAGGTGAGGGACCAGAGCCTGTATCGGGAAGTAGGGCGACTGACTCGCAGCCTCCATGAGGCGATCCGCAACTTCCAGATTGACCCCCGTAACGCTGAACAGTCCGAAGCCCTTTCGAAGATGACCGATGCGTCGGATCGTCTGGAGTACGTGGTTCAGATGACCGGTAAAGCGGCCAACCGGACCATGGACCTGGTTGAGGAGGCCATGCCCAAGGCCAGCGCCCTCCGCGACGAGGCCGCGGAGCTGAGAGACCAGTGGCAGAAATTGCGCCGCCGTGAGATGGCCCCGGCGGAATTCCGTGAGCTCTATGCCCGTATCGATACGTTTTTCGTTACCTTGAACACCGATGCAGGAGCGATGTATGACAATCTGTCGGAGATTCTCCTGGCTCAGGATTTTCAGGACCTCACAGGGCAGGTGATCCAAAAGGTCACCACTCTGGTTAAAGAGGTGGAAGAGCATCTGTTGAGCCTGGTAGTGATGGCGAGCCATGTGGACCAGATGACCGGCACCGTCCATGAACTGGAAGAACGGGAAAAGATATCGGCAGAACAGGGTGTCGGTCCACAGATCAAGGCCGAAGAACGCGAAGATGTAGTATCGGGACAGGACGATGTTGATGATCTTCTGTCCAGTCTCGGTTTCTGAATAAAAGAGGGTAACGCATGGCGTTTGATGCCGATGAAGAGATCCTGCAGGACTTCCTTGTTGAGGCAGGCGAAATACTCGAAAAGCTGTCGGAGCAACTGGTCGACCTGGAGCAAAATCCGGACGACAGCGATCTGCTCAACGCCATCTTCCGGGGTTTCCACACCGTAAAGGGCGGTGCTGGGTTTCTGCAACTCGATGCCTTGGTGAACTGTTGCCATTCCGCGGAAAATGTTTTCGATATCCTGCGTAACCACAAGCGCAAGGTAGATTCCGAATTGATGGACGTGGTGCTGGAAGTCCTGGATCACGTCAATGCCATGTTTGAACAGGTTCGTCATCACGAAGAACCGACGCCAGCTCCCGAGGAGCTGATCGCCGCCCTCGACGCATTGGCGCAACCGGCAGGGGAGTCGCCGCCGGCAAACGCAGCGGTCGCTCGTGAAGAACAGAACGGCAGCGACGAAGCCAGTTCCGAAGACAATGGCGGTGATATTACCGACGACGAATTCGAGCGGTTGTTGGATGCCCTGGAAGAGGAAGAAACCAGCGCCCCGGTTTCCAGTGGCGACGGCAATGAAACTTCCGGCGGTGACGGAGGGAGCGGAGACGACATCTCCGATGATGAATTCGAGGCCCTGCTGGACCAATTGCATGGCAAGGGGCAGTTTTCAGGCCCGCCTGAAACCGGCAAGGCAGCCCCTGACAGCCAGAATACCTCGGCTGCCAAAGCTGCCAGTGATGAGATCAGTGACAGCAAGGGTGGCGACGACCTGATTTCGGACGACGAGTTCGAAAAGTTGCTGGATGACCTGCACGGCAAGGGGGGGAGCCCTACGGCGGAAACTGCCAAGTCAGCCCCTGCGCCTGATGCGAAGCAGCCAGCGGCCACACCCGCCACTGTCAAGGCTGACAAGCCCGACCAGCCGGCGGGTAAACCTGAAAAAGTGCCTGCGGAAAACGGCAAGACGAGTGCAGCACCTGCGATGCCAGCACGGGACGCCAACGCGCCTGTGGCCGAAACCTCTGTACGGGTGGACACCAAGCGCCTGGACGACATCATGAACATGGTGGGTGAACTGGTGTTGGTGCGTAACCGCTTGCAGCGACTGGGCGCCCAGAGTGAAGACGAGCATATGCACAAGGCCGTCTCCAACCTGGACGTGGTGACCACCGATCTTCAGTCCGCGGTGATGGCAACGCGGATGCAGCCCATCAAGAAAGTATTTGGCCGCTTCCCGCGGGTGGTTCGCGACCTGGCCCGCAGCCTGAAGAAAGAAATCAACCTTGAGATGCACGGCGAAGAGACCGACCTGGACAAAAACCTGGTGGAGGCGCTGTCCGATCCTCTGGTCCATCTTGTTCGCAACTCGGTTGATCACGGTATAGAGGCACCCGATGTTCGTGAAAAGGCGGGCAAGCCTCGCCAGGGCCGTGTAACTCTGTCTGCCGAGCAGGAAGGGGACCACATTCTATTGTCCATCGAAGACGACGGTGCCGGAATGGATCCGGATGTGCTGCGCCGAAAAGCGGTGGAAAAGGGCATCTACGAACAGGATGCTGCCGATCGACTGACCAACAGCGAGTGCTACAACTTGATTTTCTCCGCCGGATTCTCCACCAAGGACCAGATATCCGATGTGTCCGGTCGCGGTGTCGGCATGGACGTGGTGAAAACCAAGATCAGCCAGCTCAACGGGCAACTGAGCGTGGAGTCGGAGCTGGGCAAGGGGTCCCGTATCGTCATCAAGGTGCCGCTGACCCTGGCCATCATGCCTACCCTGATGATCATGCTTGGCGACCAGTCCTTCGCGCTGCCACTGGTGAACGTGGTTGAGATTTTCCATCTGGACCTTAGCAAGAAGAACATAGTGGATGGCCGCGAATGCATTGTGGTTCGAGACAAAGTCTTCCCGTTGTTCCACATCAAGCGATGGCTGGTCAAAGGCGCCGCTGGTCAGCCGGAACCGGAGAATGCTCACGTGGTTATCGTGGCGATGGGAACACGACGCGTCGGTTTTGTGGTGGATCAGTTGATCGGGCAGGAAGAGGTGGTGATCAAGCCCCTGGGCCGGGCCCTGCAGGGAACGCCGGGTATGGCGGGTGCAACCATCACTGGCGACGGCCGAATTGCACTCATAATTGATGTTCCGAGCCTGCTTCAGAACTATGGCAAATGACGTTTTGGCAGGCCCAGGTTTAGGAGAAATGGATGACGGTTTCTGTCCTGGTCGTTGATGATTCAGGTTTTTTCCGCAAGCGACTGACGGAAATCCTGACCGCTTCCGGTCAGATCAAGGTGATTGGCGTGGCCACCAACGGGCGCGAAGGTGTCGAGCTGGCTGAGAAGCTGAGGCCTGACGTCATTACCATGGATTACGAGATGCCCGTCATGGACGGTATCAGCGCCGTCCGTGAGATCATGAAGCGACACCCGGCGCCGGTGTTGATGTTCTCATCCCTGACTTACGAGGGTGCCCGGGTGACCCTGGATGCCCTTGAGGCGGGTGCGGTTGATTTCCTGCCCAAGAATTTTGAGGAAATCGCCCGGAATTCCAGCCAACTTCAGAAAATACTCATTGAGCGTGTACTGGATGTCGCTGGCAGTCGTCCTGGTGCGAAACTGTCGCCGCCGCCTCCTGCTGCAGCCCCGACGCCTTCTTCCCGCGGCCCCGCACCTGCAAGACGCAGCGCGCCGGAACGGCCGGCGGCACCGGACAGACCTTCTCGCAGCAGCGCCCCTGAGCCTGAAACACCGGCCCGTCGTTCGATTCGTCGTGGGCCGGCGAAGCACTACAGTGTGATCGCCATCGGCACGTCGACCGGCGGCCCGGTGGCCTTGCAGCGTGTACTGATGGCGTTACCGACCGGGTTCCCCGCGCCTGTGGTTCTCGTTCAGCATATGCCGGCCAGTTTTACCCCGGCGTTTGCCGAGCGCCTGAACAAGCTGTGCCAGATTCAGGTACGCCAGGCTGAAGACGGCGAAATGCTGAAGCCGGGTTTGGTGCTGCTTGCCCCTGGGGGCAAACAGATGATGATTGAAAACCGGGGTGGCCAGGGCAGGATCAGGATTCTTCCAGGAGATGACCGGCTTAACTACAAGCCCTGTGTGGATGTGACGTTTGGCTCCCTGGCCCGTAGTTTTCCCGGCAAGACCCTGGGTCTGATCCTCACGGGTATGGGTTCAGATGGCAAGGAAGGCTGTCGCCTGATGAAACAGTCGGGCTCCGATATCTGGTCCCAGGACGAGAAAACGTCGGTGATCTACGGTATGCCCATGGCCGTGGCCAAGGCCGGGTTGTCCGACGAAATTCTGGCACTTGATGACATTGGTCCCCGCCTGGCAGATGGGGTGAGCTGATGGATATTCTCAGCCTGCTCGGCGTCATTCTGGCCTTTGTGGCGATTCTCGGTGGAAACCTGTTGGAGGGCGGCGCCATCAGCTCGCTGTTCAATGGCCCAGCCGCGCTGATCGTCATTGGTGGTACGCTCGCAGCCACCATCCTCCAGACCTCCTGGCCGCTGTTAAAGCGGGCCTTTTCCCAGGTGCGCTGGGTGTTCTTTCCGCCCTATATCAGTCTGGAAGATGGTATCGGCAAGGTCATTGACTGGAGCGTCAAGGCCCGTAAGCAGGGTTTGCTGGGGCTGGAAGGGTTAGCTGAGAAAGAATCTGAACGCTTTGCCCGTAAGGGGCTGCAACTGCTGGTGGATGGTGCTGAGACAGAAACCATCCGCAGCATCATGGAGGTGGACCTGGATTCCCGCGAACAGCGGGATCTGGAATCCGCCCGGGTGTTCGAGGCCATGGGTGGTTATTCGCCCACCATTGGCATCATTGGCGCGGTGATGGGGCTGATTCAGGTGATGACCAACCTCGAAGATCCCCAGTCACTGGGCAGCGGTATCGCCACCGCGTTTGTGGCCACCATCTACGGTGTAGCACTGGCCAACCTGCTGTTCTTCCCGGTTGCCAACAAGTTGCGCGGCATTCTGCGGGAGCGCACCCGTTATGAAGACATGATGATCGACGGCATCATCGCCATAGCTGAAGGCGAGAACCCGAAATCCATCGAGTTGCGCCTACGGGGCTTCCTGTAGTGCCGGCTCCGGAGCCAGGGGTAAGCTGATGAGACGACGCAGGCAACAGGATGACGACCTTCACAACAAGGAACGTTGGCTGATTTCCTACGCCGACTTCATCACCTTGTTGTTCGCGTTTTTTGTCGTAATGTATTCCGTGTCGTCGGTGAACGAGGGCAAGTACAAGGTATTGTCTGAAACCCTGACCGGCGTCTTCAATGCCCCCCAGCGCTCCTTCCAGCCCATCGAAGTGGGCGACCAGCCCCGGCGCGCGACGCCGCAGGCCGCCGAGGATGTGATTAACCCGCCGGTGACTGAAGCTCCGCAAAACCCCTCCATGAGTGCAGAAGGGCGCACCGAGGCGCTGCGTGCCATGGCGGACCAGTTGGCTTTGGAGTTCGACGAGCTGATCAATCAGGGTGTGGTTACTCTGGAAACCAGCGACGAGTGGTTGGAACTGAGTCTCCGCAACAGCCTGCTTTTCGGCAGTGGCGATGCCGAGCCTCATTACGATGCCTTCGACGTGGTGGAGAAAATCGCCGGTGTACTCCGCAACCGGGATAACGCCATCCGGGTTGAGGGCTTCACAGATAATCGCCCGATAAACACCGGTGTCTTCCCCTCCAACTGGGAGCTGTCCGCTGCGCGATCAGCAGCGGTTGTGCGCATGTTGTCGATGGAGGGTGTTGAGGCCGAGCGGCTGGCCGCCGTTGGTTACGGTGAGCACCAACCGGTGGCCCGCAACGATACCGAGGAAGGCCGCCGTCGCAATCGACGCGTGGTCCTGTTGATCTCCCGCGACGCCAGTATCCGTGGCGCGATGCGATAACACCTTTCCGATCATCACGTTGCAGAGTCATGGCGGAAGGTGCCTATAGGCGAGTTGGCACAATATCTGTATTAACGTCTGTACATCTTTAGGTCCCGGCAAGCTCTTGCCGGATTGTTTTCAAGTTGAACGTATCCTGGCCGATAACACGGTAGGCGTGCGACATTTCCGGAACGGGTATTTCTGGAGAATCAGTGTGGTGACGAGGTTGGCGATGAATTTTGTGACGGATATGGAGTGCACAGCGTGCGCATCTGGGCAGTAGCCAACCAAAAGGGCGGTGTGGGCAAAACCACATCGGTTGTCGCCTTGGGTGGCCTGCTGGCCGAGAGTGGTAAGCGTGTACTGGTGGTCGACCTGGACCCTCACGGATCACTGACCAGCTGGTTCGGGTATGACCCGGACACCATTCCCCACAGTGTGTTTGATCTGTTCCAGCACCAGGGTAAAGTACCGGATGGTCTGCCGGCCCAGTTAATTACCGAAACCTGCTGTCCGGGGCTATCCCTGTTGCCGGCCAGCACAGCGCTGGCAACTCTCGAGCGGAGAATGGTCGGTGTTGAAGGCATGGGGCTGATTGTATCCCGGGCCCTGACCCAGTTGTGGGGCGATTTCGACTACGTCCTGCTGGACAATACGCCCTCGCTGGGCGTGCTGATGGTGAACGCGCTTGCCGCTGCCCAGCATCTGATTATTCCGGTACAAACCGAATTCCTGGCCATCAAGGGCCTTGAACGGATGCTGCACACGCTCACCATGATCATGCGCTCCCAGAAGAATCAGCTTTCCTACACCATCGTACCGACGCTGTTTGACCGGCGTACGCAAGCCTCGGTGAAGAGCCTTAACCAGTTGCGAAAGACCCACAGCGATACGCTCTGGCGTTTTGCCATTCCAGTGGACACCAAGTTCCGCGATGCCAGCCAGGCGGGGGTCACCCCATCGTCCATGGATGCTGAAACCCATGGTGTCCGGGGATATGCCCGCCTGCTGAGCGATCTACAGGAAATAACACGCTCGGTCGCGGAGCGTCGGCATGGCTGACAAAAAATTGACACAGGTGGCGGACCCTGGCTCGGCCATTGCCAGCTATCTGGATGAACTGCTGCATACAGCGACAGATAGCGCTCTGCATGAGGAGCCGGAACCGCCAAAACCGGTGGTTCGTGAGCGCACTCGCATCGCGCCGAAGCCGGCGCCCATCGTGGCCCGTCCGGTTGCGGAAAAAGCACCAGAGGTGGAAACGCCCCCGGTTGAGCACAAACAGGCCGCCGATATTCCGTCGCCTCCCGAGGTGGAGCCCCCGGGGCGACCGGAATGGTCGGACAAGCCTTTCGAGTGCCTGATCTTTACGGTGGCAGGGCTGCAACTGGCGGTGCCGTTGATACTGCTTGGCGCCATTCACCGAATAGAAGAGCCGGTGAAACCGATCCCCGGCAGCCCCCGCTGGTATATGGGCATGCGCCCGGACCAGGACCATAATCTCCGAGTGGTGGATACGGCGGAATGGATCATGGTGGGCCGGGTACCTGCGGACGCACGGGACAACTATCGCTTTGTGATTCGCCTGGACAGCAGTGAGTGGGGGTTGGCCTGTGACGATGTCGCGCAGTCGTTTACCCTGCAACCGGATGAAGTACGCTGGCGCACGGCCCGCAGCAAGCGGCCGTGGCTGGCGGGCACGGTCATTGACCATATGTGTGCGTTGATCGATGTGAAAACCATGGCGGACTTGCTGGTTCGCGCCGAGCGGGAGCACCACCTCGATCTGAGTTAGCAATTTACGGTTACCGAATGAAACCGTGCTCTGCTGGCACGGTTTGTGCCCTTAACTATAGTATTGGGCACTGATGATGAATTTTTGACGATCAGGTTGCCCGCCGGGCGGCCGAACAGGAGACACAAGGCTATGGCATCCCCGAGCGGACAGCAAAATCAGGCCCAGGATGATCAGGTACTGCAGTATGTAACCTTCAGGCTGGATGACGAAACCTATGGTATCGACGTCATGCAGATCCAGGAAGTGTTGCGATACACCGAGATCGCGCCGGTTCCAGGTGCCCCGGATTACGTTTTGGGCATCATCAACCTGCGAGGCAATGTGGTCACCGTTATTGACACCCGTCGTCGCTTTGGCCTGGCGGATGCGGAAGTAACAGATGCAACACGCATTGTGGTGATGGAGTCGTCCAACCAGGTGATGGGTATCCTGGTGGATTCGGTTGCCGAGGTGGTGTACCTGAAAGCCAGTGAAATCGAGACCGCGCCCAACGTGGGGAACGAGGAAAGCGCCAAGTTCATCCAGGGTGTGTGTAACAAGAACGGCGAACTGATCATATTGGTCGAGTTCGACAAGATGTTGTCAGACCACGAATGGGCTGAAATTTCCTCACTGTAATGCCGGCTTTGGCCGGACAGCAGGCTGGATGGGCGCCCCGTGGTTTCAACTAACCGAGGACGTCCATCATGTTTGCAGAAATCTCTTCCCTGGCCCCGTGGCTTCTGACAGCCGCTGCCCTGTGCCTACTGTTCGCCCAGGGTATGGTGCTACGCCGTGAAAACCGAAAACTTCGGGAGCAAATGAAAGAGCGCTGCGAAACCCTTGGCCGCGAGCTCCACGCAACAGCCAGTGGCAGTATGGGGGTTGGGCAGCGAGTGGTCACGTGCGAGCGCCAGCTTCATGAATTGCGCGGCATGCTTGATGAAATGCGCCAGAACGATCCGTTGAGAATTTCCTACGATGAGGCCTCACGGTTAGTGGACCTGGGGGCGGATATCGAGGACCTGATGAATACCTGCGGTATTTCGCGGCCGGAAGCCGAACTGGTATCAGCGCTCCGTAAGCGCCAGGCGGCCTGACCTAAGGGTTTATCCGTCTAATCTTCACGGGGCCGTCCGACGTCCTCTGGCGTACGGCCCTGAAGATTGAAGGCAAAGGCGAGGATTTCAGCCACCACCCGGTAGAGTGTCTCCGGGATTTCGTCGTTCAATTCCAGTCGAGCCAGTATGCTGGCCAGCTCCGGATTTTCGTACAGCGGCACATTATGCTCACGGGCAATGCGGATGATTTCCTCCGCCAGTTCGTGGGTACCGCTCGCCGCAATGACTGGAGCCCGTTCGCCATCGTATTTCAGTGCCACCGCCGCCGGCGAATCTGTTTTCTGATGATCTTTGCTCATACCCGCGTGTCCACCAGCCGGTGCTCAAGACGGGTGTTTGCACCCCTTGGTGTCCCTCGCCGGCACTCCAGGTCCACCACATCCAGGCCGATATCCGAAAGGCCCTTTCGTAATTGTGGCAGATCTTCCCGCACCTGACGCAGCGTGGACTGGTTCTCCGCCCACACCTGCGCAGACACCTGATCCTGCCGCAGTGATACATCAAAATGCAGAGGACCGGCTTCGTCCAGGTCCATGGCCAGTGAAAGACGCCACTCCGTTGCCCGGGGGGTGCCAGAGGTTTTCTGGCCGCTGTCTGCCGGGTCCTGTTCGATTCGCAACTGGGCGATCCGTGGTTCGTTGTTGGGGTTGAGCCAGGGGAGCTCCAGCAGCATGGTTGATACCGGCGTTGGCGCCTCTGCCGTGGTCCGTGTGGAGAGTATCTGGCTGTGTAACTGATTTACGGTAATACGATTGAGCATGCCAGCCAGCAGCCTCAGCATTTGCCCAACCGTTGGTTCTGTAGATCCCTGTGGTGGCGGAGGTGGAAACGTATTGGGAAACTGAAGCGGTGCCTGCACCAGTTCCGGACTTGCCAGCGGTGTAAAGCGGTTGAAGGCGTCGGGGCCGCTCCCCTGTTGTGCGAGCAGGGTGGTAATCACCCGGCCGATAGCCAGCTTGAGATCGGGTAGGGCAGCCTGGGGTGCTCTCGCCAGCCGCGATTCGGCGAACAGCCCGCTTTCCTCGACCCACTGTCGTAACTGGCTGGCCGTACCGGGTTGAGTTCCGGCGCCTGGCGTCAGTGACTGGCTGGAGGGCAGCCGTGATACCAGTTGTTCAATAGCCTGCCTCACCGGTTGGGGCAGTGGCTGTGACGGATTGTTGATGGGTGTTCCAGTGGGCACAACGCTGTCGGGTCTCGCACCGCCGGTGAGCGTTGTCAGAATTCTGGCAAGGCCAGCATCGATGGACTGCTGCCAGGGCAGGCGCTGCGCCAGCGCCCGGGAGATAGTGGTTTCCGGCGTCTGGGCCAGCTTGCCCATCAGTTGCAGTTCATTGCCAGCACGCATGACCTTGACCCAGTCACCGGTTTCCAGGGATGTGTCTCCGATGGCCGCCTGAACGGTCAGCGACTGGCCACGAATCTCCAACAACAATTGCGCGCCGGCGGAGGATTGTCGGTTGATCACGTCTGCCACCCGAGCGAGTGTTGCCTCGCGATTGGCAAGCTTGAGCTGGTCAAGCTGCACGCGGGCGGAAGCCGCGTCCAGCGCCGCCGAAGGTTGTCCGCCGGCTGGCCGCTGAACGATCGGCGCCGGCGACTCGGTTTTGGGTGGTGGTGTGGGGTTACCGTTTGGTAATTTCATTGCCACTGATTTGATGTCAGACAAGAGTATTCCTGAGGCGCTTTCGCTATAATACGCCCCGCCGGTAAGTATTGCCTTTCCGAACGTCTGAACCCGCCGGGTCAGTAATGTGTACACCAGCTCTGGGGCCCCGATGTCTGAGCCGTTACTACAGGCTGTTAATCTGCAGTGTGAGCGTGATGACCGGATACTGTTCCGGGATCTTTCTGTCTCCATACTGCCCGGTACTCTGACCCGTGTCGAGGGGCCTAACGGCTCTGGCAAGACCACGTTGCTTAGAATTCTTGCCGGACTGAACGACAGTTACAGTGGTGACCTGCTCTGGCGGGGAAGGCCTCGTCATACCTACCGGGAAGAATTCCTCCGCAATATGCTCTACCTTGGCCATCGCCCGGGTATCAAGCCGTTGCTTACCCCCATGGAAAATCTCCGCGCCCTGATGGCCGGGCGTCGATATGTGGCCGATAAGATGCTCTGGCAGGCATTGGAAGGCACTGGCCTGGGTGGTTTCCAGAACGTACCCAGTCGTAATCTGTCCGCCGGACAGCAACGTCGGGTGGCGCTTGCCAGGTTACTGGTTGCGGATGAACCCCTGTGGATTCTGGATGAGATATTCACCGCCATTGATGTCCACGGTGTGGCTGCCCTCGAGCGATTGCTGGTGGAGCGGGTAGCCAGTGGCGGCGCGATCGTGGTGACCACACACCACGACCTTAATCTACCGTCGATGCACCGAATTACCCTGGGGGGGAAGTCATGACCATGGCCTCTGAAGCCGGGCTTCCTGTTCGTACACCGAAGGAGTCGGTAAGCGTATTGTCGGCCATGAAAGCGGTATTCTCGCGGGATCTGAAAACCGCCTTTCGCCAGCCCCAGGATCTGCTTAATCCGCTACTGTTTTTCGTCATGGTCGTAACGCTTTTCCCCCTCGGGGTTAGCCCCGAAGTATCATTCCTGCGGGAGGCGGGTAGCGGTATCCTGTGGGTTGCGGCCTTGCTGTCCGTGTTATTGTCGCTGGATCATCTTTTCCGTCATGATTTCGACGACGGCACGCTTGAGCAACTGGTACTGCAGCCCCAGCCGCTGTTTTTACTGGTACTGGCGAAGTCACTGGCCCATTGGGTGCTCACTGGCCTGCCACTGGTGATGCTGGCGCCTGTTCTGGGGGTGATGGTGCATCTTGAGGGGAACTCTGTTGCCATTCTGTGTCTAACGCTGCTGATCGGAACACCGGTCCTCAGCTTGATCGGTTCCATTGGTGCGGCATTGACCCTCGGACTGAGATCGGCAGGCGTGCTCTTGTCCCTGCTGATCATTCCGCTGTACATTCCGGTGCTGATATTCGGCACAGGCACGGTGATGGCTGCGTCTGAGAGCGCGCCGGTGGGTGGACAGCTCGCGTTGATGGGGGCGTTTCTGGTGTTGGCGCTGACACTGGCGCCGTTCGCATCGGCGGCGGCCCTGAGGATCAGTCTGTCCAACAGTTAAAGGTAAAAAGGTAACAACCTGATGTGGCAAATTTTTCACAAGCTGGGGTCGCCAAAATGGTTCTTCGGCATTGCCTCAGCACTGATGCCCTGGCTGCTCGTGGTGGGGGCAGCCCTGTTGTTGACCGGTATTGTCTGGGGGGTGGTGTTTGCGCCACAGGATTACCTGCAGGGTAACAGTTACCGCATCATCTTCATTCACGTACCGTCTGCGTTTCTGGCCCAGTCGGTGTACATCATGATGGCCGTTGCGGCGCTGGTTACCCTGGTTTGGCGTATGAAACTGGCCGATGTTTTCGTCAAGGCCGTGGCACCGGTTGGTGCGGTGCTGACCTTTCTGGCCCTGTTTACCGGCGCGGTGTGGGGGAAACCCACCTGGGGAACCTGGTGGATCTGGGATGCCCGGCTTACCTCGATGCTGATTCTGCTGTTTCTTTATTTTGGGGTGATGGCGCTGGGAGCGGCCATCTCCGATGAGAAATCCTCGGCACGTGCCGTGGCCGTGCTGGTACTGGTGGGGGTGGTCAATATACCGATCATCAAGTATTCCGTGGAGTGGTGGAATACCCTGCACCAGCCAGCGACGTTCAAGCTCACGGAAAAACCGAGTATGCCTGCGGAAATGTGGGTGCCCCTGTTGCTCTCGATATTGGGTCTTTATCTGATATTTGGCTGGCTCGCCTGTCTGCGCATGCAGACCGACATACTGGCGCGTGAAGGCCGCACACGCTGGGTAAAAGAACTGATTCAGGTACGGGAGAATTGACGCAATGGCATTCGACTCATTTGGCGCTTTTCTGGCGATGGGCGGCCACGGCCCATATGTCTGGTCCTGTTATGCGGTGTTTTTCCTGCTGATGGGAGTCATGACGTGGTGGTCGCTGCGTCAGCGGCGGGTCGTGATCGCGCAACAGCGACGCCGCATGGCCCCCATTCCGTCGGCCGACGAGCGCCCAGCGGCGGCCAGCTTTACCCGAATTGAATCTTCACAAGACTGACTGGTAGATCAAACATGCACCCGATCCGAAAAAAACGGCTTATCATTGTCCTTTTTCTCCTTGTCGGGGTGTCGGTGGCCGTGGCCCTGACCACCTACGCGTTGCGGCAGAATATCAACCTGTTTTACGACCCGAGCCAGATTGCCGCCGGCGAAGCGCCGGTGGACGTTCGTATCCGTGCTGGCGGCATGGTGGAAGAAGGATCGGTCGAGCGTGATCCAGAGAGCCTGAAAGTGGAATTCAAGGTGACGGACTTTACGTCGTCGGTATTGGTTGAATACACCGGCATCCTGCCGGACCTGTTTGCTGAAGGGCAGGGCGTTGTCGCGATGGGACGGATGGACGGCAATGGCCGTTTTGTCGCGGACCAGGTGCTGGCAAAGCACGACGAGAATTATATGCCACCGGAAGTGAACGACGCCCTGGAAAAGGCCGCCGGCAAGCGGGCTGCCATGCCTGGGGGAATCGGTGAATCCAGCGCCGGTTACTAGCGTTGCTGGCCCACGTTTAAGAGAGTTGGAGAATCCTAATGTATCCGGAACTCGGACAGATCGCCCTGATACTCGCGCTGTTGCTGGCAGTGCTCCTTTCCGTGGTCCCCCTGGTAGGCTCGGTGACGGGTCGTGACCAGTTGCTGGCCTTCGCCCGGCCGCTGTCAGCGGGCCTGTTCGTCTTCGTTGCCCTGGCCTTTGGTCTCCTGACCCACGCGTTTGTGACCGATGACTTTTCCGTGGCCTATGTCGCCAACAACAGCAATAGCATGCTGCCCTGGTACTACAAATTCAGTGCGGTGTGGGGCGGCCATGAAGGCTCACTGTTGCTTTGGGTGCTGATGCTCGTTGGCTGGACGCTGGCGGTCGCCGTGTTCAGTCGACGCCTGCCGTCGGTGATGGTGTCCCAGGTGTTGTCGGTGCTCGGAATGGTTGCGGTGGGCTTTCTACTGTTTACCATCATGACCTCCAACCCCTTCGATCGTACGCTCCCCAACATCCCAGCCGATGGCGCCGACCTGAATCCGCTGCTGCAGGATTTTGGGCTGATCGTGCATCCACCCATGTTGTACATGGGGTATGTGGGCTTCTCGGTAGCTTTTGCCTTTGCCATTGCCGCGCTGATCAATGGCAAACTGGATGCGGCCTGGGCTCGTTGGTCCCGTCCCTGGACCACAGTGGCCTGGGCTTTCCTTTCCCTGGGCATTGCCCTGGGTAGCTGGTGGGCCTATTACGAGCTGGGTTGGGGCGGCTGGTGGTTCTGGGACCCGGTCGAGAACGCCTCGCTGCTGCCCTGGTTGTCGGGAACGGCGCTGATGCACAGTCTGGCTGTCACCGAGAAGCGCGGCGTATTCAAGAGTTGGACTGTGCTGCTGGCCATCGTAACCTTCGCCCTGAGCTTGCTGGGAACCTTCCTGGTGCGTTCCGGGGTGCTGACCTCTGTCCACGCCTTCGCCTCTGACCCCGATCGGGGGACATTCCTGCTGGCGCTACTGGCGATTACTATTGTTTCGAGCCTGACCCTGTATGCGTTCAGGGCGCCGGTGGTGCATGTGCGCTCCCGTTACGGCAGCCTGTCCCGTGAAATCTTCCTGTTGATGAATAATGTGTTGCTGGTTGCAGCAACCCTGTTGGTGTTGGTGGGGACCCTTTATCCATTGGTCCTGGACTACCTGGACATGGGGCGGCTGTCCATCGGTGAACCCTTCTTCAACCTGACCTTCAGCCCCCTGGGGATTGCTGCCGGCTTGCTATTGGGGGCAGGCATATTCTCCCGCTGGAAGAAAACCGACGGCGGCTGGCTGGGCCGCAAGCTGCTGTGGCCGTTGGCTGTCAGTATGATCGGGACCAGCGCTGTGCTGGTCGGGTACGGCACGTTCGAGCCTTGGGCGTTTGGGGGCCTGTTCTCAGCGATGTGGATTACGGTGGCCACCCTTTGGGATCTCTGGGAAAAGTCGGGGTCACGTAAGGGCCGTCTCCATGGCCTCAGGCGCCAAAGCCGCAGTTACTACGGCATGGTGTTCGGGCATCTGGGGCTAGCCATCACCATGGCGGGTGCGACGGTCGCCTCCAATTACGGCATCGAGCGGGATGTACGCATGTCACCCGGCGACACCGCGATGGTGGGGGATTATCGGATTGCGTTTGCCGAGATAGGTAACCGAAGAGGGCAGAATTTCACCGCGGAATACGGTCGTTTTGAGGTTTACGATTCGGATGGCGGTCTGATATCCACGCTTTACCCGGAGAAACGCCGATACATGGTTCAACGCAACACGATGACCGAGGCCGGTATTGACGGCGGTCTGTTCCGGGATATTTTTGTCGCCATTGGTGAGCGGGTGTCTGATGATGCCTGGGCGATCCGGCTTCAATACAAACCGCTGGTCCGCTGGTTGTGGCTGGGGGCGCTGTTTATGGCCGCTGGTGGCTTCCTGGCCATTTCGGACCGCCGCTATCGCATTCGCGACAAGGTTGCGGAAAACGGTAAGGCCAAGGCACCGAACGCAGGCGGTGAGCGCGGAGCAGACCCGGCAGGAGTGGTGTCATGAAGCGGCTGCTGCTGTTCACGCCGTTGATCCTTGCTGTGGTACTCGGAGTGGTTCTGTTCGCCGGTATTGGTAAGGACCCCAACAAGCTGGAGTCGGCGCTGATCGGCAAACCGGTGCCCGAGTTTTTGTTGACGGATCTCCACAACGAAAGTCGCGAGCTGACTCGTGAGGTTTTTGAAGGGCATGTGTCCCTGCTGAATGTCTGGGGTACCTGGTGCCCGGCCTGCCGAGATGAGCATGGTGATCTGGTCTGGCTGGCGGAAGAGAAAGGCGTGCGTATCGTTGGCCTTAACTATAAGGACAACCGGGATGATGCCCTGGTCTGGCTTGATCGGTTGGGCGACCCGTATCAGGTGTCGATCTACGATCCCCGTGGCAGCCTCGGGTTTGACTTGGGAGTTTATGGCGCGCCGGAAACCTATGTCATTGATGTCGAAGGTATTGTGCGTTACCGCCACGTTGGCGTGGTCAATGAAAAAGTATGGGAGCGGGACATCAAGCCCATCGTCGACCGGTTCAGGGAGAAGATCTGATGTGGCGTCCGGTGTTTGCATGGCTGTTGCTGATGACAATTGCTCCGATGTCGGTGGCGGATGCCCGCGACGTATACGGGTTCGATACGCAGGCGCAGGAGCAGAGGTTCCAGACCCTGATTTCGGAGTTGCGTTGCCCGAAGTGCCAGAACCAGAACATCGCCGATTCCAATGCGCCGATTTCCAAGGATATGCGCGAGGAGGTTTACCGGATGATGTCTGACGGCGCCAGCAACGAGGAAATTGTCGGAGCACTGGTCGACCGCTTTGGTGAATTCGTGCGATACAAGCCGGAGGTGGATAGCCGCACCATCCTGCTGTGGGCAACGCCAGCCATTGTCGTCCTGGGTGGCCTGATGGTGGTGGCCGGGATTGTCATCCGCTCCCGCAGGGCAGGCCAGGACGAGCCGGCCCTGACCGACGAAGAGCGTGCACGGGCATCCAGAATGCTCGATGGCGATGATTCGAGCCGCACCTGATTTCAAACAACACTCTTTCTCAACCGGATTAATGACCGTTCTATGACACAGACCTTCTGGCTGACGGCCGCTGTATTAATCGTACTTGCCCTGGCGTTTGTAGTGGCGCCGTTGTTCCTGCACCGTTCCGGCCGGCGCGCGGAAATGGATCTGCGCAACCAGAACCTGCTGGCATATCGCAGCCGAATGGCGGAACTTGATCGCGAGTTTGACGCCGGCGCGCTGGACGAGGAAAGCTATCAACAACTCCGGGAAGAGCTGGCCGGCAGCATGCTCGATGATGTCCCGGATGCTGAACGTGGCGTTATTGACTCACCGGACCGGGCCAGGGGCGGGAAAAGCGCCATCGTCATTGCGATTGCCAGCCTCGCGGTGATTCCTGCCGCTGCGGTATTCCTGTACGGACAGTGGGGCGCTATGGACGACGTCGAGCAGTTCCGCGCCATGCAGGAAATGATGGCAGCTGACAGCGATCGCGTGGGCCAGATGCAGGAACTGACGGCTCAGCTTCGCGAGCGGTTGGAGGACAATCCAGAGAACACCGATGGCTGGGCCATGCTGGGGCGTAGCTATATGCGCATTGAGCAGTATGAGGACGCAGCGTGGGCCTTCGAACGGCTGGCAAAGAGTATTGAGGATGATGAGAGCGGCAAAGCTGTCGCCTGGGGATTGTCAGCCCAGGCTGCATTTTTCCTGAGCGAGGGTGACCTCAACCCAGCGGTGTCGAACGCCATTGAAAAAGCCAGGTCGCTGAATCCGGACGAGGTCAATTCCCTTGGCCTACTCGGTATCCATGCATTTAGCCAGCAGAACTTTGAGGAGGCGATCCGGTATTGGGAGCGCATCGTGTCGGTGGCGCCCAATCATCCCCAGATTGCCTCCATCCGCCAGGGCATTGAGCAGGCCTATCAGCGCCTGGGTCGGGAGATGCCACAGGAGCAGCCGCCAGAGGTATCCGGGGCCGGCGTGACCGTCCGGGTGGAAATAGACGAAGCATTCCAGGGCGAGATTCCTGACGACACCACCCTATTTGTTCTGGCGCGTCGGGCGAATGTCCAGAGCGGGCCACCGCTGGCTGTGGCACGGCTGAGTGCGGGACAGTTACCGATGGAGATACGATTGGACGACCGCTTCAATATGTCCGCGAATGCAAAGCTGTCGGAGGCGGGTGAAGTGCGCCTGCAAGCGCGGCTGTCGCGCTCTGGCAACGCCAGGCCCCAGGCGGGTGACTGGCAAGGCGAGGTGGATCAGCCGGTGCCGGTGGGTGAAGGCGAAAACGAGCCTGTTACCCTGGTGATCGACACCCAGCTGGTGCAATGATCTGTCACCGGCTGGTGCTCAGGCCCTGCGGGTAGAGCGGCGGCAGCTGATCCCCGGGAGCCGATTCACTGGCGGTTCCACGCACGCGGATCAGCGCTGCCACAAGCCGTTCTCCCTGCCACGGCTCTGACGTGGCCGATTCACCGGGTGTCCCGAATAATCGCTGTTGAAGCTGTTCGATCTCGGCGGCCAGTTCCGTGTCGTCCAGAAAACGGTTCACATCCGTTACGCTTTGGAAGGTGCGTTCCGGATGCCTTTGAGACATCCAGCGCACAAGCCGGTCGGTGGTTTTGGGCGATCCCGCCTGCGCTGCCTCGCACAGATCCCGGAATAGCCCCTTTTCCCGGTTGTCCCCCTGACTCGCCACGACCTTGCCAGCACTGGTGCGGCGCCTGCTGTACCACCAGGCCGCCAGTGTAATCAGCCAGCCCGCCAGGACGGTCAGGGTGGCTAACGGCCAGAATCCGACACCGGATTCCCCGTCAGGCTCATTTGATATCGGGTCATTGTTGGGCTTGGTACCCGCTTCCGAGGCGTCTTCCAGTTTATCGGGCACCGAGTCGATCTGGCCGGGAATCCCCTCAACAACCAGCGTGTGTGCAGGAATAACCGCTACTTTTTCGCTGTCGCTTTCAGTATCCCACCAGGGGATCCGGATTTCGGGCAATGTTAACTTTCCTGGCTGCACCGGTACCAGTGCCGTGGTCTGGGTCAGTGTCGAGGCCAGCCCGTCGGGGCCAGGCGTGGTCGTGCGCTCGGGCTTCTCCGGGTAGGCCCGTATGCTATCGGGTGTCTGTTCCGGGAACGGAGGTAAGGATTCGGCAGGCAGGCCCTCCGCCCTCATGGTGAGGCTTCTGGTGAGATTCTGGCCCGCTGTCAGGTTCTGGTTTCGTGGCAGTCCGGACTGATCCAGCTCCAGCGTGCGGGCGGGCAACCAGGTGTCTCCGCTGAATCCCGCTGGCACACCCTTGACGGTGATATCAAACAGGTTGGCGCTGTCGCGCAGAAACTTCAGTTGGCCCTGCTCATTCCGGGCCTGGCCCTCAAAACGGATGGGTTGCAGGCTGAGTTGTCCCTCCCTCTGGGGAAACAGTGCGTAACGGCGCTCAACCACACGATAGCGAACACCGTCCCGGTAGCGGGTGTACTCGTTCTGCTTGCCCAGCGATTCGACAATGGCATTCGGGTGCTCCGGCTCGGAGAGCTCGCCGCGAATGAGGTTACCGGTGAAAAACAGTTTGATGGTGAACACCAGTTGTTCCTGGACATACACCTCCTCCTTGTCCGCGGCCAGCTCGATAAAGCTGTCCCTCTCGGCGTCGGGCTCCTGATCGGGTGGGGTGCCGCTGATCACCTTGATGGCGACCGGGGCTGAGCGGGCGTCGCGGAAGCTCAGGGATGGAATGGTCAGCTTGCCTGTCTTTTTGGGCGCGAGCTGGTAAGTCCATGTGATCTCGCCCATCATCTCATTGTTGACGGTGCGGATAGAGTATTGCTGATTGCGGGCGAGAATCTCGAAGTCGCCTTCCACCTTTTCGATGTCCGGTTTTGGCAGGTTCGACAAGTCAAAATCGAACAGGTTTCCCAGATTGATATCGATTTTGGTGCTGCCCTTGACGCTCAGGGTAAGCACTTCTCCTTCGTAAAGGCGGGTTCTGTCGGGTTCAGCGATCAGATCATTGGCTGCCATGGCCGGCCCTGCCATGGTGACAAGCAGCAGTATCAGAATAAACGGACCGGTCAGCCGGCTTACCATGGTGTATCGCCCTCGTCAGATGGTGTTTCCCGTTCCTGGTATTGTTGCAGGAATTTGCGCCTCAACAGGCCGCCCGGATTATCGGGCACGCGCCGGAGCCATTGTTCCTGCCCCTGGGTCAGTGGAGAGGTGTCCAGTTCCGCCGGTGCCCTGGATACCTGTCCGTCGGCTTCCGAAGAGTCGGCATCACGCTGGCGGTGTTGATCGCCCTCCGCCTGGTTTTCCTGTTCGTCGCTTTGGCCGTTCTGCTGGCTATCCTGTGGCTCGTTGTTCTGCTGTCCATTCTGTTGATTATCCGGCTGGTTCTGCCCCGCCTGATCTGACGGGTCGCCGTCCTGGTTCTGGGTATCTGACCCATTCTGTGAGTTCTGCTGGTTACCCTGCTGCTGTTGATCGCCCTCCTGGTCTGACGATTCACTGCCGTCCCCGCTTGATTGGCTCTGTTGCTGCTCCAGCAGCTGTTTCACCAGGTCCCGGTTGAACAAGGCGTCTTCATGTCCAGGTTGCTTCGCCAGCACATTCTCGTAGGCCTTGAGGGCTTCTTCCAGCTTGCCGGCACGGGCCAGGGCGTTGCCGCGGTTGTAGCTTGCCCTGGGTGTGTCTTCGCTGGCGAACGTGCCCGCTGCGGACTCATAGTCACCTGAGCGATAGAGTGCGCTACCACGCCACTGGGGATTGTCGAGAACCTTGGCTGCCCGTTCCGGGTCTTCTTCGATCAGCGCGGGCGCACGCTGATCCTCCCGGGACCAAAGGGCGTCCCAGTCCACGGCCATTGCGGGACGAGGGGTGAGGGGCAGAAGTGTTAGCAGTACCGCCACCATGGCACCGCGACGCCAGCCGAGCAATGCCAGTGGTGCGGCCAGCCACAATAGCCAGTAGCCATCATCCTGCCAGCGGTTGACCATCAGGTCGCGCTCGCTGTCTTCCCAGTTGTCCGAGTCGATGGGGCGCAGTTCCAGGGCGCGGATGTCCTCGTCCGTAATGGTCAGGCTATGACTGTCTCCACCATTGCTCTCCGCCAGTTCCGCCATGGCTGAGGGGTCCGCATGGGTAATCACGATGTCGCCGCCGTCACGAATGAACCCTTGGCGCGCCAGTGGTATTGGGCCGCCCTCTGAGGTGCCAACGGTCAGAGTGCTGAGTATGAACCGGCTATCCGTCATGGCGTCGTTGATGCGGGTAAGGTAGCGCTCGTCCACATTGTCTGCAATCAGTAACAGTCGTCCGGTTCCGGGGGCGCCCTGTTCCAGCAGGTCAAGGCCACGTTGTACGCCGAGGTCGGTTCGGTTTCCCGCAGCGGGCATGATCACCGGTTCGAGTACCTCCAACATGCCCTCGATGGTATTGCTGTCATCCGTCAACGGTGTGACCGCATGAGCGTCCGCGGCATAGACCACCAGGGCCGTCAGGCTGCCCTCCCGCGCCTTCAGGATATCGCGAATCTTGCGCTTGGCCATGGTCAGACGGTCGGGTTCTACATCAGTGGCAAGCATCGATAGCGATAAATCCAGTACGATGACGAGACTATCATTCTGCTGTTGCAGTGGCGTGGGCGCTTTGCGCCACGACGGGCCGGCAAGGGCAACGGCAAGCACCATGATGGCGGCAACGACCGGCAACACGGGCGAGCGTTTTTGACCGCCAGCAGTACCAGACTGACTGATCAATGGGCGCAGCAGTTGCGGCGGTATCACGCGGCTCCAGCCACTGTCGCTCTGGCGGACCCGTTTAAACACCAGCGGCAGGACAAGGGCCACAAGAAGTAAAAGTAGCCACAGTGGGCGCAGGAAGTGAAAATCAGCCATGGTTCCCTCCCCGTGCGTTGTTTCTGGTCTCAAGCCGGTTGCTGGCTACTCTGGCGCTCTGGAGTAGCAGCCAGATCAGGACTGCAATCCCGGCGGGCCAGACGTACAGTTCAGTCACCGGTCGATAGTGCTTGCCTTCCAGTTCGATGGGTTCAAGCTGGTTGATACTTTCATAGATCAGTTCCAGTTCAGGCAGGCTGCGGGCCCGGAAGTACTCACCGCCGGTCTGCTGGGCGATTCGCGTCAGCAAACCTTCATCAAGGTCGCGGGATGGGTTGACCCGGCGGGAGCCGAGCAACCCACGCTGAACCATGGTTTCGGCACCAATCCCGATCGTGTAGATGCGTACGCCGGCGGCTTTTGCAATCTCCGCCGCCTTGTCCGGCGCTATCTCACCAGCGGTGTTGGCGCCATCGGTCAGCAGGATCACCACGCGTTGCTCCTGGGGGCGATCACGAAGGCGCTTGACCGCCAGACCAAGGGCGTCGCCGATGGCTGTGGCCCGACCGGCCATGCCGATACCTGCCTCATGCAGCAGCGTGCGAACGGTGGCGAGGTCAAAGGTCAGCGGCGCCTGGATATAGGGTTCCGTACCGAACAACAGCAGTCCCAGGCGGTCACCTTTACGGCGCTGGACAAAGTCATCCAGCACGCGCTTCACCGCCTGTAGTCGATTTATGCTGCGGCCCTGGATAACCATGTCTTGTTCGTCCATTGACGGGGAGATATCCACTGCCAGAAGCAGGTCACGGCCGCTGACTGGCAACTGTACCTGTTCGCCGACGTGTTGGGGGCGTGCCAGGGCCACGACCAGCAGCAGCCAGATCAGCAATAGTGCCAGTTGCTGCCAAAGGGGAGTGTGGCTGCCGCTACGGCTGACGCCCGGCAGGTCCGACAACCAATGCCCGACAGGGAAAACAGGTGCCTCCACAGCCTGAGCACTGCGCTTGCGTAGCCGGATAATCAGGGGCACTAGAGCCAGTAACAGGGCCCATGGAAATGCAAGGCTCAGCATTTCTGGCCTCCCAGCCAAACGCGGGCGAACGCGACAGCATCACTGGTATGGCACTCGGGTGTCGGTTGCCAGCTGCTGTTCACCATGGCTTCTACCACCGGGCGTGAGGCTATGCGATCCTTCGGGCTGGTTTCCAGAAGAAAGCGAACCCAGGGTTCGCCGGACAGGGATTCCGGGAGGCGTTCTGGGTAGCGGATGCGCGCGGCTTGTTTCAGTAAAGCGTTCAGCGCACCGAACCATTGGCTGTTGGGTGTTGCGGCCTGCTCCAGTCTGTTCAATTCTGTGTTGGCGGTTTTCAGCCAGCGGTTTCTGCGCCGTTTCCGTCGGATCAGCAAGAACGCCAGAGTGGCCAGGGCAATAGCAATAGCCATTAGCAACCACCAGCCTGGCGCCGGTGGCCAGAAGCCTCCGGATTGTGGCAGGTGAATGTCTCTGAGCTGGCTCAGTGGGTCCTGTTCCATCATGGGGTCTTTGTGGTTCCTGTCATCCGATGTGACCTCGGGGGCCAAGCAGTGCCTGCAACGCCAACGCTGGCTGATCGCCGGTCATGACGCTGGCGGGCTGGACACCTGCCGTTCGAAAGCACTCCTCAAGGGCCTCTGTATGCTGGCGAACCTTGTCCGCATAGGCCCTCTGGAAGCGGGGGTTGCTGCTATCGAACCACACCGGTCCGTCTTCGCCAGCAATGGCGAAACGACCGCTTTCAGGCAGCTTCAGTTCCAGCGGGTCTACAACTCTCAGTGCGCTGACAGTGTTGTGACGTGCCAGTGAACCGAGTAGCCGCGACGTTTCAGCGGTAATGGTCAGGAAGTCACTGATGACGAAAATGCGGCTACCGGTATGGGCCACACGGCGCGCTTCCCCTAGGGCGGTATCCAGGGTGGCGTTTTCCACGCCGGCGGCTGCAGTAACATTCGCGTCGCGCGTGCTTCTTTGCTGTCTTGCCACGGTGTCGAGGAACTGCAGTACCGATTTCTTGCGCCGCGCCGGGCGTTGTACGGTAAGTTCGTTGCCGTTGAAAACGATTCCTCCCACCTGGTCGCCAGACCAGAGGGCAAGCCAAGCCAGGATGCCGGCAATTTGAGCACCGCGGACCTGTTTGTAAGCACCGGTGCTGGCGAAAAACAGTGAAGGCCCGAGGTCGCAAAGCAGGAGCACGGGGCGCTCGCGCTCTTCCTCGTAGAGCTTCGTGTGCGGCGACTGCCGTCGGGCGGTCACCCGCCAGTCGATGCTGCGGATATCGTCCCCGGGTTGATACTGGCGCACCTCAGCAAAGGCCATGCCCCGTCCGCGCCGGGGAGAGCGTTGCAAGCCGGCCTGCCGGGATCTTACCGGGCGCGCAGCAGGCAACTTCAATGCGCGGGCATCTGCCTGCAGGCGAATGAGACCGGAAAGGGGAATATGGGTCGCTGGCTCTTCGGGCGTCATGGTCACGGTGTCAGGCTGTTACCGGAACGCGGTCTATCAGGCGCTGGATAATGGCATCTGCAGTCAGGCCTTCGGCTTCGGCTTCGAACGTCAGCAATATACGATGGCGAAGGACGTCGAAGGCAATGTTACGGACATCGTCCGGGCTGACGTAGTCCCGTCCTTCCAGCCAGGCCATGGCCCTGGCGCAGCGATCCAGCGCGATGGTGCCTCGTGGGCTGGCTCCGAAGGCAGTCCAGCGGGCCAGTTCAGGGTCGAGTGACGCCGGGTCACGGGTGGCCAGCACCAGAGCCAGCAGGTATTGCTCGACGGGCTCTGACATATAGATGTCGGAAACCGCATGCCGGGCCTCGAAAACCTGGTCGGCCGTCAGGCGGACTTCAGCGGCCACCTGTCCACGGCGGTAATCGTTGCGCGCAAGGTGAAGAATCTCTCTTTCGGCCACGGCGGATGGATAATCAATCACTACATGCATCAGGAATCGGTCGAGCTGGGCTTCAGGCAGGGGGTAGGTGCCTTCCTGTTCGATAGGGTTCTGGGTGGCCATTACCATGAACAGGCGATCCAGCGGGAAGGTGCGCATGCCGACACTGACCTGGCGTTCGCCCATGGCTTCGAGTAACGCTGACTGTACCTTGGCCGGCGCCCGGTTAATTTCATCGGCCAGCACCAGGTTATGGAAGATCGGGCCATGCTGAAACTCGAACTGTCCCGTTTCGGCACGATAGATCTCACTGCCGGTCACGTCGGATGGCAGCAGGTCCGGGGTGAACTGGATACGGTGAAAGTCGCCTTCGAGGTGATCGGCGAGGGCCTTGATGGCGGTGGTTTTGGCCAGGCCGGGAGCGCCCTCTACCAGCAGGTGGCCATCGGCCAACAGGGCAATCAGCAAACGGTCCACCAGTTTTTCCTGGCCAATAATCCTTTTTGCTAACTGAGACCTGAGCTCTCCAAACGTATGCTGTAATGCCATGGGGGGTGTCCACTCCTACTGCAGAGACGGTTCGCGTAAGTAGATGCCGCAGTTTTCGCATCTGTGGGGCAAAAATCAAGGCTTTGACTATGCTTATGTGACGGTACACCGATTACGTTTATTTCACACTCACAGAGGTCGACTATGAATGCGCTGACGATCGCCAGCAAGGAACAGTTTTTCCAACAGCTGGACGAAGCTTTCGCTGAAAAAATAGCGAAAACCGAAGCGAAAAAGATCAGTGAATTCGCGAAGCAGCATTATGCTCACATTCCTCTTGAAGAACTTATAAGTCGACGATTTTCCGATACCTATGGGGCTATCCTCGCGGCCTGGCAGTTTCTTCAGAAACGGTCCGCCGAGGAAACCCCTGTGTCCGTGTTCAATCCGGACCTCGAAAGTGATGGCTGGCAGTCAACTCATACTGTCATTTTTATTCTTCATCCGAACATGCCGTTTCTAATCGATTCCCTGCGAATTGCCATTAACCAGCGGGAAATCGGTACCCACTCGATTCAGCACTCCATACTTCAGGTGGAGCGGGACACTCAGGGCAAACTGAAAAAACTGCATCCTCCGAAAAAGAAGTCCGCCAATGCCAGCTACGAGGCGTTCATTGTGCTGGAGATTGACCGGCATAGCAGCCCGGAAGACCTGAGATCGCTTGAAGAGGTTCTGCAAACCATTCTTCATGAAGTCCGCATAGCGGTCAGTGACTTTCCGATTGTGACTGAAAAAGTCAATGAAATCAGTCGGGAGCTGGATAATACCACGGCCGGTATTGACGAGGAGGAAAAGGAAGAGGCGAAGGCGTTCCTGGCGTGGCTGGTCAAGGACCACTTCACCTTCCTCGGCTACGACGAATACGATTTCGCCAAGGACAAGAACGGGTTGGTGGTCCGCCGTGTGGAGAATTCCGAACTGGGTATCCTGCGGGTGAATAACGAGCGCCCGGATCGCGTTCGGCTCAATGAACTGCCACAGCGAACCCGGCACGAAATGACCCGCACCGATGATATCTTCATTTTCGCGAAGTCGGCCCAGCGTTCGCGGGTTCACCGTCCGGCCTATCCGGACTACATCGCCGTCAAGAAGTTCAACAGTAAGGGCGAAGTGGTCGGCGAGCGCCGTTTTCTGGGTTTGTATACCTCACGGGTCTACAACGAACGCCCGGATGAGATTCCCCTGCTGCGCCGCAAGTTCCAGACGGTCATGCGGCGTTCGGGGTTCCTGCGCGATGACTATGCGGGTAAGGAGCTGGATCAGATCCTCACGGTGTACCCCCGGGACGAACTGTTCCAGATAGAGCCGGGAGAACTGCTGTCCATCGCCAAGAGCATTCTCTACATCCAGGAACGTCGTCGTATCGAACTGTTCATGCGGGAAGACGTGTATGGCCAGTTCGTGACCTGCCTGGCGTTCTTCCCCAGGGATATTTACAACACGGAGTTGCGCCTTAAAGTCGAGCAGGAGTTGCTGGAGACCTTGGGCGCCGAAGACATCGAATTCGTGACGCATTTTTCCGAGTCGGTTCTGGCGCGGGTGCAGTTCACGATACGGGTGCCCCAGGTGGAAAACCGGCAGCTTCCGATTTCCGAGATTCGCGACAAGGTGATCGGGTTGGCCCAGTCCTGGCGTGATGGCCTGCTGGAAGCGCTGACCGAGGCCTATGGCGAAGAGCAGGGTAACGAGATGTTCCGCGTGTACTCCGGCGGTTTCCCTGCCAGTTACAAAGACATGTTCTCGCCCCGGCGTGCTGCCATTGATCTCGAGCATATATCCGGCGCGGCGGGGGAAAAGCATCTCACCATGAGCTTCTATCGAGCTCTGGAAGAGGATGAAAGCACACTCCACTTCAAACTTTTCTATCCGGATGAGCCGTTGCCACTGTCCGATGTCATGCCGATTTTCGACAATCTCGGGTTCCGGGTGATCGGCGAGCATCCCTTTGAAGTCAGTGACCGGAAAGGGCAGACGGTATGGATACATGACTTCACGCTGCAGGCCCACAGTGGGAAAGTGGTGGATATTCACCGAATCCGTCCCATTTTCGAGGATCTGTTCCGTCGCGTGTGGTACGGCGATGCCGAGAATGACGCTTTCAACCGGCTGCTGCTGTCCTCCTACATGAGCTGGCGGGAGATTGCCCTGCTGCGGACCTACGCCCGCTACATGCGTCAGATCCGTTTTTCCAACAGCCAGACCTTTATCTCCAACACTCTGGTTAACCATGTGGACCTGACGCGGTTGTTGCTGGAATTCTTTGAGGTGCGCTTCAATCCGGAGCGTTATCAGAGCGAGGGCAAAAGTGCGGCCGCGCAACAGAAGCTTGAGATCGAGTTCAACGCCGGGCTTGATGAGGTAGAGAACCTGAGTGAAGATCGGGTCCTACGTCTGTTCCTGGAGCTGATGCAGGCTACCCTGCGTACGAATTATTACCAGCCTGACGGTGAAGGTCATACAAAGCCGTATATCAGTGTGAAATTCGACCCCTCCTGCATTCCGGATATGCCGCTGCCCATGCCCATGTTCGAGATTTTCGTCTACTCACCGCGGGTTGAGGGTGTGCATCTGCGTGGTGGCAAGGTGGCTCGAGGTGGTTTGCGCTGGTCCGATCGTTTCGAGGACTACCGCACCGAGATTCTCGGGCTGGTCAAAGCCCAGCAGGTCAAGAACGCGGTAATCGTACCAGTCGGTGCCAAGGGTGGTTTCGTGGCCAAGCGCCTTCCGGACATATCGGATCGCGAGGCTTTCCAGGCTGAGGGCATCGAAGCCTATAAGACCTTCATCCGTGGCCTGCTGGACATTACCGACAACCTGGTGGACGCAGGTATTCAGCCTCCAGCCTCGGTGATCCGTCACGATGAGGATGACCATTACCTGGTCGTGGCTGCGGACAAGGGGACTGCAACCTTCTCGGACATCGCCAATGGTCTGGCGGCGGAGTACGGCTTCTGGATGGGGGATGCCTTTGCCTCCGGTGGCAGCAACGGCTATGACCACAAGAAAATGGGCATAACCGCCCGTGGTGCCTGGGTGTCCGTGGAGCGCCATTTCCGCGAGCTGGGCATCAACCCGGCGCTGGATGAGTTCACCGCTATCGGTATCGGTGATATGGCGGGAGACGTATTCGGTAACGGCCTGCTTTCCTCGGAAAAGACAAAGTTGGTCGCCGCCTTCAACCATGTGCACATTTTTATCGACCCGACGCCGGACGCGGCCAAAAGCTACAAAGAGCGTAAGCGTTTGTTTGAGTTACCACGCTCATCCTGGACTGATTACGACACCAGCCTGATTTCCAAAGGCGGTGGCATCTTCAATCGCAGCGCCAAGTCCATTCCCGTCAGCCCGGAAATGAAAAAATTGCTGGGCATCAAATCCGACCGGGTGCCGCCCAACATGTTGATTACCCACATCCTGAAGGCCCAGGCCGACCTGCTTTGGGTGGGTGGCATTGGGACCTACGTCAAGGGTCACGGCGAGTCCCACGGGGATGTTGGGGACAAGGCCAACGATGCGGTTCGTATTAACGGTTCAGAGCTTCGCTGCAAGATTGTGGGCGAGGGTGGGAACCTGGGCCTGACGCAGTTCGGGCGTATCGAGTTTGCGTTACGCGGCGGCCGGCTCAATACAGACTTCATCGACAACTCCGGCGGTGTGGATTGCTCCGACCACGAAGTGAACATGAAAATCCTCCTGAACCAGGCGGTTGCGATGGGGGATCTGACTGATAAGCAGCGCAACATCATGCTGGAGGAAATGACGGATGATGTGGCCGCCCTGGTGCTCAAGAACAATTATCGGCAGACCCAGGCCATCAGTATTGCCAGTGTGGGGGCCATTACCCGGCTCGAAGAATACCGCCGGCTGATGAACACCATGGAAAGCGAGGGTAAGCTGAATCGCAGCCTGGAGTTCCTGCCCGACGACGAAACCCTGTCCGAGCGCAAGCTGGACAAGAAAGGGTTAACCCGTCCCGAACTGTCCGTGCTGATTTCCTACGTCAAGGGTGACCTGAAACAAACCCTGATCGACAGCAGCCTGCCGGATGAGCCCTTGTTGGCAGGGGAGATGTACAAGGTGTTTCCTCAGGACCTGACCCGCAAGTTCTCCAAAGAGTTGGGTGAGCACCAATTGCGCCGTGAGATCATTGCGACGCAGATTGCCAACGACATGGTCAACCACATGGGGATCACCTTTGTGGAACGGTTGAAGCAGTCAACCGGCGCCGATGCGGCGTCGATTGCGCTGGCCTGGATCATCGCTCGTGATGTCTTCCGGCTGGACACCTGGTGGGACAAAGTGGAGTACCTGGATTTCTTTATCCCGGCCAAGGTTCAGATGGATCTGATGGGCGACCTGATGCGATTGATTCGCCGCGCTGTTCGCTGGCTGCTGCGCAACCGCCGGGCAGACCTGGATATTCAGAGCCACATGGAGCGTTTCGCCGACAGCGTCTGGAAGATCACGGCTGACCTGCCGGATTACCTCGGTGAACAGGCCTGTGCTGATTGGAAAAAACGCCATGACGAACTGGTCGAGACTGGCTTGCCTGCAGATCTGGCCTCTGTAGCGTCTGGGACCAGCTATCTTTATTCCTCACTCGGTATCATTGAGGCCCGCGAGGCAACAGGAATGCCTTTGAAAACCGTTGCCAACCTCTACTATGATCTCGGCGACAGGCTGGATCTGAACTGGTTTGCCAAAGCCATTGCAGCTCTGGTGCCTGCATCTCACTGGCAGGCCCTGGCGAGGGAGAGTTTCCGCGAGGACCTGGATTGGCAACAGAGGGCTCTGACCACCGGTGTGCTCAAGTTGGCTACGAAGCCTGGAGATGTCAGCAGCGCTGTAGACAACTGGATGGCGCGGCACAGCACCATGATCAGCCGTTGGAAATCCATGCTGACGGAACTCAAAGGGGTACGTGAACCGGAATACGCGATGTTTTCCGTGGCGTTGCGCGAGCTACTGGATCTGGCTCAGACCACCATGCACGAACATCACGACTCCGACCTGACTCAGACCAGTTGATGATTGATTTATGTCGCGGATTGCCGTTCAATTCTGGGCAATGTTGATCATTAGGAGGAGGTTTAATGGGGCAGCTTGATCATTTGCTGGACAAAAACAAGGCTTGGGCCGATGGCATCAAGAGCCAGGACCCTCAGTTTTTTGACCGCCTGTCCAACCAGCAGGCGCCGGAGTACCTCTGGATTGGCTGCGCGGACAGTCGGGTGCCGGCCAACCAGATCGTTGACCTGATGCCCGGTGAGCTGTTTGTACACCGAAACGTGGCCAATGTGGTGGTACACACAGACTTTAACTGCCTGTCGGTGCTTCAGTTCGCCGTTGACGTGCTTAAGGTCAAGCACATTCTCGTCGTTGGTCATTATGGCTGCGGGGGGGTCAAGGCGGCCCTGAACAACGAGGGCTTTGGCGTGATTTCGAACTGGCTGCGGCACGTTCAGGACGTTCGCGACAAACACCAGGGCATCCTCGATGGCCTGGCGACCGATCAGGACCGCGTGGACCGACTGTGCGAGTTGAACGTGGTGGAGCAGGTTGGCCATGTCTGTCAAAACAGCATTGTGCAGGAGGCCTGGCGTCGTGGGCATGCGTTGACCGTGCACGGCTTTGTCTACGACGTGGCCGACGGTATCCTTCGGGATATGGGGCTGTCCATCAGTTCCGAGGCGGATCACGAAGCAGTCAAACAAAACAGTATTGATGAGCTGGTATTGAGGCCGGTCCGTGCGGGTCGCCATAAAAACTGACATAAAAAATGTCAAATTGTGTCAATTATTCGTGACAGGCGTCACTTTCTGACCCGGTACGTCATCACAGTTAACCTCCTGAAGGATTGTTACACTGAATTCGTAACATATCAGGAGGTTAACCATGCGAGAGATCGTTCAAAAAGCGCTCAGTGCCATGAGTCAGCGTAAAGCGACGCAGTCCACCCAGGCTCGTCGCCGCACCAGTGAAACGACGCCGCAGCCCGAATTGGCGGAAGATTGGGGCATGTCGCCAGAAGACGCTTTGCGAGCCAACACGGTTGCCCGCTACAAGTAGGAGGCCGGAGCTGTAATCTGCCGGTTTCTGACCGCCCGGGCCAAGACTCAGGGCTTAATTCCGGTTAGAGTATCCCGCCTGATACGAACGCCGGGATACGCTGATCAATGTCTGCATTGCCTAATTCCCACGAAGTCCTGCTCAAGAACCAGAATCTGTTGCGTGGTCGCCTGGCCATTATTGGCGTGGTTGATCCTGCGTTGCTTCCCCTGTTGCCGGGTCGGGGACTGACGATTTCCGAACATTTTGGCAATTACCAACAACTGCTGGCCGTCAGTGACTGGACGGCGGCCTTTGGTTATGACGCTCCGGAGTTGTCACCGGGCATGGCCGATACCCTGGTGGTGTTCCTCCCCAAGGCCCGAGCTGAGTTGTCGGTGAGGCTTGAGTTGGCACTTTGGCTGGCGGCTGAAGGTGCTCGACTGGTCCTGGTGGGCGAAAAGAAAGAAGGTATTGCGGGCGCTGTGAAACAGCTGAAGGAGCTTTCACCTCAAGCATCGAAGGCAGACAGTGCCCGTCACTGCCAGGTCTGGCAAGCCGATAGCCTGCCCAGGCGTCCAGCGTTTGACCTTCAACGTTGGCTTCAGTGGCATCCGGTTGAGTGCGAGGGAGTTGGCTTCAGGGTGGCCGGCTTGCCGGGTATATTCAGTGACGGTGAGCTGGATGATGGTACCGCCATGCTGTTGCAAACCCTCGCTGACTCACCGCTGGAAAAAGGACCCGTGCTGGATTTTGCCTGCGGCGCAGGTGTTATCGGCACCTGGTTGCAGTTGCACCAACGAGCCACGGAGCAGGGCGGTTTTCCGGTCGACGGCGTAGACGTGCAGTTCCAGGCCGTTGCCTGTGCTCGTGCGACCTATCGGGAGGCGGGCGTGGATGGCTTGATTCACGCCTCCGACGGGTTGTCCGGCGTCGACGGCCGCTACGCCGCAGTTGTCACCAATCCGCCATTCCATACCGGTATCCGTACCGATACATCCATGACTGAGCGGTTCCTGCAGGGTGTGGCAAAGCACCTGGAACCCGGCGGTGAGTTGCGCCTGGTGGCGAACACGTTTCTTCCCTATGAAGCACTGATCCGTCGTCATGTCGGGCCGGTCAAGGCGATCGCTGGCGACCGACGCTTCACGGTGTGGAGCGCCCGCCGTCACTGAATTGTCGTCTGGCTGTCATACGGTCGTCATTGCCATCGGACAAGGTATGAATAATCCTTGAGCAGGCCGGTGGGGGAAACCGATGCATCAGTACCGGAGCGTTTTCATTTCCGATGTTCACCTGGGGTCCGCCGATTGTCAGGCGGACTATCTTCTGGATTTTCTCGACAACGTCAGCTGCGAGACCCTGTACTTGGTCGGGGATATCGTTGATCTAATCGCCATGCAACGGCGGGTGCACTTCCCGGAAAGCCATCAGGCGGTTGTGAGGCGGTTTATGGCTATTGCCGCTGCCGGCACGCGGGTGGTTTATGTGCCTGGCAATCACGATGAATTTCTGCGGCACTTCTGCGGCCAGACGTTGGCAGGTATCGAGTTGAAGCAAAAAGCCATTCATACGACGGCGGACGGTCGCCGATTCGTGGTCTGCCATGGCGACCAGTTTGATCAGGTGGTGCGCTGCAGCCCCTTGATGCTGCTGGTAGGCGATCGGGCTCATGGCCTTCTGCTGCGCCTGAACCGCTGGTTCAATGCCTGGCGGCGCTTACGCCGCAAGCCATACTGGTCCCTGGCGGCCTGGGTCAAAAGCCGTATCGGCAAGGCGCGGTCATTCATTCGACGCTTCGAACTGGCTGCTCTGACGGCGGCAGAACGCGGACACTATGATGGTTTTATCTGTGGTCACATCCACTCAGCAGGCTTTCTGCGCAGCCAGGAAGGACTCTACTGTAACGACGGTGACTGGGTAGAGCACTGCACGGCGCTGGTGGAGCGGCACGATGGTAAGCTGGATATCCTGCACTGGTCCGAACAGCCGGGCATCCTTGCTTCGGAGCCAGCACAGCCCGCCCCTGAGTTCAGCGGCGGCCAGCGCCCCGTCATCGACGTTCTGTCGCCTGCGTTTATCGAAAGTATCAATGCGGCACCAAAATAGCGGTTTTTTCCGGGCATAAAAAAGCCCCTGGGGTGAGGGGCAAGAAGGTTTGCTGCCACAACAAACGGAGCAACCTGAAATCGTTCTGTCAGAGTAGGGTTAATTTCTAGAGTAATCAGCCTAGAATGTCCGCAGTTTTCTGAACGACGATGCGGATGCCTAAAATGACAAGTGAGGTTCTAACATTCAGTGGTGGGCGCTTGCCCCTGAAGCGCCCAGGTGGAGGCCACACCCTTCGGGCCTGGGATGCCGCTGACGAGCAGTTGCTGGAGCAGGTTCTGGAGCGTTGCACGCCGCAGAGCCACCCACGGGTGTTGATCATTGACGACCAGTTTGGGGCTTTGACCCTCGGTCTGGCGCCTTTCTCCCCTGTTTCCTTTGCGGATAGCTGTCTCCTCTCTGAGTCCCTGGTTATTAATGCTCCGGCGAATCTGTCTATTCCGGCACCAAAGAGCTGGCTGGAGCCGCCGGAAGGGCCCTTCGATCTTGTCGTTATGAGGATTCCCCGGCAACTGGACTACCTGGCGTGCCTGTTGCGGTGGGTCAACAGCGTTCTGGCACCCGAAGGCAAGCTGATTGCCGGTGGCATGATCAAGCATCTGCCGTCGCACAGTGCTGATGTGTTCGGGGGACTGGTCAATACCCGGGAAGTCTGTCCCGCGCGCAAAAAAGCGAGGGTGGTGGTTGCCGCCCGGGGTGAGGATACGTTGAGGGACTGGCCGGATTTTTGGCGGGGATACAGGTTGTCGTCCCGGTACGAGCTATCGGGTATGCCAGCGGTGTTCGCCAGAGGAAAGCTGGATATCGGTTCGCGGCTGCTGTTAGCGGCCATTGAGCGGAAGATTGCGGATCTCCCCCCTGGAGCACGGGTAATGGATCTGGCTTGTGGAAACGGTGTACTTGGGGTGACGGCCCTGGACCGTAATCCGGCGCTTGAGAGTGCGTTCGCGGACGTTTCCAGTCAGGCGGTTGCCAGCGCACGTCACAATGTCCTGACGGCTTTCCCGGACGCTGTCGCGAGCTTTTACCACAGTGACGGTATTCCGGAGGCGGCTGACCGTTATGATCTGGTGCTGTTAAATCCGCCATTTCACGAAGGCGGTGTGGTCGGTGACCATATCGCGCTTCGACTCTTCAGTCAGGTGGCCCGGCACCTGTCTCCTGGCGGATGCATGTTGTTGGTGGGGAATCGGCACCTGGGTTACCACCGCAGTCTCCGTCACTACTTTGGCCAGGTGCGACAACTTGATGCGGACCCGAAGTTTGTGGTGTTCGAGGCCTCTGTTCAGGAGGGTGGCCGGTCGTAACCCATGCGTGCCAGGGTATCGACAATGGTCTGGGTCTGACTGTCGATCTCGATGTTAACCCGGTCGCCGACAGTCATATCGGCAAAGGTGGTGGCCCGCAGGGTCTCGGGAATCAGGTGAACGTTGAAACGATTATCAGTGACGTCGCCAATGGTCAGGCTGGCTCCGTTGATGGCGATGTAACCTTTGGGAAAGATATAGCTAGCCCATGCCTGCGGCACCTCGAATTCAATCGTGCAGTTGTTCTCGGGGCGGTCGATCGCGACGATATCGGCCGTGGTGTGCACATGGCCGGAGAGAAGGTGCCCGCCGATTTCGTCGCCTATCCGGGCCGCACGTTCGAAATTGATGCGATCCCCTGGCTTCAGCTTTCCCAGGGTGGTCAAGCGCAGCGTTTCCTGCATGGCATCGAAATAGAGGTTTTGACCTTCCTGTCGGGTCACCGTCAGGCAAGTCCCGTCGATGGATACTGACGCACCTATGGTCACGTTGTGAGCCTGATCCTCCGGAAAACGAATGCTAAAGCTGCTCAGACCGGGCACGGCAGAAATCTCGTCAACGACGGCAATACCCTGAACAATGCCTGTAAACATGTCTCAACCTCGACTACTGGTGTCTGTAGCCGTATAGGGCCACACTTGATGGGGGCAAGGATAGCGATCCTGCGGGCCGGTGCCAAGCCATCATGACCGTCTCAGGCATGTCGCCGTGACTCAAGGATCCCGGTCGTTGGCCGATAAACGGTAGGGATTGGATGCGGACGGCGGCAACTGTCCCGGTAATTTATGACGGACTATCAATCATGGCAGAGAACGAAAGTGTACGTCAGAGAACCAGTGATACCGCGCGCGGGGGAGAGCCCTTGCTACGTAGAGGGCGGCCCGCGGACCCGCACCCGAAAGCGGGTGATGGAGCGCGGTCGGACGACGCTGCCACTGGCGCCGAAATTCCTGCCAACCGACCGGAGCGGGGTGCAACGGCTCCCGCAGGTCGGCTTGAGACTGACGACACTCCAGCGAGCAATGAGGCTGCCGAGGAATCGTCGACGGGTGAGAACCCTCAGAACATAGAAAAAACCCTGGCGGAGTCGCGTCAACGTAAGCTCCGTTTGATGCTACGCCAGTGCGACCGTGTGTTGTTGCTGGATTTCGACTTGTTGGCTCTGCCTGACTGGCCCGACAATTACACGGTTGCAGCGGCCCGGCGGAATCGTGACCTCTGGCTGTTTGGCGCGTTGTTGGCAGCGGTGGTTTTTCTCAGCGGCCTGACCGGCTTTGTCCCCGCGTGGATTGCTGGTGGTGGCTTCGGTGCCTTTGTGATTATCCTGCTATTGGGGGTGCCGGGTATTCGCCGTCTTTACACGTTACGGTCCTCCTATCTGGACCTCGTCATCCGCCGTAAGAGGCTGCTTTGGGATGCGCGCAAGCATGTCGAACACCTGGAAGGGAAAGAGGGGCTGGTGTGGCAGTGTGCGCGGATGGCCGAATTCAACTCTACGCTCAAGGCAACCCGCTTCAGTGAATTGCTGGCATTGTCGGAGCGACGGGTATTGGCTCGAAATCTGACCCGGCGGGAACATATCCGCCTCTATCTGATCTATCTTCTGGAGGCCGAGAAAGCTTACACCCGGGCGCAGCAGGCTTTCTTCGAGGGCCACCAGCAGGCCATTGACCAGGGTTGGTCTTCGGTAGCTGCAGAGCCGGAGGACAGAGCTTGACATAGCTTTCGGTCAAACGTATGTTTAAAACAGACGTTTGCTTAGAGGCACTGATAATAAAATGGCTCAGTCTGATACGGTCGACAGGATTCTTGATGCAGCGGAAGAGCTCTTCGCCGAGAGGGGATTCTCCGAAACCTCCCTTCGCATGATCACCAGTAAGGCTAAGGTAAATCTCGCTGCTGTCAATTACCACTTTGGTTCTAAAAATGCCCTGATCCATGCGGTATTCGCCCGCTTCCTGACACCATTCTCCGCCACGCTGGAGGATGCGTTCGACGATCTGGAGGCGAAATGCGACGGCGAACCGCCAACGTTGAACCAGACGCTATGGGCGCTAACTGAAAGCGCAGTACGCATGCCGCAGCGCAATGAAAAAGGTATTTCCATATTCATGCGTTTGCTTGGCCTCGCCTATACGCAGTCCCAGGGCCATCTTCGGAAATTTCTTGAGCAGGAATATAGCCAGCCGTTCAGTCGCTTTATGCGCCTGCTCAAGGAAGCGACGCCGCAATTGTCCGCGGTAGACCGCTACTGGCGCATTCAGTTCATGCTTGGTGCCACAGCGTTTACCATGTCGAGCAGTGACGCCCTGCGGGATATTCTGCAGAACAAGCTGGGTGTGGAAACCACGGTCCAGGAAATTGCAGCACGACTTGTGCCCTTCCTGGCGGCAGGTATGCAGGCTGATGACGCCATGCTGGCACCGCCTGCCCATAAAACCTCGGTTGCCTGAGTCGCTCGCTCTCGGTTAGGCTTCCGGTTGGTTTGTTCGCCGGGAGCCTGACACTGCATGCCAAGTAATCCTGTTTTCTCGCCTGTTCCCGGAATCGAGATCAGTCTCAGCGCGCAAACGCTGACATTGTTTCCGGGGGACTCGTCAACGCCTCTATCCTATCCCGTTTCGACAGCCCTGAAAGGTCCCGGTGAAGGCCAGAGCACTGGATGCACACCCAGAGGGAGGCATTACGTGCGCGCGATGGTGGGTGGTGGTCTTCCATTGAATTCGGTATTCATTGCCCGCCGCCCTACCGGAGAGGTCTATTCCGAAAGACTGGCGCGTCAGTTTCCCGAGCGTGACTGGATTCTGTCCAGGATCATCTGGTTATGTGGGCTTGAGTCCGGGAAAAATCGTGGCGCTGGGGTCGATAGTTTTCGTCGGTTCATATACATTCACGGCACACCGGATACCGAACCCATGGGTGTTCCGCGCTCCCATGGTTGTATACGCATGAAGAATACCGACGTTGCTGAGCTGTACGACCGTGTCTGGCCGGGCATACCCGTCACGATACGATAGGGCCGGCGGTTGTTAACAAACCGAGGGAAACGATGATCGAAGAAGCACCTTCCATACTCAATACCTGGATTCAGGACTGGAATCTGCTGTCAGAGAGTTGGCGAGTGGGTATCGTGGTTTTCGCCCTGGTGGCCGTCACGGCCGTGGTTGCCTACATTGCGAGTTTCATCGTGGGCGCTGTCGAACGTCGTTTCCGGAAGACCGACAACCTCTGGGATGACGCCTTGCTTCACGCCGCGAGGAAGCCGGTGGTGGCGTTTGTCTGGCTGCAGGGCGTGTATTGGGCGGCGGAGGTCGCTCACCTTTACTCGGAAGCCGAGATCTTCTCGGTCAATAAAACCATCTTGCAGATCGGCTTTGTTGTTCTGCTGGTGTGGACGCTGCTTCGGCTGATCAAGCAGGGGGAGCAAATTCTCGCCTCACCCCTGAAAATGAAAAAGCCAATGGATTACACCACGGTCAATGCGGTGAGCAAACTGTCCCGGGCCGTTGTTATCATCACTGCTGTATTGATTGCTATGCAATCCCTTGGCTACAGTTTATCCGGGGTGCTGGCCTTCGGCGGTGTTGGTGGAATCGCTGTGGGTTTTGCCGCCAAGGATTTGCTGGCCAACTTTTTTGGCGGGTTCATCATCCATCTGGACCGGCCATTCAAGGTCGGCGACTGGGTTCGCTCCCCCGATCGGAATATCGAGGGTGTGGTGGAGCACATCGGCTGGCGGCTGACCACGCTGCGTACCTTTGACAAGCGCCCGCTCTACGTACCGAATGCCGCCTTTACGACCATTGCAGTAGAAAACCCCTCGCGCATGCACAACCGCCGTATCTCTGAAACCATTGGTATACGCTACGTGGATGTCAGTGGCATGGCTGAGGTTGTGGCGGACATCCGGTCCATGCTGGCGAACCACGAGGACATCGACCAGGACCAGACCCTGATCGTGAACTTCCTGGCCTTTAACGACTCGTCGCTGGATATCATGGTTTACACCTTTACCAAAACCATCGAATGGGTGAGGTTTCATGAGGTCAAGCAGGACGTACTGCTGAGGATCAGCGAGATCATCGAAAGCCATGGTGCCGAGGTTGCCTTCCCCACCCGTACGCTTCACCTGCCTGACGGTGTGCGTGTCGCGGCGAACGGCAAGCAAGCAAAAGACCGCGGCGATTCGGATTCCTCAAATGAGGCCGTTGATGAAGACGTTGAGCAGGGGCGTGCGCCGGTCTCGGGGAGCGAACACTCCTCGGAAACACGTGGCGATAGCAACCAGGCGGACGGGGACTGATCATGGATGTGAATGGCCGAATCGCCCCTGTCGGGATCATCGGGGGAACCGGGCTCACGACGTTGTCGGGACTGAAGATCACGGGTGAGCGGGTTGTTGATACACCCTGGGGTGAGCCGTCGTCGGTTTTGGTGGACGGGCTCCTTGGGGATCAGCCGGTGGTGTTCCTGTCACGCCACGGAAATCCCCACCGTATTCCTCCGCATCAGGTGAACTATCGCGCCAATCTCCATGCACTCCATCAGGCGGGAGTGCGTACGGTGGTCGGTGTTAACGCCGTTGGCGGGATCCATGCCGATATGGGGCCTGCCCATATCGTGATTCCCGATCAGATCATTGACTACACCTGGGGCAGGGCGAGTACGTTCTTCGAGGGCGAGTTGGAGGAAACCACGCACATTGACTTCACCTTCCCATATTCGGAGTTGGCCCGGGCGCTGTTGATTGATGCAGCTCGTACAGCGGGTTGTCCGTTCTCGGATTTCGGTGTTTACGGCGCAACACAGGGGCCCAGACTGGAGACCGCAGCGGAAGTGCGTCGCCTTGAGCGGGATGGCTGTGACCTTGTCGGCATGACGGGAATGCCGGAAGCGGCTCTGGCGGCGGAACTGAAGATGAATTACGTTTGCCTGGCGCTGGTGGTTAATCGCGCGGCAGGGAAGTCGGATCACATCATAACGATGACTGAGATCGAGGTCGCTATCGACCAGGGCATGTCCGGCGTCAAGCGGATCCTCGAAATCGCCATTGGCGGGCTGGGCGCCCTTACTCCTCAATCTTCTTGAAGAACACCAGCACGCCAATGGTGGGGGAGTCGAGGAAATGGACTTCCTCGCTCCGCATGCGGCGTGTTTCCCGTATCCAGGTGATTAACTCCGCCTTTGGCTGGCTGGCGCTGGAAACCGGCGCCTGATCCGTTCCCGCAACGTCGCCTCCCGTTGCCATTGAGGCCAACGAGTCCGCAGCCTTGTCATTTCCGGGGTCTGACTGGCCCTCGACTGGAGCTTCTTGCTCTGTGCCGTCGTCCATCGGCTGATTGCTACCGCTTGCAGTGTCTTCTGCGTCTGAACCCTGGCTCAGCGTGTTCTGTTGCAATGACAGGGGCTGCCAGTGGTTAAGGTGGGCATCCACGTGGAGATAGCGTTGTCGATCGATGGTGATATGGCCCTCTACTTCGCGGTGCCCGGCATCGGCCAACCAGTCGCCAATAGCGACCCTCAGGGGTTCTCCGTCAAAGTCGGGGGGGAAAGACTGGTACCACCCTGCTGCCAGGAGTATCCGGAAGCGACCACTGTTTTCCAGCCGGTTGGCGGCTGTTTGCAGGTGGAGCTCATTCCGGGGAACCAACTGCCGGGTGGTTTCCACGGTGCCGTTGCGGTCCACGGCCCGAAGTATTTCGTTGATGTCCGGCTTGGGTGGCTCAGGGTTCCGGCTGGCCATTTTCTCGTTGACATTAGCCGGGTCGACAATCCTTTCCAGGATCACGAACTCAGCGCGGTAGTAGTCCTCACGGGGCGGCTGGGTCTGTGACGCAGCGTTATCACGACCTTGTTCTTCGGATGTTGCGCCTGCGGCTGGCCCGGATGATTCTTGGGCCGACACCCAGGGTGACAGGGCCAGTAGGGCCACCAGAAATAGGGCGGGTGTTCCGTACAACGGTTTACCAAGCGTAGGCAAGGGCAATGCTCCAATGTTCCTGTTGATCATCAGGGGGCGCTGAACCGGGAGTGTCAGGAGGCCAGCTGCCCCAGCATGTCGGAAATGCCGTCGAGTTTACCACTGGTTGAGGCATCCTTCAGCCGGAAACGGAAACTGTTGGCGCCTTCCAGCCGATACTGGTCTGGAGAGGATTGCACTTTTTTAACCAGAACCAGCGGGTCCACCGGCGTAGAACTGCCGAATTCCAGCCTGGCCCATTCCTTTCCAGCGTCCACCTTCACGATTCCCAGGGCTTCCGCGTGGATTCGGAGCTCGGACTGCCGAATCAGATTCTTTGCCGGTTCCGGTAATAGTCCGAAGCGGTCGATCATTTCAACCTGAAGTTCTTTTAATCCGTCCTTGTCGTTCACGCTGGCGATGCGCTTGTAGAGCATGAGCCGATTGTGGACATCGGGTAGGTAGTCCTCGGGTATCAGCGCCGGTATGCGAAGGTTCATTTCCGTGCCGTGGCTTAGCGGCAGCTCTGCGTTGGGGGTTCTGCCGTCACGTATTGCCTCCACGGCTTCGTCCAGTAGCTGCATGTAGAGCGTAAAACCAATGCTTTCAATCTGGCCGCTTTGCTCTTCCCCCAGCAGCTCTCCAGCGCCGCGAATCTCGAGATCGTGGGTGGCCAGCATGAAGCCTGCACCCAGGTCCTGTGCCTCCGAGATGGCTTCAAGGCGCTTTTTCGCGTCGGCGGTGATGGACCGGGGTGGTGGTGTCAGCAGGTAGGCATAGGCCTGATGGTGAGAGCGCCCGACGCGGCCGCGGAGCTGGTGCAGTTGTGCCAGCCCGAACTTGTCCGCCCGTTCAATGATAATGGTGTTGGCACTGGGAATGTCGATGCCGGTTTCAATAATCGTGGTGCACACCAGCACGTTGAAGCGCTTGTGATAGAAGTCCGACATGATCTGTTCCAGCTCGCGCTCGCGCATCTGGCCATGGGCAACGCCCACACGTGCTTCCGGGATCAGTTGGCGCAGGTCCTCGGCGGTTTTCTCGATGGTGGCCACATCGTTGTGCAGGAAGTACACCTGGCCGCCACGCAGTACCTCCCGCAGGATGGCTTCCTTGACCATCGCCTCGTCCCGCTGCCGCACAAAGGTTTTTACCGACAGGCGTCGCGCGGGAGGTGTGGCGATGATCGACAGATCCCGTAGGTGCCCCATGGCCATGTTCAGGGTTCGGGGGATCGGCGTGGCTGTCAGGTTCAGCATGTCCACCTCGGCCCGCAGGGCTTTCAGGCGTTCCTTCTGTTGGACACCGAACCGGTGTTCTTCATCGATGATCACCAGTCCCAGGTTTTTGAACTTGATGTCACCCTGGAGCAGCTTGTGGGTGCCGATAACAATATCGGCTTTGCCGGCTTCGATGGCGGCCATCGCTTTAGTGGTTTGCCCGCCGCTACGGAAACGGCTGAGCAGCTCGACATGAACGGCGGTATCCGAGAAGCGGTCGCGAAAGGACTCGTAATGTTGCTGAGCAAGCAGGGTGGTCGGCACCAGCACAGCGACCTGCTTGCCGGAGTATGTCGCCATGAAGGCCGCGCGCATGGCGACTTCTGTCTTGCCGAAGCCAACATCGCCACAGACCAGGCGGTCCATGGGTTTTTCACTGACCATGTCCTCGAACACAGCCTCAATGGCCGCCTGCTGGTCCGGGGTTTCCTCAAAGGGGAAACCGGCGGCGAAGGCGCGGTAGGCTTCCTTGGGGTCTTCAAAGGCAAAGCCCTTGCGGGCCTCCCGGCGCGCGTAGACATCCAGTAGTTCCGCTGCAGTATCGCGGATTTTCTCCAGAGCCTTTTGTTTGGCGTTGCTCCAGCGATCCGTGCCCAGCTTGTGCAAAGGCGCGTGATCAGTATCCGAACCGGTATAGCGGGAAATCAGATGCAGGCTGGAAACCGGTACATAGAGTTTCGAGCCGCCGGCGTATTCCAGCATCAGGAATTCGCTGGCTTCGCCTTCAACCGTAATGGTTTCCAGGCCCTGATAGCGGCCAACGCCATGGTCTATATGAACCACCGGCGCGCCAATGCGTAGCTCGGACAGGTCCCGGTAGCCGGCATCGTCCGCCTCGGTTGGTTTCTCCCGGCGCCGCCGCTGCAGCACCCGTTCACCGAAGAGGGCTGTTTCCGTGATCAGAGCGAGGTGATGGTCAGGCAATAGCAACCCATATTCCATGGGTGCGACGGTAATGCCGAGGGTGGCGGACGGGTCGCTGACAAAGGCCTGCCAGTTTTCCAGAGTCGCCAGTTTGAGGCCATGGTCGGCCAGGTTCTCAATCAGCGCCTCACGTCGGCCAGAGGACTCCGCACAGATCAGGACCCGACCGTGGAACTCATTGATAAAGCGCTTGAGGCGCCCGGCCGGGTCCGCGGCACGGCCATCCATCGCGACATCCGGCATAATGTCGGTCTGGCAATTGCTGCCGCCGGTGGACTCAGTGGCTTCCGTGGTCATTGTTACCCGGGGAAATCCCTTGAGCAGGCCGAACAGCTCGTCCTTCTGGAGGAAGAGTTCTGCTGGCGGCAGGATAGGGCGCATCCGATCGTGGCGACGATCCTCGTAGCGGGCGCGGGTGTCGGCGTCGAAGGCGCCGGCCGCGTCGTTGAGCCCCGACGCCGTGAATACCAGGGTTTCGCCAGGCAGGTAGTCAAACAGCGTTGCTGTCTGTTCGAAGAACAGGGGTAGATAGTACTCGATCCCCGGCGGTGTAATGCTGTGGGTGACGTCCTGGTAGATCGGGGCGTCTTTATCGGCATGGGGAAACTGCTCAAACCACCGGTTACGGAACCCTGATCGGGCTTCTTTGTGCCAGGGAAATTCGTTGGCGGGCAACAGCTCAATGCGTTCAATTCGGTCGATCGAGCGCTGGGTTTCCGGATCAAAGGTTCGCAGTGTTTCAATTTCGTCATCGAACAGGTCGATGCGGTAGGGGCGGGTGGCGCCCATGGGGAAGATGTCCAGGATAGCCCCGCGCACCGCGTACTCGCCGTGTTCATAGACATTATCGGCGTGCCGGTATCCGGCCGATTCCAGCTGCATGCGCCAGTTGTCGATATCCAGTGACTGGCCAACCTCAAGAAGCAGGGTGTTGCCCTGCAGGTAACTGACCGGCGGCAACCGGTGCATCAGGGTGCGGGCCGGCACCACCAGGACGCCGTGGTTTGTCGTTGGCAACCGGTGCAGGGCCCGGATGCGACGGGAGGTAATGTCCTGGTGTGGTGAAAACAGGTCGTAGGGCAGGGTTTCCCAATCCGGCAGCGACAGCAGCTCGAGACCGTCCGGTGTAATGGCCGGTTGATCTTCATCGGTGGGCAGGCCCAGGTAGAATCGCATGGACTGCTCGAGGCGGATGGATTCCTCGGTGCTGCGGGTTATTACCAGTGTCAGGCCCTGGTGGGCCCTGGCACTCTCGCAGATGGCCAGGGCGTCACTACTACCATGCAGTTGCCCCCAGATGCGATGATCCGCAGCCTTGACAGGTGCGACCGGCGCGACCAGTGCGGAATGTCTGTCGGGGTGGGCGGCGGCGTGCGTCATGGGCTGGTTCTTTCTCCTGAATACGGTGTGGGGCCTGGGAGCGGTGAGGCGCGTATTCTACCGGCCCGATGTCTCGCTGTCATGACAGCCGATCGACAGTTACGAAAGGATTAACGGAGTGTATTTGCTGTCTGAGAAATAACGTTGGATAATACTGCCCCAATTTTCAGGTTCCAACTGCAGAGGTTCAAGCGTGAGTCACGAACAGATCAATCAGCACCTGTCTAACTGGACGGAAAGAGAATCCACTGCGGAAGCCATGATTCCGCTGATCGGCCGTCTCTACCGTAAAAACAATGTGGTCACGTCTGTGTATGGCCGGTCCATTATCAACCAGTCGGTCATCGACATCATTCGCGCGCACCGCTTTGTGCGTCAGGTTGAAGACAGCGAGCTGTCTGTTCACAACACCCTGCCTATTCTGCAGGCAATGGACAAGATGGAGCTGGGGCGCGGGCACGTGGATATCGGCAAGCTCGCGGTGAAATTCAAGGAAGAAGGCGGATCTCTTGATGACTTTCTCAAGCGTGAGATTGGCCCGATTATCGGCCAGTATCAGACCCAGTCTCAGGAAGATGCCGAAAACGACACCAAAGACGTGGTGCTGTACGGTTTCGGGCGGATCGGGCGGCTGCTGGCCCGGATCATGATCGAGAAGGCCGGTGGCGGTAACAACCTGCGTCTGCGTGCCATCGTGGTTCGTCAGGGTGGGGCAAACAATGACCTCGAAAAGCGCGCCAGCCTGCTGCGCCGCGATTCGGTTCACGGCCCCTTCAACGGTACGATCACCGTGGACGAAGAAAACTCTGCGCTGATCGCCAATGGCAACTTTATCAAGGTGATCTACTCGCCGGGCCCTGATCAGGTGGATTACACCCAATACGGCATTAACAATGCGATTATTATTGACAACACAGGTATCTGGCGCGACGAGGCCGGGCTTGGTCTGCACCTGAAATCCAAGGGGGTCAGCCGGGTTCTGCTGACGGCGCCGGGTAAAGGTGACATCAAGAATATTGTGCACGGGATTAACAACGACTGGATCACCAGTGAAGACCGGATTCTGTCTGCTGCATCCTGTACCACCAACGCCATCACACCGGTGCTCAAGGCCATTTACGATGAGTACGGTGTCGAGGACGGTCACGTCGAGACGGTTCACTCCTACACCAACGACCAGAACCTGATCGACAACTACCACAAGGGTAGTCGTCGTGGTCGCAGTGCCCCGCTAAACATGGTTATTACCGAAACCGGTGCCGCGAAGGCCGTCTCCAAGGCGCTTCCGGAATTGAAGGGCAAGCTTTCCGGTAACGCCATTCGCGTTCCCACTCCGAACGTGTCCATGGCAATCCTGAATCTCAACCTGGAAAAAGACGTAACGGTGGAAGGTGTTAACGAATACCTTCGCGATATGGCGCTGCACTCCGAGTTGCAGAAGCAGATCGACTTCGTCAACTCGCCGGAAGTGGTTTCCACCGATTTCGTCGGTTCCCGCCATGCCGGCATTGTGGATGCGCAGGCCACCATCGCCAATGGCAAGCGCCTGATCCTCTACGTTTGGTATGACAATGAGGCTGGTTACAGCGCCCAGGTGATTCGCGTGGTTAATCAGATGGCGGGTGTTACCTATCCGATCTTCCCGAAGCGGGTTAGAGGCTGACGGGCCCAGAAGTGCTCAGAGGCAGTTAAGAAACCCCGGTCGTTTTCGCGACCGGGGTTTCTTTTTGGGCTCATGTAAACCACTCTCTGATTACGTTAAGGCACAAACTCCGTAGGGTTTCTGGTGGAAATAGTATTCCTTAATCTCTATAATTGGCGCGATTTTGGGTACGTCTGACACCCGCTTCCCATCGCTTTTCCTTAACCGGATGCCTGGCTGTAATTAACGCCGGTGGATCCGTTGCCCTGGCGCCATCATTCGGTTCAGGCCGGATTGGCATAACTGGGCGGCACGCGTCGGGCGTTACAAATCCATCGAATAGTTTCTGATGATTGGATGAGGCTAATGATCAAGATCAAAAAAGGCCTGGATCTTCCCATCAGCGGCGCTCCTGAGCAGACCATTACAGACGGCAAACCCGTTCGCCATGTGGCGTTGATCGGTTTTGACTACGTAGGCATGAAGCCAACGATGGCTGTGAAAGAAGGTGACCGTGTAAAGCGCGGCACGCTGCTGTTTACGGACAAGAAGACCGAAGGCGTTCGTTATACTTCACCGGCAGCCGGTGTGGTCAAGGAAATCAACCGCGGCGAGCGCCGTGTGTTTCAGTCGGTTGTCGTTGAAATCGACGGCGACGAAGCTGAGACCTTTGCGCGTTACGATGCGTCTGATGTTGCTGGTCTGGAGCGTCAGCAAGTCGTCGATAACCTGGTCGAGTCCGGGTTGTGGACAACCTTCAAGACCCGTCCCTACAGTAAGGTGCCTGCCATTGATACGGCGCCGCATTCCATCTTCGTGTCCGTCATGGACACTAACCCGCTGGCAGCGGATCCCACGGTGATCATTCGTGAAAACGGTGCGGCCTTCGAGCAGGGGCTTAAGATTCTCTCCAAGCTGACCACCGGTAAGGTGTTTGTGGCCGGTAAGCCGGGCTCTGATGTACCGGTTCCGTCTGACGACAGCGTGGAAGTGCAGCAATTTGAGGGTGTTCATCCCGCGGGTAACGTAGGTACTCATATCCATTACCTCGATCCCATTGCCGGGGACAAAGTGGTATGGAGTATCGGCTACCAGGACGTCATTGATATCGCAAAGCTGTTTGAGACCGGCGAGCTGTCGGTGAACCGTATTGTTGCGGTCGGTGGTCCGAAGGCCCTCAAGCCGCGCCTGATTCGTACCCGTGTCGGAGCCAATCTTGATGAATTTCTTGATGGTGAAATTGCCACGGACTGCGAGGTTCGCAAAATTTCCGGCTCTGTGTTCGGTGGTCGTCGTGGTGACGGGCCTTGTAACTACCTCGGTCGCTTCGCCAACCAGATCTCGGTTCTGGAAGAGGGCAACAAACGAGAGTTTATGGGCTGGCTGTCACCGGGAGCCAACAAGTTCTCGGTTATGAACATCTATCTGTCCAAGCTGGTCGGCGGAAAGCGGTTCGATATGACGACCACGACCAACGGCAGTGAGCGGGCGATGGTGCCAGTGGGTGTGTACGAAAAGGTCATGCCGCTGGACATTTTGCCGACCCAGTTGTTGCGGTCTTTGATCGTGGGCGACACTGAAATGGCACAAAAACTGGGTGCGTTGGAGCTGGATGAAGAAGATCTGGCGCTGTGTACCTTCGTGTGCCCGGGTAAATACGAGTACGGTCCGATTCTCCGTGAGAACCTGACCAGAATCGAGATCGAGGGCTAAAACGATGGCAATCCGACAGTTTCTCGATGGTATCGAGCATCATTTCGAAAAAGGTGGCAAGTACGAGCGCTGGTATGCGCTTTACGAAGCGGTGGATACGATTTTCTATTCGCCGGCGAGCGTCACATCCACTACCTCTCATGTGCGTGATGGTATTGATCTTAAGCGCATCATGATTACGGTCTGGCTGTGTACCTTCCCGGCAATGTTCTTCGGTATGTGGAACATTGGCTTCCAGGCCAACAGTTTCCTGGCTGAGAATCCGGACGCTCTGATGGGTGACGGTGGTCTGCGTACTGCCTTTATCAGTGCCCTGGCCGGCAATAACGCCGCCAGCATCTGGGACAATTTTGTCTACGGCATGGCGTACTTCGTACCCATTTACTTCGTTACCTTCGTGGTGGGTGGTTTCTGGGAAGTGTTGTTCGCCACCGTTCGCCGTCACGAAGTGAACGAAGGCTTCTTCGTAACTTCCGTGCTGTTCGCACTGGTTTGCCCGCCGACCATTCCGCTTTGGCAGGTCGCCCTTGGTATCACTTTTGGTGTAGTCATTGGCAAGGAGGTGTTTGGCGGCACTGGCAAGAACTTCCTGAACCCGGCCCTCACCGGTCGTGCGTTCCTGTACTTTGCTTACCCGGCCCAGATTTCCGGTGACACGGTATGGACAGCGGTCGACGGTTTCAGTGGCGCGACGGCGCTGAGCTGGGCGGCCAGTGGTGGCCTGGAAGCGCTGGAAACGCAGATTGGCTGGATGTCAGCCTTTATGGGCTCGATCCAGGGTTCCATGGGTGAGACCTCTACGCTGGCAGTGTTGATCGGCGGCATTATCCTTCTGGGGATGAAAATCGCGTCCTATCGTATTGTCGGTGGGGTGTTAATCGGCATGATTGCCATGTCGCTGCTGCTGAACGTGATCGGCTCGGATACCAACCCAATGTTTGACGTGCCGGCACACTGGCATCTAGTGATGGGTGGCTTTGCCTTTGGCATGATGTTCATGGCGACCGATCCGGTGTCTGCGGCGATGACCAACACCGGGCGCTGGTGCTTCGGTATCCTGGTCGGCGTGATGACCGTGCTGATTCGCGTCATCAACCCGGCGTTCCCGGAAGGCATCATGCTGGCAATCCTGTTTGCCAACCTCTTTGCACCGCTGATGGACCACTATGTGGTTCAGGCCAACATCAAACGGAGGCTTGCCCGTGGCTAAAGCTAAAGAAACTGTCTCCAGAACGCTGATGGTTGCGCTGGTGCTGAGCGTTGCGTTCTCTGTCGTGGTGTCGACAGCGGCGGTAATGCTTCGACCGGCGCAGGTCCAGAACCAGAATCTGGATATTCGTTCCAACATCCTGGCGGCGGCCGGCATGCTGAAAGAGGGCGCTACGGCTGAAGAAATCGAAGAAACCTTTTCTCGTTTCGACGTTCGGCTGGTCGACCTGGAGTCCGGAGACTATGTTGATTCCGAGGCGGTCGGTGTAAAGGAACCGATGAAGTACGACATGTACAAGGCGGCTTCTGATCCGTCCATGTCTATCGATATTCCTGCATCGGAAGACAAGGCCGGCATCAAGCGCCGCCCGAACGTCGCCAAGATCTACACCCTGAGTGAAAACGGTGAACTGGTCAGGGTAGTGCTTCCGATTCATGGCTACGGTCTGTGGTCCACCCTCTACGGGTTTGTGTCGCTTGAGGGCGATGCCAACACCATTGAGGGCCTGGGGTTCTATGATCACGCCGAAACTCCGGGGCTTGGTGGCGAGGTTGATAACCCTCGCTGGAAAAGCCAGTGGGTTGGCAAGGAAGTGTACGGCGATGAGTTGAAAGAGCCGCAGATTCGCCTGGTCAAGGGTGGCGTGGGCGCTGGTGCATCCGACAAGGAACACAAGGTGGATGCCCTGTCCGGTGCGACCCTGACGAGCCGCGGTGTTGAGCAACTGGTCAACTACTGGATGGGTGACCGGGGCTTCGCACCGTACCTGAAAAAACTTCGTGAAGGGGAGGTCTGATCATGGCAGACGCTTCAGCCAAACAGGTTCTCTTCGAGCCGATATTCAGTAACAACCCTATTGCCCTGCAGATCCTCGGTATCTGCTCGGCACTGGCGGTGACCACCAGCATGAACGTAACCCTGGTTATGTGCATGGCGGTTATCGCGGTAACGGCCTTCTCTAACCTGGCCGTGTCACTGGTTCGCACGCAGATTCCCGGCAGTATCCGGATCATTGTGCAAATGACCATTATCGCCTCCCTGGTTATCGTTGTTGATCAGGTGCTCAAGGCGTATGCCTACGAAATCAGTAAGCAGCTGTCGGTATTCGTTGGTTTGATCATCACCAACTGTATCGTCATGGGCCGTGCTGAAGGTTTCGCCATGAAGAACGGCCCCTGGCTGAGCTTCCTGGATGGCGTTGGTAACGGCATGGGCTATTCCGTTCTGCTTATCTTCGTGGCGTTCTTCCGGGAGCTGCTCGGCGCGGGATCGCTGTTTGGCGTGTCGCTGATGCCGGTCGTCAACGAGGGTGGTTGGTACATTCCCAACGGCCTGTTGCTGCTGCCGCCGAGTGCGTTCTTTATCATCGGCCTGGCGATCTGGGGTCTGCGTACCTGGAAGCCTGAGCAGGTAGAAGAAGCGGACTTCAAAATGTCCCGCCACACGGTTAAGGAGGCCTTCTGATGGAGCATTATATCAGTCTGATCCTGAAGGCCATCTTTGTTGAAAACATGGCGTTGGCCTTCTTCCTGGGGATGTGTACCTTCCTGGCGATCTCCAAGAAGATTGAAGCGGCCGCAGGCCTCGGTATCGCCGTTGTCGTGGTGCTGACGATCACGGTGCCGGTGAACAACCTGCTCTACAACACCATCCTCAGGGAAGGTGCTCTGGACTGGGCGGGTCTACCGAATGTTGATTTGAGCTTCTTGGGCCTGATTACGTACATTGGTGTAATTGCGGCGCTTATCCAGATCATGGAGATGGTTCTGGACAAGTACATGCCGGCTTTGTATGCCGCCCTTGGGGTGTTTCTGCCGCTGATTACCGTGAACTGCGCCATCCTGGGTGCATCACTGTTCATGGTCGAGCGGGACTACACCTTCAGTGAAAGCGTGGTTTACGGATTTGGTGCCGGTGTCGGCTGGGCGTTGGCCATACTCGCATTGGCCGGTATCCGCGAAAAGCTCAAGTACAGCGATGTTCCCGAAGGGCTGCGAGGCCTGGGTATCACCTTCATTACTGTTGGTTTGATGTCCCTCGGCTTTATGTCGTTCTCAGGTATTTCACTGTAATCAACCCGGTGATTCGGTTTAACGAAAAGGCGAGACCATGAATACAGAAATTATTCTCGGCGTGGTCATGTTCACCGTTATCGTGCTGGCCCTTGTCGCGGTCATTCTCGCGGCACGGTCCAGACTCGTAAGCACCGGTGATGTGACCATTGAAGTCAACGACGACCCAGAGCATACGCTGACAACCGAAGCCGGCGGCAAGTTGCTCGGAACCCTGGCCGGAAGTGGCATCTTCCTGTCCTCCGCCTGTGGCGGCGGCGGTACTTGTGCCCAGTGCAAGTGCAAGGTCCTGGAGGGTGGCGGTGCCATGTTGCCCACCGAAAAGACCCACTTCACCAATCGTGAGGAAAAGGAAGGCTGGCGCCTGTCCTGTCAGGTGCCGGTGAAGCAGGACATGAAAGTGGAAGTGCCAGAGGAGTTCTTTGGCGTCAAGAAGTGGGAATGTGAGGTTATCTCCAACCACAACGTGGCGACGTTCATCAAGGAACTGGTGCTGAAGCTTCCCGAAGGCGAGGAAGTCGATTTCCGTGCCGGTGGTTACGTACAGCTTGAGTGTCCTCCCTACGAAATCCCGTTCAAGGATTTCAAGATTGAGGAGGAGTTCCATGAAGATTGGGACAAGCACGATATCTGGCGTTACAAGGCCATCAACAAGGAGGAGACCATCCGCGCTTACTCCATGGCCAACTACCCGGAAGAGAAGGGTGTTCTCAAGTTCAACATCCGTATTGCCACGCCGCCTCCGGGCACGGATCACCTGCCGGGCATCATGTCATCCTACGTCTTCGATCTGAAGGCCGGGGACAAGGTGACTGTTATGGGGCCATTCGGTGAGTTCTTCGCCAAGAAGACCGATGCTGAAATGGTGTTCATCGGCGGCGGTGCCGGTATGGCGCCCATGCGTTCCCACATCTTTGACCAGCTCAAGCGCCTGGAATCCAAGCGTAAGATCAGTTTCTGGTACGGCGCACGAAGCGTCCGCGAGATGTTCTACGTCGAGGATTTCGACCAGCTGTCGGAAGAAAACGACAACTTCGAGTGGCATGTGGCGCTATCGGATCCGCAGCCAAACGATAATTGGGAAGGTGAGACAGGCTTCATCCATAACGTGCTCTATGAAAAGTACCTGAAGGAGCACCCGGCTCCAGAGGACTGTGAGTACTATATGTGTGGGCCTCCCATCATGAACGCCTCGTGCATCAAGATGCTCAAAGACCTGGGTGTTGAGGACGAAAACATCATGCTGGATGACTTCGGGGGTTAATCAGCTCACATGACATTCAGCATGTTCCGACCCGTCAGGGTGGTTGTGGCCAGCGCCTTACTGGTGCTGGCCCTGGCCACGCTGGCGGGTTGTTCGTTTGAGGAAGAGGAAAAGGTCTGGGAGATCGCCGGGCCGGTGTTTGGTACCCGTTATCATATCAACGTCGTATTGATGGACAATCCGGAACGGCTGGAAAATCTGGCGCAAGGCATTGAAAAGGTTCTGGAAGGCGTGGACGCGTCGATGTCCACATGGCGTGAAGATTCCGAGCTTTCGCGCTTTAATCGTCTGGACGATCAGTCCGGGTGGGTGGAAATCTCAACGCCGCTCTACGAAGTGCTCGCAACAGCTGATCAGGTTTCCGAACTCACTGATGGCGCCTTTGATGTCACCATCGGTCCGGTGGTCAACCTGTGGGGCTTTGGACCGGATGCCCGTCCAGAGACGATCCCCAGCGACGATGAACTTGCGGCCAGGGTGGCAGCCACCGGGTACGGTAAACTGGACCTTCAGGCTGATCCTCCGGCACTGAGAGCGAGTCCCAATCAATACATCGATCTGTCAGCCATTGCCAAGGGCTACGGCGTGGACGCGGTGGCCCGTTACCTGAAAGATGAAGGTATTTCCGCGTATCTTGTCGAAATAGGTGGCGAAGTTCAGGCTCATGGACATAAGCCGGATGGTGAGGCATGGCGCCTGGCCATTGAGCAGCCGGTTTCGGAGATGCGTGAAGTCAACCGTGTGGTTGCCCTTGACCGACATGCGATGGCAACCTCGGGTGACTATCGTAACTACTACGAATCGGACGGTCGGCGGTTTTCGCATACAATAAACCCCAAGGATGGCCGACCGATCAGCCATACGCTCGCGTCGGTGACGGTCATTTCGGAAGACTGCATGACGGCAGATGCCTTGGCCACGGCCTTTAATGTGATGGGGCATGATCGGGCAAAGGCGCTTGCCACGCGTGAGAACATAGCCGCGTATTTTATTGTGCGGGGTGACCAAGGGTTTGAAACGGACTACACGCCTGCGTTTTCCTCGTTCCTGACACATTGACGGAGAGACCTTATGGGTACTTTTCTGCTGGTCCTGATGATCGTCGTACTGCTGGTGGCAGCGATGTCCGTCGGGGTAATCTTTGGCCGCAAGCCGATTAGTGGCACCTGCGGTGGGATTGGTGCCATGGGTATCAGTAAGTCCTGTGATATCTGTGGTGGTAATACCCAGAAATGTGAAGAAGAAAACGAACGCCTTGCCAACGACGGCAAGTCCGCGGAGGCGCTGACGTATGACGCCTCCCGTTCCGACGACCGCTGATCCGGTCGTCACCAACCTATAACAATCCCGGGAGCTTCTGAAAAGCGCCTGCGCCCTGACAGTGCGCGTCTGCAGGGTCTTTTCAGAGGCTCCCTCACGACGTAGATAAGGAGTCACTGCAGAATGGCAGAACATCATTACGACGTCGTCGTTATCGGCGCGGGCCCTTCGGGAGAAGGTGCAGCGATGAACGCGACGAAACACGGCAAGCGTGTCGCAATCATCGAGGACAAGCCCACCGTTGGCGGTAACTGCACCCACTGGGGCACCATTCCTTCCAAAGCGTTACGTCATTCGGTCAAGCAGATCATTACCTTTAACACCAACCAGATGTTTCGTGATATTGGCGAGCCACGCTGGTTTTCTTTTCCCCGTGTCTTACAAAATGCGCAGAAGGTGATCGGTAAACAGGTCAAGCTGAGAACCCAGTTCTACGCACGGAACCGCGTGGATCTGATAAACGGCCGCGCCAGCTTTATCGATAGCAATCGGCTCGAGATACGAGGTAATAAATCCCACGAAATCCTCCACTTCAAGCAGGCCATTGTTGCAACCGGCTCTCGTCCGTATCTTCCACCGGATGTGGACTTCCGTCACCATCGTATCTACAACTCGGATACCATTCTGAATCTGTCCCACACGCCCCGCACACTGATCATTTATGGTGCGGGTGTTATAGGTTCCGAATACGCCTCGATTTTCGCCGGTCTGGGTGTGAAGGTGGACCTGATCAACCCTGGAAGCCGCTTGCTCACGTTCCTGGACGATGAGATTTCGGACGCTCTGAGTTATCACCTGCGCAATAACGGAGTGCTGGTTCGACACAACGAAGAGTATGAGTCGGTCGATGGTGATGACCACGGGGTCGTGCTGTCGCTGAAATCCGGCAAGAAAATCCGTGCGGATGCGTTTCTCTGGTGCAATGGCCGTAGCGGCAATACCGAAAAACTCGGCCTGGACAACATCGGTCTGACTCCCAACGGTCGTGGTCAGTTGGCAGTTGACGACCATTATCGAACCGAGGTGGAGAATGTCTACGCGGCCGGTGATGTGATTGGTTGGCCAAGCCTCGCCAGCGCCGCCTACGATCAGGGCCGCTCTGCATCCTCCGACATAGTGAAGGACGACTATTTCCGGCTGGTATCGGATGTGCCGACGGGTATTTATACCCTGCCGGAGATCAGCTCGGTTGGAAAAACCGAACGGGAGCTTACCGAAGCCAAGGTTCCCTATGAGGTGGGGCAGGCGTTCTTCAAGGACCTGGCGCGGGCCCAGATCACCGGGGACCCGGTGGGCATGCTCAAGATCCTGTTTCACCGCGAATCCCGCCAACTCCTGGGGATTCACTGTTTTGGCGACCAGGCTGCGGAAATCGTTCACATCGGCCAAGCCATCATGAACCAGGAAGGCGAAGCCAACTCCCTGAACTATTTCATCAATACGACCTTTAACTATCCGACCATGGCTGAGGCTTATCGGGTAGCGGCGCTCAACGGCTTGAATCGGATTTTCTGACGAGTTTCTGGCGCAGCCAGGCTGCTTCACAACAACCCGTGCTGTTCCATGATGCCTGAGGCATCTTCGGTTTCAGCACGGGTTTTCTGTTTCTAACTGGTGATCACTGGGCGGGTGCTGTCGCTGTCTTCGGCGTTATCCTGGGGAGTGGGGAGGTGTAGGGCGGATTTCTCGCGATTGTCGAAGAACATCCGCGTGCTTGTAGGATAGTCGGTGATAATGCTATCGACGCCCTTGGCTTCAAGCTGAACCATGTCGTGAATGCGGTTTACCGTCCAGGTGGACACGTGCATGCCCCGCCTGTGGGCATCGTCCACGATGGGCCTGGTGCAGATGCGCCAGCCGATACAGAGAAAATCGCAATGCAACCGGGCTGCGGTATTGACCGGTCTCGGGAATTTCCGGTCCGTTACCAGCCCGATTCGCACCTTACGGTCACGGCGGCGGGCTTCCTGCAGGAACCAGCTGTCGGAGGAGGTAATGACTACTCGGTTGTAAAGATCGCGACGTTGAATGATTTCTGTCAGGCGATTGCACAGAATATTCAGTCGATGACGGTTGTCTTTCTTTACTTCCAGTTGCAGGTGCTCGAAATCCGGAAATTCGTTGAGTAACGCCTCCAGAGTGGGAACGCCTGCTTTCCGGGGCCAGGATGTGGTGTTGCGTCGGGCGTCCATGTCTGCCAGTTCGGATGCCGTGTAGCTGGCAACGCTGCCTTCATGTCCGGTGGTGCGGTCAACGGTCAGGTCGTGAATGACCATTGGCGTACCGTCTTTTGACAGCACCAGGTCAAGCTCAAAGTGCCGAACACCGTGGCGGTAGGCGTGAGTAAAGCCGGCCAGGGTATTTTCGGGGGCTTCCCCCTTTGCGCCCCTGTGTCCATACACGATCATTCTGGGGAAGATTCCTTCAGACGGTTATAAATTTTCTGGCGTTGCTTCCAGGTGTCGTGGCACAGCTGAATGTCTTCCAGGTACGCCGGTAATTCCCGCATCAGCAGGGCCTGAGGGCCATCCACCAAGGCTTTCTCTGGCTTCGGATGGAAATCTACCAGTACCATGTTGGCGCCCGCAATCACGCCCTGTGCGGTGGCGTGCATGACATCCAGAACGCCGTCCGGTGCGCGTTCGCGGCTGCCGACCGAGTGAGACGGGTCCACACATACTGGCATGCGGGTAAGGCGCTTTACCGCTGGCACATGGGCGAAGTCCACCATGTTGCGGTGGGGTTGCCCAGCTTCGGTTTTCATGCCACGCAGGCAGAAGATCACATTGGCGTTGCCTTCGCTGGCCAGATATTCGGCCGCGTTCAGGGATTCATTCAGGGTGATACCGAAGCCACGCTTAAGCAGCACAGGGTACGTACTCTGACGGCCAATGGCTTTGAGCAACTCAAAGTTCTGCGTGTTACGCGTGCCCACCTGCAGCATAACACCGGTGGGGCGGCCCAGTTGCTCCAGGCAGCGGTCGATCTCTTCAATGTGGCTCTCGTGGGTGATCTCCATGGCAATCACCTTGATGCCATGTTTGCCGGCTTTCTCAAATACCCAAGGCAGGCAGCCCTTGCCGTGGCCCTGAAAGGAGTACGGGTTGGTCCGGGGTTTGTAGGCACCCATGCGGGTACAAACCTGGCCGTTGTCCTCAAGGGCCTGCATCATCTGCTCCACGTGCTCTGGCACGTCAACGGCGCACAGGCCGGCAAAAATGTTCAGGTTGGACTGGTCGAAGGTTACGTCGTTGTAGGTGAAGCCACTCTGGCGCCTATCGTCCTTGTGCCGCCCCAGAATCCGGTAGTCGTCGGAGATGCGTATGGCACGCTCCACGGCAGGCAGGGCCTCAATCTCGTCCTTGTCCAGGGATTTGGTGTCACCCAGGAGGTACACCTCTGTCAGACGCTGCTTGGCACCCTGGACCTCGTGTACCCTGACCGATACCCCTGGCAGGTTCTCCAGAAAATGCATGGTCTGGCGATAGGCTTCGCTGTCCAGCGCGGTATCCGGGTGAAGAATGGCTAACATACTTGCTCCTTGAGAGTCAGTCAGTGCCTTCAGCGCGATGGCGGGCCTGCACAAATTCCCTGTGGTTAAGATGCAGCAGATCGGCCATGCGGCGAATAAGGTGTTCTTCGTACTTGTCTATGCGCCCGTCGGCGAAGGCCACCCGCCAAATGCTCTCGAGTAGTCGTTGTTTCTCCGATTGGTCCAGCTGTTCATTGATCATGCCGGTAAATTCGTAAAGAGAAGTGGCGTCATCCGCGTGGCTGAGCGCATCCTGAAGGATCTCTTCCGCTTCGTCACGGGTGACCTGATGGGCTTCGACAGCGAAGCTGATAATGGTCTTGAGCTCCTCGTCGTCCTGATCGTTGTCGACCCGGGCCAATTGCACCATCAGGGCCGTGGCGGCCACCGCCAGCTGGTGGCTGTCGGGCTGCGTCGGTTCATCTTCGGGCGAGCCAAACAGGCTCTTCAGGCGCTCAATCATGGTGTCAGGGCTCTCCTCCATGGGATTGCGGGCGTCAGGCGGCCTGGGACAGGCGGCGGACGCGGTTCTCAAGTTCTATCTGGTCGTTGGTAAAGCGACGTATGCCATCGGCGAGTTTTTCCGTGGCCATGGCATCTTCGTTGGACTCCCAGCGGAACAGGCGTTCATCAATGTCGCCCGGCCGGTCCGAGCTCTTCGCTCCCTCAGCGGACAGCTGGCGTGTCAGCGCGCCGGGATCGTTCTCCAGCTCCTGAAGCAGGGCTGGGCTGATTGTCAGACGGTCACAACCGGCCAGCATTTCAATTTCGCCAGTGTTGCGGAAACTGGCGCCCATCACCACCGTCTTGTAGCCGTTGGCCTTGTAGTAATTGTAGATGCGGGCAACCGACTGGACACCGGGATCTTCTGCCGCCGGGAAGGCATCACGACCCGTCGCGGCCAGGTGCCAGTCGAGGATACGGCCCACGAACGGCGAGATCAGGAAGGCGCCGGCATCAGCACAGGCGGCGGCCTGGATGAAGGAGAACAGCAGGGTGAGGTTACAGTGTATGCCCTCTTTTTCCAGCTGCTCGGCGGCGCGAATGCCTTCCCAGGTGGACGCGATCTTGATCAGTACCCGGCTGGTATCCATGCCGAGGTGGTCGTATAGCTCGACCAGGCGACGTGCGCGGGTGAGGGTGGCACCGGTATCGAACGACAGCCGGGCATCCACTTCGGTTGAAACCACGCCTGGTATGCGCCCGAGAATCTGCTTTCCTGCCAGTACGGCCAGCATGTCAGTCGCGTAGGTCAGTTGCTCTGCATCGGAGCCACCCTGTTTGCGGGCGGCTGCCACGGCTTCGTCCAGCATCGGGCGGTAGGCCTCGGATGCCGCGGCCTTGAGGAGAAGTGACGGGTTGGTGGTGGCGTCTTCCGGTTTCCACTGGGCAATGGCGTCCAGATCCCCGGTATCGGCCACCACTGTGGTCATGGCTTTCAGTTGTTCGAGCTTGCTGGTCATTCGTCCTGTCATCCTGATCGATTTGTTACTGATCGCCCGTTTGGCGGGCGCTTTGGGTCATACGCCTACAATAACGGGCCGCTCTGACAGGAACAAGGCAGTATTAAGGTAACAAGGTGCTCAGGCTGGCACTACCGTGGCCTCGGCAGGCTCGGGAACTTTCGCCATGGCCCGTTCGATGACTTCAATGCCGGACCCGGGCTTGTGGGCGTTCTCACTGATGTAGCGCCGGAACTGACGCCCCCCCGGCTGCCCGTGGAACAGGCCCATCAGGTGACGAGAGATGTGACTGAGGTAAACGCCACGGTCCAGTTCACTCTGAATGAATGGTAATACAGCTCGTAATACTTCGTGCCGTGAAGAAATCGGCATGGGCTGCCCGAAAAACTCGGTATCCACGCCAGCGAGCAGCCAGGGATTGTGATAGGCCTCGCGCCCCAGCATGACGCCGTCTGTGTGTTCGAGGTGCTCCAGGCATTCGGCAAAGGTCTTGATACCACCGTTGATGATGATCTCAAGATGGGGGTAGCGTGCCTTAAGACGATAGACCCAGTCGTATTTGAGCGGCGGTATGTCCCGATTTTCCTTGGGGCTCAGGCCTTCGAGAACGGCAATGCGGGCATGGACAATAAACGTACGGCAGCCAGCCTCGGATACCCTGTCTCTTATACACATCTGACGCTGCCGACGAATAGAGAGG
>OJBS01000059.1_pt1 | contig 68429 bp, 62 predicted proteins | sample 1590941 | NCBI WGS metagenome assembly OJBS01 (sample SAMN05416785, study PRJEB24817) | seawater metagenome | isolation source: Sea water | place: Canada:Atlantic | collected 2013-11 | reverse complement strand
CCTGCGATGACTCCATTGGCGACCCGCTCGACACCGACGTCGTTGCTGGCGGGTGTGGCTGTGACAGCTCCGCCCCGGCCGGCATGCTGTGGTTCTTGCCGCTGCTGGGTCTCGGACTTGCGCGTCGTCGTACACGCTAATATTCGCTACGCCACGGGTCCGCGCACGTGCGTGTCCCGGCGCAGATATCTTGAGGAGAACGCATGTTCTTGAGCCTGTTGTCCCTGCTTTCCGCTACCGCCGTCGCCGGCGACTTAGCTCCTGGCGAGTCCATTACGCTGAACTTGGGCTCTCGCGTAGACGTGCTGTCCTTGGCGTCTGAACGCCTGAATCTGGATGCTGCTTGCTACGAGCTGACGCCAGTCCGGGACCAGTACATGTCGTGGAACGCCTGGGGCTTCGCGGCGAACTGCAACGCGGAGGGCGGAGGCTGCAGCCAGGGCTGGTTCACTCCGTTTCACTCGAACTCTCCTGAGCTCGGCTTGGTGTCTCATAGCGGCAGTGGTGGCCGGTGGAGCACGGAGGAGCTGGGGTTCCTGAACGGTGTCAGTGACGAGATCTGCGTGACCTACGAGCAGGAGGTGCCGTTCGGCATTTCGGACTCGGCGTTTTCGGACAACATTGGTGGTGTCAGCGTGTCTGTGAGGCGGCTGACGGTAGACGAAGAGTGCGAGCGCGACCCCAGCGATGACCTCGATGACGATGGCCTGTGCGGTGACAACGACCCGTGTCCACTAGACCCCGACAACGACGCCGACGACGACGGTCTGTGTGCCGGCGACGACGAATGCCCGGATGACGCAGACAACGACGCGGACGACGACGGAATCTGCGGCGATGTCGACGAATGCCCAGACGACGCGGACAACGACTCCGATGCCGACGGCATCTGCGGCGATGTCGACGAATGCCCAGACGACGCGGACAACGACTCCGACGACGACGGTCTGTGTGCCGGCGACGATGAATGCCCCAATGACGCAAACAACGACGCGGATGACGACGGAATCTGCGGCGACGTCGATGCCTGTCCTGACGACGCGAACAACGACGCCGATGATGACGGAATCTGCGGCGACGTCGATGCCTGTCCCGACGACGCAAACAACGACGCCGACGAAGACGGAATCTGCGGCGACGTCGACGCTTGCCCAGACGACCCAAACAACGACGCGGACAATGACGGAATCTGCGGCGATGTGGACACCTGCCCTGACGACGCAAACAACGACGCGGACGACGACGGAATCTGCGGCGACGTGGACGCCTGCCCAGACGACCCGAACAACGACGCGGACGACGACGGAATCTGCGGCGACGTGGACGCTTGCCCAGATGACGCTGATAACGACGCGGACGAAGACGGCCTGTGTGCCGGCGACGACATCTGTCCAGATGACTTCGACCCCAACCAAGAAGACGCCGACGAAGACCAGCTAGGTGACGCCTGTGACCCCGACCGCGACGGCGATGACGTCCTCAACGACGAAGACGTGTGTCCTGACCTCGCAGACCCCGACCAGGGTGACAACGATGAAGACGGCCTCGGAGACGCCTGCGACGACGACGACGACAACGATGACGTCGCAGATGCCGACGATGTCTGCCCACAAGACGCCGACGCCGGGCAGGAAGACGCCGACAACGACGGTCTAGGCGATGCCTGCGACGATGACGACGACAACGACGATGTCCTAGACATTGACGACAACTGCACCCTCGTCGCCAACGCAGGCCAAGAAGACGCAGACAGCGACGGCGAAGGCGATGCCTGTGACGGAGACGTTGATGGTGACGACATTGCCGACGCCGACGACAACTGCCCCGAGGCCGCCAATGCCGACCAGTCGGACCTCGACGAAGACGGACTCGGAGACGCCTGCGACCCCGATGACGACGACGACGGCGTGCTCGACGGGGAAGACAACTGCCCAGAGCTCGCCAACCCCGAACAGACAGACCTTGATGACGACGGTCTAGGCGACGAGTGTGACGACGACATCGATGGTGACGACGTTGTCGCCGCTGCCGACAACTGTCCCGACGTCCCCAACCCCGGCCAAGAGGACTCTGACGGAAACGGCGTAGGCGACGCCTGCGATGACTCCATTGGCGACCCGCTCGACACCGACGTCGTTGCTGGCGGGTGCGGTTGTGACAGCTCGGCCCCGACTGGCATGCTGTGGTTCCTGCCACTTCTGGGCCTCGGACTCGCGCGTCGTCGTACACACTGATGCAGCTTCGCTGTGCAGCGGGGGGCGTAGGGACGGCCATTGTGGTGGCCGTGACCTTGGGCTGTGGAGGCGGCGTGAGCCGTGCACCGGTGGACGTCACACAGGTAGGGAACACGGATGATGTTCCCGTGGCCACGCTTGAGGGCGTGTCCGACGAGGCCATCGCTGGGTACTGGTTTTATCCACATCCCGAGACCAGCCCGGTGGGCGTCCTCGATACTGGCATGCAACACTTTCACATGGAGCTTCGGCCGAACGGTGACTTTGTTCGTGTGGAGCAGCCGGCGTCTGGCGGTGAACTTAGGCGGGTAGACGGACACTATGCCGTGCAGAGCGCAACGGGCCGTGTATACACAGTGGGTATCGAGCTGTCAGACGGCCAAGCGTTGACCTACAGCATGGACGCCCGAGCTGCGGACCGGTTGGCGGTGAGTGTCGGTGGTCAGGAGTTGGTCTTCCATCGGGTCAATGCGGCGGACCGCGAGGTGTGGGAAGACATCCGACTCTTCTCGGGTCAGTCCGTACACTTCAATGCCCTGAGCGCGACTGCTGTTCGGGCGGATTTTGATTTTGGAAACCCGACAACACCCGACTCTCGCGCCGCGTTCTTTGGCATGTCGGGCGGGGGTTGGACGGACATGGACACGTCAGCGGCAGACCCCTTCGGCTTCCCGAGTGACATGGACACAAGGACCGTGTGGGCCGCGCGAGACGGACGGGAACTCACGGCGACCTTCTGGTCTGCGAATGGCCTCTCCGGCGTTCAGGCGACGTTCACCGAGTAGGGGGGCAGGCCCGCAAGATGGGCGCCGCCTCCACAGCCGACACTGGGCCGTGGAGCGTCAAGCCTTCACCAGACTGTCTAGTTGGTACGGTAGTAGACTTCGAAGTCGATGGGAGTTGTGCCGCTGGTAGTGCCGCAGAAGTCCGTCCGGCACGTGTTTCCGCTGTACCCCGGGCGGCAAGCATATGAGTAGGTCACAGCGCAGTAACCAACGGTCATGCTGCTGGTGATGTAGAGGTCATGCCCCCCGCCAAAGGTCGTTCCGTGTCCCGAACCTCTGTAGATGTGATGGCTAGTTCTTACGGGGGTGTGCTTGTAGTCGTTCGTCAGTGAAAACAGGAATGACGAGTTTGTGCCTTCAGCCGAGTAGCCGCTGCTGGTGTTCCACGGGATGGGGGTGAACCCACCAATCTTTTTGCCCGTCGGCAGCGTCATGACGGTGACGGTGTTCGGCAGCCCGTCGCACAGGTTGTGAAATGTCGTGGATGACGCGCCATTGACCGAGCGCTTGTAGCAGAGCGTCCACTCGGCGTTGGCATCTCCAACCCATGCATTGATTGTGCTCATTTCCGCGGAGTCGAGCAGGGTGCCGCCAGCAAAGTCACCGACGGTAGGGTCGTCGTAGGTCTCGCCGCGTGGAATGACTGTGCCGTCAGGCACTACCGTCGTAGCGGTGACTGTTGCGCCCTGTCCAATGCGTGCATTGGCGCCAATGGTGACGCCGTTTCCGATGGTCGCACTGCGTGCGATGCGCGCGTTGCCCAGGACCGTGACCTCGTCGCCCAGCGTGGCATCCTTACGAATGCGTGCGGTGGTGGCGATGGTGTTGTCCGCGCCAATTGAGACGTTCGGCCCGACGACACCGCCAATGATTGCCGCTGTTGTGGAGTCCGCGATGGTGACGCCGCGGGCAAGCGTTGCGCTGGCTTGTAGCTCCGTCTTGGCACCAATTCCGGCCAAGGAGCCGACGACAGCGCCAGCGCCAATGGTGACATCGTCTCCGAGGGTGGCTCCGTAGCCAATGGTGACGTTGGCGCCGGTCTCCAGGCGTTCACCGACGGTCGCGTTGCGTCCGATGGTGTTGTCGGTTCCGATGGCGTGGTCCGCGTCAATGAAGACGCTGCGGCCAATGACGGTTCCATTGCCCACGACGCGCGCCCCGGACAGGGCGACCCGTCCCACAAGGACAGACCGTGCGCCCACGAACGTGTCGGTCTCTAGGCTCGTATCTGTGCCGATGTTGCCGTTTTCTCCAACAACCGCGTCTGTCCCGACCGTGGCACCACTGCCGATAACGGCGCTCAGTGCGACGCAAGCCCCGTTCGCATTGAAGTAGCTGTCTTCGCAGCCATCATCGTTCGAGTCTGCGGCTGATGCGAAGGATGCAGCGAGCGCGAGTAGTACAACAGTCATGGTTTCTCCCCGGAGATTGGCCCGTACAATAGGCTGCCACTCCCCGAGTTTCAAGGGCAATGACAACGCCTTATCCACCAACAGGCCTAGGGTGCGAGATCAAGACGTCTCAGCGAACATAGACCTCACCGGACTGGTTCCATCCGTTCTGGTTCAAGAGACCTCGCCAGCTGCTGGTGATCGCGGATTGGCAGGCCACCTGGTTGTGCGTATTGCTGGAGGTGTGGGAGCCGATTCCCAACGAGTTCGTCCAGGTACCACCTGAATACCCACCCATTAGGCAATCTCCGCCCGAGATGGCGTTGCATTGCCCCTGTGGCAAGGCGGAGAAGCTCGAGCCGGAGTTCCGCTTGAACAGGACTCCATAGGATGTGTTCGTGTCCGTTCCCACCCGGCCGTCGGCAACCGCCTCCCAGGTAAAGCTGGAGGCGTCGGAGCGGTACTGAGTCCAGAAGGTAGGCGAGTTCGCAATGAGGACTTCATTGTTCGCGGCGAATGCCTGAGCGGTCGCCGAGTCAAACCAGGCGGTACCGGTGCTATTCAGCACGTCGGCCGGGCTGCCTAGCGCCAGCTCTAGTGAGCACACGTAGACTGAGGCATCCACGGTGGCAATTCGCGTCCATCCGCCGTCCGAAACTGTCATCTCACAGTAGACCTGGACCGCGTCGTTTGCGGATCCACCGGTGGGATCTACCCAGTACGGCCCGCTGGCATAGCTTGGAAAGGCGTTGTGAATGGTCTGACAGGATGCCCCAGGATTGGTCTGAGTACCTGCGGAGCTGGGGTCGTCGTAGGTCTCGCCGCGTGGGATGACGGCGTCGTCGGGTACCATCGTTGTTGCGGTGACCGTTGCGCCTGGGCCAATGCGTGCGTTGGCGCCAATGGTCACGCCATTCGCGATGGTTGCGCTGCGTGCGATGCGCGCGTTGCCCAACACGGTGACGTCGTTGCCTAGGGTGGCATCTTTGCGAATGCGGGAGGTGGTGGCGATGATGTTGTCAGCGCCGATAGAGACGTTGGGTCCCACCACACCACCAATGGTGCCCGCTGTTGTGGAGTCCGCGATGGTGACGCCGCGGGCGAGCGTTGCGCTGGCCTCCACTTCCGTCTTCGCACCAAGTCCGACCAAGGAGCCGATGACCGCGCCAGCGCCAATGGTGACATCGTCTCCAAGGGTGGCGCCATAGCCAATACTGACGTTGGCGCCTGTGTCCAGCCGCTCACCAATGGTCGTGGCTCGTCCAATGGTGTTGTCGGTACCAATGGCGTGGTCCGCGTCAATGTAGACGCCGCGGGCAATGATGGTTCCGTTGCCGACAACGCGCGCACCAGACAGTCCCACACGTCCCACAAGGACAGACCGAGCGCCCACAAATGTGTCTGTCTGTAGGCTCGTGTCTGTGCCGACAGTGCTGTTGGGGCCAACAACGGCGTCCGTCCCGACGGTGGCGCCACTGCCAATGACGGCGCTACTGGCAACGCAAGCTCCGTTGGCATCAAAGTAGCTGTCTTCACAGCCATCATCGTTCGAGTCCGCAGCTGATGCGAAGGATGCAGCTAGCGCTAGTAGTACGACGGTCATGGTTTCTCCCCGGAGATTTGCACGGATAGTACGTGGGCAAATCTAGAGTTTCAAGACCAATGGTGCAGAGACGGGCTGAACGCGGGCGCCCTCCAGGGCCCCAACTCGTTCGGCTGCTCAGACGGCCGTCAACAAGGTCGTGTGGCGCCACGAAAGTCGTGTCACCGTTCGGCGCGCTGGCTGTGGCAAACAGAGTGAGTGGCGCTGTGGCCTACTCGTTCTCCACGCGCTCCGTGCGCAGGGTGAAGCCATTCGTCGTCTGATGAATTCGGCTGTCCATCGGCCTCTCAGCAACCCACCAGGGTGCGTCTGGGCGAATGCGGACCACAACGTCGTCGTCCACCCACTCGGCGTGAATCTCGCCTGTCGCATGGCTCTGCTGCCCGGCCACGTCCATGACGAATCGGCTTGAGACGACACCCTCGAAGCGTCGCCGTAGGTCTGGTAGGGCTGGATTCGCTGTGATCACCAGCGCAGGCTCGTCCTTGCCGACTTGCTGGACCGTAGCACCGGTCCACTCAAGTGATTCGGTACCTATGAAGCGGTGCTCAATCGTTCGCAGCTCGCTTCGCTGGACCAGTCGTGCACCGTTCGACCCGCGACCCACGTGCCACGTCTGGGTGGCGGTCCGGCCTTCTGCCAGCTGGTGGGTCAGGTCTACGGTGGATGTCGGAGCATCGGGGAAGGCCGGGGGGTGCGGGGTCATTGCGATGGCGGCAATCGCGATTCCGGCCTGTGTCTGCGTCAGTGCCATTGTGAAGGGGACAAGGCCGGCAATCTTGCGAACCTTCTGCGTCTCGCCGTTGATTCGGACTGTTGTACTGCGAGCCAGGTTGCGAACGGGCAGGTCGAGCACTGCCATCACCGTTCCCTGGGAGTGGCCCATGGTTGAGCCGTTGCGCTTGCCCTGCTCGGCTACTGGCACCTTGCCCTGGTAGCTGATGTGGACCGGCTCGCCGTCGGGGTTGGTGTAGAAGATGTCCATGTCCAGGTCCGACTCTGAGCTGCGGTCTTCAACGCGCACGGTACCTTGCACGCGACGGACCGGAATCTCGGGCATCCACGTGAACAGGTCGGGGATATCGGCGATGATGATCTGCTCAAGGTCGGAACGCCGTGCGTCTTTCGCCAGCCACAAGGGGCCGTCTGGGGTGTCGATTCGAGCGATCTCGGTCATGTCCCAGACGGGATGCTCGGTGACCACCACAATGTCTAGGTCGTAGGCCACCCCAAACACCATGAAGGGGAGGACCGGGACGTCCGACTCAGGCAGCGATGTGTAGGAGGCCGCTGAGGCTAGGGTCTCGCCAAACGCGGCATCCCGTTGATTGGGCTTGAGCACCGGACCTTCGGGCAGCATGCGTTTGAGACCGCACGCGGACAACAGCAAGGCAGAGAGCAGGGTCAAGATGCGCATGGCTCGCGTGTAACGTCAACGCACATTCCGCGGGTTACGCGCGACTCTCACCCGGAGGGCGCATGCTCCAGATCGGCGACCGCACTTTCACGTCGCGCCTACTCGTAGGGACTGGCAAGTACCAGGACTTTGACCAGATGCGTGCCTGTCACGAGGCGTCGGGAACGCAGATGGTCACCATGGCCATTCGTCGCGTCGACCTTGCTGCTCCTGAAGGCTCGAGCATTTTGGACTTCATCGACCGAACGTCCATTGCTCTTCTGCCGAACACGGCGGGCTGCTACACCGCCGAAGATGCCGTGACCACGGCGAAGCTGGCACGGGAAGCGCTGGGAACCAACTGGATTAAGCTCGAAGTCATTGGCGACCCGCGCACGCTATTTCCAGACCCTGAAGGGACTCTTGAGGCCGCCAGAGAGTTGGTTCAAGCGGGTTTTGTGGTGCTGCCTTACTGCTCGGACGACCCGGTGTTGTGCTGGAGACTGGGTGAGATTGGCTGTGCCGCAGTGATGCCGCTCGCAGCACCCATTGGCTCGGGGCTTGGTATTCGCAACCCCACCAACCTGCGCATCATCATTGAGCAGTCCACGGTGCCCATCATTGTAGATGCCGGCGTTGGAACCCCAAGTGATGCGGCGTTGGCCATGGAGCTGGGTGCGTCGGGTGTGCTCATGAACACCGCGATTGCGGGGTCTAAGAACCCGGTCGCCATGGCGGAAGCGATGAACCTGGCTGTACGTGCCGGTCGCATGGCCTTTGAAGCAGGACGCATGCCGAAGAAGCTGTACGCGTCGGCGTCATCACCCCTCGACGGCGTGATTGGCTCGTGAAGCTGCGCCTCGTCGCCATTACGCCTGGTGATGGTCGAGAGTTGATGCCTTGGCTTGTAGCGATTGCTCCGCATGTGGATGCGGTGGTGCTGCGCGAGCCTGGTGTGAGCGCACTGGCCTTGCAGACGCTTGTGCATGTGGTTCAGGACGGCGGCAGTCTCGCTATTGTGCACAGCAAGAGTACGGGTGCTGCAGGGGACGGGGTCCATGTGGCGGACCACCAGCCCATTCCGACGGGTACGCTCGTTGGCGTCTCTTGTCATGATGCGGAGGGTCTTGACCGGGCCTTTGGGTCGGGTGCTACCTACGCATTTTTGTCGCCGGTGTGGACACCGACGAGCAAGGCTCTGCTCGGAGAGGCGCTGAATATCGACGGATTTGCAACACTCGCCGGTGGCCGATCCGTCCTTGGACTCGGTGGAGTGAATGTGGACCGTGCCGGTCAGCTCGCGGCCCTTGGCTACGGAACGGCGGTCCTGGGAGGCCTGTTTGGCGCCACCAGTCCCGCCACTGCTGCGGGGGCAGCTCGCGTGCTCAAGCAGCAAATCGGGTCATTCTGGCGCGATACGGAGTGATAGCGTTGGCTCGGACGGTCGCTGCTGGTACAGTCGCGGAGAAACGGGGGTTGCAATGATGCGTTTGACTTTGATGGCGTTGCTTTGTTTGCCAGTCAGTGCCTGGGCAGGGGGAACCACGCTTGTTCAGCAGGGACGTCTGCTCGACGTGGACGGAACGCCTCTGGAAGGACAACACGACGTCACATTCACGGTCTACAGCGGCGCTTCGTCGGCGTGGGCGGAGACTGACACGATCAGCTTCTCCGGCGGCTACTACGCGACAGTCCTCGGCGACAACAACCCCACCCTTCACGACCTCGACTTTGCCAATGGGACCTACACACTGGGTATTACCGTTGGCGCGACAGACGAGCTGAGCCCACGAACACCACTGACGTCGGTAGTGAGCGCACTTCGGGGGCCGATCAATATCTCGGATGATGGTTTACAGACGGTCTGCAACTCGGCCGCTACCGGGACCCTGCGCTACCGTGGTCAGGTTCAGGTCTGCGATGGTACAAGTTGGACTGCGGTAGGCACCGGCGGTAGCTCGGGAACCTGTACTCCCGCGAATCAGACGTTCACAGCGACCGGCAGCGACCAGTCCTTCATTGTCCCGTCTGGATGCGGCACTCTTGTCGTAGAGGCATGGGGGGCCGGTGGCGGTTCTGGGTACAACTCGCGCGATGGCGGTGCGGGGGGGTACTCCAAAGCGACCGTCCTTGCCTCCGCGGGAACCACCTACACGGTAGTTGTCGGCCAAGGAGGCATTCGCAACACTCAGTCCGGCAGCGGCGGTAGCCAGAATGCCTACGGTTTTGCGGGTGCGCCCTACGGAAATGCCTCGGCATGTGCTGTTGGCGGTGGTGGTGGTCTCTCCGGTCTGTTCTTGGGGCCAGCAAACCAATCCAACGCGATCTTGGTGGCCGGCGGCGGTGGCGGTTCGAGCGGCTATACTTATGGTGGAAGCGGCAATGACACCGTGAATGGTGGCGGAACTGGAGTACTGACTGCTTCGGCTGGAAACTCAGCGTGGGAAGGCGGCGGTGGGGGCGGCTATTCCGGTGGAGTGCTGCACCTTCGGTCCACGACTAATTCGTCATATCAGGCGGGTGAAGGGGGTACTGGTTACGCCCTGGGTACAGGTGTTCAAGCCGGCACCGTAGTCATGGAGGCTGCTGCCTTCACGTCGCGCATTCCGCCCGGAACCAGCGCGGTCAACTACGGGGGCGTGGGAACCTCCGGCGATGCAGCGATTGGCTACGGCGGAATTGGCGGAGTCTACGGAGTGAACTGTGATTCATCCGGCGATGGCTTGGTTGTGATTAGCTACAGCGAGTAGCACAGCGCTCAGTTGGAGGCGTCGACACTGGGTAGGCCCCAGTCCGCCGCCAGGCGCGTGTGTTCGGACTCGGTCAGCAGCACGTAGACTGGCTGCGCATCTGTGCGAAGCCACGTAATCATGGCTTCTAGGTCGGGTCTGGCCATCGCCGTACATCCGGCGGTGGGGCGGTCCCCGTCTCGTCGCCACACATGAAAGAAGATGGCGCTTCCGGCTCCCGAGACGGTGGGCATGGCGTTGTGTGCGATGAACATCTTGAGTGCGTGAGCGGGGTCGTCTTGCCGCATCTGATGACGCTGTTCCCACTCGGTGAGCGGTCGGCTTCCAGGCTCTCCGGGCGCCACAACGTGCTGGTTGTACCGAATATCCGCAGGGTCTTCGACGAATAGGTCGTGGCTGGTGACGTGAATGTACGGCCAGGTAGATCCTTCTGGAGCGGCGTCATTGGCACCAAAGACCGCTCCGAGTGCGAAGGCTCCCATGGGTGCGCGCCAGTCGCCCTCGACCTTTTGAATGCCGTCCTGCGGGTCGTGAACACCGCGCCCCCATGCAAGGCCACTACGTCCTAGGCGGACCGGAACTGGGTCACCGACGGATGTCCACCCGGCATCTTGGCGCTCCCATCGGGTCATCACAGCGGTAGAGCTGTCTGCGTCAGCCGCCGTCGCCAATACCAGCTGCTGTGTGTCGGCGGTGACTGGACCCGCGAGGGCCGACGCTAGAATCAGGACGTTCACTGACAGCAGACCACGTAGGTGTTGCCGTGGCCCCACTCCGCGGAGAGGCTGTTGGGAGCGCTGTATTGGGAGCCCCATGGCCAGGGGAAGTTCACTGTGTCGCTGCAGCTTAGGTTGCCGGGGTCGTAGCTACCAGAGCCGTTTGCGTTGGTGATGTAGACGAAGGGGACGCTGGCACAGGTGGTGAGGCCGCGGGCGTCGCCGGCACAGATGGCGTTGCCCGTCCTGCCTCGCCAGCTCCACGGCACGTGCACGGCGGTAGCGCTGCCACAGCGGGCGTCGGCGTTGGCCTTGGTGTAGATGGTCCGGATGTTCTGCGATTGGTGGAGTTGCTGACCGCCAAGTCGGGTGTTGATGTGTAGATCTACCGGCGCTGCCTCGATGGCCGCGGCCACCTCGGACTGGGTGAGCGTATTGGCCGCGCAGGCCCAGGTGCTGCCCGTCTGCACCACGGTCTCGCCGTCGTTGCAGGTAATGTTGGTGGGGCCTGACCCCAACACTGCGCCGGTGCTGTCAATGACAGTGTTGCCGTCCACCACAACGCTGTCGGCGTACACCGGTCCGCGTACCTCACGAGCGACAGCCGCAAACGGCGTCTCTACGAGCTGCAGCCGCGAACCGATGACCTGGCCATCGATCCCAAGTTCAATCCAGACTGCGGAAGTTCCGGTGAGGTCGTCGGTGTCGAGGGCCTCGCCGCTTCCTAGGACCAAGCTGTAGACGCCCTGCGCAATGGGCACGCCTGAGAAAGTGTCGGTCCAGACTTGGCTGCCGCCAGACTGAGCGTCCATTAAGCGCACGACGATGTCGCTGGAGCCGTTCACCGGTGCACCGGCCGCGTCGCCTAGGGCGCCTTGGTGGGTCAGTTGAATGGGCACCGCTTGGGCTGTAGACAGAAGGACGGCGACAATCGCGACCGTTAGGGTGCGGACCATGGAATCTCCCCGATCAGAGAGATTCAGTGCCCTCCGAACCCCCATTATGCACATGTCCGGCCTGTGGCACAACCGGAAGGGCGCATGTCGCGCTGGCTGTGCCATCGATGGGATGTTCGTGCTGATTTCAGGCCCTAGGCGTGACCAACCCTCGTCCACGGCGTGGGAGTCAATGGTGTAGCGACGCGCCTATTCGTCGTCGATGAACTGTTCGACATCGCAGTTGGTAACCGTGAAACTAGCCCCCCGAGTGCCGTAGCTCCGTAGGAAACCGACTGCCCCGGGTGGGGCTTCCGGGGCGAGGTACCACAGCGTCGTCCCGTCATCGTCAACCAACTCGGATGGTTGTACCTGGAGTGTCGGGTCCACGGTGGTGCACACAACGTGTTGGGGGCGGCAACGTCACGCGTGGGCCCAATCTTAGACGTGTGGTCTCACATAGCGCGCGAGACTAGAACTGAAACAGGTCTTCGTCGTAGCACTCGCCGGCTTCTAGCTCTTCGCAGGTGCTGGAGGTCACACAGCGACGGTGTGCTGCGAAGGCTTGCCTGAGCGTCTTGTTGTCTTCGACTTCGAACAGGGCGCTCTGCCGGGTGCACGACTCTTCACATTCGAGCTGCTCGAAGTTGTCGGCCAGCTCACAGCGGACGATCTTGCGACAGGTTGTCTCGCAGGTAGGCGCACAGGCGGACGCGAGAGTCAGCGCTGCAAGTACGGCGAGAGCACGGCTTAGGGACGGGGTTGGCATAGACCGTCAGCGATGAGAGTGCAGTCAGTCTCGGCAATGCAGTCCATCCATGCGGCGGCCTGCTTTTCGTTCTCAAGCTCGGTGACCGTTCCGCTGGACGGATTGCGCGGGTCGTATGAGCCGATGTTTCCCGGTTGCTGGACAGCGAGTGAGCACTCATCTTCGCAGCTGTCGATGGCTTCTGCGGCATCTCGACCGGGGGTGGGCAGACTGCAGCCGCCCTCATCAGAGGCGTACAGCTTCTGGCAGGTACTTTGGCAGTCGGGTCCACAGGCAGCCGTAAAGACGGATGCGGCAACCAAGATCAGGGAAGCGGCGAAGCGCATGGGCTCTCTCCATGAGGCGGGGCGCAGCCTAGGCGGCTGCGGGCGGGTCGTCAATGGGTCGCTAGCCGACCTTGGCGAATCGGTTTCCTTGAACAGCATAGCCTTCGGGCAATTCAGTGACGGCTTCTGGATTGTCGAGCGTCCAACGGCGACTGATGAACACGTCCATCACTCGCACTTTGAGTCGGTTGCTGTCTTCTTCAGGGTTGACCATCACCCGCTCAAGAGCCTGGCGTGATGCCTCACTCGCCTCCGAGATCAGGACCTCGGCTGCGGCGTAGCGAACGCCTTCGTCGAAGTCCGTACAGTAGAAATCAGCGGACTCGACGCTGCGGGAATCGGTGCGCTCTGCGAGCCAGATCAAGAGCTTCTTCTTCTTTTCTGGCTTGAATGGGTCCTGATCGCGCTCGATCATGAGCAGCTCGTAGGCAACGTCCAGAGCGGCTTGTGGGCCCTCAATGTCCGACAGCAGCGTGAGCGGACGCGCGGTCACCTTGCACTGCTTGAGCCACTGGCGAACTGCTGTGCTGGCGTCTGTGCCCTGATGGAGGACCAGACTCTGAATCAGGTCTTTCTCGGTAGCGTCTTTCAGCTGGTGGTCTAGCGCCATATCGAAGCGCGATAGCAGCGCCAAAAGCGCCGGAGGTGTTCCGTTATCAGCGAGCCAGTGTGCGCTTGCTTCACGGTCCTCATCTTGAGCATCCCGATTCGTCAGCCGACGGTGGTGCTTCTTGATCTTCTTCTCGTCGTTCATGAATATGTCGAAGAAGCCCAATGGCCGGTCCTCCTGAAGGGACGCGGATGTCACCCGATCGGCGGCGCTGTGCAACCCGACGACCCATCCTTGACACCTATGCGGCGGTTGAGTACAAGCGCTGCGCTCTCAATGCGAGAGGCGTCCCTTGCGGAAGTGGCGGAATTGGTAGACGCGCAGGACTCAGAATCCTGTGCCTTCATCGGCGTGGGGGTTCGATTCCCCCCTTCCGCACCATCTCAAAGCAGCCGGCTTCTAACGAAGTCGGCTGTTTTTTGTAGTGGCCTTTCAACCGTTGTTTAGTCCACGCTCAGCCCACTCGGGACACTGTCTGGAACGGTCCAGTCGAGCTCTCGTGCGCTTGGCGAGGTCAGAGTGTTGAGAAACTCAACAATCGCCCCGGATGCAATGGTGCCACCTCCGCCTGGTCCGCCGCCTCCGCCTGGTCCGCCGCCTTGACCTCGCTGTGCCGCCGCTTGTGGGTCAATTGTGGCGATGATTTGAGCGTCTGATCCGTCGAAATGTAGTGGCCAGAGGGCGCGATTGTTGATGTGATCGGACGGGTCGTATGCGTTGAGCGAGCCGGCTGGATTGTTGTAGTGGTCGACGAACTCGTCGAGTTCGTTGAACTGCCCGCCGTGGCCCCAAGGACCGGTCATGGCCACATTTGTGAGTGGCGGAGTGCGGAAGCTGTAGCGAGGGCCAGTGCCCACTGCGCCGCCGCCAAAGTCCTCGCGTCCGTTCGTGCCGTCGCCGGTTCCTGGGCCGATCTGTGCGAGGGCGGTGTTGTGCAGCGCTTGGTCTGACAGGCCTTCGCCGTTGTGGCACCGAGCGCACCCACTGGCAACAAAGGCTTCGGCGCCGTCCAGCTCGGCTTGGGTCAAGGTGTTCTCGCCGCGCATGAAGCGCTCGAAGCGTGAGTCGTTGCTCTGGAATGCACCGACTTCAAAGCCGGCGATAGCATTTGCCGCATGGGCGAATGTCATGTCGTCGAAGTCGGTTCCTGGGTACGCGGCCTCAAACAGTGCGGGGTACTCGGGTACCGCCGCAAGGCGTGTCATGAGGCCAGCCCAGATCGCTTGTGGGTCGTCATCAGAAAGATTGGCGAGCTCGTTGTCGCCAACTTCACCGCGCATTTCGGTGCGGTTGAGCACTGGGAACATGGCCTGCGCAGATACTGCGCCAAAGGTGAACACCTCTTGCATCTCGTCGGTGAGGTCGTCGCCTGCGGGAGTGATAAAGCGTCCATTGCGTCCTTCTTGAATTCGGCCATCCCACATGAGGGTTTGAGCCGTGTGTAGGTTGAATAGTGGTGGGGCGGTCCGGGGCACGAGGGGGTCGTCTGAGCGGGTGGAACCTAGTCCCACTGCGCCTTCTCCAGCCGGGAGGGACCGGTCGTCATCCGTGCCGAGGCTCGGGTGGTGACAGGTCAAGCAGCTGATGTTCCGGTTGCCAGACAATGTCTTGTCGAACGCGAGGGCTTGACCCAGGTCGAAGAGGGCGTCGGAGACCACCGGAGCGTCGTCAACAGCGCGAATACCGGCATTGAGAAGGTCTTGGCGCGTCTGGTCCGCCACCAGGGCATTGGCGGCGTCGGTAGGTTCGAAGTCGTCTGGAGGGGCCTCGAGTCCCGTTGTGTTGCCCCCGTCAGCGTCGACACCGAACGGTGGAGATTCAAAGCATCCTGTCAGGACACAGAGCACAGGAATTGTGAATAAGAAACGAAGCGACATGGGCCCTCCTGGCCCTTGTTCTGTAGGTTGCATCCACCACATTCACCGTGGTGTACCGGTGAGGGTGTGTACAGTTTGTGTAAGTGGGGATCGATGCCTGGTGACGAACTGTCGCGTCTGTATTGATAGTCATTTTCAATGGGCGGGTTGGCGGTTAGGAGAACGCGTCCACGACGTCTCATGCGCTGCATTCGGTTGCGCCGGGGCCGACACAGGCTCCTTGTCGAGTCAAGGGACGTACCAGCCACACGGTTCTTGTTTACAGACCATGCTTCTTTTACTCGCCAGCCTCCTCGCCTTCGCGCAGGACTCCGATGCAGACGTCGACGCAGACGCGGTCATCGTGGTCAGCGCCTCGGGTTCGGGTGCGCCTCGTGGTGAGCTTGCGGTAGCGGTCGAGGTGATCGACAACGAAGAGATCGTTCTGGGTGGCGCTCGGACTGTCGCGGATGTGTTGGCGACCCATCCAGGCGTTGACGTCCAGCTTGGCCGGTTCGGCGCTGAGGTGCGGCTCCGCGGAATGGAAGCCGATCAGACGCTGGTGCTGGTGGACGGTGTTCGCATGGTCGGCCAGAAAGATGGCGTCATCGATCTGTCGCGCCTTCCGATTGAGAACATCGCGCGCATTGAGATTGTGAAAGGGCCTGCGTCTGCGGTGTACGGAAGTGACGCTCTCGGTGGTGTGATTCACATCATCACCAAGTCGCCAGATGAGCCGCTCTCGGGTGTGATTCGTACTCAGATTGGCACTCGCAACAGCTTGGACGTGACCGGCTCGGTCTCGGTCCGTCGTGAAAAGTGGGCGGCTACGCTGTCCGGCGGAGTTCACGGCGCGGACGGCTGGGACTTGGACCCGTCAGACGAGCAGACCAACGGTAGCCAGTGGCGTCAGGGTGAGGTCGGTGGTCAGGTTCGGTTCACCCCGTCCCCAGAGCTGACTGTGGTTGTGGATGCGTCTTCGCAGCTGCGCGACTTGGTGGGTGTTGACGGCGCTGCAGGCGGAGCGGTGCTCGACCGCACCACGCGGACCGAAGACCACCGCGGTGGCGTCAATGTGACCAGCCTCGTTGGCGAGCGCACCAAGCTGTCAGGCGGCCTTCGAGGAGCGGTCTACCGGGACCAGTTCCTGATCGACCAGCGCGGCTCAGACGGGCTCGATGCGTACGAAGAGACCATGGAGAGCACGCTCACGGGTGTGGTTCGTATGGACCGCTCCATGGGCGGCGGGCATGCACTCGCGATTGGCATGGACGGTGAGTGGCGTGAGCTGTCGGCAGACCGGCTGGCAGAAGGGGATGGCCGTCGTCTACGCGGCGCTATTTTCGCCCAAGACCGGTGGAGTCTGCCGTCTGTTCCGGTTGTAGTCACGCCGGGTGTGCGCGTAGAGGCCGATGAGTGGTTTGGTGCTGCAATCGCGCCGAAGCTCGCTGCCCGCTGGGACCCAAGTGACGGCATTGTGGTCCGAGCCAGCGTAGGTCAAGGCTACCGAGCTCCCTCTCTACGCGAGCTGTTGCTTCGGTTTGAAAACCCAGGTCAGGGCTACGTTGTCTCCGGTAATCCCGATCTACAGCCCGAGCGTTCTGTCACGGCGGACGGTGGCTTTGAGTACCAGATTGGTGACGCCTGGCTCAGTGCTTCGGGGTTTCACACCCAGGCCAGCAATCTCATTGCAATCGACACGCTCGACCCTGGTGAGAACGGCCAAGGCATCCGCTTTGGCTACACCAATATTGGTCGCGCGCGGTTGAGCGGCGTTGAGTTGGGTCTGAAGGGTGACCTGGCCAAGGAATTCAACGTGGGTGTGGCGTGGACGGGTCTGCTGACTCGCGACCTCGCACGCAAGGGACCTCTGCCAGGGCGCGCCGCACACCGTCTTTCCGGAACGGTCCGTGCGGGAAGCCCGGACAAGGTCGTTGTGGTCGCCCGAGGCGCGCTGACGTCACGCCGGCCCTACTACGCGGTGGATGCGTCTGTAGATGCCCCTGCGGACATCCTGTGGGGCTCGCCCGTAGGCCTAGTGGACCTGCGGGTCACCGGTGCTATCGGTCGCCGTGCACACTGGAATGCAGGGATCGACAACGTTTTTGATGCAGGCAATGTTGTCACGGACCCGCTATCACCTCGTAGGTTGACGGCCGGCTTCGACCTGCGCCTCGGCGCCCTACCAAAGGAGGCCCCATGAGGGTTCTCAGTCTCGTCTCTTTCTTGTTCGTTGGCTGCGCACCGTCATTGCTTGACGATGTAGACGGCGACTCTAACACAGTTGATGCAGATACGGCGGCAGAGCCGGTCAATGCGGTAGTGGAGTCGTACGACGACGGCAGCATGCTGTTGATCTTGCAGGCGACCCACGAACGCATTCCGGTCCTCTTGGACCTCGATACTCAGTTCACCACGCTGGGCGACGAGTGGGATGTCTCGATTGTTCGCTTTGATTCTTGGGCGAACGAAGACGTCTCCATCATTGCGTACCCGGACACGGCCTTCGACGACGTTGTCACGTACGACGACGCCGACTGGGTCAGCGGAACCGCTGGCGCTGAGCTGTTTGCCGACTGGTGGGTGTACGACATCTCCACGCACATCGTCACCGCTGCCGACACCACCTTCGCCGTGTTGACCAACACCGGTGACGTCTACAAGGTCCGGTTCATCGACTACTATGCAGACGCTGGAACACCAGGAACCGTCTCTATTCTCGTAGCACCGCTTGAGAAGACCGACTGACCCACACAGGGAAGAAGGCGGGTCTTGAGGCCACGTAGTTGGCGTGGGCTGGGCTGCCGCTCGTGCTCCACCAGTGGTCTTCTCTGTGGACTCGCCACAACACCAGGGGCAGTGCGACGGCAAGCACGAGTGCGGCCGACCACCGACTCCCGGTGCTCCACACCACGCCGGTGAGCAGCAACAACAGCCCGAGCTCTGACGGGTGTCGAATGACGCCGTAGATGCCGTGAGTCACGGGCTTCGTGAGGGACTGTGGCGTGGTCACGAAGGCGCGACCGAGCGTGCGGACGGAGACGACTCGGAGTGCCAGTCCCGCGGCCATCCAGGGGATTCCCCAGCCTGTTCCCGTCTGGATAGAGGTCACGCCGACAACGACCACCGTGGCCATGGCCAGTCCGAGCCACTGCGAAGGCCAGTCTTGGGTGGCGTCGTGACCTGTCTGTGTGTGTGCTTCGAGCAGGGTCCAAGCGCCCATCACACAGATACACCCTGCTGTTGAGCCATCTAGGCTGCCAAAGACGACGGCCAAGACTGTGAGCACCGCCGCATGAAGGACTGCGGCGGCAACAGCCGTCATGCCCCTTGGTCTCCACGAAGGATGGTGTTGAAGTGCTCGGGCGGAACTTCGAGTGCGTTGCCGAGCTCAACGAGCATGGCCATCTCTTCTTCGGCAATGTCGCCGTCTGAGGCAGCGACCATCAGTGCGGCGCGGATGACGAGCTCTCTGCCGCTGTCGTTGAGTGTGGCGGCGACGCCTGCCAAGTAGTCTTTGAGGGATGTCTTGTCCGTGCGGGCACGGTGCATCTCGTTCTCAATGCGGTCACGGGTGAGCTCTTCGCCGGAGAGCTTTGCGTAGACATCTTGAATGGCCACAATCTCTTCTTCTTCGACAACGCCGTCAGCCAGCATCATGCTGATGAGCACTCGGCGCATGACCCGCTGCCACTCGGCTTCAAACTCTGCTTTGCCGGCACTCGGGTCAAACTCCAAGACCGCGTTGTTGTAGGTGCCGCGGCAGTCATCACATTCGATGTATTCACCAAGGAGGTCCAGTGGAATGACCGGAATCCAGTACAGTGTGAAGAAGCGACGCACGCGCTTGTGGCTGTAGTTGGTGGACTCGCATGAGGGGCAGCTGAACTGGCCCTTCTGGTGGTTGTAGGTGATCCCACGGGTACCGAAAATGATCATGGCGACTCCATGGTTGGCCGGGCCATTAGCTGTTTGTGCGCCGGTCAACCAGAAACGGGTGGGCGGGATAGTCGGGCCCACGGAGAGACCATGCGCGAAAAACACATCCGCATTCGCATTGAGCAATGCTTAGCACTAGCGAAAGCCAGTAACTGTCCGCGTCGGAAATTCGGGGCGTTGCTGGTCGATCCTGCGCGCAACGTCATCTTGATGGACGGCTACAACGGCGGACCGCGAGGTGGGGGCGAGCTGTGCGGCGGCGACGTCTGCTTGCGTGACACACAGGGCGTCAAGAGCGGTACACGCATGGAGATTGGCTGTCATCACGCGGAGATGAACGTGATCTGCAATGCTGCTGCCAATGGCGTCTCCACACAGTCGGCATGGCTTATTGTGACGGGTGAACCCTGCATGATGTGTGCGAAACTCATTCATCATGCGGGCATTGAGCGCGTACTCATCGTCAACGAAGGCTACGCTGGCGCTAATGGCTGTCAGTACCTGACTCAGCACGGTGTCGCCGTTCAGGGCGTAGACGGTCCCCGCGACCCGAGGCTAGCTGAACAGGGAGAGCGGCTCGCTGAATGAGCCCTCTAGCGTGAGCAGTGCGCGCTTCCGGTCCAGGCCGCCTGCGTACCCGGTCAGCGCGCCTCGTTTTCCGATGACCCGATGGCAGGGGATGATGATGGCGAGGGGATTGCGACCGTTCGCACCGCCCACCGCCTGCGCCCCTTTGGGTCGCCCCACTTGCCGAGCGAGCTCGCCGTAAGTGGGGGTCTCTCCGTAGGGGATGTGGGTGAGGGGCTGCCAGACCTCCAGGTCAAAGACGCTGCCTTGAGGGTCGAGGGGCAGGTCGAACTCGGTTCGCTTTCCGGCGAAATACTCGCCAAGCTGTGCCGTCACATCCGGCATGTCGGTGAGCGTCCATGCGTCGTCCCACGGGCAGGCGTTGAGAGTCACCGAGCGCAGGCCGGCAGCGCTGGCCACTACGGTGATTGGGCCCAAGGGCGAGTCGATCTTGGCGGCGAAGAGAGGGTCGGACACGGGAAGCCTGGCTGTTGAACGGCCCCGGTCTGTATTGGGTTGGCGCTGGTCGGGGGAGTCGGAATGCCGTAGGGTTCGCCGCATGTCGAACTCTGATGATCGTGTGCCTCCCGCCAACCCCGCCTACGCCAGCGGCTTGCCGAGCCCTGGAGACTTGCCAGGATGGCGGCCGTGGACCTGGGTGCCGTCGCTGTACTACGTGCAAGGTTTGCCCTACACGATTGTGAACGTGGTCAGCGTTCCGATGTACAAGACATTGGGCATTGCCAACAGCGAAATTACGTTCTGGACGAGCTGGTTCGGCTTCATCTGGGCGCTCAAGGCATTGTGGAGCCCGTTTGTTGATGGGGTGAGCACGAAGCGTCGGTGGACGGTTGCCATGCAGACGGCGCTGGTCCCGGTGACGATTGCGATTGCTTTTGCCTTGTCGCTGCCCACGTGGTTTGCGGTGAGCCTTGTGTTGTTTGCGCTGATGTCGCTCATTTCGGCCACTCATGACATCGCTGCGGACGGCTTGTACATGCTGGGATTGACCGATGGTCAACAAGCTGCCTTTGTCGGTGTGCGCAGCACGTTCTGGCGACTTGCGTTGATCAGCGGCGAAGGCTTGTTGGTGGTCTTGGCTGGGGTCCTTGGTGCGGAGTTGGGCGACGACTTGGTGGGTTGGCAAGTCACAATGGCGGTCATTGCTGGCATCTTTGCGGTCGCGGCAGCCTACAACGCGTTCGCGATGCCCCGGGTTGCCGAAGATGTGCCACGGGAGACCTCGGACCTTGGTGGCAACACTCAGGAGCTGGTGACGAGCTTCTTCACCAAGCCAGGCATCGCCCTTGCCCTGCTGTTCATCCTGTTCTTTCGCTTCTCCGAGAACCACATCAGCGGCCTGGTGAGTCCGTTCCTACTCGACCCCATCGCGGATGGCGGCATGGGCTGGACGTTGGCCCAGGTGGGTCTTGCAAAAGGCACGGTGGGCGTGTTGTCGCTGGTGGTGGGCGGCATTCTTGGTGGCGTCGCCATCTATGCGCACGGGCTTCGCGCTTGGTTGCTTCCAATGTGCGCAATGTTGAACCTGCCGAATGCGGTGTACTGGATTCTGGCGGCGACTCAACCGGCACAGTTTCCAGTCGGCGTGGCCTTGATTGGTGTGGAGCAGTTCGGCTACGGCTTTGGCTTTGCGGCGTACATGATGTTCCTCATCAAGGTCGCCAATGGGCGATTCAAGACCGCCCACTACGCCTTCGCGACAGGACTCATGGCACTCGCTGTGTGGGCCGCCAAGGTTTGGAGTGGCTGGGCCCAAGAACTGCTGGGATACGAGATGTTCTTCGCCTGGGCGTGCATCGCATCCATTCCTGCTTTCCTCATCTCGTTCGCGGTACTGCGCGACATTCCCGCCGACTTCGGTCGCAAGGAGTCCTCATGAGTTCTCAAGAAACCGAAATCGAAGCGGCCGTCTTCCGCAAGCTCATTGCCCATCTTCAAGCGCACCCAGAAGCGCAGAACATCGACCTGATGATTCTGGCCGACTTCTGCCGCAACTGCTTGAGCAAGTGGTACGTCGCTGAGGCCGCCGAGCGGGGAGAGGACGTTGACCTCGAAGCCGCCCACCAGCGCGTGTACGGCATGAGCTACGGCGAGTGGAAAGCCAACCACCAGCTACCGGCGACGCCCGAGCAGCTCGCTGCGTTTCAGGCGCGGAAAAAAGCCTAGCCTCCACTCTGGCGTTCGTTCGGCCTTCGTGTCGCGGAGGTTTCGGTCATTCGGGCTTTGTGTCGCGGAGATTTTAGTTGTTCGGACTTCGTGTCGCGGAGATTTCAGCAGTTTAGATGTCAGATATCAGAGGTCAGAAGTCAGAGCGTGCGCCCTTCGGCGCCAGCGTTTGGGAGCGCTGTTGACTTCGGCATTGATGTGGCCTTTGCTCATTGAAGTCGCGCTGTTGACAATGAGACACTCACCGGAGACGCGCTGATTTCTTACCTGCAAGTCAACTTGTTGGCTTGTTCTGATCTCTGACCTCTGACCTCTGACCTCCCGCACTACCGAGATTCTCTTGCCGGAACTCTCGGCAAGCGCTGGGAGTCACAGCCCTCTAGCGCCGGCGGCGGATGCCGAGGCCCAGTAGTGCGAGCAGTCCTAGAGACGTCCACGGCGCCACAGGAGCCATGTCACAGGCGCAGCCGCTTCCCCGGAAGGTGATGATTTCGTAGTCGTCTACCGGGTCGCAGATGTCGCCAATACCGTCTTCGTCAACGTCGGCTTGGTCGGCGTTCGCGATGTCTGGACAGTTGTCGCCGTCATCGAAGGCATAGCCGTCTGCGGCTACGTCAGCGCACAGCTCGTTCGGGTCGGTGCCGAAGCCGTCACCGTCTGTGTCTGTGTAGAAGGTGGTGGACTCGGAGACATTGGCGTTCAGGTCGTTGCAGTCGTCTGGGACGAACACGCCGTCACCGTCGGCATCATCGTCGCACGCATCGCCAAAGCCGTCGTTGTCTAGGTCGGCCTGGTCGGTGTTGGCCACTGTCACGCAGTTGTCGAGCGGGTCGTCAACACCGTCACCGTCTTCGTCGCCGTCACACTCGTCGCCGAAGCCGTCTTCGTCTGTGTCGAGCTGGTCGGGGTTGATGACGATGGGACAGTTGTCGTCTACGTCCACAATGCCGTCGTCGTCGTCGTCATCGTCGCATTCGTCGCCAATGCCGTCTTCGTCTGTGTCGAGCTGGGCGGGGTTGGAGACGTCTGGGCAGTTGTCGCCGTCGTTGTCAGACAAGCCATCGGGCGTCTCGTCGTCACATGCGGGAACCAGGTCGTCTGGGTCGCCGTAGCCGTCGTCATCGTCGTCTGCCCAGTAGTCTTGTTCTTCGGAGACGTTGGCGTTCAGGTCGTCGCAGTCGTCGACGCCTGGCACGTTGTCGTTGTCGGCATCTGGGTCGCAGACGTCGCCTACGCGGTCGCTGTCCGAGTCTTCTTGGCCCGGGTTGGCGATGTCAGGACAGTTGTCGTCAATGTCGAGGATATCGTCGCCGTCCACGTCAAAGTCACAGATGTCTCCGATTCCATCATTGTCTTCGTCGGCTTGGTCGGTGTTGACGAGGGTGCGGCAGTTGTCGTCCATGTCCAGGACGGTGTCGTTGTCATCGTCGTCGTCGCAGGCGTCACCGGCGAAGTCTCCGTCGGTGTCGGTCTGGTCGTCGGAGGTGAGGGGACACAGGTCGTCAAGGTCGCTCACGCCGTCGTTGTCGTCGTCGTCGTCGCAGACGTCGCCGAAGTCGTCGCGGTCGGTGTTGATCTGGTCGGTATTGTCGGTGAACACGCAGTTGTCGTCGGTGTCGGCGATGGTGTCGTTGTCGTCATCGTCGTCGCAGGCATCTCCGAGGTCGTCGCCGTCGTTGTCTTCTTGGAGGGGGTTGGCGACGAAGGAACAGTTGTCGTCGAGGTCGACCACTGAGTCGTTGTCGTCATCCGTGTCGCAGGCGTCGCCGATGTTGTCGATGTCGTTGTCGAGCTGGTCGGTATTGCGGGTCAGCTGGCAGTTGTCGTCGGCGTCGAGGATGGTGTCGTTGTCGTCATCTGGGTCGCAGACATCTCCGAGGTCGTCGCTGTCGGTGTCGCGCTGGTCGGTATTGCTGAGCAGCTGACAGTTGTCGTTGCCGTCGGTGATGGTGTCGTTGTCGTCGTCGTCATCACAGACGTCCCCGAAGTCGTCGCCATCTGTGTTGGTCTGGTCGGTGTTCATGACGAGCTGGCAGTTGTCGGGGCCATCGGGGATGGTGTCGTTGTCGTCGTCTGGGTCGCAGATGTTGCCGAGTGCGTCGCCGTCTGTGTTGGTCTGGTCGGTGTTGGCGGCGAAGACGCAGTTGTCTGAACCATCGAGGATGGTGTCGTTGTCGTCGTCGTCGTCGCAGGCGTCACCCGAGCCGTCTTGGTCGTTGTCGCTTTGGCTGGAGTTGCTGATGAACTGACAGTTGTCGTTGGTGTCGATGACGGAGTCGTTGTCGTCATCTGGGTCGCAGGAGTCGCCCAAGGTGTCTCGGTCATTGTCTGACTGGGAGACGTTGGAGATGAACTGGCAGTTGTCGTTGACGTCTAGGATGTTGTCGTTGTCGTCGTCGCTGTCACAGGCGTCACCTTGGGTGTCGCGGTCGGTGTCGACTTGGCCAATGTTCGTGGTGGTTGGGCAGTTGTCGACGTCTGCGCAGACGTTGTCATTGTCGGCGTCGTTGAGGGCATCGAACGGGCAGGGGTCTACGGCGTCTCCGATGGCATCGCCGTCGGCATCGTTGTCCCAGTCCACACTCACGAAGTTGATGTCGGCTGGGGTTGAGCCGTTGCTGGTGAGTGTTGCGCACCAGGACAGGCCGGCGCTGGTTGTGGGTAGGTCGGACATGCCGGCCGAGACTTGGCTGACGGATGAGCCGTCTGTCACACCGGCGCTGCTGACCCACGATGAGCCGTTGTACTTGAGGTACGACGAGCCACCGTTGACTGAGATGCGCCAGGTGACGCTGCCTTGGGTGGCGGCGTCGAAGTCGGTCCACACAAAATCGTTGGGTGGTTGGGCTGCCGAGTTGGAGCAGATGACGGCTTGGGGCGCGTAGTTGACCGTGGGGCTGCCTTGGGCGGCGTCTGGAAGGGAGGCCGATGCGAGGGCTGAGTTTGCTCCGCCGCTACCCCGTGAGTTTCCATTGAGCGTCTGAAAGTCCAGGCGGTTTCTGCCGTATGATGCAGTCCCTCCCGCACTTCGGCGGCCCGAGGTTGAGCCGCCTCCGCCTCGATTGGTACGAATGCGGTCCGTGCCGACGCTCGCGGTCTGGGCGGTGATGTACACGCTGCCACCCGCACCGCCTCCGCCAGATCCTGACTCGCCACTGCCGTTTTGCCCGCGCTCACCGTCTGCGCGGATGTACCCGGTCGTGTTGACGAGGCTGCGTGCGTACAGGAGCACAATGCCGCCGCCGTCGCCGCCGTTGCCGTTGCAGTCGGGATTGTCACCGTCATGGCCGCCGCCGCCGCCGCCGCCGCCGAAGAACAGGGTTCCTAGAGAGGATGCGCCAATGCCAGTGCCGCCGGGTGCTGGGGTTGTACAGGCGTTGCACGAGCCGCCGCAGCGGTCGTTGTGGACCTGGCCGCTGCCACCCGTGCTCGCGTGACCACCCGCGCCGCCACCGTTTCCGGAGTGACAGTACTCCCAGCCGCCGCCCGAGCCGCCTTGACCGATACGACCGAAGCCTTGGGTCAGACCGCCGTTGTAGGACTCGCCGCGAAATCCGTAGCCAGCAGAACAGCCATTCGCGCGTCCCAAGCGGAAGCCAACGGAGTTGACGTCAATGTTGCCGGTGTTTGTTAGGGACCGTGCACGGAAGACTACGACACCACCGGTGCTTCCGTTCCATGCGCGTGCGGTGATGCGGCCGGAGACGTTGACGGAGTTGTACTGTGGCACGCGAATCACCTGGGTGATGTCGATGCCCGAGCCGTGGTTGTACGTGTTCGTCAGCGGGGATTCAAGGGTCAGCGTGGTGCCGGAAACATTGGCGATACGCCGGATTTCATAGCGTCCTGCGGTGGCCCCTTTGCTGGAGATAATCAGCACTTCATCATTCGTGGCGAACCCGGCTGCGGCCGAGACCAGAATGCTGCCGGAGCCTGCACCGCGGTTGCCAGACAGGTTGGTGGTGTAGCCGTCTGGCTGGCTACGTCCGTTGGAGGCTTGGGTGGTGAGTGTCCATGTGCCGCCAGCGGTCAGGTTGCCGTCTGTGGCGTCTCCCCATGTCCGGTCGAAGAGCTGCGCGCGGCCGCCTGTGACCTCTGCGTCAGACGTGTCGAACGTCACCTCTGCGGAGCTGCTCATTGGCCAGGTAGTTTCGCCCGCATTTGCTGATGACGCCGCCAATAGCAGCGCTGTCCACGTCCACTTCACATCTCACCCCGAGTACTAAGCGCGAGTTTACCGCGTGAAAGTATAGACTGTAAGGAAGGGATTTCGTGACAACCCCCCGTACGCTTGCTCGTTGCCGCTGGCGTTAGTGTCGCGCCACACTTGGAGGGTTCATGTCTGGTCGCTCAAATCCGTTTGGCCGCGGAGGATGGACCCCGGCCCGTCTGCCGCCAGTTGAAGGCACTGTTGCAGTCATTACCGGAGCAAATAGCGGTATTGGTCTTGAAGCTGCACGGGAGCTTGCACCCCGTGGCGTGCACCAGCTGTGGCTGTGTCGCAACTTAGACAAAGCCAACGCTGCACGGGACACCGTGTTGGCCGAGACACCTTCGGGCAAGATCGGCGTCATTCAGATGGACCTTTCGGACCTTGACTCGGTGGCGCAGGCTGCCGCCGCTGTGCGTGAGTCGGTTCAGGGCATTGACGCCCTCATCAACAACGCTGGCATCATGATGTTGCCGTCGCGTGAGCTCACGGCGCAGGGACTGGAGAAGCAGATTGGGGTCAATCACTTCGGTCACTTTGCTCTGAACGGCCACCTGGCGGACTTGGTCGAGGCCAAGGCCGGTCGGTTTGTGAGTGTTGCGAGCGTCGCGCACAAGGGCGGTGTGATTCATCGCAATGATGTGAGCCTGGAGAAGAACTACTCGGCGATTCGTTCGTACTCGCAGAGTAAGCTGGCGAACTTGCTCTACATTCTGGAGTTGGACAAGCGGCTGAAGGACAGCGGTCTGAAGTCTTCTGCGATTGCGTGTCACCCTGGGTACTCGGATACCAACCTTCAGACGACTGGGCCCGGTGCCATCTGGGGAGCCATCATGACGGTGAGCAACGCCCTCATTGCGCAGAAGGCGGAACGCGGAGCCTGGCCTACGCTGTTGTCGGCGTTCGACGAAGAGGCTGAGCGTGCGCAGTATTACGGTCCCACCGGAATGGGTGAGACACGTGGCGCAGTGGGTGTGGCGTCACGCACGGCTGCAGCGACAGATGCCGAAACGGCACAATGGTTGTGGGACAAGTCGGTCGAGTTGACTGGTGTAGATTGGTCCACCGTCAGCCTGTAGAACGAGGCCGTTGAGAGAGAATCGAGGAAATTTTCCGATTCTCGGTAGGCGCCTGGAATACTGCAATATAGGTCGGACTCGTACCGTAGACATGGACGAGGAGGCCGACCCAATGGACACCCTGTACTGGCTCATCAGCCCGACCAACGCGGTATTCATCATTGCGCTTGGCATTGCCGTTGGACTTGCGGTCTTGGAGGTCGCCGCTGGCGGGCTTTCCGAGATGGTTGACCTGGATGTTGACGTAGATGCTCCAGAAAGCCCTGGGGCACTACTCGCAGGTCTAGGATGGCTTGGGTTCGGCAAAGCACCCGTGTCCGTGTTGTTGGCCACGCTGCTCGGTAGCTTTGCTCTGGCCGGACTCATTGTGATGGCGATTGCTCGTGATGCCGTTCCGGCACTGACTCCCGTCGTCGTCCTTCCCGTAGGCCTTGGGGTGGGAGCGGTTGCCGGCGTCCTGACCACACGCGTTGTCGGGGGGCTGATTCATCGCTTTGTGCCGAACAACGCCACCACCGTTCGTGGTCCTGGCTTTTACGTAGGTCAGTCTGGGCAGGCCATGGGCCTGATCAATGCGGATGTTGGCCAGGTTCAAGTCCGCAACGACGGTGACGCGCCCGTCCTCCTTCGCGTAGTCAGCACGCACAAGCTGAACAGCGGTACCCCCGTGGTCTTGGTCTCCTATGACTCAGACCGCAAGCTCTACCAAGTAGAGCCAGAAACTGAACTCATCCCCACCAGCGCTAGGAGTCTCTGACTTGGACACTACCCTCATCATTGTTGCCATTGCCGTTGGTGGAGCTCTGCTCTTGCTCATCACCATTGGCTTGAGTCTGAAGCGCGTCTTCATCGTTCCAAAGGCGAATGAAGCCATCATCCGAACCGGTGGTCGTAATCCGGCGGTGAGTAAGGGCGGCGGCATTGTGGTGTTGCCCGTCATCCACGATTTTCAGCGCATCTCGCTGGAGGCCGTGAGCGTTAGTATTGACCGCAAGAACAGCGATGCCTTGCGTACTCGGGACAAGTTCTTGGCCGAGGTCGAGGGCACCATGCTCGTACGCGTCGACACGACGGATGCCGAGCAGATCTTGCTGGCTGCCCAGTCCTTGGGAGATGGCACGGCTCAAGGTGTCGAGCGCATCGTCTTCGACAAGACCGGTCCGATTGTGACCGATGCCATGCGCAACGCCACCATGCAGAAGACCTTCTTGGAGCTTAACGAGCAGAAGGCGGAGTTTGGTGCACAGGTCCTGTCAGCGGTTGCCGACGACCTCCAGAAGCTCGGTCTTCAGCTAGTCAGCGTGACCATTACCGAAGTCCGTCAGCAGGCCTTCGACCCGAATGACATGGGTGTGTTTAGCGCCGAGGGTCGCCGGAATGCCGCGGCTATCGTGGAGAAGAACCGGCAAGAGACCAACCAGATCAATCGCGAAGCCGAGATTGCGGTGCAACAGCAAGATGTTGAGGCGCGTGAGAAGGCGCTGATGCTTCAGCTTCGTCAAGAGCAGAAGGAAGCGGACAACGCGCGTCAGATCGAAGAGTATCGGGCGCAGCAGCTCGCGGAGACTCGCCAGAACGTTCTGCAGCAAGAGCAGGCCACGGCAGAGGCAGAAGCGAGCCAGTCGCGTGCAGTGCGTGAGCGTCAGATCAACGAGCAGCGCAAGGTGGAAGAGGCTGAGATCTTGAAGGTCAAGCAGGTGGCCGTCAGCCAGGCTGCGGCAACGGTCGAGAAGGTCAACGCGGAAGCCGCTCAGATGGTCGCTCAAGAAGACGCCAATCGTCAGCAGGAAGAAGCGGAGATTGCACGCCAGAAGGCGGTTGAAGCGGCACAGATCGAGAAGACCAAGGCGCTTCGGGTTGCTGAAGAGTCGCGGCAGCAAGCCATTGAGACGGCCGAGGTTGAGCGCCAGAAAGCGGTGGCCATGTCGCGTGCCGATGAAGCGGCGGCTCGGGCTACTCAGGCCACCGCCGAAGCGAAACAGCGTGAAGCCGAAGAAACGATTGTCACGGTTCGAGCCACTGCTGAGGCGGACCGTCGCAAGAAGGTGACGCTCATCAAGGCGGCTGAGGAAGCTGAGACCGAGCGAATTGAGGCGGACAAGCTCGCCTACGTGGAGACCAAGCGGGCAGAGGCCGAGCGCGACGCTGCGCAAAAGCGAGCGGAAGCTGTGAAGGCGACGGCGGTGGGTCAGGCAGACGCCCGCAAGGCGCTCGCCGAGGGTGAGGCGCAAGCGGTGCGCATTGGTGCCCAAGCCTACGCGGCCGAGAAGACCACCCGTGCCGAAGCCGACTTTGTGGCGTCGGAGAACGAAGCCAAGGCTCAGATCGCTCTGGCCGAAGCCGAGTTGGAGCGTGGCAAGGCGGAAGCGGAAGCGCGTCGCCTTCAGGTCGAAGCCGAGAACGCCGTGTCGCAGACCCTTCTGGTTCGCGATGTGATGGTCAAGGCACTCGAGGTCGCTCCGAGCGTCGTCCGTGAGTTCATGGCGCCCGTCGCCAACGTCGCCCACGACGTCAAGGTCCTTCAAATCAACGGACTCAGCGGCTCGGGAGACGGCGATGCAGATTCGGTCCCAGCCACCATCCTTGGCACAGGAATGGCGCTTAGCGGCGCACTCCCAATCGTCAACGCCATGGTCAAGGGCATGCTGGAGAACGAAGACATCAAGGGCATTGCGAGCAGCGTTGCTGGAGTGGCCAAGGGAGCTCTGAAGAGCACGGCAGACGCTGTGACGGACTCGATTGTGGACAGCTCAAACGCGTAGCTGTCGCGTGGTTTGAAACCTTTCGGGCGTCATCTGGTTGGATGGCGCCCGTTGTGCGTGTGAGGGGCGGCTGTGCAACTCCGCCAAAGCGTGCTTCTGATGATTTCTATCAGCGCGTCGGCGTTCGGATTGCGTAGCTGCTCTGCCTTTTTGCGGGTGGCGTACCCATTCAACCCGGTGAATGGTGTTATCAACCTCGGTCTCGTAACGCTTCCAAGATGTGCTGGTCGTGTACATTCTGGAGCCTTCTGTGTTGCTACTTCTCTCCCTTCTCCCTTCTCCCTTCTCCCTTCTCGCTGCCTCACCTGCACACGCCGCCGGCGACGATGTCCTGTACTACACAGGTCACAGTGGATTTTCCGTCTCCCAATATTTTCCGCCCACCGACCTTCAGGATGTGATTGAGAACGAAGAATGTGGCGCGTTCGTCGAGACAGACGTTTGGCCGGACGATTTGAGTCCTTACCGCATTGTGGTGTTGATGATTCCGTCCCAGGTGTGGTCGGCGTCCGAAATCACCCAGCTTCGGGACTTTTTGGACGACGATGGCGTCCTTGTCGCCACTGGCGATACCCGCAACTACGACTCTGCCCACATCACACCCATGAACAGCCTTCTGGGGGCCTTGGGCGTGACCTCCACACTAGATTCTGCTTCTATCGACTCGGGCTGCGGCAATGCAAATCGGGCCACAGCCGTTGGGGTTCATCCACTCACGCTGGGCATCGGTCTTCCTGGCGTTCAGTATGGGTGGTCGAGTGACATTACGGTCGGGAGCGGCGGAACGCTGTTTCTCGAGGGTGGCTCTGGACAATCTATTGGAGTGGTGGAGGGGCAGGTCGTTCTGTTTTCGGACATCAACATCTTCGTTGATGACTGCAATCTCACTGATGCCAATCGTACGCTCTACTCCAATCTATATCACCTCGGAACCAGCGTTAATTCCTGTGATATGGACGTAGATGGTGTCCTCGCTTCTCATTGCGACGGCCAGGACTGCAACGACTGCGACCCAGAGGTCGACATTCCGCAAAACTGGTATCCGGACTCGGACTCGGACGACTTTGGCGACCTCACTTCTGTGCCAACGGCATCGTGCGATGCCCCCAATGGCTATACGGCCGACAATACCGACTGCGATGACGGAAGTGGTCTGACCTACCCAGGTGCTTCTGAACAGTGCGACGGGCTCGACAACAACTGCGATTCGGTCGTTCCCGACAATGAGAGCGACTCGGACGATGACGGCTACCGTGTCTGTGAGTCGGACTGCGCGGACAATGACGACACCCGCTTTCCGGGTGCTACCGAACTGTGCGACGGACTCGATAACAACTGCGACACCGTCGTTCCTGCCAACGAAAACGATGCAGACGACGACGGCTACCGGGTCTGTGAGTCGGACTGCGACGACACCCTTTCAAGCATTTTCCCCGGCGCGGATGTTGAGTGCATTGGCGTGGATTGGGGCTGTGACGGCACCATCTCGCCGAGCGAGATGGACTCCGATGACGACGGTGTGTGCGACCCTGTTGACCAGTGTCCAGATGCGGACGACGCTCTGGATGCGGACAACGATGGCGTCCCAGACGCATGCGACGTGTGCCAGGGAGACGACCACTGCGGAGACGAAGACGAAGACGGCTTCTGTGCGGACAGGGACTGCAATGATGACGTTTCCGTTGTCTTTCCGGGGGCGGAGGAGCTGTGTGATGGCCTCGACAACGACTGCGACAACATCGTTCCTGCCAGCGAAAACGACAGTGACGATGATGGGTACCGCGTGTGTGAACTGGACTGCGCGGACGACGACGCGACAACGTTCCCCGGCGCCAGCGAGCTGTGCGACGGACTCGACAACGACTGCGACACCGTCATTCCTGCGGATGAAGCGGACGACGATTTGGACGGGTACCGCATCTGCGAAAACGACTGTGACGACTCGCTTACAGCCATCTTCCCCGGTGCGGATGTCGAGTGCGTGGGCGTGGATTGGGACTGTGACGGCACCGTTTCGGCGAATGAGCTGGACTCGGATGACGACACGGTGTGCGACTCGGCCGACGTGTGTTCGGGCGAAGACGACACGCTAGATGCCGACGACGACGGTGTTCCAGACGCGTGCGACGTGTGTGAAGGTGACGACGCATCCGGTGATGTCGACGACGACGGTTTCTGCGGCGATGTGGACTGTGATGACGACCTTGCCGGTAGCTACCCAGGTGCGGTTGAGCTGTGCGACGGACGCGACAACGACTGCGACGGAAGCGTTCCAGCGGACGAGCAGGATGAAGACGAGGATGGCTTTCGAATCTGTGAGCTGGACTGCGACGACACCGTTGCCGAGATCTTCCCGGGGGCAGACATTCAGTGCATTGGGGTGGACTTCAACTGCGACGACACCATCTCCGCCGATGAAATGGATGCCGACAGCGACGGTGTGTGCGACCCGCAAGACATCTGTCCAGACAATGACGACGCACAAGACGCGGATGGCGACGACATTCCCGACGGCTGCGACCTGTGTCTCGGCCAGGATGACTCCGGCGACGCCGACTCAGACGGTGTGTGCGCAGACCTAGACTGCGACGATGCTGACGACACGGTCTACCCAGGCGCTCCTGAGCTGTGCGACGGGTTGGACAACGCGTGCACCGGTACCGTCCCAGACGAAGATGGAGACCTGGACGCAGACGGCGCATCGATTTGCGATGGCGACTGTGACGACAGCGTTGCTTCGACTGGACCCGATGCGGTCGAGATTTGTGGGGATGGCGTCGACAACGACTGCGACGGTGCCGACGAAGTCTGCCCCGACCCTGTGGAGCCACCCGAAGAAACACCGGACTCTTGCGGCTGTTCGTCGTCACCGACCTCGCCGTTGTTCGCACTGCCCATGCTGATTGGGCTGCTCGCACTTCGTCGCCGTCGAGGATGAGCAAGCGCTCGAACGCGTAGCTGTCGCGTGGTTTGAAACCTTTCGGGCGTCATCTGGTTGGATGGCGCCCGTTGTGCGTGTGAGGGGGGCCGCGCGGAGGCATGGATGGCGTGGAGAGGACTCGGGATAGCGCTGCTTGGAACCTGGGCGCTGTGGTCGACAGGCGCCATTCTCTTGGGCGGCTCGGGGCCGTCTGGGCTGCGCGTCGTCATGGCTTTGGTGCTGTGGGCCTTGGTGATTGGCGTAGGTGCGGTGTGGCGGCGCTCGGCTCAGGAGACGACCGGCGCTGTTGTGTTGGTGTGCATCTTGGGGTCCAGCTTCTTCTTTGCCCTTCGCCCGCTGCACGACCTGGACTGGATGGAAGACCAAGAGCGTCTGCCCAGCGTTAGCATTGACGGCGACGTCATCACAGTCGAGAACTACCGCCAGTTTCGCTACCGCACAGAGTTCGACTGGGACGCTGACTGGTCCACGCAGACCTTTCGCTTCTCCGAGCTTGTGGGTGCGGACATGGGCATTGAGCAGTTCACTAGCATTGAGGCGATTGCCCACACCTTCGTCAGCTTTCGCTTCACCGATGGCCGGGTGCTTGTTGCGTCCATCGAGATTCGCAAGGAGAAGGACGAGAGTTTTTCGGCGCTGAAGGGACTGTTTCGTCAGTATGAGCGCATGGTCGTTCTAGGCGACGAGCTGGACATGGTGGAGCTACGCGCTGTGCATCGCCAAGACACTGTCTACCTTCATCCGGTCGATGTCTCTGCGGAGTACACCGAGGCATTCTTGAGGTCGATCCTTGAAGAAGCAATTGAGATTGAGGCTGAGCCCGTGTTCTACAACACACTGAGTGCGAGCTGCTCAACAAGCCTCGCCAAGCACATTCGTGCGGCGGGACCTGTTCGCTGGGACTACCGGATGGTCTTGCCTGGCTACGTGGATGCGATTGCCTGGGAGCTCGGGTGGTTTGGAGAGGAGTCACTGGACGTGCTGCGCGAGCGCCACACCATCAATGAGCGTGCGGTCTTGGCAGCAGGCCAAGAGGACTTCTCGTCGCTCATTCGCGCGCCGCGGTAGCGTCCCCCGAGTGCATTCTCTTGGACGACGTTGTCCTTCCCGAGAAGCTCTGGCATTGCGTTAAGTGAGTTTTTAGGCTTGTCTTCACCGAATAGACACCCGTGAAGGCTTGCCCGTATTTGTGGTAGACTGGCGCTCTTTCGGAGTCTGCATGTTTCTTCTAGCCCTCATTGCCACTGCCCTTGGCTCTCCGTTTCAGCTCGACCACCAAGCGCGCTTGCTGGACTTGTCGGGAGCTCCTCTCAACGGGAGCGTCACGCTAGACGTCGAGTTCTTTGATGGAAGTGGCGCGGGAGCGGGAAGCCTAGGCAGCGATAGCTGGACGGGTCTGTCGGTCGAGCATGGCTACGTCGCCGTCATCATCGATGCGGACACCGACTGGTTCTTGTCGCCAGAAGTTTGGATTGAGTACACGGTGAATGCCACGACCACGCTGACCCCACGGTCCCGTCTGTCACGAGTTCCCATGGCGGCAACCGCATCCTTTGCCGAAGCGGTTCCGGCCTTTGACTCCGCGGTTCCGTGTACGGTCAATGGGTCGCTTCGCTTTGATGGGGCAAGCAACGCCCTGCTCGTTTGCGGCTCTGGGCAGTGGCGAACGGTTGTGACGTCGGTCCCCATCGCGGTCAGTAGTGGGGCTTACTCGTACCTAGACGGGTCTACCGAGGACAACTGCCTTGGCTACTTGAACTCCGGTGACCCCTCCACCCGTCCAGATGCCGTCTACAGCATTCAGCCCCCTGGGTACGGCACGGCGTTTGACGTGTGGTGCGACATGACCACAGATGGAGGCGGCTGGACCGTCATCCGCTCCGTTGCGGACCCTAGCGAAGGAAACGTAGCTAGTTACGCATCCTTTCAGCGTGCGACCAGCGTTGTGGCGGGTGTTGCCTCAGAAGCGCGCACCGTCAGCACTGCGGCGGGCTTTGGCATTGGCTCGGATGGCGGTACCGCTCGCAAGACCGTGCGCTTTGAGCTCACCACAGGCTTTACCTTCACCGAGATGTCCGGCTCATGGGTGGGTTGGGGCGCTGCCGGTGGTGTGCATCACGACGACAGCCAGTCCGGGTCAACGTCGTGGAAGGTCCAGTCTGATGTGGGTGACTCCAGCGGTATCCTTCAGTTCGGCACGCCCTCTACCGTCGTCAAGACAGGTGGGCAGTACGGGGTCAACTGGAATGGCACGGGGGTGAATCGGACATACCCATTTGACGTGAGTGGACTGTCGGACACGGTTGTTCGCTGGAGCGTCATCGACCAGTCGGGCCCTGAGTACGTCGACTTCAAAGAGATTGTGCTGCGCCTTCGGTAAGGAGCCAGCCCTTACCCGCCACAGGGGCAGCGTTCCGTTGTGGTTCCGGTCACGTGCGACTCGGGGTGGGCCCATGCCCTGTTCGGAGGGTCACGGGGCGCCACAGCGCTCACTCAGCTCGTTGGAGGGAGGGTTCGTTGCGTTGTGGGGCGTGATTCCGCCCACAACAGTGCAGCGAAGATTGTGGCGTACAAGACAACCACGCCCGGAACGAACAGACCCGACAACGCCTCTATTGGGGCCAATCCTGTCATCTCGACGAGGGATAGATTCGCAGATGGCAACATCATCAGCAGTCCTCCCCCGAAGACCGCAGCCCAAACGCCTAAGGTGGCCCTGCTTCGGCGAACGCCGTTCTTGGCATCGGTCGCAAAGACCCAAGCCATCATGGTCGCCGTAAAGATAGCTTCGATGCCAAGGGCCACGAACGGCGCGGTGGCGTACAGTCCAAGCCCAATAGCCGGACTCTCGGGTCCGAAGACGTGGTGCGTGTGTCCGCTGACCGCGTCGCACAACAGATGCACAAGTATCAGCACGCCAGCCGTGATTCCGGGACGCCAGCCACCGAAGAGGGCCCGACCTGCCAAGACCGCGACGACGAACCACAGGACCGTCGGAAGTAGGTCATGGCTGTATGTCATCTCGGCCTGCATATTGTCGAGGCTCACCAGCATTGGATTGGAGGGTGACGTGGCCTCAACACCGAGGAAGTGCAGGCCATGCCACAGCAGGTCTGGTAGCTGGGAAATCACAAGGTAAAAGGCCAAAGGCCCTGCTGGAGACTGTTGTTTGGCGACGAGCGCCGTTGCAAAATGTCCGCCGATCATCGTGGCTCCAATGTGTTTTGTACCGTGTGGTACGAAATACATAGTTCCCGTGCTGTGTCGCCGCCATGCAAATTCGTACCGCTCGGTTAAGAATGCTGTGAGCAATGACTGACCTCCCCGCCAAACGTCGTCCAGGGCGCCCCAAGACTGTCGACCGCCAACGCGTTGTCGCGCTCGCCATGGACCATTGGTGGCGGCAGGGGGTGTCGAACGCATCGCTCAATGAAGTGTGCCGGCAGGTGCAGCTGTCGAAGCCGGCATTGTATCGAGAGTTTGGGGGGCAAGACGGTTTGATGGAGGCGGCCCTTGGGTACTATGAGGAACAGGTCGTTGCCCCGGTTCTCGCGGCCACCGAGATGGACCTGCCTTTCGCGGAGCTGGTCGAGCTGCTCATTGTCGGAATGACAAACGCGCCGGGTCCAGCCGGATGCCTGTTCACGGAGATGCGCTTGGGACGGGCGCAGTTGGGGGAGGCGACTACCAAGCGAATTCGAACGATGGAGCAACATCGACGACAGGTCTTTCAAGCTTGGTACCGACGTGCTCTGGACCGCGGCGAGGTCAACGCGTCCGTCTCTCCGGCCGTGGCTGCGCGGTACATTGATACCCAGATTGCTATGGCACTGGCGTTGCTCGGTGCTTGCGAACCGGCCGAGTCGGTGGCCGAACAAACGCGCCTAGCATTTAGAACACTACGGCCTGTACCCTAGGGCCAAACCGGTGTCTTGCGGTCTGTGGTTTACCGGTCTTTGCGCGTCACAGCCGGCTACACGAACGCCCTGCTAGGCTGTCTCCAATGACCTGATTCCTGTCCCTGCCCGCTGTCGCCCTTACGGTCTGCGCCACAACGCAGACCATCGCCGAGCCCATGCTCGACCCCGCTGCGGCCGTCGTGCCGATTACTCCGCCTTCGTGACCTGTTCGGAGGGTCACGGGGCGCCAAAGCGCTGTCCGCGCTTGGCAGAATCGGCGCCGGCGACCTGTTCGCGACTCTCGCTACGCAAGTCGGCCGCCCGCTGGTACGGAGCGAAGGGCGTTGGAAAACCCTATCCGTCCGCGCATGACATTCACTAGTCCTGTCGCACTCTTCTGAGCGGGCGGACCTGACCACCAACAGTGCTCAACCCTGTATCAGTCTGGTTTGAGGCATCTTGACCCGACAGCCAGGGTGTGGTCGGGCATGCTGTGGTGCGGTGTTGTGGCAAGAACCTAAAGCGACCCTTGGTTTCGCCTCGCGTATTCCTGATTTGTTTGGCCGACTGCGAAAGATGTTTCCCGGTCCATGTACTAAGGGGGGCATGAACGACTGGAACCACATCCGAACACAGCATGGCGCTGCACTCGCACGAGTTGTTGCTAGCTACACGCCATCCGGTCCGGATCGAGAGGAGCTCGCACAAGAGGTCGCCTTCGCGATTGTGAGAGCACTGCCGAGGCACCGCGGCGATTCGAGTGTAAAGACGTACATCCTGCGCATTGCTCACAATGTCGGTCTTCGACAAGCAGTGCGTCGCCGCGCTCGTCAGACAGAGCCACCGGTTGACGTTGCAGACCCGAGCACTTCTCCCGACCGCATCGTTGCTGCTGCCGGGGAGCGCAACCGATTGCACGCCGCGATTCGACGGCTGCCAATCGCTCAACGGCAGGTCCTCGCGCTGGCACTTGAAGAGCTGTCTCACAAGGAAATCGGGAGCACACTCGGGATCACTGAGAACGCTGTCGCCACCCGACTGCATCGCGCCAAAACACAGCTTCGCACAATTTTGGGGGCCGAATGACCTCTCACCCAGACCTAGACGATCTCATCAAACCTTGGAAGGAGGACAATATGCTCGATACTCAACAATTCCTACGTGTAGGCCGATTGGACCGGGACGTACGAAACCAGTCGGCAGCTGCACTACTCGTCGGCCTGTTCATGGCTGGAGGGGTGGGCTGGCTATGGAAAGAGGCCTCCTTCGAGGCAAGCCCTAGGAAGCTGGCGCTGGCTGTGTTCATGACGGGGTTTGCTGTGGTGTTCACCAGGATAGTCGTTCAGATTCGACGACGGGCTGCTCGGACAGAGGCGTTGCTGGATGGAGCACCACATCAGGTGCTGGAAGGGCGGCGGGCCCACTTGAACATGCAGGTCTGTGGAGTGACGCAGCCGCGCTACATCGCGTTCAACCTGAGTGTGTTCCCAATTCTGATTGGGATGTCGGCGCTATCGTTGCTCACGTGGACGTTCACGGTCCCGGCGACCATTGGCTACGGGGCATACTTACTGTATGCGGCGCTCATTCGACTCCCTCGCCTACGGCGAGAGATCGAAGTGTTAGATGCGCTTATTGTGGAGCTGCAGGGTCAATAACGAGTGCTTCCTTATGGGGGACGCCGATGGGCACTGGGAGTGCGGGGCCGTTTCGTCTTGCGTCGCTGTCTCAAGCACAATTCCCAATTCAGTCACCGGCACCCGACACCCGTTTGACTGCGGCGCCGCAATACTCGACCCACTCGTCACTCTCTCGGGCCACCGGGTCTGTGGCAGTCACCGGGGTGTCGTACATCGGGCTGTGAGTTCACAATCCCGAGCGGTCCCTTGCTGTTTGCGAACTGCTAGGCTTGCACAAGACCATTGGGCCTGTGTGTCCCGAGCCCGTCGCCATCCACCATCACTCCGCGGGCGTGAGCGCGGCGCGGACGGCCTGTGCCATGGCGCCAACCCAGCACCCTACCTGCAGTCCTGGCCAGATTAGTCCTGGGTTGTCGACGTACCGCCGTACTATGGTCTCGAAGGGGTCGGCCGGTCGGCCGGTCACCACTCAGTGCCCGGTACCTGACCTGGGCGGAGCTGCTGTGGCGGGTGTTCGCGGTGGATGGGTGGCGCGGTACCAGCTGCGGCCGTCGGATGACCCAGCGCGCCGTTCCGTGGCCGCGAGCCACCCAGCGCATCCCCGGCGGCCTTGACGCCGCGGCCGCCCGACAGCCCCGCGGTACCCGCCTGAGCCGCAGCACACCGCTGTGGATCCGGTCACGTGCGACTCGGGGCGGGCCCGTGCCCAATTTGACGACCTTAGCGTCTAAGGTGCTTGCTACCAGTCCCTGCGTACGGAACGCAGACTGCGACATGTCACAGGACAATGCCAGTCGTGGACTACACCGAAAAACCCTAGTAGTTGTTGTATTGACGTTCGCGACGCGCGTTGTCCCGTCTGGCTGCGTGCTTGTCCCATTGCTCCAGGAGCCACAAACGGTTGAGTTCCTCAAAGGCTGGCTCATACGCGTAGTCACGGTCGGCACCGGGACCTGTGCTTACGTGCCAGTCGTCTTGGGCAATGCCTGTGGCTTCGTACACGCCGCGCAATTCCACAACTTTGGGAATCCAGTAGGTTTGCATGTCCCAACAATTCGACAAGTATGAAATGGACTCGTGTTCTGGCTCACCTATGCCAAACATGACACCGGCAGACGCGAAGAAGCCGTCTGCGTTGTCCCAGGCATCATCAAAGGACGCGTTGCTCGCGTTGGTCAACAGCCGGTCTTGTTCCTTCTTGAACTGACGAAGCTGCGACTTCAGACGCTCCCGTTGGCGAAGTAGGCGCGCGGTCTCAATCTCGGACTCCTGTTCGGGCGTGCAGGTTGCGCTGCCACCCGTCAGTCGGGCTCGCCACTCGGTCCACGTCAGACGGTTTTCGTCCAGCTTGCTGACCATTTCCATCTTTGCACGCGGCAGGTCGAAAGCGGTGTAGCCGACAATTGTGTTGCGAACAGATGTGATGTCCGTACCGAGCTTGGCAAACCACTCGAGGACGCTGTTGGTGCGTTCCTCGGGCAATCCGAGTGCTCCCGTGACGCGCGTATCGATGGTATCGAGGCGAGCTTGAATACTGTCGTACTTGGGACGCGTTGTTTGTAAGCCTTCTGGCCACTCAAACATCATGCCGACGTCTTCGGCACCTTGCTGGTAGCTGTTCATGTCTTCGCCCCAGCTGCGCATGACATTCCTGAACATGGCGAGGCCCGCACGACCGGTGTTTTCCATGAAGCGGGCAACCACCCGAGCTTGGTCCAACTTGGCGGCACGTACTGGGTCCACTTGCGCCCAGTCCGCGTCAGGGCGGGGACTGCGAAGACGTCTACGGACCCCTTTCCATGCGTTGAAGTCGTCGACGTTTTGCCAGTTTGCGCACTTGTTCCAGTTGGACTCGTCCCCGGCGCGCCGCACGATGACATCGAGAGCCGCTTCGTCAATGGACAACCCCCACACATGGGTCAGGGTGTCTCGCAGCTCCTTTTGCAGAGAGGCCTTCGGGCTCTGACCCAGCAAGCGTTCGGCCCAGCCTCGTTTATCTGCTGCGGCGTTTTCGTCGCCTAGGTTCGCGATGGAGTTGCTGCTTTCGGTCTGCTCAAGCCGGATATTCAGCTCACCGTCGGCGTTAACGGTGCCTGTCCCGGATGTTCGCTCGCTGTCTTCATGCAGGCGAACACCTCCTACCGCAATGTTTCCAGAATTCGTTTCGCTCCCAGTGATCGTGCCCTGTAGTCCTCGTTCATCCACCGTCACGGACTGGTCGTACTGGTTTTCAGTGGCGAGCCCAACCGCTACAGGACCGACCGACATGCCAACGGTGTCGGTAGTTGTCGTGCCTTGTGTGTCGGTATGCCCAGTGCGATGCCGAACAATGTCGGGGCGCTGCCCAAGGGCGCGTAAACCCTCTCGGGTTGCTGTGCCAATGATGCGGTCGTAGACGCGGTCGTAGTCGTCCATCTCGGGGTCTAGGCGGAACGTGTACGACAAGCCCGAGCGTTCCTGCTCGCGGTGACCACCGCTCGCTCCGGCAGCGCCGTAGCTCATGTTGCCGTTGGCGTTCCACCCGTCTCGCGACGCGAATCCCACGGTCAATGTGGTCAATCGACGGCCTTCATGCTGCACCGCGCCGACCTGGACTTTGCGTGTGCGCTGCCAATCCATGCCGCCGCTCACGCCGACGGCCAGTCCGCCCGAGCCGCCTTGATTGGCGCCTGCGTTGCCTCCGACGGAAGCCTCGCCGGTGAGCATGAGCTCGTAGCTGGAGCCCGGCTGGATATCGCGGCTTCCGCGACTGTCGAATGCCGCGAGTGCTTGGTTGGCTGCGCCATCTCCGAGGTCGTCTCCAAGGAGCGTCATGCGGTCTAGCAGGTCGAACTCAGGTGCAGAGCCGCTGGTCGGTGAACCCGCTTCGTACTTGGCGAGCTGGTCCAGGTATTGCCCGGCTGCGGTCTGGTCGAGCTCGTGGTTGTAGGTGAGTTGAATCGAGGCGCCGGCACCGGCGTTGACGCCAGCGTTGCCTCGGTTTTGCTGAGCCGCATTCCTGTCGCCCCGCTCGGTCGTTGTGCCGGTGCTAGACAGCGCGACATTGGCTCCTGCGCGAATGATGACGGCAAGGCGGTATTTAAGAGGGTTGTCAGAGATTTTCGTACAGGTCACGGTGACCTTGCCGTCCCCGCTGACCTTGGCGCCCGCATCGAGGTGGTTGCCTTCGACGCGCGCGTTCGCATTGCGCGAGTGGCCAATGGCGTTGTTAGTGACGGTGGTGTTGTGACCGCTTCCCGTCTCGGTAACCCGACGTTGGCCGCCCTCAACCCGGGTGGTTCGGTTGCTGGAGTTACGGCCGAACTGGCCGCCGACTTCGCCGTTGGCACCGACCACGAGTCCTCCCGAAGTCGTGTTCTGGTTTCTGTTTTCGTAGGTGTTTCCACCGACTGTCACAGCGACTGTGTCGGTCTGTGAACGGTCATTGCGAATGCCGCCTCCTACCGTGACCGCGTTCGAGTTTTCGCGCGTGAGGGTGTCCGAACCGTTGGCATCGGACCGGTGAATCCGGGCCGTGTCGGTTTGGGTTGCCGAGCCGCCAAGTAGGTTGACGTCCTGCACGCGAGACATGGACGCTTCTTGTACCGTTGGAGCTACGCGGACAGCCTCAATGTTGACGCCGGTCTGTTGCGCAATCGATGCAGCATTTTCCGGGGTCACCTGTGCCGCAGCGTCCGTCAGCTGTCGGTGTCGGGTGGTGAGTTGTTCCTGTTCGCCAGAGAGGCGCGTCTGGGCCGATTGGAGTCGGCGCTGGGCGAATCGTGCGCCGGTCCAGGTTTCATCCTGTGTCAGAGCGTCGCTCAACTGTTGGGCCGTTGGCGCTTCTCCGGTGCGAGCACGAATGGCGTCTGAGACCCGTTGCCGTTCCCGTTGTTCGCGGGCTGTTGCGTCGGTCAGGCCCGTTCGCGTGTCTTGGAGGCGGCGGTTGGTGTCGTCGATCCGGGTCTGCACCCCCTCCGCAGAGTTACGAATCTCTTGCTGCAAGGCCGTTGCGGTCGCGGTGTGGTCCACGCCTTGGTCTTGAGACGAGCGCATGACGGTGCTGGAGCGGCGCGTGCCGTCCATGAGGTTGAAACCTTCGCTGGAGACCACACTGGACGAGTCTCGACCGTCATGGAGCTGCATCGTGTTGGTTGTGGTGCGGCCACCGCGGGTGACGTCGACAGACTCTTGGTACAGCCCGCCACTCGTGGGGGTGGTCTGTAGCGACGAATTGGGGGTCATGTTCGCCGGTGTGCCCGTGTCGATGGGCATGCTGGTACCGTAGTAGGTATCTGGGGTCTGGGTGCGTGTGTCGACAGCATCGGTCTCGGTGATGGTGTCTCCAGCCAGGACAGACCTGCGAAACCACTCCGAGAAGTCCAACTTCTGTGGTGTTGCTTGGCCGCCCGTGCTTCCAGAGAGCGACAGGGTGCTACCACTCAAGATGGCGTTTGCGCCGGCATCTGCTTCCGCTTCCATGTCCACACCGCTCGATGCGGGGGCTGCACTGTTCTGTTGGAAGATGTGGGTCAGCTCATGGGCAATCAGGCCAGGTTCGGCCAAACCATCCTTGCAAATGGCGGCAGTTGCTACGTGAATACGATTGCCCACGGTGACCGCCGCAGCGCCCATGGACTCAGCAACGCCATCGCCGGTTCTGGCGTCTACCGAGCCGACAGACATTCCAAATGCCTTTTCTGCGGCTGCCAGCAAGGACGGGTCGAGCGGATTTCCACCTGTGGGCGGAGGGACTGTAGCGCCACCCGCGGGCGGTCCAGAGACTCCGAGGCGCCTTCCAAGCTCAGCGTTTCCGACCAACTCGTCAACGGTTAGGACCTCGATGGCAGGCGCCTTGGCGGGGGGCTGCGGCGCCTGCGTACGTGGATTGGACTGCTTTTGTGCCATGGTTCAGGCCCGCGATGAGAGAGGAGAGGTAGAATGTAGTGTGTCGTACGGGCGAGACAACGCTTAAGACCGGGAGTTCAGAAATGTCGGACCTCACGCAGGTTCCATTCGGCGTCAGCGTCTACCAGCTGTCCTCCATGCAGCTGGCCTTTGCGGGCCAAGCAGACGCTGTTGTCGATAGCGCACTGAATGCTGGATTTCGGGGGATCGACACATCGTCCTTTTACCGCTTGTCCGACAGTGAGACACCGACCGGCCTGCAGTGGGTCCGAGATGCGCTTACCCGCCACCCGAATGCCCAAGTGACACTAAAAGTAGGTCTAGTGTGGGTGGATGGCGTTCCGCTTTTAGACGCGACGGCATCGGCCCTACGCGATGAAATCCACATGGCGCTGGATGTTTTGGGTGGGCCGGTTCATACACTCCTGTTGCACGCGTTGGACCCGTCCGTTCCAGTTGATCAGAGCCTCTCAGCACTGATGGACGCACGTTCGCAAGGGCTCGCGACGCAGGTAGGCGTCTGCAACGTTCCTCCGTCTTTAGTGGAGCAGGTGACTGCGTTGCCGGTCGATGTCCTTCAGTACAGGCTGAGCTGGTTTGACCGACAGGCATTGCGTGCAGGACTCGCTGAACAACTCGTTGAGTCACCCTGCCAGTTTTCTGGTTTCGACGCCGCCAGTGCAACACCTACCGGCTGGCGCAGCGACACGGACCCCGACCTTATTCGACTGTCGTTTGAACACGACTGCACCCCGCGACAAGCAGCGCTTGCGTGGGCCGCAGCACAGTGCACCGGTCCCTATGTCATCTGTCCGCAGTCGTCGGCGGACATTGAAGACTTGGTGCAGGCCGAGCGATTGAGGGGAGTGAGTTGGCCTTAGCGGTCGTGTTTGACGGTGTAGCCAAGGTCGAAGCGTAGGTACTTTTCGCGGTCGTCGTCGTCACGGACGGACAAGTTCGACCCTGTGGTTGGGGAAGCCGAAGGTCTTGTACATGAGCTGGGCGATGTCCAGGCATGCGCCCAATTCGGCTTCGAGCAGTTCTTGGGTACATCACCAGCTGTCGGGTACACTCCTTCTCCCCAGGAGCCATCTCCATGCGAACACTACTGCTAGCCGCCCTCCTCATTAGCAACGCCGTCGCAGCCCCCATCTCGCTTCAGCATCAAGCTCGCCTGATAGACGCCGCCGGGGGGCCTCTCAACGGTGAGCACACCATCGTTCTGTCCTTGTGGACCGACTCCGACGATACAGAGTCACGCGCACAGCTGTGGTCCGCCACGTACCCAACGAACGTTGCCGACGGCTACATCGGGCTTGTCCTCGACCAGTCAGACGGCGGCGACTCTGTCGATAGCGAATGGTTTAGCGGCGATGTGTGGCTCCAAACAGCGGTCGATGACGTCGCACTCGTGCCCCGTTCACCTATTCTAGACGTCCCTGGCACCTCATTGGGCGTCGCGTCGGTCTCGGTCGTCCGGCCGAACACCCCCGCTCCAGGTCAGCTGTGGTTCGACCGGGAGACCGGGGGCCTAGAGGTCTTCGTGGATGGGGACTGGACCGCCGTTGCTCGCAATGCAAGCATCCCTGCGAGCTGCGCACAAGCCCGTCAGAACGGCCAGACGTCAAGCGGGGTCTACACACTCGACCCCGACGGAAGCGGGCCAGGCACCAACGTCAGCGCCTACTGTGACATGACGACAGCGGGCGGAGGTTGGACTCGGGTATTCGTGGCCAACCAAAACAACTACAGCAGCTCATCACTGCCCTACATCGCTGGCCTGAGTGGCTCACTCATCGCAGACTCCACCGAGATGATGATGGCCTACACCAACCCGGTGAACGGCTCACTGGCCAACGCCTGGTACTTTCCAACGCCACAGAACGTGTCGTCGACCACCCCGATGGCTGTCGGCCAATGCAGCTACTACACCAACAGCTTCACGCGGGTCGCCGACAACAGCACATCCACCCGAACCCTGCGCATGGGGTGGGGGTCGTTTGGTGCCAGCTGCGACCAAGGTTGTACCAGCACTTGGGGGCAAGTTTGCTTGAAACAAAGCACTAGCCAAGGCACTCCAGACGGCTTCAGCGACTTTCCGCAATTCGCGACATTTGCCGTTGGAACCTCGGACCACTGTTCAGCATCGAACCAAGACTATCGAACCACAAGCTGCGCCGACAGCCGCCGCTTCACCATTCTGGTCAGGTGACGCGACACGGCTCGCTGACGCTACCCAAGCACAACCGTTCCGTCGAGAGCCGCGGAACTGTTGACGGTGGAGAGGAGCCAAATGGACAGACCCATGCAGGATGACCTCCAGTAATTGGAGAGCGTGCAGGGTCTCGGTCCCTGTGTAGAAATCCTTCGACGTTGACACACGTCTCGTGCGATTGCCCGTCCGATTTTCGTCTACGGCAGTGATGGATCTGAACGGTTCGTCGCGGGTTCCGTGCACGTGGACTCACATGGAATCTGATTCACGCTGACCCCCTGCATGGCCGCGGTCGCACAGTCCTGAGCGGAGGCGGTACACGTGTAGGCCGTGACGACGGTGGCCTGCAGCGAGTACGACGGACTGAATGTGTGTGGCAAGCCGCTGAATACTCGTGTCCGTGGCAAGAAAACACCTCTTCGTTCCACCGTCTTTACCGACGTTCCAGACATGCCGAAGTCGGGGAGTTGTAGGTCACGCTGGCGGTGTCGCACGTGACGCTTTCGTCTTCCTTATAGGAGCAAACGGACTGTCCAGGCTGATCGAAGGCCGGTGCGTCCACGCGAGCCCGGAAGGTCATGGTGTCCACAACCCCAGCGTGATTTCGCAAAGCGAAAGAACATCATCGTCGACCAGGGACCCCTGGTTGGCAAGCGTCAGAGCAGCCCCAGTCTCCGTGTGGTTCCAGTCACCAGCCTCGGGCGGACTAGGCGCTACGTGGACGGACCACTCTGGCGTATCGCCGATAAGAGCGCCTTCCAAATGCCGTTCAACGGGTTCACCAACAGCCTGTCCACACACGGCGGAATCCAGGGACCTCTTGTGCAGGTCACCAGCCGCTCCAATGATGTCAGAGGTGCTCACACTGACCCAACCCCTCGGGTTCGCAGTCTTGCCCTCGCGGCGCCTCGACACCTCGCCTTGGTCAACGAATTTCGAGCCCGTCTCTAAAAGGCTGGCCCTCGACACATCCGGCCCTGTGATTGCACCTGCAACGCTTCGTTACCGGACCGGACGTCCTCTGACCGAGTGAGGCCATACGGGGACGGCCGGAGGTTCCCTATGTCCAATGTTCTAGTTATTGCCAGCAGTCACCCTGAGTTGGGTGGTGAGCCAAACGGTACCTACATGCCAGAGCTGACCCATGCGTTGCATGTGTTGGACGAGCACAAGATTAGCTACGACATTGTCTCGCCAAAGGGCGGACGGCTACCTAGCTACGGCGATGATGCGGACGAGCTGACCAAGACCATGCTGGCTGACTCTGCCTTCGCCGGCAAATTGGTCACGAAGAAGCTCGCAGACGTAGACCCTAGTCAGTACGACGCGGTGTTTTATCCGGGTGGCTACGGCCTGTTGTTCGACCTTGTTGACAACGCAGACAGCCACCGCGTGGCCAAGAGTTTCTTTGCTCGCAACGCGCCGGTTGCTGCCGTGTGTCACGGACCGGCCGCGCTGTCCCGCGTGGAGCTAGACGACGGAACCGCCATGGTCAAGGGCCGCGATGTGACCGGGTTTACCCGTGGCGAAGAAGTGGCCATGGATACCCTCGAGAAGATTCCCTTTCTTCTGGAAGATGCCATGACCGAGCACGGAGCCGTCTACCGCAAGATGTCCAACTGGGCGGTGCACATAGTGGAAGATGGTCCGCTGATTACCGGTCAGAATCCAGCGTCCGCAGCGGGCGTTGGACAAGCGCTGGTTGCTCGACTGACGTCGTAAACAGTTCCGTCAGACCGCTGTTGGTCTGGTCACCTGCGTCTTGGCGTGCCTCCGTGCCCGATTCGGAGCGGCGTTGGGCGCCACAGCGCGGTCAGCCCCGGCAGAATCGGCGCTGGCGACCTGTTCGCGGCTCTTTCTATGTATGTCTGCCGCCCGCGGCACGGAGCGAGGGGCTGTGGAATCACCTATCCGTCTAGACGATTGAGGACCTCTTCGAACCAAGACGTGGTCACCGGTAGCATGGCTTGGTCGTAGAATCAGGCGCGTAGTCCCATATCGTTGTCCTCCTCAAGGGCGGGGCTGGGATTCGAGCAGCTGTCGTCGGTCACGTTGGGTCTCGCCTGGGAGGTGAACTCGACCTCAACTTGGAGTAAGGTTGGACCTGTGGCACGACGCGCACACAGCGTGGATGCTGCGATTGAGGTGGTGGATGTTCTGTCGTTCGGTTGGGTGGGTTGGTGGACTGGTGGTGGTTGCGATGGGCTTGGCCTGTGGGGGAGCGACATCCCCGAAGCCGCCACTCATTCCTCCAACGCGAGAGGTGATTCGTCCTGCTCCGACAGCTGTCGCGCCAGTCGTTGCTGAGCCAATGCCAACCCCCGCACCGTCGATGGGTGACCTGCCACCACTGTCGGAAGATGTGCTTCCCATCGGTGAGCGTTCTCCAGGTAAGCATGCGGTGATTTCCGAGTATCTACGCTGGCAAGTCCCGCCGGAGGGCCTGACCCGAGTCGTGCGTGACGGCGGGGATGCCTGGCAATGGCAAGATGAAGGTCTGTTTGCCGGAGAGCTCTCTGTCACAGCATGGGCCAGGAGTGAGCCCACCTCGCTAAGCCAAGACGGCTGGGTGGCCGCTCGCCGAGAGGCGTGGGCAGCGGCGGGTCATGAGGTAGTTGCGACCGATACGGGCATGACCTTTGCGGCGGGGGAACTCACCGAGAGTCCACGAATCCAGGTGATGACGGAGACGCATTTACAGCTTCACCTCTTGGACGTCCGCGACGGCGTGGGCATAGACTGGACCTGTGAGGTCCCGCGCGCAAACATGGCCGACCTGCCATTGAGCTGCATGTTCGTGGGGGTCAGCGTGCATTTGATTCCTCCGCCATTGCCTGACCTAAGCCCCGTACCAGATGCCCAAGGTGCGGCGCCGTTGATGTCGATTGAGCGCGACAAGTGGCCGTGTGGCGCCACAACGGACGACGGTGACCTGGTTCAGTACACGTATGGCGATGTGGACCAATGCACGCTCGACCCCAATCTCTTTGTCGTGGGATGCCCCACACAAATCTTGCGTGTGTGGACGAGCGAGGGCGCGCCCTACAAGGTGGAGCAAGACCTCCTTACCTACGTTGGAAATCGGCTGACTGGGCGCACAAGTCGGGCGGCGCCGATGGGAACGGATTCAGCGCTGCGCAGTCGCGTCCGGCCGCTTGGCTCGTCCTATGTCTTTGACTACAACGAGGGTCGATTGAGCGAGGTGTCCATCACGCGAGCGGGCGAACAGTCGCCCTACAAGACCCTCGATGTCACCTATCCAAGCGAGACCGAGATGGTGGTCGACCCGAACGGCTCGCCAGTGACGTATGGCCGGCTACCCGATGGGCGGCAGTCGTCAAAGACCGGCGGTTTGGGCGGTCGCGCGGTGAGCTACAAAGCAGACGGACGCCCGGACTGGATGGAGTACCGAATGGGCGAGACACCCATAGGCCGGCTGACCTACGTCTACGAGTGCACGGTGACACTGGAGTTTCCTGAATAGCCTTGGTGTCGGCAGGAGGGCACGACCTGACTGGTTGGGCTGCGCCTGCCAATGGTAAGGTTTGCCCAACACAGTGGAAGTCCCCGATGCCCCTCTCCAACACCGCCCAGGACCTGTACGACCAGCTTGCCGAGGGTCCCACCCAGGCTGGTTTGCTCAAGAAGCAGGCGAAGGTCATCAAGACCAACCACGCTCTTGGGCTGGAGCTGTGGTCCACCGGCGCTCTGAATTGTCGCTTGTTGGGCCTGCTGGTGTTGGACAAGAAGCGTGTCGACCAAGATCTCATCGACACGCTGTGTGAGGGCATGCTTGAGCATGCAGAAGGTGCTGGCCGGACCCGCCTGATGGAGTGGTTGATGGTCAACCAGCTGCTGAAGACGGCAGGTGGAAAGCGGATGGTGGCGTCGTGGGAGCACAGCGCGGTGGTCCTGCAGCGGCGCAGTTTTTGGTACTACCAAGCTCGGCTTCGGTGGACTGGAAAGACGGCCCATGACAACACCGAGCACCTGCTCGACGCGCTGGACGAGCGCATGGCGGGAGAAGAGCCCGTCGTTCAGATGATGATGAACTTCACTGCGGGGTGGATTGGTGTGTTCATGCCGGAGCATCGGGCTCGCTGTGAGGCGCTTGGCGAGCGGACCGGACTGTACAGGGAGGAGGTCGTGCCGCGCGGGTGTACCCCAGGCTACCTGCCCGACTTCATTCGCGACCAAGTGGGTAAGCGGGGCTGACCCGGATCGGACAGTCAGGCGTAGGTCGCGTCGTGACTCGCGTCCGAAGAGATCGTTACAAGCACCGTCTTGAGCATCTTCTGGCAGCCAGGCTGACGTCGTAATCGGCGAGGTCTGCACAACCGACATCCATGCATGGGTTGCGTGTTCGGCGTAGACTGCGCACCCCGTCGGGTGGAGGCTGTGCTGGACATCACCGTAAGCCAAGCGCAGTTCCGTTGGTTTGCGCTCCGGCGTCTGCTGACGAGCGTGTTCTTTGCCGTGAGCCTAGCCGGTGTGGCCGCCCTCATTGTCTGGGTGGACTACCGGATGATGTTCTTCGCCATCGTGTCTGTCCTGTTTGCGCTAATCGCGGTGGCGTATGGCGTGCGAATGCTGCGCCTTGCAGTGTCTGCACGCACGACCGCTGTGCTGTTGAGTGGCACGACGCTCACCCGGACAGTTGCTGGTGTGGCCGTCGCGGAGCCCATCACCGGTGTCTGTGTTTACCCAAGTCAGCTCGCGGTGTTTCTGCCCGGGGCCGTCCTTGTTGACCTGCCGATAGGCAAGCAGCGAATGGCGGACGTGGTCGGGGCTCTTGAGCGCGAGAGCATTGACTTCGAAGAGATGAGCGGTTGGGTGGGCACACTGCTTCCGGTCTTGGGAGGCGTGCTGTTCGTGGTGGTCAGCCTCATCTTGGTGCGCGTTGTCGCACTGGCACTGTTCTCTGGCTTGGTGGCGACCGCCATGTGGTCACCTTGGGCAGCGGCAGCGGTACTTCTGCTCGCGGCGGGAGGCGGTCTAGTGAGCCTTGTGTGGCGTTGGCTCACAGCGTGGTCAGACCGCCAAGCCTAGGCGCGCTGGAGAAAGATGCTTCCTGCGGAGTATCCGGCGCCGAATGAGCAGATGCAGCCAATGTCGCCGGACTGTAGGTCGTCAGAGTGGCGGTGGAACGCGATGATGGAGCCCGCGGACGATGTGTTGGCGAACTCGTTGAGCACGGTGGGGCTGACGTCGTCTTCGCGTTCCCGTCCCATCACGTGTGCGGTGATGAGCCGGTTCATTGCGGCGTTCGCTTGGTGCAGCCACAGACGCTTGATGTCGGTGCTCTCAAGCGACAGCTTCTCCATGTGCGTGGTGATGACATGGCCCACCATTGGAATGACTTGCTTGAAGACCTTGCGACCCTCCTGAACAAACAGCTTGTCCCGACTGTCTTTGTGCTCTGGAGCGGCGCTGTTGAGAAAGCCGAAGTTGTTCCGGATGTTGTTGCTGAAAATCGTGCTCAGGTGTGAGCCGAGAATGTTCCAGTGGTCAGCAGGCGCCTGTGTGTCGCGCTCAATGAGAGTGGCGGTTGCGACGTCTCCGAAGATGAAGTGGCAGTCGCGGTCGGTGAACGCCAGGTGACCCGAGCAGATCTCAGGGTTGATGACGAGGACAGCGCGTGCTTGACCGGTCTGCACCAAGCTCGCTGCGGTCTGAATGCCGAAGGTCGCGGAGGAGCAGGCCACATTCATGTCGAAGGCAAAGCCATTGATGCCGAGGGCGTTCTGAATCTCAATGCTCACGGCGGGGTAGGCGCGCTGCATGTTGGAGGCGGCACAGATGACTGCGTCTACGTCGTCTACCGACCGACCAGCACGCTCGAGGGCCTGTGTGGCCGCGGCAACGCCCATCTCGGCCATGATGGAGAGCTCGTCATTCGAACGCTCCGCGAGCCGTGGAGCCATGATGGCGGGGTCGAGAATGCCCTCTTTGTCCATGACGTAGCGAGATTGAATCCCGGATGCCTTTTCGATGAATGCAGAGTTGGAGTGGGTCTTTGCGGTAATCTCGCCTGCGGCGATGCCCTCTGCGTGTTCGGCATTCCAGGTGTCTGCCCAGGTATTAAAGCTCGCCACCAGCTCATCATTGGAGATGGTGTGCGGCGGAACGAACAAGCCGGTTGTGGACAAGACAGCGCGATGCATGGGCAACCCTCGGCGGCTTTTGTACCGCAATCAGCTGGGTAACGCATCCACTTGTAAGCAAGAGTTGATCGGTTGTTTACCGAATGAGGGCGCGCCGAATGGCCGCGCGACCCGCCCGCTTCAGTGCGACATCACCGACGGAGCTTGCATAGTGAACTTGGTAGACCCCTGAGAACAGGGCGCGAAAGCGCGCTCGTTGCCAGGTGTGACGGTCAATGTCACCGTATGCGGCGCGAAATGGTTCGCGTTCATTGGGTTCGAACAGCATGACTGCCACGGCAATGTCGGTGGCTGGGTCTCCTCGGTGAACATCTCCCCAGTCGATGACTCCGCTGGGGGTTCCGTTTGTGAACAGCACGTGTCTGGCGTACAAATCGCCGTGGCACAGTACGTCGGCGCCGGAGTGAATGGGGGTGTATTCGAGGGCGCTCGCCAACGTGCGAATGGCGTCAACGTCTCGCAGTGTCCCCGCTGGCATGTCGGTGAGGGTGCGTGTCAGCTTGCGGACTTGGCCACGGACATTTCCACGCCAGTCGTCTCCTGGAGCCGCGGTCGGCAGGTCATGCAGCGCGCGAAGGAATCGTCCGAGACTCCGGGCGGAGGCGCTCGCGTTGATGTGTTCGCAGCGGCAGCCAGTGTCCCCGGGCATCCATCGATATCCCGCCCAGGGGTAGGGATAGTCGTCTGTTGGCTCGCCAATGTGTGTGGGTGTGCTGATCGGAAGAGGGAGCCTTGAGGCGATGAGCGGAAGCACGGTCGTCTCGGTTTGCATCAGTGCGCGCGCGACACCTCTTCGGGGAAAGCGAAACACAGTGTCGTTGGCTCGCCATGCGGTGTTGTCCCAGCCTTCTCCCACAAAAGTCAGTGTGCAGTCCGAGAGTTCCGGGAAGGCACGGCCGATGAGGGCGCGCGCTTGTGCCTCGTCGACCACGACCGTTGGAGCCCACTGAGGACGGCTCACAGCCGGTCCAGACTCACGAATCGCCAGCTATTTCCGCCGTGATTGGAAATGTGCAGCTGTACGGTCGCACCCTTGTCGAAGTCTTGCGGAGCGTCGACAGTCTCCAAGTAGATGACTTCAGACGACGGGATGTCTGGCAGGGCTTCCCAGACCAAGACGTCATCGATCCAGACAGCCATGCGCCCCTGGGCAGGCTCGGGTGCGGACAGCGCCGAGTGAAAGGCGAACAGGTCTAGGACGTCTCCTTCGCGCAACCGCAGCAGGGAGGGCTGGCTGAGGGTGACGTGGTTGCACAGAGTGGTATCGACTTCTACCAGTCCTTCTTCCAGCCGAGTTGCGGACTCCGAACAGGTCTGCGACGGGTCCAATGGATCGGGCAGGACCGGTAGCCAAGCCGCCGCGTCAATCACGGGTTTGGGCTCGTCACCGCCACAGGCGGCAAGAGTTGCCAATAAAGCTACGAGTTTGAGGTTGCGATGGGGCATCGACTTCTACTATACCCATGCGATGGAGGACTGGATGCGCGTATTGACGGCTTGTGTTGCTTTGATGGCAGTTGGATGTGGGACCCCGAAAGAGGAACCGCCCACGTTCCACGCAGATGTGCGCCCCTTGCTTGATCAGCACTGTGTTCGCTGTCACCAGGAAGATGGCTTGGGTGTTGGCGACTGGACAGACGACCAGATTGTTGACGCCTTCGCGGATCTGATTGCCGACCGAGTAGAGACCGGCGCAATGCCTCCGGCCGTCAGCGAGCCTGAGTGTCGTGATTACGTGGGTAGTGACGTCCTTTACGTCCCCCAAGAGTCCCGCGATATCGTGTCCCAGTGGATTGCCGCTGGCCGTCCAATGGGCGACCCCGCGGACAACCCGGGTGTTGTCGTTGGAGATGTTGACCTGGTGGACCCGGACGTCACGCTGATGATGCCTGTGGCCTACACCCCAACATTCACGGATCCAGAGAACCCGGGCAACGAGTACCGCTGCTTCCTGGCAGATCCAGGCAGTGAAGAGATCTTCGTGACCGGCATGGACCCAGTGATTGGCACCGATTCACTGGTTCACCACGTGGTCCTCAACACCCTGGACCGCAGTGATATCAGCGACGAGATGCTTGCGGACGACGGCTGGAACTGCATCGACGACATGGACGGCGACAACATGCTCGCCGGCTGGGCACCGGGCGCGTTGCCCGTCGAATTCCCAGACGACTACACCATGACCATGGGCGGCAGCAAGGTGCTCATCATTCAGATGCACTACTTCCAAGCCAATCCCGAAGACAGCGGCAAGAGCGACCTCTCCGGGTACTCGTTCACCACGTCGGAGACACCGGGCCGTCCGCTGTACTTGGTTCCACTCGGCGACTTCAGCTTCAACATCCCGGCTGGCGATGCGTCGTACACGTCTGGCGGACGTATCCGTCACAGTGACCTAGGCGTGCCTGTTGGCCTCGAAATCCACAGTATCTTCCCGCACATGCACCGTCTGGGAACTGGATACAACGTCTCGATTGAGCACGCCGATGGCACCGAGACCTGCTTGGTCAATGGGCGATACGACTTCGACAACCAGTTGACCTACCAGTTCGCCGACCGTCCCATGTTTGAGGACGGAGACCGGGTGAACTTCACCTGTGAGTGGGACAACTCTGCGGACAACGAAAACCAAGTTGGTGAGCCGAAAGATACCCAATACGGTGAGCGGACGGATGAAGAAATGTGCTTCTTCTTCACCTTGGTCTCCCCGGGTGCTCCCTAAGTGCATGACCTAGATGGGGTCATCAAGTTTGGTGTGGCTGGCAACATGGCCGGTCACCTCGAACAGGCCGGCGAGGCCAGTGACTTCGTAGCGGTTGAGGCTGCGGAGAACGCGCCAAAAGGCTTGTTCCCGTGGCATGTGCCCGGCGCCCCTGGGGTGCTGGGAGCAGACCCGGTCAGCGCTGACACGCTGTGCATTCCCGCAGGGGAGGAGCGCGTGCAGCAGGAGCCCGAGCTGGCCTTGCTGTGCGACCTTGAGTGGAACGACTCTCGGATTGTGGCGGTGAAGCCAGTGGCGTTCGCCGCCTACAATGACGCGTCGATTCGTAAGCCCGCTCCCAAGATTTCGTTCAAGAAGAACTGGGGACCGCAGAGCAAGGGTGTCGGGAATCTCGTAGCCGTAGACGGACTGGTCGTTGGGGGACTGCTGGATCGGTACCGCTTGGCGAGCTTTGTCCAGCGCGACGGCGAGTGGCATGCGTACGGCGCCGACACTCCGCTGGTTGGCTATGCCTATTTTCACCAGACCTTGCTCGACTGGATGGTGGACCGCTTCAACGCCCAGGAAGACCACGGCCCCCTCGAAGACCTTCCGGGTTGGCTCGCCTTTGCCGGCCAGCCGTCGCAGGCGCTCGTGGGTATTGGAGCCACTGCCTACACGGACTTTGGTGCGTCCCACATGCTGCGTGCAGGGGACGAGTCGGTGGTCGTGGTGTACGACAGTGATCAGTTCGAGCCGGCAGCGCTACAAGAGTGGGTCAAGACCCGAACCGTTGCCCCCAATGGCATGTCGGTGTTGCGTCAGACGGTTGTGGAGGCCACATAGGGCTTGCCACGTGGAGGTCTTATGTCGCGCCCGGTGAAAATTACGTTGCTTGCAGCCGCTCTTGTGTGCGGCGTAGGCGGGTTTTTGTGGTTTGCGTCGTCCACTGACCAGCCTGCAGCCGAGCCTGTGCCGGAAGTCGCGTCACCACAGCCGGTTGTTGCTGCACCCAGGCCCGCTGCAGAGGCACCGGCTCCACGGTCGTCCGCGTCCTTTGCACCCATGCCTGCCGGTCTAGACATGCGTCAGAACGTGCCGGATCTGCGCGACGCCAGCGTGGTTCGACGTCGTCTCCGGCTTCTGCGTGAGCTGGGCTTGACCGTGGAAGGGACAGATGGAGTGTCGGAAGACTACGGCTGGCCCACCGACCGTGACGGGATTGAGAGCGCTATTGCAGAGCTTCGCGGCGAGATGCACGACTGCATTGATGGCTACGGACCTGAGGTTGGGGCCTTCGCAGGGCGCGTAGTCATGGAGTTTGATGTGTCCGCGGCTGCGGTCGAAGCCGGGGTTGCCTACCCGCAGGAGCTGTTGGTGACCGGCGCGGATGTGCCGCAGGCCATTGTGTCGTGCATGACATCGGTCTACAGCAACATGCCCTTTGAGCCGCCAGCTGACGGCGTTCTACACGTTGACTACCCCGTCCAGCTCTCGTTCGACGACGAGTAGCGGACGAGGACGTCACGCGTTCTAGTGGTTTGCGTGGCCGTGAACGCCGTGGGCGTGGCCGTGTGCAAGCTCTTCTTCGGTGGCGTCGCGGACCAGCTCGACCTTACCGGTAAAGCGCAGGGTCTTGCCTGTGAGGGGATGCTCGGTGTCCACGTAGATGCGGCTGCCAGCAATCTTGGTCACCCACAAGATGACCTCTTCGCCCTTGCTGTTGTTGTGCTTGAAGCGCATGCCTTCGCGCATGTGGACGTCTTTGCGGAACTCACGGCGCTTGACCGCTTGTGGGCCAGGACCGGTGCGCTCACCGTAGGCATCTGCCGGCTCTAGAGTCAGGTCAAACTCGGTGCCGACTGCCATGCCGTTGAGGCCGGCTTCCAAGCCCTTCAAGACTTGACCCTGGCCGCTCAAGAAAGCGAACGGTTCGCCGCCAGCGTTGCGGTCGAGCACCTTGCCGTTGTCGACGTCAGTGAGGGTGTAGGTGATACCGACGATAGCGCCGTCTTCGATAGTGCGGTCTGACATTAGAACTCCTGTGGTGGGGCCGCCTATCCGTCTGACGAAGCTGGCACCACGGACAGCGCTGAACGTTGCTCAGGCGCGGGTACCGTGCGACGTGGCGCGACGGACGCCGGGTGACCGTGTGCCTCGGCAGCCGACGCTACAAGGAGTCTGTCATGGCCAAGCCGCATCTCGTTTCCTTTGATCTGTGCCCCTACGTCCAGCGTTCTGTCGTCACCCTGGAAGCGAAGGGTGTTGCGTACGACATCACGTACATCGATCTGGACAATAAACCGCTTTGGTTCTTGGAGATCTCCCCCATGGGCAAGGTGCCCGTGCTTCGCCAAGGAGACACCACGCTGTTTGAGTCGGGCGTGATTGCCGAGTATCTGGACGAGGTCCATGGACCTCAGCTCCATCCGGTAGATGCCTTGGAGAAGGGACGTCACCGCGCATGGATGTCCTACATCTCAGCGATTGGTGGGTTTGGTCACGCACTGATGACTGCTAGCGACGAGGCCACCGCTCAGCAGGCTGCGGACGGCGCCAATGACAAGCTGACCCATCTTGAAGAGCAGATCACAGGCCCGTACTTCGGTGGTGAGAACTTCCAGCTCATCGACGCTTGTTCGGCCGGCTTCCTCCAGCGCTTGTTGTGGACAGACGCCCGCGCGCCGCACCTAGGCCTGTTCGCGAATGCCCCCAAGTCGCGTGCCTGGGCCGAGACCTTGGACTCCCATCACGCTGTGAAAGCCGCGCTAAAAGAAGATATCCAAGAGATCTTTGATGCCTACCTGGCGAGCCACAGCGCGTGGCTTGGGGCACAGGCGGTTTAGGTGCTGCAAGCCGAACACGTGCGACCCCGACTGGGTCTGTGACGATACGTGGGAAAATGTTGAAGCTGCCTGCGTTATCCCTGGCGACCCACCCTAGGGGTTCGGAGCATGCGATGGTCGAAGGACACGACGGTTCGGTTGACGCCAACGCGACGGTGCTGAATGTGCCGGGAGCAACCTTGACCGTTGAGCCTCGGCACGAAGGCTGGATGGTCTGTGCATCGTGGTTGACGTCGCCTGTCTGGGTGGCTGCGGGGGACGCTCCTCCGGCTCTTCAGTGGCGGCTGTCATCTGGCGAGGTGGTGCTGCATTTGGTGGTTCCGTTGTCGCTTGCACCGGGTGAAGTTCGAACCATGGCGCTGCGCTGGCCCCTGGAGCTGAAGGTCGACGGTGTGGTTGAGACCTATCGACCTCGCCTGCGTCAGACGCTGCTTGGGCCGGTTGATGGGGGTCGAATCTTGCCGAGCATCTTGGCCGACGCCATAGGCGAGGGGGCCGAGGTGGAGCACTATGAGGCGGCGCTTCATGTGGTCGTGCGCAACGCGTCGCACCGGCAGGTGCTGGTTCGTCGCATTCCGATTCAGGAGGCTGAGCTGATGTTGGCGGAGGTCGGTGGTCAGCTGCACTGTGGAACGGTGGATGTCTCGCTGTTCGATGAGACCCAAGCAACCGCGAAGATGACGGCCTTGATCCTGACGCCAGACCGCGTCTTGTACTGCCCAGCCGCCGGTAATCGAACGCACGCGCTGCGTTGGTTGGTGGATGCAACTCGTCGCTCCACGGCGTACCAGCAATGATGGCCTGGATACAGACTCCTTGGTTTTTGGCCCTTTTGGTCGCGGTGTTTGGCACCCTGTTCGTGTGGTTAGGCTCGGCTGCGGTTCACCGCCGACTCACCAAGAACGGTCATGCTCACTGGGCACTTGTTGCCCGAACAAATCTTCGATACCTGGGAATGACCATCGTTGGGTTGGCCGTTGCGCGGGCAGCAGGAGTGGACCTGACGGCCCTCATCGCCACTGCTGGCGTTGCCACCATTGCCATTGGATTCGCAGCCCAGACCAGCCTTGGCAACCTCATCGCGGGCATCTTCCTGCTCGTTGACCGGCCGTTCCAGGTGGATGACGCGATTGAGATTGAAGGACGAGAGGGCATTGTCCTGGAGATTACGCTTCTGTCGGTCCGGCTGCGTACCTTCGACAACCTGCTTGTGCGTGTTCCGAACGAGACCGCTCTCAAGGCGACGGTCGTCAACCTGACCCGCATGGCAACCCGTCGTGTAGATGTGCCCGTTCTGCTGCCGTACGGCAGTGACATCGAACGAGCTCGCCGCATACTGGTAGAGGCCCTCAGGGGCTGCTCCGAGGTGCTCTTGGACCCTGAGCCTGCCGTGGTCACGCTGGCGCTGACCGAGCATGCCGTGCGCATTCAAGTGCGCGCCTGGGTGGCTCGGCCAAACTTTGTCGAGGCACGCACGGCGGTCGTGGAGACCATTCACAGTACGTTGAGAGACGCCAAGATTCGTGTCGCGTTCCCGCAGGTGACCGTGTGGCCGGGAGCGTCGGACGACTAGCGTCACATGCTGAATGGACGAAAGTAGGCTACTTCCGTGTCCTTCCCACCTGTCCCGTGCTGAGGTGCCATGCTGACGTTGCTCTGTGCACTTGCCTTCGCGAATCCCACGTTTGTGGGTGAGATTCCAGATGCGCAGACGTTCGATGCGTACGCACGCTCGGTCGATGCGGATGATGTGGCCAAGTTCCTCATTGACACACGTACTGGCGAAATTCGCTACTTCGACGTCAACTTATACCCGTTGCACCTAGATTTTGTGAAGGCGGCCATCTGGAGAAGGTCGGGGCTGACACGCGAAGAACTCGACCGATATTACGCCAACTACACCGAAGAAAAACCAGACTTTATCCTTGGTTATCTTACCCACCACACCAACTCAGACCGGTGGGACTTCAGCTTCTGGGAGAGCGACCGCATTCAGCCAGATGACATTCGGCGAGTCCGCTCTGTCTTGAGCGAGACCTTCTTCGTTCCGGACCTTGCGTGGCGACCGGACTCGGCGGCACAGGAGGCGGTCGCTGCAACGCTGGCGGACGTGCCGGTGGTGACGAATGGCGAGCTGTACGCAGATGCTCCGTACCGTGCTCTGAACACCGGCGAGGCGACTGGTTTGCTGCGCATCGTGCCGCCGGGCACCCCCTACGATGTCCTAGATGTCGGCATGAGCGACGTGGTCCTGCTTCAGACCAACTATGCGGACTTGCCGCCTGTCGCGGGTATTCTGTCGACGGTCTTCACCACGCCTCTGTCGCATGTGAACCTCCGAGCGACTTCCTGGGGAGTACCCAATGCGGGGTTCAAGCAAGCCGCAACGGCGTACGTCAATCTGGATGGCCAGCTGGTCCATTTGTCGGTGACACCCGGTGAGCACGAGCTGCGCTTGGCGACGGATGACGAGCGCCGCCTCTTTGAGACCGAAGCCGCGGCGAGTCGGGATGTGTCGGTTCCGACTGCAGATCTCAGCGTGACTGCACTCACGCGTCTACACCGACTTCGCAGGCGGGATGTGTCGGCATACGGGGCGAAGGCCGCCAATCTTGGGGAGGTCGCTGGGCGTCTTCGCCTGAAAGTCCCACACGGCGTCGCTCTTCCGTTCTCGGCCTACACCACGCATCTACAGACCCATGGTCTGGACACCGCACTCGATTCTGTGCTGGCAGATCCTCGCTTTGTCACCGACCGACTGTGGACCCAAGACGCTCTGTCGGGGTGGCGGGACCGCGTTCGTCAGGCGCCTATGAGTACCGAGCTGCTAGACGAGGTCATGTCGGAGGTGACCCGCCTGGGTGGTGGTGGCATGTTCGTTCGGTCCTCCACTAATGCCGAGGACCTCCCTGGCTTCAACGGTGCGGGTCTGTATGACACGGTGCCCAATGTGGTGGGCCGACCCGCGATGGAACGCGCGGTCAAGCAGGTCTGGGCCAGCCTGTACAACGACGTCGCAGTTCTTGAGCGCCAGCGCTTTGGTGTGGACCAACGTCAAGTCCATGCGGGGGTGCTGGTACAGGTGGGTGTGAACGCTACGGCTGCCGGTGTTCTCGTCACCAAAAACCTCTACGACCCGCAGGATGACCACACCTTCACTATCAACGCAAAGAAGGGACTCGGCATTCGGGTGGTCGACGGCGAGCGCATTCCTGAGCAGGTGCTGTTCGACGTGCGCTACCCAGGGGCCCGGGTCATCAGTCGCAGCGACGACCCCATCATGCTGGTCTTTGGCCCAGATGGCGGCGTGCAAGAAGTGGAGATCACGCCGGGCGAACCGGTCCTGACAGATGCGCGCTCTCGCGACATTGCTTTGGCCGGCCAGAGCATGTTGCGACTGTTTGGCGATGTGGCCCCGCTCGACATTGAATGGCTCTTGGAGGGCGACACACTGTGGATTGTACAGGTTCGACCGTTAGTTGGCGCGCGCTAGTCGCTCCTCTGGGTAGATGAGCGTGCCGCTGCGGTCCTAGAGCCACACGCTGAAGCCCGGCATGTGGTCCGGTGCCCTTGACGTCACCCGGACGACTCCGGAGGCACCGGTTGCACCTGCAACCGCTGGACGACCGAGACCCTGGTGGTCTCCCAGCCGTGTTCTTACGCCCGCGTTCCGACCAGAGACACTGCAATCTGCGGCCCACGTCCAGGCGGCACGTTGAACATGCGCAACGCCAATGCGTCAGGATTGCGGAAGTCCAGCTCGATGGTCCAGCCCCAGAACCCACCTTGGCCATCGCTGTAGCTGCCGTAGGCGGTGAGTAGGCCGTCTTTCATCGGACCGTGCATCACCTGTCCTTCTTCCGCATGGAACGTGTCGGTCCAGGCCACGCGAACGCTGCCCTGCGGACCACCAAACTTCATGGTGCCGAGCTTGTCCACGCCCTTGAACTGCCAGTGAATGACGAGGTTGTCGGCGGTGGCGACAAGCCGGCCTGCAGACAGATGCTTGGGTTTATCAGGCTCCATCCATAGGGTGTTTTCGCCAGACCAATCGCCGTGATGAGACTCGGGAATCATGTGCGCTCCACAGGTTTCGCGAAGTCTAACCCAAGGGGATTACGACTCGGTGCTACAGCCGCCCTTGCCGGCGCATGGGTTGAGACCACGGCACTCATTTTGTCCTTCTACGCCGCAGCCGCCCTGACCGGAGCACTCGTTCATGCCCTTGCAGGCGTGCGCTGGAATCGCTGCTTCCTGCTCGCCGCCTTCCATGCTGGCAGGCATGGTCTCGTCGGCCATAGGCTCGCTGGCTGCCTGTTCTTCGTGGACCGCTGCGGCAGCCGGTGCTGGCGCGGCGTTCTTGGGGCCGCAGGCCATGACGGTGCCTGCGGTCAACCCAATCAGGGCGGACTTCAGCAAGGAATCAGAAAGGGACATGATGGCTCCAATAGGCAGTTATTTTGCCAGGTATTCGGGGCGCTCGTGCGTTTGACCGAGCTATCCGTCGGTATGGGGGGCGTGCGATTTGGTTACCGGTGTGTCCATTTGTGGGGTGATTGAGAGGTGACCCCCAGGCGACTTCGCAGCCTAGCTGTGGGGGTATTTCGCACAGGTATGTGGCATTTCCCCCATCGTTTGCGTGCACAACGACCCAGCAGCGTTGTCTAGAACTGGCACGCCTCCTGCAGTGTGTTTGGCACTGCAGGAGATGACCATGAGCCCGAAACCCATCGATTCCCTCCGACGCGAGGTCCTTGCGTTGATGAAGACTCAACGCGACTGGCTTGACGGCCTGTTCGTCGCGCTGCCCGAGGGCAAGGAAGTGCGGGAATGGCGCAAACAGATCGACGAGATGCTGTGCGATATTGGGGTTGACACCGTGGATGTGCGTGTCGTGGATGGCGAAGGCCCGCCGTGGATTCAGACCAGCGCCACGAAGCCCTAGACCTACTTGGCCCACAGCCACGGAGCCTCGCTCCGCACATTTCCCAACTTGAGGTTTCGCGCATGCGCATCACGTTCTTTGGAGCGACTGGCACTGTCACAGGCTCACGCTTCCTGGTCGAGCATCAGGGCCTTCGTATCTTGGTCGACTGTGGCCTGTATCAGGGGCTCAGGAAGCTGCGCTTGCGAAACTGGGCTGCGTTTCCTGTAAAACCAGCCTCTGTTGACGCGGTGGTTCTCACACACGCGCACATCGACCACTCTGGAATGCTGCCGGTACTCGTGCGAGATGGCTTCAAGGGGCCCATCTTCTGCACCGAAGGAAGTGCAGACCTGCTGCGCATCTTGCTGCCTGACGCCGCGCACCTTCAAGAAGAGGAAGCGCGGTACCGAAACAAGGAAGGTCTGACCAAGCACAATCCGGCGCTCCCGCTGTACACCGCAGCGGATTCGGACGCCGTGCTCGGGCGGCTCCAGCCCATGCCGGAGCACGTCGCAATTGACCTTGGCAAAGGACTGACGGCTACGTACCAGAATGCGGGCCATATTCTTGGCGCCTCCAGCATCCGGTTTGAAGAGAACGACAACTCCGTGTTGTTCAGTGGAGACGTTGGCCGCAAGAGCGACCCGGTCCACCTTGCACCTGAAAAGGCTGGAAATGCTGATGTTTTGGTGATGGAGTGCACCTACGGAGACCGTCTGCACGGTGATGAGGACCCAGCCGAGGAGCTGCTGACAGCGGTACTTCGAACCATGGAACGCGGTGGGACTCTTGTGATTCCGGCGTTTGCTGTCGGTCGTACACAGATCATCCTGCATCTGCTCGCGGAGCTGAAGCGAGCGGGCCGCTTGCCGGACATCCCGGTGTTTTTGGACAGTCCAATGGCGATTCACACCACCGATGTGCTGTTCAAGTCTCCCGGTGCCCACCGCCTGAGCCACGAAGCCGTCTGCCGTATTCGCGACCTTGTGCAGTTCACCCCCACACCCGAAGAGTCAAAGGCACTCACGGCACGTCCTGGTCCGAAGATTGTCGTGTCGGCAAGCGGTATGGCGTCGGGTGGTCGCGTCTTGCACCACCTGCGTCGCGCCCTGCCCAATCGCAAGGACACGGTCTTGTTGGTCGGCTTTCAAGCCGCTGGTACACGTGGTGAAGCGTTGGAGAACGGGTCCCCAACGGTCAAGATTTTTGGGCTGGATATCCGTGTTGAGTGCGAGGTCACGCGCATCACATCACTGTCTGCACACGCAGATGCGGAGGAGCTGATGCAGTGGCTGTCCGAGACTGGAAAGCCGCGACAGACCTTCTTGGTGCACGGTCGACCCACCGGTCTACAGGCCATGGCAGACCGGCTTCTGGAAGAACGTGGATGGGACGCAACGATTCCCGAGTTTGGCGATTCGTTCGTCGTTTCTTAGCTCACCGGCCCCGAAATCCTAAAACGGGCTTGGGTCTTTGCGCTTCAACCAAAACAGGCTGTGGATGCTGCCTGTTTGGTCGCCCATGCGACCCTCACGGTTGGGGTTGCCGACGGGTAGGAACATGGTCAACGCGCGGTCATCGCCTTGGAACACTGTCTCCATGTAGTACAGGCTTGAGCTCTCGAACCCTTGTTGGTTCCAGCCCGACGGGTGGCCGCCGTAGCTTGCGAATCGCCATGTCTGTCCAGTGAAGTTCCCTCCCGTTTGCATGGCGGAGAGGTCGATACCGTCGGAGCCTTCGAGCCACAGGTCAGCACCACCGTAGTCGGTGCGCATGGCGTAGGTGCTACCGCCGCGGGGGGAGAAGCTCCAGCGCGATGAGCTGGTGTCGCCGGTGCCCATGAACAGCGTCTGTGGTCCCGAATAGGTCTGTAGGAAGTGGGTTCGCCCGGAGCCTACGGTGAACAGATGGTAGGTCCAATCCTGGGAGACCATCTCGGTCGTGAAGCGCTGTGATTGCCCTTGGAAGGGCTCTCCATTGACACCGCGAACTGTCTGGTAGTCGATCTGTACGATGTGGTTGGTCTCGAACTCTTGCCATGTCCCCCCGGCGGGCTCAAAGGTAAGCGTGTTGCCCGAGACCGAAACCGAGCCTGGCATGTCGGGGTACCAATTGTTTTGGTACAAGCCGTTGACTTGGACGACCAGGCTCTCGTTGGTGATGAGTGATGCGTCGATGTCTTGATTGAAGGTCAACACGACTGACTGGTCGATGCGAACGTTTGTAGTGCCGTTTGCAGGGCTCACTGCCGCCAGTTCTAGCGGTGCGACAGTGCCAAAGCTGACCTCAACGTCCTGTTCCAAGGCATTGCCCGACGTATCTTCGATAACCGTGGTGAAGACCATGGTGTACAGGGTGTCAGGGTTCAGGGGAGATGACGGCGACATCGTGATGGTGTCGCCGGACACTGACAGGTCTACGTAGACTTGTTCGCCACTGATGGCGTCTTCCAGCAGGGCGGATTCGGGGGTGACGGTCACTGGATCTAGCGGTGTATCGAAGGTCGCGGTGACCTCGATAAAGACCGAATTACCTTCGCTCTGGTCGCTTGGAAAGCTGGACGTCAAGAGGGGGGCGGGTGCTGCCTCGGTGAAGAAGGTCCAGCCGAGGCCGAAGTCGTCGCCAGCTGGGTTGTCGCTCTGAACGGAGTCGTCAATTTCGACGGTGTACTGGGCGTCGAACAGCAGTGGAGATTCGGGCGTGGCAATGAGTATCGTGCCTTCGTTGGACCATTCCACGACGACTGGAACTCGAATGCTGTTTCCCTGTCGACGCAGTGCAATCGCCTGCTCTCCGGCGGTCACTGCTGTTGTGAACGTGACCTCAATGGCAGAATCGACCCACACATCCGCAGCGCCGTCTGCTGGGAACACGCTGGTCAGGAACGCAGATTCACCCGGGCCTTCGGTATCACTGCCTGTGTCGGGTTCGTCGCCGGAACCGGTGCAAGCAACGGTCAGGACAAGGGCGGACAGTACGGCGGTGCGACTGAGAAGCGTCATCAGTGAGTCTCCAAAAGATGCGCGTGTATCACCCATAGAAGTGGTTTTTGCTTATCTTTGTAAGAACGGGAAAGGTTGGCGACTACAGAACGCTCATGACTCCCAAGCCGGCAAGAATGGTGGCGACGAGGATGAGGGCGGCACCGGTGAGGCTGGTCATGGCGTGGCTACCGTACAAAACCCGGGTGAGTGTTGAGCTGACGGCGATGGGCCCGGATGCCAGACGGCGAGTCTGCAGGCCCGAGAACAATCCGCTGGCCAACAAGAAGAACCCAACGGCAAACACACCGACATAGGCCATGAACACGGCGAATGAGGGACCGCTCAGCCAGCTACTTCCGAGAGCAGCGGTGACAATGGCGACCGTTGTGGTGCCCAGCGTTGCGGCAGCTGTGACGGCTGGTCCCAGGAACGTGCGCCGAATCTGGGCACTGCGGAAGTCTGTGTCTGCTTCGTCGGTTGCATCGCAGGCTGTGCAGACGAATCCGCCTGGAATCACAGATAGTGCTTCGATGCTGTGCATCTGCTCGCAGGTGCCGCACAGGGCAGACGTCGGAATCGCGAAGCGGGCAGGGGTTGGGCGAATGCTGCCGAGGTCGTTGGAAACGGCGGGGACGATTGCGAGTTGAGCAGACATGAAGGACTCCAGAGAGGCGATAGTCGGTGTGTTCCGACTGGCCCCACCTCATGGCTCTGCGTGTGCATCACAGCGAATCAAAGCGCCTCAAACGGAGTCTAGGCTGGCCTCCAGAGTCGTCCGGACACAGGTCCTAATGTGTTGGACATGCCGAGCTGTGGTCTACAAACTCCGAGTGCAAGGGCTGTGAGACTCGCTGTGTGAAGTGGTGTTGCTCGCCGTTCGCCGACAGGACCCCTTGGATGACGGTCGCTGACGTCAGGGGGAGCGGGAGGGGGCGGAGTTCAACGCGGGTACACTCGTAAGGCAGCAGCACGAGCGCCACATCGGGCAGGCGGGCGGCGAGCTCCATCTCCTGTTGCACAAGCGCCAAGTGTGCTTGAACCGGTGCATCGCCCAACACCGCCACCTGTAAGACGACGCCCTCGGCTTGGAGCGGGAGTGCGCTCAAAACCACTGGGATGGACTCGTCGTCACCGACTAGGATTGGAATCACGATTTCGGTGCTTCCAATCGTGACTCCGGCGGCAGAAACGCAGCCAACATGGCCTGAATAGCGCACCTGAATCTCTTGTTCGTGCCCGGGAAGCAGGCGGATTGACTGGGGCGTAATCTCGATATTTGCGGGAGTGCAGGCAACGTTGTCGTCGAAGGGAGTGACGTCCACCGACCCGCTGACGCGGCCGGTCCCGGTGTTGGTCACGGTGAAGAAACCAGGTGTAGGGTCTCCTATTTGAAGGGAGACTCGGTCGGGATGTATCTGAAGTGTGCCCGCGAACGCCACGCTGATGAGCCAGATCACAGGAGGGCCTGGCTTGTGAGACTCGCAACAGACGTCGTGCGTACAACACCTGTGTTGAGGTCCCGAAAGACACGAACGGGTGGAGCCGGCTGGTCGAGCGCGTCGAGCTCGCTGTCGTTTAGGACGGTGACTTCTAGCGGCGCTTCCACGGTCGCTTGAAGACGAATGACGACGCTCGAGCTGTCCGAGTCGGCGGTGACCGTGGCTGTCGCTAGGACTCCTGCGATGACGATGTAGTACATGACGCCTCCAGCGCGGGAGACTGCAAGTGGTGTGCCTGACTAGAATCGACGATAGTGTAGGTATAACGGTTTTAAGTTCTGAATCTCTGGACTGTTGTACGGAATGCTAGACAGGTATTTACCAAGCCTGTTGGCTACGGTGTCCACAATTTCCTGGCCCAGGAGAGAACTTGGTTTATGCCGATACGGTAGATGAAGTCTTCAGCAGATTCACGCGAATCATGTTGAGGTGCTGAACGATGTCCGTGATGACTCATAAGAGTAAACGTTAGTTTTCGGTCGAAATATTCTCACAGCGTACCCGAACGGTGTGGGCCTCTATGCAGGAGAGCGACTTGTCAATTAGGCATATTGTAGGAAGCGTGAGGCCTGGTGCGCCCACTCGGCTTGGGCGTTGGGCGTACATTTGCCCGTTGGGCAGGAGGGCGTTTTGCGATGTTTGGCTTGGCCTAGACCGGACTGCCGCAGTGCGGAACGCGCCGTGAAGCGTTGCATACTGGCGAACCTATCGACCGTCGCGATGTGCGTGAAGAGGCGCGAACGGTGTTCCGCACTCCGGTAGGGCGGGGCATCAATCTCATGGCGCCGAACTCCGTTTCGGCGCAACAAAAAAACACTTGAATCCACCAACCTCGCGACACTATCATGGCGAGGTTGTGCAACAGTACGTTGATGGAAACTATAGCCCGTCATTGCACGAGGAAATCAGGTTGCACGATAGTGAACTACTTCTAGTCCAGGGAAGCCAGTCTTGGAACGCTACAGCTTAGGTACTCTCCTAGGGGAAGGTGCATTCGCTCGGGTGTACTCGGGTACTGCTGTCGAAAGTCGGGAACTCGTGGCCATAAAGGTCCCGCGTGCCGAAGTCCCATTTGGCTCACAGATTTTGCGTGCGGAGTTTCGCGCTCGCCTCGGAATGCATCACGCAAACTTGGTAGCAGTGCGGGAACTCGTCGATACGCCAACAGGAGCGGTTCTAATCATGGAGCACGTTCATGGCGTGCCCCTGTCTCAGCTGAAGAATGAAACCGTCGACCCTTCCATGGTGGAGGCTATCGCCTTCTCTGCCCTGTCTGGCCTTCTCGCCCTGCATGAGAACAGCTTGGTCCATGGTGATGTAAAGCCGGCGAACATTATGGTTCGACCAGATGGCACTTCGGTCATCATTGATTTTGATCTCTCCGGGCCTGCCGTTCCAACCAACCCGATGGAGCAATCGCTCGGCACTCTCGTATACGCTGCGCCCGAATTGCTGTTGGGTCAACCCAGAACGCCAGCGACTGATCTGTTCTCGCTTGGCCTTGTGCTCTTGGAACTACTTCTTGGGAGGCATCCCGGCTGGCGACGTGGAATGCCTGGCCAACGACAATTAGAACTCCCCACCGACGACAACTAGAACTCCCCACCTGAG